>Ga0172380_10006761_pt1 | contig 13166 bp, 17 predicted proteins | sample Leawe162metaG_FD_119747 | JGI IMG/M metagenome (GOLD analysis project Ga0172380, IMG submission 119747) | Leachate microbial communities from a municipal landfill in Southern Ontario, Canada - Leachate well 162 metaG | ecosystem: Engineered > Solid waste > Landfill > Unclassified | place... | reverse complement strand
GGCAAATGATAGGCCAGCAGGCTCATGCCATGTTCCATCAGATGAGCAATGCGGGCACGCTTGACGCCTGTGATCCGGGGCTCCTCGTTTTTCCAGAAATAACCATGATGCACCAGCACCGCATCCGCGCCCGCGGCACTTGCGGCTTGCAATACATCCAGGCTGGCGCTGACGCCGCTCACGATGGTCCTGATTTCAGGCCGTCCTTCCACTTGCACACCATTTGGGCAATAATCGCGGTAGTTTGAAATTTCCAGCAACTGCCCAATATATTTTTCCAATCCTTTTAATAACAACATTAAAGCGTTCTCCCTGACACCATGCGCAGACTTTGGCTCATCTTCGCGCAAAGCGCAACCATCGCGCTTGGCATACTGCTCGGAATCTCCCTGTTCCGCCCGGAACTTTTACCCTGGCGCGGCGGCGGCAATATCCTGGTGCAGGAAATTGCTCCCCAGAACGGCCCGCAGAAGCTGACGCCACTCAATCAGGCGGCGAAGAAAGCCATGCCGTCGGTAGTCAATATTTTCACCAGCAAGGAAACGCCCGCCCCGCGCCATCCCCTGATGGACGACCCGGTTTTCCGGCATTTCTTTGGCGACCGCCCGGACGCCGAACCGCAACAGCAGTCCAGCCTTGGCTCAGGGGTTATTGTCAGCACGGAAGGCTACATCCTGACCAACCATCACGTCGTGGAAGCAGCGGACGAGATCGAGGTAGCCCTCGCCGACGGCCGCACCAGTACGGCAAGCGTGATCGGTACCGACCCCGAAACGGATCTGGCCGTCGTAAAAATCAATCTCCCCAATCTCTCTGCCGTCACCTTCGGCCGGGTGGAAGAAGCGCAGGTCGGCGACGTCGTGCTCGCCATCGGCAACCCTTTCGGTGTTGGCCAAACCGTGACCATGGGCATTATCAGCGCCCTGGGGCGCAGCCATCTTGGCATCAACACCTATGAAAACTTCATCCAGACCGATGCGGCGATCAACCCCGGCAATTCCGGGGGGGCGCTGGTGGATGGCAACGGCAACCTGATCGGCATCAACAGTGCGATTTTTTCCAAATCCGGCGGTTCACTCGGCATCGGTTTTGCCATTCCCGCCAGCCTGGCGAGGCAGGTCATGGAACAGATCATTCAGCATGGAGCGGTCACGCGCGGCTGGATCGGAGTGGAAGTTCAGGACATCACGCCGGAGCTGGCCGAATCCTTCAAGCTGCCAGCGCCCAATGGCGCGCTGATCGCAGGCATTCTGCGCGGCGGGCCGGCGGACAAGGCAGGCATCAAGCCGGGAGATATTCTGCTGGAGGTCAACGGCAAGCCGATCACCGATTCCTCGACCATGCTCAACCAGATTTCCGCTCTTCCGCCCGGGAAACCCGCAGCGCTTAAACTGATGCGCAGCAAAACCGAAATCACTCTTCAGGTGAGCGTGGGAAAACGCCCCAAGATGGAACAGCGTCAAGCCGTGGAATAAGAAAAGCCGGGGGCCGGAAAGCACCTGAATCGGCCCGGGGGCGGGCCTCCTGCATCCCCGGGGAAGAACCTTGCGATCTTTGCGGTTAATTACGTTTTGACCGCTACTCGTGCTTGTCCTGTTTGGACTCGATGGCATCCAGTTCGCGCTCCATCTCGTCATCGTTCATCGGCCGGTAGGGTTCGGCTTCTTCTGCCGCCACGGGCTTCGACATCATCGAGGCCACCAGAATCCCTGCTTCATAGAGCAGCCAAAGCGGCACGGCCAGCATGATTTGCGAAATGACATCGGGCGGGGTGAAAATTGCACCCAGCACGAAGGCGCCGACAATCACGTAAGAGCGGATTTCCCTGAGTTTCTCCACGCTCACTACGCCCATCTTGACCAGCAGGATGACCGCCACCGGCACTTCAAAAGTGAAACCAAAAGCCAGGAACAAGGTAAGGACAAAATCCAGATACTTGTTGATATCAGTCATGACCGCCACGCCTTCCGGCGCCACCGAAGTCACGAAGCCGAACACCACCGGGAATACCAGGAAATAGGCGAATGCCATGCCGCACAGGAACAGCAGCGTGCTGGCGGCGACCAGCGGCGCGCCCAGCTTCTTTTCATGGCTGTACAAACCGGGGGCGACAAACGCCCAGATCTGATACAGAACATAGGGCAAAGCCACCAGGAAAGCCGTCATCATGGCCACTTTCATGGGCACGAAAAAGGGCGTGGTCACATCGGTTGCGATCATCTGTCCACCCTGCGGAAGACTTGCCAGCAGGGGGCTGGCCAACAGGGCATAAAGCTCCTTGGCAAAAGGGAAGAGACACACGAACACGATCAGCACCGCGATAATCGAGCGCACCAGCCGGGTGCGCAGTTCGATCAGGTGGGAAATAAAAGTTTCGCCGGGTTCGGGGGTGCTCATTGCCATTCCCGAATGTGCAGAGGGTCAGGCATTCTTGTTGTCTTTGATAGGTGCTTGTTCATGGCCTGCCTGATCCGGCGGCCCCAAATCCAGTTCCAGTTGCGGCAGCGGTGCTTCCGCCACTACGGCCGGAGCCTCTGGCAATGCAGATGAGGTCTCTATTGCTGATGGTGCCTGGGGGATTTCGATGATTTCGTGAATTTGCTGTTCCGCCGTCTGCAGCGCCTCACCACCTGCCTGCATGTCCCGCTTCACGGCATTCTCGATGGAGTTTACCGAAGCATGCATTTCTTCCTGCATCTTTTTCAGCTCATCAAGCTGTATTTCGCGATTGATATCGGCCTTGACGTCGGAAACGTAGCGCTGCATGCGGCCAAACAGGTGCCCGGCAGTACGCGCCACTTTCGGCAGGCGCTCGGGGCCGATGACGACCAGCGCGACAATGCCGACCAGGAGCAGTTCGGAGAAGCCGATATCGAACATAGAGGTGAGGTGTGAAACGTGAAGCGTGAGACGTGAAGTTTCCCCTCACCCCTCACCCCTCACCCCTCACGATGCCTTCGACTTTTCCTTGATTTCGCCTTCGATGGTCTGCCCGGAAACCCCTCCCTCAACCTTGGCAGGCGCTTTCTCTTCTTCCTTCACGGCTTCCTTGAAATTTTTCACCGCCCCGCCCAGATCTCCACCCATATTGCGCAGCTTCTTGGTGCCGAAGATCAGCAACACGATGACCAGAACGACCAACCAGTGCCAGATACTGAATGAACCCATTTCTTAAATCGCCAATTATTTAGGTGCGCGGCAATCGCGCATCACCGCCAAACACATGAACATGCAGGTGAAACACTTCCTGCCCTCCACCATGTCCGGTGTTGATCATGGTGCGAAAGCCATTTTCCAGACCCTGTTCCTTTGCCAGTTTTGGCGCCAGCAGCAACATCTTTCCCAGCAATGCCTGATGCACGGCCGTGCAATGATCGAGCGAATCCACATGGACCTTGGGAATAATCATGAAATGCACCGGGGCAATAGGGTGGATATCATGAAAGGCCAGCAGTTCATCGTCTTCGTAAATTTTTTTGCCTGGAATCTGATTCCTGACGATTTTACAAAAGATGCAATCCAGCATATTTTCTCCTTGAAGCACGCTTACTTCTGCTGTCGGCCAGCTTTTTAGTTCCGGCATAACCTGAAGGTTAGCCTAAGCTGAAAATCTAGGCGCCATCCTGTCGCCCAGCTTTTTCCACCAGACCCGACAAGCCTTCGCGCCGGGCCAGTTCGGCCAGTACGTCATCAGGATGCAGGCCCTGCTGCGCAAGCAGAACCATGCTATGAAACCACAGGTCAGCCATTTCATACACCACTTGAGACTTGTCGCCACCCTTGGCCGCAATCACGGTTTCCGTTGCTTCCTCGCCGATTTTCTTCAGTATGGCATCCAGCCCCTTGGCGTAAAGCTTCGCCACATAGGAGCTATCCGGGTCGGCAAGTTTGCGGCTTTCCAGCGTTTCCGCAAGGCGGCTCAGAATCTCGCTCATTTCTCTCCCCCATCCTGAACAACAGCCTGGGCCGCCCGGTAAATTTCAGCCGGGTCTTTCAGCACCGGCTCCACAGATATCCACTCCCGCCCTTCCAGTTTCTGGAAAAAGCAGTTATGGCGCCCGGTGTGGCAGGCGATGCCGCCGACCTGTTCAATTTTGAGCAGGATCACATCTTCGTCACAGTCGAGGCGAATCTCATGCACTTTCTGCACATGGCCGGACTCTTCTCCCTTGTGCCACAGCTTCTTGCGCGAGCGCGACCAGTACACTGCCTCGCCGCTTTCCACCGTGCGCTTCAGGGCATCGCGATTCATCCATGCCACCATCAGCACCGCACCGCTGTCCTTGTCCTGCGCGATGGCCGGCACCAGACCATCGTGGGTCCAGTTGACTTTATTGAGCCAGGCATCCGACATGTTCTACAGCCTCACTTCAATCTGGTTTTTTGCCATATATTCCTTGGCCTGGCGTACCGTAAATTCACCGTAATGAAAAATACTTGCCGCCAGCACCGCATCCGCATGGCCTTTTTTTACGCCATCCACCAGATGATCGAGGTTGCCCACACCGCCGCTGGCGATCACCGGAACGCTCACGGCATCGGAAACAGCGCGCGTCAGATCAAGGTTGAAGCCGATCTTGGTGCCATCCCGGTCCATGCTGGTCAACAGGATTTCGCCCGCGCCCAGCGACTCCATGTTCTTTGCCCACGCCACGGCATCCAGGCCGGTATCCTTGCGTCCGCCATGGGTGAATACATGCCAGAGCAAAGGCTCGCCTTCCGCCGACACCTGTTTGGCATCGATCGCCACCACGATGCACTGCGAGCCAAAGCGTGACGAAGCATCCGCCACCAGTTGCGGATTGGTCACCGCAGCGGTATTGATGCCAACCTTGTCCGCCCCGGCATTGAGCAGGCGCCGCACATCGTCCACGCTGCGCACGCCACCGCCCACGGTCAGGGGGATAAATACCTGGTTAGCCACTTCCTCGATGATATGCAGAATGATGTCGCGCTCGTCGGAGCTGGCGGTGATGTCGAGAAAGGTCAATTCGTCCGCGCCCTGCTCGTCATAACGCCGGGCGATCTCGATCGGGTCGCCGGCATCGCGCAGGCCGACGAAATTCACTCCCTTCACCACACGACCGGCGGTAACATCCAGGCAGGGAATGATGCGTTTGGCTAATCCCATTTTTTTAGTGAGGAGTGAGGGGTGAGGAGCGAGGGAAATCCCGCTTACTCCTCACCCCTCACTCCTGTCTCCTCACTCAGTTCATCCGCCAACTTCTGAGCGGCGGCAAAGTCCAGCGTGCCCTCGTAGATGGCACGCCCGGTAATGGCACCCATGATGCCTTCGCTCTCCACGGCACACAGCCGTTTCACGTCTTCAATATCCGTCAGGCCGCCACTGGCGATCACCGGGATGGTCAGGGCGCGCGCCAGGTTCACGGTCGCCTCGATATTCACGCCGGAGAGCATGCCATCGCGACCGATGTCGGTATAGACAATGGCCTCCACGCCATACCCCTCAAATTTCCGGGCCAAGTCGACCACGTCATGACCGGTGAGTTTTGACCATCCATCCACTGCCACCTTGCCATCCCTGGCATCGAGGCCGACGATGATCTGGCCTGGAAAAGCATCGCAGGCTTCATGCAGGAAACCGGGGTTTTTCACTGCCGCGGTACCGATGATGACGTAGCTGATGCCGTTGTCGAGATAGCGCTCGATCGTCGGCAGATCGCGAATCCCGCCACCCAGTTGCACCGGGATTTCCGTCCCCACTTCCTTGACAATGGCACGAATGGCTTCGCCGTTCACCGGCTTGCCGGCAAAGGCGCCATTCAGATCCACCAGGTGCAGGCGGCGGCCCCCCTGTTCGACCCAATGCCGCGCCATTTGGGCGGGATTCTCGGAGAAAATCGTGGCTGAATCCATCTCGCCCTGTTTGAGGCGGACGCAATGGCCATCTTTCAAATCAATCGCTGGAATCACTAACATGGTCTAGGCACTGTAACAGAAGGGTTAAAAAAATCGGGCGGAAATAATTTACAGGCAGGCGTCAGCGCCACAGGCGCCAACTTGCACCCGCCCGTCCCACATCACAAAATTGGCCAGCAGGGTCAAGCCTGTCGCCTGGCTCTTTTCAGGGTGGAATTGCACGGCAAAAATATTATCCCGCGCCACCGCCGCGGTAAATGCAAATGGATACAGCGTGAATCCAGCCACCAGATCCGGGTCGCCGACCTCGACATAATAACTGTGCACGAAATAGAAACGCGCCGCATCGGGGATTCCCGACCACATCGGATGCCCTGCTGACTGGTGCACCTCGTTCCAGCCGATGTGCGGCACCTTGAGCTTCTGGCCCTTGTCATCCACCATGGCTTCGGCGGGGAAGCGCAGCACGCGACCAGGAAGAATAGCCAGCCCGGCCGAATTGCCTTCTTCGGAGGATTCGAACAGGGCCTGCATGCCCAAGCAGATTCCCAGGAAAGGCTTGCTCTGTGCGGCTTCCACAACTGCCTGGCGCAGGCCGCGACTTTCCAGTTCATGCATGCAATCCGGCATCGCCCCGACACCGGGAAACACGACTCGGCCAGCCTTGGCGATTACGTCCGGATCACTGCTCACGACAATATCCAGTTGCGGCGCAACATGCTCCAGCGCTTTCGCCACCGAGCGCAGATTGCCCATGCCGTAATCAATGACTGCGATATCAGCCATGCTTACAGGCTTCCCTTGGTGGAAGGCATCACGCCCGCCATGCGTTCATCCGCCTCGACCGCCATGCGCAAGGCACGGCCAAAGGCCTTGAATACCGTTTCCGCCTGGTGATGCGCGTTGACACCGCGCAGGCAATCCACGTGCAGCGTTACGCCGGCATGGTTGACGAAGCCCTGGAAGAACTCGCGCACCAGGTCGGCATCAAATTCGCCGATGCGGGCGCGGGTAAACTCCACTTCGAACACCAGTCCAGGCCGGCCGGAAAGATCCAGCACCACGCGCGACAGCGCCTCGTCCAGCGGCACATAGGCCTGTCCGTAGCGGCGCACGCCCTTCTTGTCGCCAATTGCCTGGGCAAAAGCCTGGCCGAAGGTGATGCCGATATCTTCCACGGTGTGGTGCGCGTCAATATGCAGGTCGCCCTTGGCCGACACATCCAGATCCATCAGCCCGTGGCGGGCGATCTGGTCCAGCATGTGGTCGAGAAACGGCACGCCGCTGGCAAGACGAGCCTGACCGCTGCCATCCAGATTGAGGGTGACGCTGACCTGGGTTTCCAGGGTATTGCGGGTAATTTGGGCTGTGCGCATAAAAGCAAATCACTTAAAGGGTGTTCATTCTAACCCAGCACATCTAACGGGCAAAGCGTTTGGCTTTCAATGCTGCCTCATCAATCCGGAATACGGTAAATTCCTTTACGACGAATTTCCTTGTACATCTCATCAGACGCCAGGTCAGCCCCATTGGGCCACGTGATCGCCCCGCAATCAAGGTAGGCTTTGCCAAAGAATGCGGGCGCGCGCAGTTCCTCGAATACACCCGCATCCGGCCCATTGACCAGCGCGGAAACATCATCGATACCGGTCAATCCGTCGTTGAACGTGACCGCCAGTTGCCACTCAGGAAGCACGCCAAGCGCTCGCAGCCGCCATGGCGCGGCGGGAATTACTCCTGCGGCTTGATAGGTTTCGGTAATTGTTTCGCTCAACATAAGTGCCAGTCCTCCATCAATTCGGCTCTATGCTCGTTGGCCCACTCCAGCACCATGACCAGCGCCCGGCGCGGAAGTTTCTATGCGGTGCGCCGCTTTGCCCCACGCCCGACTGAACGGCCGGTTAAGCGGGCAGTCTGCTCAGTGAGCACAAGCAGACCCAACAGCGCCTCATTGACAGCCTCGGCTGTCGGAAACGCCTTGGCAACCTTGTCATCGAGCAATACGAGGTTGGTGCCCTTGGCATACTGTTTCAAGTACTTGCCGCGGACGCCTTTGCCCAAATCCTCGCGCCGATATTCGGCGCGCATTTCGTCCTTGCTATCCGTGTTCATAAATTCCTCGCTCATGTTTTGTTGCTTTTCGGGCACTGATAATCCTGACGGCACGCTTGCGTTTTGTATGAACCACCACCAGAAGCTGCCCTTTGTGTGAGACTCCGAAAGTCAGCATGCGTTCTTCCGCAGCGGAATGGTCAGGGTCTTCGAATGTGTAGGCCAGCGGATCGCCAAAAACCGTGGCTGCCTCTTCGAAAGACACGCCGTGTTTCAACTTGTTTGATTCCGATTTTGCGGCGTCCCACTCGAATTTCAGCATTGCAAATCCCTGGCGTTATTACGCACTTCAATAGACTTCTCGGCAGTATCAGGGCGAGCCACAAGTGTAGCCAGATGTGCAAGCATGAAGGCGGCCCTGACACGACCGGATAATTGAGAGACGAAGATGCCGCGCGCAATTTGCGTTGAGAGAGCTGATTCAAGGTCTTTGATTTTCTGGGCTTTATCTACTTCCTGATGGTACTCAACACCATTTAACCAGTCCCTCAGTGTCTTGTCGTGAAATAGAGGAACGCCATTCACTGATACCTGAAAATACGGTTGATAGTCTCCGTGCTCATACGTTGATCGGATGTGCTTGAGATGTTGAGCTAGAGCAGTACCTTTTGCTTTTTTTCCAAATATTGCTGCGGTAAGTTCAAATGACGCAGGTTCTCTTGATAAAAATACCGGGCGCGCCAAATGAAGAAGTTCACAGACATCGCCATAGGAAAAGGAAGACACCTCAAACGTAATGCCCGTCTCAGCGGAGCAGTTGATGTTTTTGACCCGAGGGAATTCCCCTGTGAAAATTCGCGCCTCTTTCAAACGATCACAGTTCGCAAGGTAGTGCTCAAGAAGTTGAAGATCTTCGTCGTCAAACTGCAACGCCAATTCCTCGCTACTGGTGCCGTCTTCTGATGTTGTCTTTAGCTTAATAGTACGCATGTTCTTTCAAGGCTAACGCAAAGCTAGCCAACACAATAAAATTGGTGCGGAGGGAAGGAATCGAACCTTCCGCGTTCACTCTTAGCAGGCAACACGGTCTATACAAGTTTTTCTCTCATTTGGGTTGGAATTTCCACCAGGCTCCGCAGGAACGCTATTCCGCACCAAAGACATGCCACAAAACTAAAAATAAAGGCGTTTAAGTTTTTCATGGCTACCCCCATAACGGTTAATGCTGCACCAACAACGGAGATGGAAATTGCTAACCCAAACGAGATTGCAACTTGTACTTCAATATGCACCTGTACTTCTAAGCCAGTTCGTCGGCAACAACTTTATGTACCGCTATCGTTAAAACTGAAGGCCGCACTACTTTTGACGCGTCTCGAAAGAATGCAAAGTAGGCTCGACCCTGGCCCCTTCGGTTTTGATTCCAGGTTTAATCTATATGCGGGTGGATTCCAAAATATGCTTCTCTTCAAAAGCCAAAAGGTCATTTTCTTTCGCACCCATGTATTCGTCACCATCATCCGCGACCCCACAAAAAGAAGAAATTCTGCCAACAATCTTCCCTGCGTCAATTGATTCAACTACCACCCGAATTGTTACGTTCTCTTTGGTTTCTAAATCGATTCTATCTCCGATCCGAGTTGGTTTCTTGTCGAGTCGTGCATCTTGTCCAGCAAATTGAGTGGGGGATATATCAACACCAGCGTTCCGTTCAACTAAATTTTCGAGTGTACGTACATTCATCATTTTATCCTCGGTTGGTTACCGTTTCGGTGTGGAACGTATTGCGGGAAAAACTTAAATTGAAAATCCAATCGGATCATACAACTGAGAAATCCGGCAAAATTGCTGTCCATCCTTCCAGTTGATTTTCCCTCTTTCCATCTTAATGCTGCCCAATGCCAGTCTCACTAAAGCATGGGAGCGATATTTCAAATCCTTGGTGGCAGGAGAAACAAGTACCTCATCAATGAAATCGAACTTATCTTCGATCATGGCTCCAACATGTGCATCAATTATTTTTTCATCCGGCGTAAAAATAAAGCGGTATTCAGATTCCGTTCTAAACGGAATATGCTTATGAAATAACCCCGCAAGATATGGTGACCTGAATGTTTTCCCCCAGTCGCTACCGAACGCATCGTAATGAACTCTTCCGCCAAATAATTTCCCATTCGGCAAACCGCCTAAAAACAGCGCCTTCAATTTATCCTGCGTTGTTCTTATCCTGACACCGCCCGATGGGCAATAAGCCCGCCACATCGCGTCTGAACCAAATTCGGCAATTTCCTTATTGGCAATGATTCGCTCTTCGTCAGTGCTATATAGGCGAGGGTCATCGTCCTGCAATGACCAGCAACTCCCAAAATATTCATCCAGTGATTTGTCGGAGAATTCATGATCTGGATACTGAACCTTTTTAAATTCTTGGCGCATTCCTTCGCGAGCATCGTCCCATTTTGTTACCTGTCTAAGCCAGATTTTTTTCAAGCCAAGCAACGAAAGAAAGGCATCTGTCGATAGATAGCGATAGAGTTTGGCGTCTCTGTCCGGCTCTGTTTCACCAGCCCCTATAAAACTTTCGTAAGCTACGTTATTCATAATTGCCTCATTTAACTCGCCAAACCCAACCGGGCAATGCATCCAGACGTGCTTTTCGCTCCGGTGACAAGCTGTCTTTTGTTTTTCGTTGGATGCTTACCCAGCTACCAACTCGATAGCCATCTGCCGTTTTGTATAGTGCAGGAGGCAAACAATGCCCCTCTCGGTCTGCGAAATCCTTAAGATAACGGAACCCTTCTTCCCACTTATCAAAAAAAGGATCCCAACTCCAACCGGGCAATGCTTCCAGCCGTGCTTTTCGCTCCGGTGACATGCTGTCTTTTGCTGTTCGTTGGTTACTTACCCAGCTACCGAGTCGATATCCATCTGCCGTTTTGTAAATGATAGGAACCTTGGCACGCCCCTCTCGATCTGCGAATTCCTTCAGATGGCGAAATCCTTCTTCCCATTTTTCTGAGAAACGATCCCAACTCCAACCGGACACCGCTTCCAGCCTTGCTTTTCGCTCAGGCGACATGATGTCTTTTGTTGTTCGTTGAGTATTTACCCAAGCACCAACTCGATATCCATCTTCTGATATGTAATTTAGGGGAATTTTGGCATGGCCATCACGTTCCATGAACTCCTTGAGATATCGAAATCCTTCTTCCCACCTATCCGAGAAAAGATCCCAACTCCATCCAGGTAACGTTTCCAGCCGGGCTTTGCGCTCCAGAGACAGGCTGCTTTTTGTTGCCCGTTGAGCATTTACCCAACTACCGACCTGATACCCATCTGATGTTTTGTAAGCGGCAGGAGCCTTTGCATGCCCTTCACGTTCCACGAACGCCTCCAACAACCCAAACCAGTAATTCCAGGATTCAGTGACCCGCTCAACCAAATAGGTGCGCAGTGCGCTGCCAAAATTCGCATCTACCGTCGCAGGCAGGACAATAAAAATTTTGTGCATGCTCTCGGCGCTGACGCTTTTCCCTGCCTGCCGCCCAAGCTCAGTTCTGATCTGATCCAGTTCGCAAGCCAGCACATCGTCGTGCGCTTTTAGCGCATTCAGCACATCCCAGATAGGTTTGAAGTGGCTGGCTTCTATCGTGTCTTCGGCATTTCCCCCCGCTGCAATAAACACCGGCAGGACGATGGTGCCAGCCTTCTTGTCCGGGCTCAGGCGAATGGCGCGCCCCACCGCCTGGATGATGTCCACCTGGCTGCTGCGCGGATCGATAAACGCCACGCCATCGAGGGAGGGCACGTCCACGCCTTCGGACAAACAGCGCGCGTTGCTCAGCACCCCGCGCTCGTCTGCGCTCAGCGCCTTGAGCTGGTCGAGCTTCACCTTGCGCTTGTTGGCGGGCATGTCGCCGGAGACGAAGTCGGTGCGCAGGGTTCCGCTGGGGCGGTGTTCGTCGCTGATCCAGGTCATGACGTTTTGCATGTCGGTGGTGAAGCGCTCGGCACGTTTGACGCGACTGTGGAAGCTGATGATGCGCTTGAGGTCGTAGTCCTTGATGGCCTTGAGCAGGCCGATCTGGGCGGCGAGCGATTCGGTGTCGGTTTCCATGCCCGTGCCGGTGGTGACCAGTTCGCGGTTGGCGATCCACTGCGCGATGGTGGGGTCATCCACGCCGATGATGACGACGCGGTAATCGGTGAGCAGTTTGCGTTCGATGGCTTTGCCGAATGGCAGGGCGTACAGCACTTCGCCAAACAGGGCGGCGTTGTCCATGCCGACCACTTCGACACCGCGATCTTCGGCGGCTTTTTTGACGTTGCTGGAATAGGTGCGCGGGGTGGCTGTGGCAAATAACCTTTTGGCACTGCGTATCTGTGCGTTGTCGAGGGCGGCGGTGAAATCGCTGCCGACCTTGCCCGCGCAACGGTGGGCTTCGTCGGCCACGGTCAAGTCAAAGGCGGGGATGGCTGGGTCGGACTGGGCGGCGGCGATGACGGAGGAGGGTTGGTAGGTGGAGAAAACCACGCGATTGCCTGCGCCAGCGAGAAAAATCCTGACTTCATCGGCATCCGAGGTGACGGGGAAGGCGAGGTCGGCCACGCTGTGGATGGCTTCGTCGTTGCCCTTGCTGCCGACGGTTTGATCCGAGCAGACGCACAGCACTTCAAACGGGGTGGCGGCGGCGAATGTCCATTCGCGCAGCAGTTGGGAGAGCAGGCCCAATGAGGGAACCAGTACCAGGGTGCGCTGTGCGGCAAGCCGCTCCTTGATCCATAGCGTGACGTAAGTCTTGCCCGTGCCGCAGGCCATGATGAGCTGGCCACGGTCGGCGGTTTGCAGCCCTTGGGTTACGGCGGCGATGGCTTCGAGCTGATGGTCGTGCTGGCCGTCGTTCGGCGTGGGCCGGGGTTTGCGCTTGCCTTGCGAGAGTGCGGCGAGATTGGCGGGATAGTCCAGCACCGAGCGCTCGAAATCGGACAGCAGGAAACGAACAACGGGTTTTTCCTGCGCTTCGCAGACCTGCCTGGCGTTGCCGCCGATGCGGTCGGTGGTGGCAATCAGCAGGCGGTGTTTGATGCCTGGCCGGTTGGATTCGCTGAGGAATTTATCGACATCGTGTTTGGTGATGTCGTAGTCGGGCGAGTAGCACTTGGCTTGCACCGCCCAGTGCTCGCCGTTCCTGTGCTGGAACACGAGGTCAATGCCGCAATCCGCACCCCAGCGT
>Ga0172380_10006760_pt1 | contig 13169 bp, 10 predicted proteins | sample Leawe162metaG_FD_119747 | JGI IMG/M metagenome (GOLD analysis project Ga0172380, IMG submission 119747) | Leachate microbial communities from a municipal landfill in Southern Ontario, Canada - Leachate well 162 metaG | ecosystem: Engineered > Solid waste > Landfill > Unclassified | place... | reverse complement strand
TGATTGAGACAAACCGCAGACGTAGCAGGGCTACGTTGAGGATTTGGTGATTAAAGTTCGGTTAAAGATGGCCTGAAGATGAGATGCAAGATGATCATGTTATTCATTTACAGCTCCTTAGTTAGCCACACGTCCTGCAATGGGCAGAAAAACCCAGTCAGAATAGGGAGCAACGGAGCAACGGAATAGAATCAAAGAGAGTGCTTTTGCAGCATTATCTTGATTTCCGACTCTCCGTTGCTCCTTGTCATTTTTACTGCCGATTAATCTTACCGAGTAGGCCCTTGGCTTACCTGGGCAAATCCGGTTGGTCTTAGCCATTTGGAAAATGCCTTCTTGATCTTGGCTGCAGTAATCTTCCGATATCTTTCGGATGCCAGTTGCGGCTCGTCCAAAGGAAGGTCGGCCAGTGCAAGATCGAGTAATACGTTGGCGATGCCGCCCGTACTGGTCCCTGCCAGCTGCAATTGGCGGATGAGGAGGGTCCTGGCCTGCGCAAGTTCGGTCGGCGTCACGACATCGGCACGCATCTCTTCAAGATCACGCTCGATCATGGCACGCGCTTTCATATTGTTGACCGGATCGCAGCCATAGACGACCCCAAAGATTGAACGATTCTTTCCTGCCTGGAGAAACGCTTCAACCATATAGACCAATCCGGCCTCCTCGCGCAGGTCGCGGTAGAGCCTGGTGGCGTAAAACGCACCACTCAGGATGTGCAAGCCAAGCTGTAACGGGTAGTAATCGGGGTTAGCCCTGGTAAGCCCCATGGTTTCTGCCATGGTCACCTCGTCCTGCACCCGGCTGGAATCAGGCACGGTAACGGACGCCGGACGGTTATCGGGCACTGCCGGGAGCTCTGTTTCCGGTTTGTGGCCCTTGGCGCGCCAGGTTCCGAACTGTTTTTCTACGGCCTGCTTTGCCTCTGCGGGCGTAATGTCTCCTATGACCACGATAGTTGTCATGTCGGGGCGGAACACGGAATGGTAGTAATTTTTGACGTCGGCAAGGGCCAAAGCCGATACAGTGGCAGGTGTGGCGTGCCGTAGCGACGGGTCAGCAGCAGGGAACAGCGCCTTTCTGAGCGCATGGCTGGCCAACCACCCAGGGCTTTTTTCCTGGCCGGCCAATGCAGCCGCGGTTTCCTTGCGCAGGACCGTGAAGGCGTCTTCCGGCAGTGCCGGATGGAGCAGGTTGTCGGCCAGCAAGGCGATACCGCGCTGGAAATGTTCCTTGAGGACATTCAGGGAAAATGACGTCCCAACAGATGCTTCGGCTGCGATATCATCCAGCGCAGCCTGAAATGCAAGCCGGTCCAGGGAGGTTGTTCCATAGGAAAACAGGCTGTCGAGCAGTTCGTCAACCCCTTCCTTGCCCTTGGGGGATTGCAGGTCCGGATTGTCCTTGATGCGTCCGTAAACGCTCACGGTCTTGCTGACGGCGGTATGCCTGACTATCAGTCGTATGCCGTTGGCAAGCCTGAAATCAGCCGGTTTTTGCTCAGGCAGGGCAGGTGAGGGCACTTTTGCGGTAAAGGCGGCCCAGGCGGGAAGTTTAACGTTCCTTACCCGTTTGGGTGCAAATGATTCCTTGGAGCGGCTGAACCCTCTGGATTCCACGGGTTTTCCAGATTGGCGGGGAGTCAACAGGGCGGTGACTGCTGTGTCGTTGTTCAGATAGGTCCTGGCAACACGGTTCACATCTTCGGCGGTCACCTTCCTGATGGCCCGAATATCATCATCCGGCGAAGAACGGCCCTCGATTGCCAACGCCTGGGACCAGGCATCGGCAAGGCCGGAAATCGAATTCTTCTGGAATTCCGCCTGGGCAATTTCATGACGTTTGGCTGCATCCACCAGGTCGGCCGGCACCCCGTTCTTGACATAGCCGCTGATAATGGTTTTTAGTTCCTCCACCAGTGTCTTGCCGTCATAACCCGGAGGAAATGCTGCCGTGGCATATCCGGCCGAGGCTTTTGCCAGACTGAAACCGTCAAATCCTGCGAACAGGGCTTTGCCCTCCGGGACCAGGGAATACAGTTTTGCCCGCTGACTGGACAGGACATCCGCCAGAATCTGCCCTGCCGCATAGTCAGGATCATTGTAGCCGGGGAGACGGTAAGCCACCAGGGCCAGCCCATAGGGCAGGTCCGAGTCCAAGGCAAGGGACGCTGGCTTGAGCGGCACAAGATTCACCGGAATGCGCGGCGGGAGAGGGCGGGAAGGGATCGGCTCGAACAGTCGCCGTACCAGTGCCAGGGTCTGTTTCGGTTTGACATCACCGGCGATTACCAGGATGGCATTGTTGGGTGCGTACCACTGCTGATGAAATTCATGGAGCATGGCAGCGGTCGTCTTGTCGAAGGACGGCCTGGTGCCGAGAGCGTCATGGGCGTAGGGGGTATCGGCAAAAAGCAATTCAAGCAGTTTCGTGTTGAGTACATACTCGGGATTCGACAGATCCTGGACCACTTCCTGTTCTATGGCGTTGCGCTCGGCCTGCCAGAGGGAATCGTCGTGGAGCAGACCCTTCATCCTGATGGCTTCAACCTGGAGGGCTGCGGCAAGGTCTGATGCTGCAATGGTGAAAAAATACTGGGTAATCGACTGTTGCGTGTCGGCATTGAATTCTCCGCCCATGCCGGCAATCACCGCCGAAAGCTGGTCTGCCGAGAGACCGGGGCTGCCTCGAAACATCAGATGCTCCAAGGCATGGGCCGTGCCGGGATACCCCGGCGGCGCATCATTGGAGCCGACCAGGTAATTGATCTGGGAGGTGACGACCGGTGCCAGGGAATTCTGTACTATGACGACCCTCAGACCGTTTTTGAGGGTGGCCTTGAGCACTTCCGCGGCGGTTGCCGGGGCAACATGGGAAAGGAATAAACAAAGCACGAACATTAGAACAGAGAAGCGGTTGGTACGTAACATATTTTTCTCCATGGGGCTGGCCATATAGTTCACTCCAACCCGACCCAGGTACTGAAGTAGCTGTAGGGCGGCACGCGCAGATCTTTGCCGTGGTTGAATCTCGGCATGCGTTGTATCTGCGAGGCGGTAAAGTACAGATAGTTGTCAAAGGTGATGGCCATGCTGTCGGGCCACTGGAGATGCTCGTCCCTTATGATCGTGGAAATCTTTCCCTGGGGGGAGTAACGTTTGATGGCATTTTCTTCCAGGGCAGTAAAATATAGATTATCATCCGAGCCCATCACCATGCCGTCAACGGCACCGGTCTCCGCAACCCGCTCGACATGAGTTGCCAGTTGTGCCTCGGTCAGCTTGCGGTCCTTGAGAAATGCGGTTTTGATGCGATAGAGGGTCCGAGCGGTCAGTGCGTGATAATAGAGGTAATCACCCTTGGTATCGACGGCAAGCCCGTCAGCGTGGATCTGGGGCGCATGGCCCTGCTCATCACGCAGTTCCTTGCCATTTATAACCGGGATAAAGCCGGGTTCAGCCTTGGTGGAGGGATCATTTGCCAGCAGTCTCCGGCTGGCGCCGCTTGCCAGATCCAGCAACACAATGGCACCGGCGCCTGAATCGGTAATATAGGCGAAATCGCCCCGTGGATCGATTCTGACATCATTCAGATAACTGTCGTGGGGTGCTGCCAATGCATCAAATGAGAAGATTCTTTCGATCCGGTCGGTTGCCAGGTTGACTTCAACAAGTTTTGCGCCGCCCGGAATAACCCCCTTGAACCCGGGGGAAGCGGCATCAAGTATCCAGAGTCGATTGCCGTTGGCAAAAACGCTTTGGACGCAGATGAAGTGGGCCCCGGGCTGATGCCTTTCGTCCACTCCCCATCGGTTCCAGTTGTTGTCCGGATACGGACGAAGCGTGCCGCCCGGCAACACCTCGGCAACGGAGTAGAGCGGATCATTGACCCAGCGGGGGAAGTTGACGAAGATCCTTCCCTCCCGCGATACCGCGATCCCGGTCACCTGGTCGTTGAAAACGGGATATTCCGTAAGATCGTGCCTTATTGCCGGCGGTGCCTTCTCGTAACTGATGGGATTGGTGATGCATCCTGCGAGCAGCAGGGTAACCAGCAGATACAGGAAAGACATGGGCTTGATGGTGGCAAATGTAACCGGCATAAACACCTCGGAACGATTGTTGAGAAACCTTTAGCCTGTTAGCGGCGTTCGAGGCAGTGCGTCTGCTTGGACGACCGCCTCGAACGCGTAAAAAGAACAAAATCAGAGTACGATCCGTTCGCCCGTGGTCATGAACCTTCCATGGTAACAAAGAAGGTCTGTCCTTTACGTTTCAGGAGCAGCAGCAAAGGCTGTCCTTTGGCCATTCCCGCAACGGCGCTGTTGTACTCGGCCAGATTCTTCACCGGTTTGTGATTGACTTCCTTGATCACGTCACCTTTCTGAATCCCGGCTTCATCGGCTATGCTGCCCTGGTCCACGCTGAGAACCAGTACGCCGTTCTTGTCTTTTATGCCTAACTGTTGCTGCAATTGCGCCGTGATGCCGGTCACCTTCATGCCAAAGCTCTGCACCGGGGCCTGGCTTTCGCCCTGCTGTGAAGCGAGCCTTGATTCCGTCATCTCTTCAATCTTGATCTTGACGGTCATCTCCTTGCCATTTCTGATAATGTTGACATCGACATCTTTGCCTACGGGTGTAACAGCGACTATGCGGGACAGGCTGCCGGAATCTTTGATGTTATTGCCGTCAAAGCTGACGATGATATCGCCTTGCTTGATGCCGCCTTTATCCGCCGGCCCTCCAGGCGCAACATCGCTCACCAGGGCTCCTTTCGGTTCGCTCATGCCAAAGGATTTGGCCAGATCAGGCGTTACCGTTTGGATAGTCACCCCGACCCAGCCCCGCACAACCTTGCCGTGTTCTTTTAACTGGGCCACGATCGACTTGGCCATGGAACTGGGGATTGCAAAACCGATGCCTTGGCCGTTGGGGATGATGGCTGAGTTGATGCCTATGACTTCACCCTTGAGGTTGACAAGCGGCCCGCCGCTGTTGCCCGGGTTGATGGGGGCGTCGGTCTGCAGGAAATTATCATAGGGACCGGATCCGATCACCCTGCCGGTTGCGCTGATGATTCCCTGGGTCACTGTCTGCTCAAGCCCGAAGGGGTTCCCCACCGCCAGTACCCAGTCCCCGACCCGCATTTTGTCGGAATCGCCCAACTCCAGCACGGGCAGATCCTTGAAGATCGAGGATATCTTGATCAGGGCCAGGTCGGTCTTTTTATCCCTGCCGATCACCTTTGCCTTGTATTCCCGGCCGTCGGAGAGCTTGACCTTGATCTCGTCGGCATGATCAACAACATGGTTGTTGGTGATGATATAGCCATCCTTGTTGATGATGAAGCCGGACCCCAGGCTCTGCTGCTTCATTTCACGATCCGGCACCTCATTGAAATAGTTCTTGAAAAAATCCCCAAAGGGATCCTGCTGATTATTTTGGCCAAAAAAGTGCTGGAACGGGTTGCCGGGCACCTTTACCGTCGAGGTGGTGCTGATGTTCACCACTGCCGGCTTGATCTTTTCAGCCAGGTCCGCGAACGACTTCGGGAATCCTACAACTACCTCGGGCTCGCTTTTGCTCGCGCATCCCCCCTGGGAAGCGACGACGCCGAGCAAAGCCATGGTCATGACGATTACCCTGCCAAATCTTACAAATTTCGATAGAAACATTTTTAACCTCCTTGCGGATATGAAGTGGAGCTCTTTTCTTTCATGACTGGCCAATGTTGCGTTTATGCGCGGCAGCGTCAACCGGGCGGTGTTTGCCTGTGGAATGCCACTACCATGATACATCCTCCGGGATGCCGTTATTTTCGGATGCAACCGATGCCAGCTTTTCCGGATCCGCCCTGTCGAGGAAACCCTTGCGCAGCAATTCCTCATAGGCCTGTTTGTACATATTTTCTCCCTGGTCTCCATGCAGTTCCACCAGTAGTCGATCACCAACAATTGCGGCCTTGACCGGTTGCCGAACTATGGTGACCCTGGTGTCTTTTTTGGTCTGTCTGAACAATTTGGTTATGTCTTCCGGATAGAGGTGGATGCAGCCGTGGCTGACCTTTCTGCCGATACCGAAGGGGCGGTTCGTGCCATGGATAAGTATTGTTCTGAGCGATAACCTGAGAGCACGCGTGCCAAGCGGATTGTCAGGCCCGGGAGGAACGATGGCCGGCAGTTCCGGTTTTTGCCTTTGAATCGATAAAGGGACATACCAGGTCGGATTGACGATCTTCTCGATGATCCGGTAGGTTCCGGTCGGTGTGTCCCATCCCTCATCGCCAATGCCGACAGGATAAGTAATTACCCGCCCTGGTTTGCCTGGGGGGAAATAATAGAGTCTCATCTCGGAAACATTGATTACGATCCCTGCGCGGAGCGGCGTGTCAGGCAGAATCCTCATCGAAGGAATAACAATCTTTGTGCCTGGTGTAGGGAGAATCGGATCAACCGAGGGATTGGCAGCCACAATCTCGTTGTAGCCAAGCCCGAATTTCCTGGCCAGCTCGATCAGTGAATCATCCGCCTTGACAGTGTATGACCCTGTGGCACCGATGATACCGTCATACTGGCGATACTCGGCACCGCTGACATCAGCTATCGGCAAGAGCGCAGTGCTGATGAAAGTTAGGAAGAGGATTATCGATCGGAACAAACTCCACTGCATGTTCTCACCGTGGGATGGGAAAGGTGACGAGTAAGCGGGGCCTGCCCGTCACCTTTTCTAAAATCATTTTTTCTGCTCAAGCTTGAAAAGTTTTTCAGATTTCTGTTCCGCGGTTTCAGCGGCCTTGGCGGCTTCCTGGGCCTTCCGCGCCTCTTCAGTTGCTGTTGCCACTTCCGAGGAGAGCCTGTTCATTTCGTCGAGGGCCTTCTGCGCCTTGGCATCGGCATCTCTGATCATGGCCTTGTCGGCATCGGACAGACCAGTTGGTTTGGCAACCTTGGCATCCAGGGCATCGACCCGGTTTTCAAGTTTTCCGAGACGATCCGCCAATGGCTCGGTCTGGGAGCGAACATATTCCTGTGTTGCACATCCGGTCAGGCTGAGAAATGCAACAAACCCTAATAATGTTGCGAACTTTTTCATAAATAACCTCCCGATAATTTGTTTGTAAATTAAAAATATCGCTGATTCAGGTTGTGTCAAGCAATGGGGTCTCATAGCGGGCGGATAGTTGGCTGCCCGACTGAATTACCGGTCAGGGGATACGGGAAAGCAGGGACTGGCGTCATACTTCGGTTCGCGAAGCGGTGGGGTAGAGGGTGAATTCAGTTGAATGGAAAGAAGCCGCTCAATACGCTTCAGGCGTGATGGAACGGCCAGTGATCATGCTCTTTTTTACTGACGTGGTGCATCAGATAGATTGCCCAGATGAACACCATGATCACAACCAGTGTGCCAACCAGGAATTCCATATGTGTTCACTTCCTTTCACATCTATTTTAATGCAAAACGCCGAGCCTGCTCAATAAGGATGTCAGATCAAGTATAACCATTCTTTTCGAGAAGACACGGCGTAATTGCCAGGCGCTGCCCAAGGTTTGCTCCTGCCGGGAATTCGGTCATGTTTGAAGGCGGACTGAACCCAAACCGGTAAGCAACAGATCCGAATTGCGTGCGGGCGCAGGTGTAGTGACTATTCTCCGGCAGTGCTGTTCAAGGTTGTCAAGGGTGTTTAACAACACCTGTGAGTGCTCCACCATCTCTTGGCATAATTGTGCGGCTTTTTCCTTGTTGCCTGAATTGTATGCGATAACAGCTTGTTTTCCGAGTTCATGTACTTTGGAATGCGGGGCGTCGATGGCTTTGAAGGTCTCCAGATGCCCGCAATCGTCAGTTCCCCGGCCGCGGTACCATGTTCCGAACGAGCAAGTCAGATGGCTGGGGAGTGCGTTGGGATCAACTCGACTGACTCCGTCCAGGTGTGCCTTTATTTTGCCGATGAAAAACAAGTGGGCGCTTTTTGCCTTGTTGAGTACCATGTTCACGTCTTCTTCGATCTTGAACTTGCCCAGGATATCAATCAGCTCTTCCGCCATGAGCAGCAAGTTTTTCGAGGCTGTGGTTGTCCGCACCGTTTCGCTGGAGGTTTTTTGAGAAATGTCGTTTACCATATGGATGCTGTTGGTAATCTCGCGGGTGGTTGCTGTCTGCTCCTCCGCAGCCGTTGCTATCTGGTTGATGTCTTCCGCCAGGTCATTGATCTTGCCGAGGATGCCCTGCAGGGCCTGTCCTGATTGCGCTGCGCCCTGTGTGCCCTTCTCAACCTCCAACACCCCATCCTCCATGGCCTTGACTGCCATACGGGTCTCACCCTGGATCGACTTGATCATCTCACTGATCTCGCGGGTCGCCCTGGTGGTTCGTTCGGCCAGTGCCCGTACCTCATCGGCCACTACCGCAAATCCCCGTCCCTGCTCTCCGGCGCGGGCCGCCTCTATTGCAGCGTTGAGCGCCAACAGGTTGGTCTGGTCGGCAATGTCCTCGATCGTTCCGATAATCTCCCCAATCTGGTCGGACCGATCTCCCAGACTCTCTACGGTCCGTGCGGATTCAAGAACTTTATCCGCGATCAGACTCATGCCCTGAATAGTGGCTTCAACCACGGTGGCGCCTGCCCGTGCCGATTCGCTGGCCTGCCCGGCGCCATCGGCAACCTGATTGCAATTGCGGGAAATGTCTGCGCTGGTGGCTGCCATTTCCTCGCTGGCAGTAGCCATTGTGTTGGCATGTGTCGATGCCTCTTCTGCCCGCTCAGCAATATGTTCGGAAGCTGTTTGGAGCTGAGAGGCGGAAATGGACAGATGGTTGGCGGCCTCTATCAGGGTGTAGATGGTTCCGCGCAGGTTGGCGAGCATGACTTGCAGACGCGTTCCCATGATGCCGATCTCATCTTTTGTGCCAATATCGATCTTCATGGAAAGATCGTTCTCAGCAACCTTGTCAATGACCTCCGAAAGACTCTTGATCCGCTGTTTTATTCCCCTCCCCAGATACACACCGAAGATCAGCAGGAAGGCTGCAGCACTGCTAGCCCCCACAACCTGCATCAATAAACCGCGCTGGGCCTCCTTGTGCAGTTTCTGCTGCCAGGCATTCAGGTTACGGTGACTCATTGCCAGCAAGTCTTCCAGCGATTTACGCATCGGTTTATCCACACCAGCCGCAAGGTTGCTGTCGATATAGGCGATGTCGCTGTTTGTCTCCCTGGCCTTGGCAAGCGTGCCAATCGAGTTGCAATAGATGGTGTGGGTCTGGAGGGCCTGTTGCACCAAGCTGTGCTCATCCGGATCCGAGATGGCCAGGTATTCTTTCAGATTACTTTCGATACCGGCCGTCTGTGCCCTGAATTGATCGATGTAGCGAGGGTCGTTGCGAAGCAGGCAGTCCTTGTAGGCCTGCACGGCCTTGCCCATCCTGTTGAGCGCGTCCGTTACCAATTCGACCTGGCGGCCGTCGGTGCGCATCATTTCCTGCTGGCCCGCCTCAAGGGAGTAATCTATGTACCAAGTAAGTCCGGTCATGAATAACAACGAAGTTAATCCTACAGCCACCATCAGGACAAGTTTGTGGGCAATGGTCATGGCTTACCTCCTGGCTTGAAAATTATTGGCACTTCTCTGGATAATATTTTATGGTCAATCGCTTCTATCACCAGCCGCAAATATCCCGGTCCCTGGATTCGGACAGTTCATTTGGACGTAATCAGTTGCATATCCACCAATTTTTGTGCCAATTTTGTTGTCGATAGCTCATTAGAAATAAATTGTTGAAAACAATGAACAAATCCCTGGTTGAAGATACTGCTGTTCCAGGCGGTACTGTTCAAGTTCTGTCATTTTTTGCGACAAACGCTTTTTAATTATTTACAGATTGGCTTGCCTTGCCGAGACATGTTCGGTAAGAAGGGAGGAAATAAGACAAACTGAGGAAATAGAAGTAGCGGTCTGGAGACCGGCTCGCCTTCAGAATGAGGTCTGAACCCGTCGCCTTGAGAGGCGTTAACGTCATTAATGCCGGTATCAGAATCCGGATACACCTGTGGTTGCCTGGTCCCAATAGGTAACGGTGCTGTTGTGCCATTTCACGAGCCGGACATTGCCGTCCTGGGAAATCACAATGGCAAATGCGTGATGCAGTTCATGACAAAGCCGGTAAGCGGCCCGATGCCGCGTGCCCACACCTTCGCTGGGTACGGTTTCCGTAAGCGTGCCTTCCGTATTCATGGCGCGGGCAACGGTCTCTACCTTGTCGATGTCACCCGAAATCACCCCACCGAACCCGACCAGTTCCTGCCGTTTCGTCATGACTACCGCACCGTCGATTGCTGCCAGGGCAGCAATGAAGTGGGCAACATCGAAAATCGCCTCATTCAGGGATTCGATTGCCTCATCCTGGCAGTTGACGTATTCGTTCCAACCGACAATCTTGTCAGGATCCGCCGGATCGCCGTATAACTCGGCCATGGTATTGACGATGCGCAGCATGATGGAACGGAAGCGGCATCGTGGTTCTTCGTCGCAAAACCGGTATTTGATGGTCATATATCGGTTTTTGCCGGTAATCTCTTCACCCATCTCATGGGGCAGATAGACCAGGGTTCCGCCATGATGGGAATTGCGAATCACGCTGATGATGCGCCGCATGACCTGTTGACCCAGTTTTTTGGCAAAGTCCGGGGCAAGGTTGGCCCAGGTTTTTGAAGAGGCTTCCCGTGCGGCCGCGTGCAGTTGCCGCATTTCAGAGCGGATATCTGCCATGCTCTCCGATAGCCAATGTGCCGAAAAGATGTCCAGGGAAGGCGTGTTAATCTGCCCGTTATTGAGGGAGGCTATGGTCTCGGAACCGATGCATACCGTAATCTGGCCAGGCCCGGTAACAAAGATGACAAGGCTGAGGGGCAGGGGTGGAAACGTCTTTCTGCCGCCATGCTCGGTTTGCATCCATCGTGTGCCGGAATGGATTATGCCCCAGATTTGGGGACCGTTTTCATGGTCAATGGCAATTCCGATCAGAGTCCTGTAAAAATCCGCGGCCGGAGCGAGGCGGTGCAGCTCATATTCGTTGAACGGACGCGGCTTGCAGAAGCGAAGGCGGTGCAAACCACTGGGCGGGCCGGCCTCCAAAGGGAGTGATTCCGGAACCTGAACAATCAGGCGCAACATCACCTGGCGTTCTTCTTCCTGCATCAGGCTGGCCTGATAGCAGGTAGAAAGGATGTGTTCAAACAATGCCCTGTCAGGCAGAGCAAATGTATGCTCGGTACCTACTGGGCGAATACGTTCCTTAAAGGCGGGATCATTCCAGAGATCATAGATAAAGTTGACTAAATCCAGCGGGTAAGCATGCATTATATGTTTCAATCCTTCAGGTTATTTAACTTCGGCAAGTGGCGGTTCGCCAGTTGCATACGCCAGCTTGGCCCGGGCGATATTGTAATTGTAAATAGACTTGAGATAATCTGACCGCATTTGAGCATATGCCTGGAGTCCATCGAATATCTCTTTGGCAGGCCCTACGCCAAAATCGAAATTAGCCATGGCCGCCACCACCCATTTTTTGGCATTTGTATAGGCGGATTTGGTCGCTATGGAACTATTTTCAGCCTCTTTCAATTCCAGGTAATGTTGCCTGATCTCCAGGGGGATATTGGCATCGGCAAATTGCTTGGTGCTGAGCAGGCGATTATACTGGGCCTGGGCACCGGCTACCTTGGACCTGGTAATACCGAAATCCAGCTTCCAGCGCGCGCCCAGGGCCACTCCGCCGTTTACATGTTGGAACTGGTCCGTGATATAGGGATTATGAATACGGTCACGATCTTCGGCATAGGCCCATGAAAACAGGGCACCCAGAAAGATGTCCGGGTAATAGTTGGCGCTGGCGGCCTCCACTAGGGCGGACCGGGCCTTGAGCCCTTCCGATATTTGCCGAAACTCGGGACGCCGGCTCCGGGCTTTGTCAACAAAGGTTTCGTAAACCGGAACCGGCTTGTCGTCAATGGCAAGTCGCTGGTTGCTGATCTCGATTCGGCTGTCGCCAGCAAAACCCAGTCGGGTTTTCAGTGCCGCCATGGCCAGTCTCTCACCTTTTTGAGCCTCTTCCAGATACTTTAACACCTCGCCTGAAAAGGCATCCAGTTTATAGAGATCAATCTCGTCGACCCCGGAGGAGCCTTCATCAAGCATCTTCCGTGCTGTTCGGCGGGCCTTGTTAAGATCTTCCTGTACTTCCAGGATCAGTTCCTTTAATTCCCGCGCCAGAAGCAATCCGAAATAGTACTCCTTTACCGAAAGGGCAATTTCGTTGGCACGCTGGTCCTTGCGGGAACGATCGACCTCGATGCCATGGCCCGCGGCCTTCATATTCTCGGAAATCTTGCCAAAGGTGTATAGCGGTTGGATAAGCGTGGCATCGGCACTTGTGAACCAGGTAAGTTCATTGAGCCTGATCTGTTTATTAGTGGCAAAAAGGTCTTGGGTTCGCGCCTGTTGGGCAGGGCCAAGCAGGGCTTTGAACTCGATCTGCGGAAATCGATTGGATTTGGCTTCATCCAGTTTGCTGGCCATGGCATCAATGTCTGCCTGGGCCTCTCCCAGTTCCGGTGCTGATTTGAGCGCAATACGGATGCAGTCGTCCAGCCCGAGGGCCAGTTTGTTCTTTACGGTCTCGTCTGCTGGCTGTGCGAAAACCGGAGTTGAAACCATTACATTGGCGATCGCCATGGCCAGAAACGACATTTTCATGAAATGCGCCATTTCATTTTCCCTTGCTGCTGATGTATTTGCTGATCAGCGCCACAATGTCAACGGATGACTCGGTTTCCTGTATTTTGCCATTGTTGGCCAGCATATGTTCCGAACCACCTTGGCTCAGCGAGATGAATTTGTCGCCAATGATACCACTCGTGCGTACGGAGGCGATCACGTCGTTGGTGATTTTTACCCCGTTGTCAATCTTCAGATGAACAAGGGCTTGGTTGTCGTTTGTGGTGTCAAGCACGATACGATCGACCCTGCCGACATCCACTCCGGCTATTTCGACGCGATCGCCTGCCTTTAGACCGGCAACCGAATCGAAATCCGCTGTTACGTTGTAATAATCCCCGCTCAGGATATCCAGTTTGCCGAGCTTGATTGTAATGTACCCCAGGCAGAGTATC
>Ga0172380_10006759_pt1 | contig 13169 bp, 11 predicted proteins | sample Leawe162metaG_FD_119747 | JGI IMG/M metagenome (GOLD analysis project Ga0172380, IMG submission 119747) | Leachate microbial communities from a municipal landfill in Southern Ontario, Canada - Leachate well 162 metaG | ecosystem: Engineered > Solid waste > Landfill > Unclassified | place... | reverse complement strand
CGCCAGGAAGTTTTCTACCAGCACCGCGGCCGCCATCCGATCCTGATGAAATTCCGCACCGGCGTGAGCAAGGACGGCAAGCTCACCGCCGTGCATTTGCAGACTCTGCTTGATGGCGGCGCCTACGGCTCGCACGGCCCGGCCAGCACCTTCTACAGCGGTGTGCTGACCCCGGTCACTTACGAATTGCCGCGTTTCAAGTTCGACGCCTGCCGCGTGTTTACCAACAAGCCGGCCTGCGGGCCAAAGCGCGGACACGGCACGCCGCAGCCGCGCTTCGGCCAGGAAGTGCAGCTCGACAAGATCGCCGCCAAGCTCGGCCTCGACCCGGCCGAGATGCGCCTGAACATGGTGACCAAGGCCGATTCGCTGACGGCCAACTGGCTGAAGATCGGTTCCAACGGACTGGCCGAGTGCATCCGCCAGGTGGTCGAGCGCTCCGGCTGGAAGGACAAGCACGGCAAGCTGCCCGAAGGCAGAGGCATCGGCATCGCCTGCAGCACCTACATGTCCGGTGCGGGCGTGTCGATCTACTGGAACAAGATGCCGCACTCCGGCGTGCAACTGCTGCTCGACCGTAGCGGGCAGGTCACGGTCTATTGCGGCGCGACGGAAGTCGGACAGGGTTCAGACGACGTGCTCGCGACCATCGTCGCCGAGGTGCTGGGCATCGACACCTCCTTGGTGCGCTGCGTGACCGGCGATACCGGTCTGACCCCGGTCGACCTCGGCTCCTACTCCAGCCGCGTCACGGTAATGATGGGCAATGCCGCGATGGAAGCCGCCGGCCGCGTGCAGGAGCTGATCACCGCTGCTGCTGCCGAACAACTGGATACGCTGCCGGAGCAGGTGGTGATGTCGCAGGGCCGCGTGTTCGCTGCCGACAATCCGAACCATGGCATGAGCTTCGTCGAAGCCGTGGTGCTGGCCGAAACGAAATTCGGCACCCTCAGCACAGTCGGCAACTACTCGCCGCCCAAGCAGCCGGGCAAGTACAAGGGATCGGGAGTCGGTCCATCGCCCGCCTACTCCTTCTCGGCCTGCGTGGTCGAGACCGAAGTCGATCGCGCCACCGGGATGGTGCATATCCACAAGATCTGGGTCGCCCACGACATCGGCCGCGCCATCAATGCCGTTCATGCACGCGGCCAGGTGATCGGCGGCGTGTATATGGGGCTGAGCGAGGCACTCATGGAGGAACAGGCCTTCCGCCGCCTGCCGCCCAAGCTTTCCGCTGCACTGGTGCACAGGATTCCCTCGATGCTCGAGTACAAGACACCGACCTCGCTGGACATGCCGGAGGTGGAAGTGATGCTGGTCGAGGATCCCGACCCGAACTGCCCGTTCGGCGCCAAGGAAGCCGGCCAGGGCCCACTGTTGCCGGTGATGCCGGCGGTCGCCAATGCGATCTGGGATGCAGTCGGCGTGCGCATCGACGAAGTGCCGATCACCCCCGACAAAATCCTGCGCGCTCTGGTGCTGAAACGCGAAGGCAAAACACCGCGTGTCGGGCCGGAGTCATTCCCCGAGGTGCCTTATCCGGAAGCCGTGTTCGTGCTGCCGCCCACTGAGGGCGGCGATGGCAATGAATCCAAGAATGTCTCCAGGCAATCCTCACACTCCGCACAATCCCGCTTGGAGGTGACCGCATCATGATGCGACTGCCCTGGTTCAAATATCATGCGCCGCGCAGCGTAGCCGAAGCTGCGCACATCCTGGCGGCAGAAGGCAGCGATGCCATGTTGATCGCTGGCGGCACCGACCTGCTGCCGAACATGAAGCGCCGCCAGCAGACACCGGCGACGCTGGTCTCGCTGCGCCAGGTCGAAGGCTTGAAACGTATTGCCAACGGCAAGGGACTGACGCTCGGCGCCGGGCTCACGCTCAGCGAAGTGGTGGCCACGCCGCAAGTGCGAGAAAACTATCGCGGCCTGTGGCAGGCCGCGGCGCAAGTGGCCTCGCCGCATCTGCGCAACATGGGTACGCTCGGCGGCAACCTTTGCCTCGACACGCGCTGCCTCTACTACAACCAGAACGAGGACTGGCGCCGCGCCATCGACTTCTGCATGAAGCGCGACGGCCAGACCTGCTGGGTCGCCACGCGCAGCAAGCGCTGCCTTGCCGTGTCGTCGACTGACACGGCACCGGCGCTGATTTCGCTGGGCGCCAGGGTGCGCCTGATCTCGGCCGAGGGCGAACGTGACCTGGCGCTCAACGAGCTCTATCACAACGACGGCATCGACTATCTCACGCGCCGCCGCGATGAAATCCTCACCGATGTGATGCTACCCGACCTGACCGGATGGAAGAGCACCTACTGGAAACTGCGCCGGCGCGGGTCATTTGACTTTCCGCTGCTCGGTGTGGCGGCTGCGGTACGCAGCGCGCCGGACGGCACGGTCGAGGACGCACGCATCGTTCTTGGCGCGGTGTCCTCGCATCCGCTGGTGACGGATGTCGGACAACTCCTGGTCGGCAGCAAACTCACCGATGAGGCGATCGCGGCAGCAGGCAAAAGAGCCGGTGCAGTCGCCAAGCCGATGGACAACACCGATCTCGACCTGTACTGGCGCAAGGACGTGGTTCCCGAATTCGTCGCCTACGCCCTGCGCGAACTACGCGGCGACGACATGTCCGAGACTCGCATGCGCGTCACGCGGCAAGTGTTGTAGCACTTTTCCTCATCAAGCCGAACCTCTGTAATGACCAGATGTTCGGCTTGCGAACCCTCGCGCGCGGCGGCGCCGGATCAGAAACTCTGATTCGCAACCTATGCAATTTCATTCCGAAGTATAAATTCGACAATTGGTTTGCCTGCGTCAACCACCTGCGCCGGAACAGGTAACTGAGCAAAATATCCGGTAATTATTTGCAGTCATCTTTCTTCGAAATCCTTGCTGTTCCTGGGTTACAGCCATTTTCGATTAAGCTTCGCCGGCTTGGATCAATGTCTTCAACCTTTCGATTATTGAGGAACAGCAATGAAGTCTTTCAACATGGTAATTGCCGGTCAGCAGGTCTCAGCCAACAAAACTTTCGATGTGATCAATCCGGCAACGGGTGAATCCTTTGCCAAAGCTCAAGAGGGTGATGCCTCTCACGTAAACCAGGCGGTTGCCGCAGCCCGTGCCGCTTTCCCCGCCTGGAGCCACACGCCCGACGCGGAGCGCAAGCGTCTGATGCATGCCATTGCTTCGGCTCTTGAGGCCAACATGCCCGAACTGATGGAACTGGTGACGAAGGAAACCGGCAAGCCCATGCAGGGATTGAATCACGTCGGCTCTGGCATGGAAGTCGGCGGCGCCACGGCCTGGGCGCATGTAACGGCCGACCTTGACTTGCCGGTCGAAGTAATCCAGGACAACGACGATGCACGCATCGAAGTGCATCGCAAGCCGCTGGGTGTCGTCGGTTCCATCACGCCCTGGAATTGGCCGCTGATGATAGCCGTTTGGCACGTCATCCCGGCGCTGCGAGCAGGCAACACGGTGGTGATCAAGCCCTCGGAACTGACGCCTTTGTCTACCATTCGCTTCGTCGAACTGGCGAATGAACTGCTGCCTCCGGGCGTATTGAATGTGGTCACCGGGGGCACCGACGTCGGCGTTGCAATCGCCAGGCATCCTGGCATCGACAAAATCGTCTTCACCGGCTCCACGCCCACCGGCAAGAGCATCATGAAGGATGCCGCAGGCAACCTGAAGCGCCTGACGCTGGAATTGGGCGGCAACGATGCCGGCATCGTGCTGCCCGATGTCGACCCGAAGGCCATCGCACCCAAGTTGTTCGGCGCATGTTTCCATAACAACGGCCAGACTTGTGCCTGCCTCAAGCGCCTGTATGTACATGAAAGCATCTACGAGGAAGTGTGTGCCGAACTGGCAAGCATCGCCAGGCAAACCATCGTCGGCGACGGCCTGGAAAAGGGTACAAAACTGGGACCGGTACAAAACAAGGAACAGCTGGAAATCGTCAAGGAGCTTGCGGAAGATGCGCGTGCTCATGGCGCACGATTTCTGTCGGGCGGCAAAGTCCGTCCGGGCAAGGGTTATTTCTTCGAGCCGACCGTGGTTGCGGATATCAGCGATGGCGTGAGGCTTGTAGATGAAGAGCAGTTTGGCCCCATAGTGCCGGTGATCAAATACAAGGATATTGATGAAGTCATTGCGCGTGCCAATAACAGCAGCAACGGATTGGGAGGTTCGATCTGGTCGAAAGACAAGGTCAAGGCAGCGGAACTCGCATTACGTCTAGAGTGCGGGACAGCTTGGGTAAATGAGCATGGCGCGATCCAGCCCAATGCACCCTTTGGCGGTGTCAAGCAATCAGGAATCGGTGTCGAGTTCGGCCGGTATGGGCTGGAGGAATATACTTCGATCCAGACACTGAAGATCATGAAATCCTGAGCAGTTGTTCAGGAGACAAACTGACTGATGCAGATTCCCTTCCCCCTTATCGGCTTTGCTGCCGAAAGTGGTAGCGGCAAGACAACGCTACTGCTGAAGTTAATCCCGCTGCTCAAAGCAAGTGGCTTGCGCGTTGCCCTCATCAAGCGCGCACATCCCGAATTTGATATCGATAAGCCGGGGAAAGACAGCTATGAGCTTCGCAAGGCAGGGGCAGAACAGGTTCTGGTAGGGTCAGATCGCAGATGGGCCCTGGTCGTCGAGAACAATATCCCCAAGGAGCCATCTCTATCTGATCTGGTGTCCAAGCTTCGTTTGGAATCACTCGACCTGGTTATTGTTGAAGGTTTCAAATTGGCGCCGATCCCAAAAATCGAGGTGTACCGGCCAAGCCTTGGTCATCCGATGTTGGCAGCGACAGATCCGCATGTCATCGCACTCGCTACGGACTCAATCGAATCCGTAAAGATCGACATTCCCGTTTTCGATCTCAATCGACCGGAGACGATCGCAGAATTCATAGCGCAGCGCTTCGCTACCCCTGGAATTGATGAACCGTTCAAACTTCCACTTTCGGTAGAGAGTCGAGACGCCATCGAAGTTCCTCATCGTCGAAGTTGCCAGACTTTTGCTGGACGATCAAATGTCAATATTCGCAAAACGACCCCAGCTGAAATTGCCTTCCCTCCACTTCCAAATAACCCGATAGGAAACCAACCACCATGAATGTGCTGATCGTCCACGCTCACTACGAACTCCAGTCTTTCAATACTGCGCTGAAAGATGTCGCCGTCAGCGAACTGGGGGCGTTGGGGCACAACGTCCAGGTATCCGATCTCTATGCAATGAACTGGAATCCCGTGACCAGCGCCGCCGACTTCGGCAGCAGGGCTAATCCCGACTATCTTGTCTATGCCCTGGAGCAACGCCACAACCACGCAAACAATACGCTTGCGCCGGACATCCTGGCCGAGTTTGAGAAGTTGATGTGGGCGGATTTGGTGATCTTCAATTTCCCGATTTACTGGTGGTCTGTACCGGCCATACTCAAGGGCTGGTTTGACCGGGTCTTCCTGTCCGGGCCGGTGTATGGCGGCAAACGTATATACGACCGTGGCGGACTGGTCGGCAAGAAAACCATGCTGACCGTCACCATGGGGGCACGCCAGCACATGCTGATCGAAGGCAGTATTCATGGCCCGCTCGAAGACATGTTGCGCCCGATCATGCGCGGCACACTGGCCTATGTCGGGATGAGCGTCCTGCCGCCTTTTGTCGGCTATCACGTGCCGTATATCACCCAGGAAGAACGGGTGAGCATCGTTGCGGAATATCGTCAGCGCTTGCAGACCCTGGAAAACCTGCAACCATTGAAATTCGTCACGCTTGACCAGTTTGACGACAAGCTGAGACCAATCGCTGGTTAAGCTCTATTTGTACCAGGGGAGCGTTTGCCTCAACGAGATGATTTCCCCGGCGAAATCGGCCGAGTAGCCGGGAATCGAATTCGCCAATTTGCGAAAGTCCTCACTGCGGAGTACCGCGATAACGGTCTGCACAGCGTCGCTTTCGAGTTGAGGCTTGCGGCAAACGATGAAATACCATTCACGCAGCATCGGCACAAAGTCCAGGTTGAAGTGAGTCGCAGCGGCAAGCAGGCCGAAGCCGCATGACGCATAGCCAGCGGCAACAGTCGCGGCAACCGACAAATGGGTGGTCTCTGCGCTCTCGTAGCCGGTAATCATTCCCGATGAAATATGGTAGTGCTTCAGCAGTTGGTCAAGCAGTATGCGTGTGCCCGAATCCGGCTGGCGATTAACGAAACTCACTGCGGGTCGCAGCAAGTCCGTGAGTGAAGTGATGCCCAGCGGATTGCCGCGTGCCACCATCAGCCCCTGCTGGCGCGATGCAAAGCGAATCATCTTGTGGTCACCCAGGCGCAGATGACGGCCAAGTTCCGAGTGAACAAAAGACCCACGCCGACACAAATGAGAATGGTCGAGGGGCAAATGCATGCCGGCCATGACGCATTCATCACGGTTGAGCCGTTCGAGCGCACTCCCGCTGCCGACGAAATCGATGTCGAGCAACACCTTGGAAGACTGGAGCGCGCAATCGCGCAAGGTACCGAACAACAGATCGTGGCTGGCACTGACGGATATCTTCTTGAGTTCGGGATGCAAGGCCAGCAGCAATTCGCTATCCAGCCGCGCGGCAAGTGCTTCCGCGCTGGGGGCTGCCCGCGCCAGCGTGCGCTGTTCAGCCCACAGCAGGCGTTCGCCGAATTCTGACAAGCGCGCGGCCTTGCCGGCCTCGTTGGAAAAAAGCTTTTGGCCAATCACAGCTTCCTGTTTCTTGAGATAACCCCAGACGTAGCGGTAGGAAAGTCCAAGGCTTTCGGCGGCCCGTCCAATCGAACCGTCGCGGCGGATTGCAGCAAGTATGCGAAACAGCGTGTTTTCGATCGGAGCAGCATTCCTGGATTGGGCATCTGCAGACCGTGGTTCGAAGCTGTAGGAAAAATGAACGCTCATGGCTGAAGCTTAACCGAAAAATGCAGAGGATTTCAGACCAGAAAATCTGGATAGTCAGCTTGTAAAACAAAAAGCCATGGGAGATTTTGCAATGGCAATTCTTCCTTGAGTGTGGCACGTCGATTGCCTATTGCAGCAAGCCGTGTAAGACGCTACAGGCGAACGCAATAGCGTATTCCCATATTCCAATCAAGGAGACATCATGCTGTATGCCTCACCCAATACCCCTGACGCCAAAATCCAGTACAAATCCAAATACGATAACTTCATTGGTGGCAAGTGGGTCGCCCCGGTCAAAGGCGAATACTTTGACGTCATCACGCCCATCTCCGGCAAGCCCTACACCAAGGCTGCTCGTTCCACTGCGGAAGATATCGAACTCGCGCTTGATGCAGCGCATGCTGCCGCCGAAAAATGGGGCAAGACCGCCCCAGGAGAGCGGGCCAACATCCTGCTCAGGATCGCCGACCGTCTGGAAGCCAATCTCGAATTGCTCGCCTATGCCGAAACCGTGGATAACGGCAAGCCGATGCGGGAAACCTTGAATGCCGATATCCCGCTGACCATCGACCATTTCCGCTACTTCGCCGGCTGCGTGCGCGCCCAGGAAGGCAAACTCAGCGATATCGACGAAACCACGGTTGCCTATCATTACCATGAGCCGCTCGGAGTTGTCGGACAGATCATTCCGTGGAACTTCCCGATCCTCATGGCCGCCTGGAAGCTTGCCCCTGCCATAGGCGCCGGCAATGCCGTGGTGCTGAAGCCGGCCGAGTCGACGCCGATCAGCATTCTGATTCTGGCCGAACTGATTGCCGACCTGTTGCCTCCCGGCGTACTCAATATCGTCAATGGCTACGGCCGCGAAGCCGGCATGCCATTGGCCACCAGCAAGCGTATCGCCAAGATTGCCTTTACCGGATCCACCTCCACCGGTCGCGTGATTGCCCAGGCGGCCGCGAACAACCTGATCCCGGCAACATTGGAACTCGGCGGAAAATCACCCAACATCTTTTTTGCCGACATCGCCCAGGCTGATGACTGCTTCTTCGACAAGGCCGTCGAAGGGCTCGTCCTGTTCGCCTTCAACCAGGGCGAAGTCTGCACCTGTCCGTCCCGCGCACTGATCCAGGAATCCATTTACGACAAGTTCATGGAGCGCTGCCTGGCCCGCGTCAAGCTCATCAAACAGGGCAGCCCTCTCGATACCGACACCATGCTCGGCGCACAGGCTTCCAAGGAACAATTGACCAAGATCCTGTCCTATCTGGATCTCGGCAAGCAGGAAGGCGCCCAGGTCTTGAGCGGCGGCAACCAGGCGCAACTCGGCGGCGAACTTGCGGGCGGCTATTACGTAGAGCCAACCTTGTTCAAGGGCCACAACAAGATGCGCATTTTCCAGGAAGAAATTTTCGGTCCGGTACTCGCCGTCACCACCTTCAAGGACGAAGCCCAAGCATTGGAAATCGCCAACGATACGCTCTACGGTCTTGGCGCCGGCGTCTGGAGCCGCAACGGCAACGTTGCCTACCGCATGGGGCGCGCCATCAAGGCGGGACGGGTCTGGACCAATTGCTACCATCTCTACCCGGCGCACGCCGCCTTCGGCGGTTACAAGGAATCCGGCATCGGCCGCGAGACGCACAAGGTCATGCTTGACCATTACCAGCAAACCAAGAACCTGTTGGTCAGCTACAGCGAAAACAAACTCGGCTTCTTCTGAGACTTGCCCGCACCCCAGACAGCGGGCACTTGCGATCCGGCCTCCATCGCTCCAACGATGGGGTTTCACGCCCGGCTTCGGCCGGGCGTTTTTTAACTGGCGATAATCATGGTCGATAAAGTCATTGCCACTGCAGCGGCACTTGAACTCATTGAATTCCTCAAGACGAAACACGGCACATTGATGTTCCACCAATCGGGTGGCTGTTGCGACAACAGTGCCGCCAATTGTTACTTGCCGGGCGAAATTACCATCGGCGCCGGGGATGTGTATCTCGGCGACATCGGCGGCTGCCCCTTCTATATCGGCAAAGCGCAGTACGAGTACTGGAAACATACCCAGCTCATCATCGACGTTATCGAAGGACATGGCGGCACCTTCTCGCTCGAAGGACCGGAAGGCAAGGCGTTTCATACGCGTTCCCGGGTCTTCAGCGATGAAGAACTGGCAGCCCTGGATCAGGAACCGATGAAGTAGAGTATTTGGAAATTGCTGAGGAAATGTTGAACTTGTCACGTACGACAATAAGACACTGACGCAAATTGAGACAACATTTGCGCAAAGCGATGACCCCATACCCATGCATACATATGCATAGGTTAGTGATGCGTGAACATCAAAAGCCCGTCAAATTGGAAACAATAAATTGCGCTGGCCTTCTACAACTGGCCCTTCAAATCAGGCAATCAGCGCCACTGCCTTGATCTGAGCAAAGACCCTGCGGCCCGGAATCAGGTTCAAGCTTGCGGCGGAACGCCGGGTCACCCGCGCCAGCAAACAAGACGTGGCAAGCCTGAGCTTGACGAGTACCTGGGCAGGATGGGTATCGTCTGCAACCTCGACGACCTCCACAGGCAGGATATTCACAATACTGCTGTCATCGGTCCGATGCAGGGCGATACTGATGTCGCGGGCAAGAATGCGCACCCGCACACCATGGCCTATCGGGTGACCCGCATCGCGTACCCAGAAGTCGCCATCGGAGCAACGGATGCGCGCCAAATGCCATTGCTGATCCTTTTCTGCGACGGACCCCTGCAGCACCACACCGACATCCTCACCCAAGCGAATCGGCAGGTCGAGCCGTGCCAGTGTTTCGGACAAAGCGCCTGTCGCCACGGCACGCCCTGCATCCATGACAACGAGGTAATCCGCCAGGCGCGCCACCTCATCGGGTGAATGGCTGACATACAGTACCGGCATTTCCAGTTCCTCGAAAAGCCTTTCCAGATAGGGCAGGATCTCTGTTTTGCGGGCCAGATCCAATGCCGCGAGCGGCTCGTCCATCAGCAGCAGGCGAGGACTGGTGACCAGGGCGCGGGCAATCGCCACGCGCTGCCGTTCGCCCCCGGAGAGACTGTCCGGCATGCGCTGCAAAAACCCGGCGATGCCCAGGAGTTCGATGGCACGCTCCAAGGCCACCCTGCGCAAGCGGACGGGAACACGCTTCATTCCATAGACAAGATTGTCGCGCACGGATAAATGAGAAAACAAACTGGCTTCCTGGAACACGTAGCCAAGCGAGCGGCGATGCGGTGGCAAAACGTCGCTGTTGTTTTGCCAGACTTCGCCATTGACGGTCAGCTTACCGTTGGCGGCCTGTTCCAGTCCAGCAATGAGGCGGAGCAACGTCGTTTTTCCTGCGCCCGAATGACCGAAGAGCGCCGTGACACCCCGCTCCGGCAAGGACAGGTCTACATCCAGCGTAAAACCGGGATAGCCATGCCGGAAGCATGCCTCGATGGTCATGGACGCTGCTTGGCCTGATTGAGGAGGTAGAGCGCCAGCAACACCAGAAATGAAAATGTCAGCATGCCGCCTGCCAGCCAATGCGCTTGGACATACTCGAGTGCCTCGACATGGTCGTAAATTTGCACCGAGATCACGCGCGTCACTCCCGGGATATTGCCGCCGATCATCAGTACGATGCCGAATTCGCCGACCGTGTGGGCAAAGCCAAGCACGATGGCGGTGAGGAAACCAGGACGGGCCAATGGCAATGCCACAGTAAAGAAGGCGTCAAGCGGCGAGGCACGCAGCGTCGCGGCCACTTCAAGCGGGCGGGCGCCGATGGCTTCGAAGGCATTCTGTATCGGCTGTACGACGAAGGGCATGGAGTAAAACACCGAAGCCACCACCAGACCCCAGAATGTAAACGGCAGCAGACCGATGCCCGCCCAGGCCGTAAATTGCCCCACCACACCCTCGGGTCCCAACAGCAGCAACAGATAGAACCCGATCACCGTCGGCGGCAACACGATCGGCAAAGCCACAACGGCAGCGACCGGACTTTTCCACCAGGAATGCGTGCGTGCCAGCCACCAGGCGAGCGGCGTCCCAACCAGCAACAATATCAGTGTCGTACAGCTTGCGAGCTTGAGCGTAAGCCAGACGGCATGGAGGTCGGCACTGGGCATGCGCGTTCAGTTTGCATAGCCATAGGATCTGATGATCGCTGTGGCCTTTTCACCTTTCAGGTATTTTATCCAGGCATCGGCGGCGGCCTTGCCTTTGCCTTTATCGAGGATGACCGCATCTTGTCGAATCGGCTGGTGCAAATGGGCCGGCACCACCCAGGCTGATCCTTCGCTGATTTTTCCATCCTTGAAAACCTGCGAAAGTGCAACGAAACCAAGCTCGGCATTGGCGGAGGCGACAAACTGATGAGCCTGGGCGATGTTCTCGGCCTGGACGAATTTCGGCTGCAGGGTCTCAAGCATTTTGAGAACGGTCAGGGTTTCTATGGCAGCCTGACCGTAGGGTGCCAACTTCGGATTGGCGATTGCCAGATGCTTGAACTCGCCCTTCAGAACTTCACCCTGCGCATCGACATAACCAGGTTTTGCCGACCAGAGCACCAGCCTGCCGATTGCGTAGGTAAAGCGTGAAGCCGGGACAGCAGTGCCTTCCTGTATCAGTCTGGCCGGCGTTTCGTCATCCGCCGCCAACAGGATATCGAAGGGCGCCCCGTTCTTGATCTGCGCATAAAACTTTCCCGTGGCGCCAAAGGATAGGGTCGCCTGGTGCCCGGTATCTTTTTCGAACTCTGCTGCGATCTGCTTGGCAGGGTTGGCGAAGTTGGCGGCGACAGCGATTGTGACCTCCTCGGCGAGGGTGAGGAAAGGAATAAAAAACGTGACAACAAACAGGGTGATGCGCAGCATATTCATTCTCTCCTTGTGAGCGCTGCACCGCCTTTCAGGCATCACCCACAATTTCAGTATTTTAGAGTCTGGATGAAAGTATATTCCCCCAGTCGGAAATCACGCAGCAAGACTCGATCAACGCCGTCGGAATCATCGGGATCACCCTGTGAATGATCCCGACTTTCTGTCAATCAACGATCTTGCGCACTTCCAATGATTTCAGCCAGCGTACGTGTCGCATGCCGGTCTTTGAGTCTTTCGCCGACACCATCGCGATGCGACCGTCACTGTCGCCCAGGGCTTTGCCATCATTTTCGAAGAACACGATCACGCCGTCGCCGATTGACGAATTGAAAACTTCGTTCCAGGAATACACCGCCTTGTAGTCATCACTGGCGTTGGCGATGATGGCGATCTTCTTGACGTCGCTGTGATCGGGTGCATGCACCTTGGCCCGGTCCAGGATGTCCCTCAGCAAGACCCCCTTGAGATTTTTCAGGGTATTGGTCGTGGCGTCTTCATGGTTGATGATGCGAACCTCGGTCAACTGCTGTTGCGGCAATTTTTTCAGATCATCCACGCTAAGCGTCAGCTTGTTCTCGACAGCGCCGATGACGCTAACGCTCGTAGTTACATATTTCGAAGGGTCGTCGACTTTGTGTGCAAAGGTGTTTGCGCTCAGGACAAAAAGTGCAATCAAAAACGTGTTGCGAATGGCGTAAATCATGATATTTCCTCTTCGTCAGAATTGATAGCTGGCATTGGCAAACCACATGCGGCCCGGGTTGGGGAAGCCATCGGCCATCGAGTAGTTCCTGTCGGCCAGATTGGTTACACCCAATTCAGCCGAGATATTTTTGATGCCATGATAGGCAGCCTTCAGGTTCATTGTCGTGAATCCTGGCACCCTGGCGAAGGTTACCGAATCCCAGCGGCTGCTGTCGTATTCGGCAAATGCAATCAGATCGATTGCACTGGTGGGCCTGATCAGGGCATGAGCAGTCAGCTTCTGCTGCGGAATATTGGTCATCTTGACTGATGGATTGCTGATGTTGTGGAATTCCGTAAGGGTGTAATTCCCGCCCAGTTCCATCCACGAATTGACCGGGCTGCGCAAACCAAGCTCTATGCCCTGAGCATGTACCTTGCCGACATTCTGCCACTGGCAACTCTTTGGCTTGGTGCAGTTGGTGTTGCTACCCAGCAAGGCCGACTGGATTTTGTCGCGTATGCTGCTGTAAAAGATCGCAGCTTCGGCCCTGGCACCCTTCCACGGCTGTCCCTTGTAGCCGACCTCGTAATTGATCGATTCCTCAGGCTGCAGGTCGGGGTTCTCGATAAAGGTTCCCAAGGCTTGCGT
>Ga0172380_10006757_pt1 | contig 13173 bp, 13 predicted proteins | sample Leawe162metaG_FD_119747 | JGI IMG/M metagenome (GOLD analysis project Ga0172380, IMG submission 119747) | Leachate microbial communities from a municipal landfill in Southern Ontario, Canada - Leachate well 162 metaG | ecosystem: Engineered > Solid waste > Landfill > Unclassified | place... | reverse complement strand
TGGTGGAATACGAACGCGTGCGCGGCTTCCTACCGGTATCTCAATTATCTGCCGAACACTATCCACGAGTCGGTAGCAGCGACAAAGATGAAATCTTGCAGCGCCTGAACGCATTGGTTGGCCAGGTACTAAAAGTTCGTATTCTCGATAGCGACCGTAAAGCTAACAAGCTTATCTTCTCTGAAAAAGAAGCTATCAAAGATGGTTTGGCCGCTCGCTTCCAAAGTCTCAAGGTTGGCGACACTGTCTCTGGTGTTGTGACCGGTGTGGTAGACTTTGGTGTCTTCGTCAACGTTGATGGTATCGAAGGGCTGGTTCACATCTCTGAAATCAGCTGGGAACGCGTCAATAACCCCAGCGATTACGTGAAGGTTGGTCAGACAATTGATGCCAAGATTATCTCGATTGATAAAGATCGCCTCAGTCTCAGCATGAAACAACTACAAGAAGATCCATGGCTGAGCGAAGTTGAGAAATTTGCCGTCGGTAGCGACGTCGAAGGTACTGTGACTCGCATTACACCGTTTGGTGCCTTCGTGCAACTAAGTCCTGCAGTCGAAGCTCTCGTTCACATTAGCGAACTCGGTAGCGGCAGCGACGTTGATCCTGAAAAAGTCTTTACACTCAACGAACGCAAAAGTTTTGTGATCCTGGAAGTCGATAAAGACAACCGCAAGATTTCCCTCGGTCTGGCTAAGAAAAAATAGGTTAATAACACATGCTCGCCTGGCGGGCAGAAAGGAGCTTTCATATGGATGACAAGAAAGTTATCATTGTTGCCGACTCAATTACCGTTGGCGAACTGGCTGAAACGCTCAATCTGCCCGTCACGACCCTTATTGGTGAGCTATTTAAAAACGGTATCGTGGCGACGATCAACCAGCGGATTGATTTTGAAACAGCCACAATTATTGTCGAAGAACTTGGTCTGAAGGATGTAGTACTCGAAAAGAAAGTCGCCGCTGAGCCCGCTGCCCGGAAGAAACACGAATTATCTGATAAGGCAGTCGACCGGCCGCCAATTGTGGCTGTTATGGGACATGTTGATCACGGGAAGACCAGCTTACTTGATGCTATTTTGCATCAAAAAGTAGTCGAGGGCGAAGCTGGTGGGATTACGCAGCACATTAGCGCCTACCAGGTAGAGCGCAAAGACCGCGTTATTACACTGCTGGATACGCCTGGTCACGAGGCTTTTGCCGCGCTGCGTCAGCACGGTGCGACACTGACTGATGTCGTTATTATTGTCGTCGCTGCCGATGACGGCGTGAAGCCACAGACAGTTGAAGCCATCCGCTTTGCGCGGAGTGCTAACGCCAAGATCGTGGTGGCGATCAATAAAATTGATAAAGAAGCTGCCAACCCTCAGATGGTGAAGACCCAGCTGGCTACCGAACACAATCTTAACCCCGAAGAATGGGGCGGTGACGTGGTGATGGTGGAAGTCAGCGCCAAGACTGGCCAGAACATCGATAAACTGCTTGATATGGTGCTACTCGTTGCTGACCTTGAAGAACTCAAAGCCGATATTGATACCCCAGCCGAAGGCCTCGTGATCGAAGCCCACATGGAAATCGGGCGCGGCTCTGTGGTTGGCCTTTTGGTGGAGCAGGGCGAACTCAAACCCGGTCATTTCTTAGTGGCGGGGACTGCTTTTGGTAAGGTCCGTACACTACTCGACTTTAAGGGCGATGCTCTCAAAAGCGCTGGTCCCTCGACGCCCGTTACGGTCACCGGTTTTAAAGAATTACCACAATTCGGTGATACTTTCACGATCGTGAAGAGCGAAAAAGAAGCACGTCTGCTGACCGAAAAAACTCATCAAGAACGCGAACGCGCCGCCGCCAGCACCAACGTCACCAGCGCCGATATGTTGAAGCTTATTACCCAAAAACACGAATCTGATGACTTCAATGTGATTGTGAAGGCCGACGTACAAGGCTCGCTGACTTCTGTGATGGACAGCCTGCGCCTGATCGATACCGGCGACCAAGTGACGATGCGTATTATTGGCTCTGGTGTTGGCAATATTTCTGAAAATGACGTCCGTCTCGCTTCAGATGGTACGACGGTTATCTATGGTTTTAATGTGGACCTGCCGCCGGCCGTTAAGCGTCTCGCCATGCGCGATAAGGTACAAGTGCGACTCTACAAAGTCATCTATGAGCTCCTTGATGATGCACGAACGTCTATGGAAGCGCTATTGGCCCCAGAAGTTGTCGAAACCGAAATCGGTAAGCTGACAATCAAGGGCGTCTTTAGGACGCTCAAAGACGAAGTGATCGCCGGTGGGGAAGTGACCTCTGGAAAAGCGGTGCCGCATGTCCTCGCCCGCGTGAAGCGCAAAGATGAGCAGCTTGCTGAAGTTGAAGTGACTAAGGTCCAGCGCCAGCAGCAGGAAGCTAAAGAAGTCTTTGAAGGCGAGATGTGTGGTTTGTCTCTTAAAACAAGCAAGAAGCTGCTTGTCGAAGAAGGTGACACGATCGAATTCTTTACACGCGAGCTCGTCAAACGAACGCTGCAGTAAAATGCTATAATAGTGCCAAGATGAAGCGTAAAAAATAAGATAGATCGATAAGGGGAATCAATGTTTCAACTAGACGATAAATTTTTACAAGATCTCGGGCTGGATCAGCTGCCCGAAGAGCAAAAAAAACCATTTTTGGAGCACATTTATAGCGAACTTGAGCTAAAGGTGGGTACGCGCCTATCTGACGGGCTCAGTGATGCTCAGCTTGAAGAGTTTGAGAAGATTATTGACCGCAACGAAGAGGCGATTGATACCTGGCTATTGCAGCACGCGCCAAACTTTACGCAAGAAGAGGGGTTTACTCGGCTGCAACAAGCGACCAAGCTTGAAGCTACCGACCCACGTCTGAAATCTGAGTTTGCCGCTACCAAGTGGCTCGAAGTCAACCGCCCGGATTATCGCAGTGTGGTTGCGGCCGTTCTCGAGGAGCTCAAACAAGAGATTATCGCTAATCGTGAAGCAATCCTTGGGAGCATGCCTCAGTCTCAGTCGTCGCAAGAGCCACCTCAGCAGCCTCCGATGGCAGCATAAGATAGTATCCGCCGAGAAATCGGCGGGTTTTTGTTCTTTGTATGACCAAAGAACAAAAGTCACTTCTTTCGTATCGACGAAAGAAGCAAAGGCTCGTGAGCGGCTTCGTCTCGCCGTACGCTGCCTCTGCCAAGAAACAGGCAGCCTGCGGAACTCGCTTCGCTTTAGACAGTCCTCGGCTGGCCAGGTTTCTTGTCAGTTCCATCGTGCGGGAGCCTGCAGATGCTCACACTCGGGCTTCGCGCCGGCTTAGCTATCAAGCTTGGGTGGCGCGATAGCCCCTCTCGTCCATCGCTCGCTTAGTCGGACGTGAGTCCAGGACTTGAACTTTTACTTCTTTTGATCAAGTCAAAAGAAGACCATTTGGTACTTTGGGGCGTCAAAGTACGCCAACTATTGACAAATAACCATAAGTATGATAATATTCAAGCAAGATTCAATAAAAAACAAAAAAGGAATCCATCACAATGAGTGAAACATTACCACTTAGTCTAAAAGATAAAGATAAACTATCTCCTGATGGCTCAAAAGAGCGTATTCACGATGTTGCAAAAGCACAACTAATGGCTGATGCAGTGAAGATACATGAGGATGAAAGCGCTGCACTCCGAAATATCACGGAATCTGCGATGACGCGACCATATTATAACCCAGGAGGCGGCAAGATAGATGTTAGTGACTTTGGTCAAGAGCTTGAACACGGTGAGCCTAGCGAACAAGCTCCTAGCTTAATTCAAGATCAAAAAGAGGCGTTGGATATGATAAATAATCTTCCTCAAGTTCAAGCAGAGGGGATAACCACCATGGTCCCCACGGATGCTATTATTGATCAGATTAAGTACAATAACGAGACATCTGATAACATTGCAGAAACCGTAGGTGACACATACGACAAACTAGAATCTACGAAACGCTAAAATTTCTTCCCTGGTATGTAAATAGCTCCTTGAGGGAGCTATTTTTATCTGTGATAGCCCTTCAAAAACGCTTCGCCGCTCATCATCTTACCACTTGGTGCAATCAATTCGTCGATTAAGAGGTAACCACCGTCTTTGAACTTAATGTCCAACTTGGTCGTATTTTCTTGAGGAACGTGGGCTTTCGTAACAATAATGTCTTTTCCGTGCATGCTTAGCCTTGTTCGAGGGAAACGGAGATAGGCTCGCACGCGACGTTCGGCTTCAAGAGCGGTTAGTTGCTGAGGGTTAAGTTGGCCATCAGCCTTGGTAAGGAGTTGGCAGTAGGTTGCCTCAGAATCGTCTTGTTTGGTAGGTGTTAGGTCACCAGCAAGAATACGCGGTAGTGCTTCGAGCAATAGATCAGTCCCGATGGCAGCGAGGGTATGATAGAGTCCTGGTTGAGTTTCGGTCCCGTTGAGTGAATATTCCTTAGCCCTGTAGAGCGGTCCGGCGTCCATCTCGGCGCTAAGCTGCATGATAGTGACGCCCGTCTTATCATCACCGTTTAAAATAGCCGATTCGATAGGCGAGGGGCCGCGGTATTTGGGGAGTAGCGACGGGTGGACGTTGATAATGCCGGGTGTGAACAAATCGATCGTACTCTGGGGGATGATTTTACCGTAACTGACGAGCACACCTGCGACAGGCTGAAGGGCTTTGATGTTATCAGTGATATCTTTGAGTTTTGTTGGCTGCCAGACGGGGATATTGTGCTGCTCGGCCAGTATTTTAACAGGTGGGGCGATCACATGGTGGCCACGACCTTGTTTACTATCGGGTTTCGTCACGACTGCCACGATATTGTAACCCGCTTCAATCAGGCCAGCGAGGGCAGTGAGACTAAAGTCTTCAGTCCCAAAGAATATGATTCGACTTGATGTGTTCGTCATAGTTAAGTGGTTGTAATTCTCCCTGATCGTCCAGGGTATAAAATGCTTGTTCGTCATCTTTGATATGGTCTATAAAAACGATACCATTGGTGTGGTCGATTTCGTGCTGGATCACACGGGCGAGGAAGCCTTCAGCCTTAAACCGAAGCTCGTGACCATCCAGACCAAGGGCTTTGACGCGGATTTTGGTGTAACGCGGGACTTTGCCGTAGACATTGCTGACACTCAAACAGCCTTCGTAATCAGGCAGCAGTTCACCCTCGTATTTCACAATCTCTGGGTTAATCAGGGTAGTGAAATCGCGCGATTTTTTGTCATCGAAGTCACTGCGTACGATCACGACTCGCTGCAAGCGATCGATCTGCACAGCGGCCAGAGCCGCGCTAATTTCGTGTGGCCTCGAATCTTCCCAATCGAGCGCAGCACTCGTCATTTCATCGACTAATTCGTGCGTCTCGTCGGTAATGACATGGATTTTTTGGGATTTTTGCCGCAAATGAACATTCGGCAGCGTAATGATGTCTTCTTTTTTCATTTATTCTAGTATAACAGATGACTAGAGGAGACTCATAGGGTCAAGTTCACTTTGCCAATGAGTGGCGGGAACTAACTCGAGAGCCCCTACTAGCTCACTGCGACGAGGTGATTTGAGGATCAATTGCCAACGGTAGGTATCGCGCTGCCGTTCGTAAAAGGCAGGGGTCGGACCGAGGATCTGCACCCTATCGCCGAGCCTAGTACGCAGTTCAGCCGCCAGCTTCTGGGCATGAGAAATGGCGGCTGCTTCAGTTTTATAGATACAGGTGAGCTTGAGCAGGTAGGTGAACGGAGGGAAGATGGCGCGTCGCCGCTGGGCGATGGCACTGGTATAAAAATGCTCATAATTTTGGTTGAGGCCATCGACGACGGCGGGGTGAGTTGGCTGGTAACTCTGGATGACGACGGTTGTCGGGTGATGCGAGCGTCCGACTCGTCCAACCACCTGAGCAAGCAACTGGAAGGTGCGTTCTGGTGCGCCAAAATCAGGCAGTGACAAGCCGCTGTCGGCCTGGACAACGCCAACGGTACGCAGTTTGGGAAGGTCGAGACCCTTGGCGATCACCTGCGTGCCGATAATAAGGTCAATGGTGCCTTCATACAGTTCTTTATATTTTTCTTCGACCGATTCACCGGTTTCACTGTCACCGTCGAAGCGCATAATAGTCTTTTTCGGATATAATTTGCGTAGTTCGGCTTCAATGAGCTTGGTGCCAATACCCTTATGGACAATATCTGCGTGATGACAGACAGGGCAGCTGGTCGGGACCTTGTCGCGGAAGCCACAGACATGGCAGAGGAGCTGGTGATTGTCGGCGTGGAGAGTAAGCGGCAAGAAACAACGGGGGCACCCGGCTTGCCAGCCGCAGTTTTCGCAGAGTGTCGTACTGGCACTGCCGCGACGGTTGTGAAAGATTAGCGCCTGATTACCGTTCTCGAACGTTTCGTCGAGCTGGCTCAGAAGAGTGTCCGATAAAAAGCGGTGGTGTTTAAAGTTAGTACGCTTGGTCATATCAACCAGTGAAATGACTGGCTTCGTGATGACCCGGGCTGGCGTAGGCATTGTGATGATAGGGCGATGGGATTTTTCGGCAAGGTAGTATTCGCTAATGCTCGGCGTGGCGCTCCCCATGACGAGCTTGGCCTGGTGGGACGTCGCGAGGATACTGGCAGCCCGCAAGGCCGAGTAGCGTGGTGATTGTTCTTGTTTAAAGCTAGGTTCGTGCATTTCATCAATCACGATAAGGCCGACGTGCGCGAGGGGAAGAAACAGGGCAGAACGTGGTCCGATGACAACGCGCGGGACTGTGCTCGTAAGTGCTTCTCGCCAAGCTAGGTGTCGCTCGGCTTCAGTCTGGCGAGAGTGGGTCACGATAATATTATCAAAGTGGTGAGAAAATTCGTCAACCAGCTGAGAGGTCAGGGCGATTTCGGGCACAAGTATGATAACCGACGTATTAGATTCAAGTGCGCGCTTTGCGGCTTCGATGTAGACTGCGGTCTTTCCAGAGCCGGTGACACCGTGTAGTAGGGCAGTACCTGGTGTCATAGACGCGATGGTGGATAGGGCCTTCTCTTGATCTTTCGTGAACACAATATTTGTTCGCTCTCGCCTTGAGATGTGCTTTGTCTGGGGGCGGGAACGACGTTTCGTCTGTAGTCCACGAGGGAGAAGTGTCTGCAAAACAGTGGCCAGATGGGTGGCGTAGTAGTCACTGAGCCACATACTTAACTTTACGAGCGGTTCGGGTAAGGGGGTTTCTTCAACAATTTCGGAGATAGACTTCGTGTCATATGTCGGTTTCTTCACTTCACTCACAACCACGCCGATGAGTGATTTTTTACCAATGCTAATACTGACGATCTGGCCGATAGCCAGCTTTTTCTCAGACGAATACGTAAATGAAGCGCTTGTGGCGCGAATAATCTGATTGGGTGCCACCTCGTAGTAGTACATGGGTTTATTATACCTGTTTAGGATCGAACACGATGCCATTGCATCTATGAAAGCAGTTCCGCGCGGCCAATTTCACGAATTAGCGATGTAAATTGCCCGGCTCTCACATGTTTCATAGGTGCAACGACATCGGTTCTCTACAGAATGAACTCAGAAACTGGTATTATAAACATATGTATTTTGAGAATCGTACCCAGGCCGGGCAGATCCTAGCTCAGCAGCTGTTTGATACGTACCGCTACGAAAACTGTGCCGTGGTGGCGCTGAGCGACGGAGCGGTGCTGGTTGGCGAGCAGATTGCGGCGGCGCTGCACTGCGTGTTGACGTTGCTCCTCATCGAGGATATTGAAGTGCCGGGCGAGAGCATGAGCTTTGGCGGTATGTCCCAGAGCGGGAACTTTACCTATAACGGCATGTTTAGTGCCGGTGAGGTGGAGGAATACGCCAGCGAGTTTCATGGGTACCTCGAGGAGCAAAAGCGCGAAAAATTCCAAAAGATCAACCGGCTGCTCGGGGATGGCGGTATCATCGATCAGGAACTGCTGCGCGATCACACGGTAATTTTAGTAGCGGACGGGCTAGATAATGGAGCGTCAATCGATGTGGCGCTGGAATTTTTGAAACCAATCCGTATTCAGCGACTAGTTATCGCGACCCCTGTGGCCACGGTGCAGGCCGTCGATAAACTACACATTGTGGCCGACGAGCTGCATATCCTCGATGTCAAAGAAAACTTCATGGGAACTGACCATTATTACACCGACAACACAATCCCGTCTCACGAGGAGACAATTGCGAAGATCAACCAGATTGTCCTGAATTGGCGCTAAATTGCTATTGTCGAATGTTGTAAGAATGTGTAAGATAGTAACAACGAAGTGAGCAAAGCTTAAATAAGGGAGAGTATGCTAGACGTTTTTATTACATCTCGGGTGCGGCGAAAAATTGTGGTGGTCTATGCCAAATACCCAGATTTTCATACTCATGTCCGTGGTCTCGCCAAGCTGATCAAAGAAGATCCAGGTAATATCCAGCGAGAACTGAAGCGACTTGAAAAAGTCGGCTTTCTGACTAGCGAAAAGCAGGGCAACACCAAGATCTACTCCACCAATAAGCAATTTGCAATTTTTAAAGAACTCCAAAGCATCGTTATTAAGTCTCAGCAGCACGCTGGCCGCCCCAAGCGTCCATCTGCTGACGTATGAGCATATTTGAAGACATTCTGGTCGCGCGTGGCCTCACCGGTCCTAAGCGCGATGCTTTTTTAAACCCCAGTTACGACGCCACACACGACCCATTCCTACTGCCCGACATGGATAAAGCTGTTGATCGATTGGTAGTGGCCAGAGAAAAACAAGAAAAAATCACGATCTATGGCGACTATGATATTGATGGGCTGACCGCTACGACCTTGCTGCTTGATGCGTTTGAGTCCTTCGGCTTTGAGCACATCGATGCGTTTATCCCGAATCGGTTTGTCGAGGGTTATGGACTGACGGTTGACGCGATTGAACGCATTGCGGCCACCGGGGCGCAGCTGGTTATTACCGTCGATTGTGGTAGCCTAAGTACCAAAGAGATTGAACGGGCTAATGAGCTAGGTGTCGACGTGATTGTGACTGACCATCATAACGTACTCGAGGTTCAGCCGCCCGCGGTGGCGGTAATCAACCCCAAGCGACCTGACCACGACTATCCATTTATTGATCTGGCAGGCGTGGGGGTGGCGTTTAAACTTGTTCAGGCACTACAAACCAAACTGGACGGTCTGGCTCAGGGCCACGAAAAGTGGCTGCTTGATCTCGTGGCGCTCGGCACCGTCTGTGACGTGGTGACATTGGTTGACGAAAACCGAGCGAATGTCTTTTGGGGCTTAAAAGTACTGGCTCAAACCAGGCGACCGGGTCTCAAAGCTTTGATGGCTGTGGCGGGCGTCGAGCCTGCAAAGGTAAATGCTCGCAGTCTAGGCTTTGGGTTGGGTCCGCGCATGAATGCAGCCGGGCGGTTGGAAACCGCTCAGCACGCGCTTGATCTGCTGCGGGCGAAAGATGGCCTGGACGCGCTGGAAAAGGCCCAAAAACTAAACGACATGAACACGGCGCGGCGGATTGAACAGGACAATATCTTTAAAGAAGCGATAATTCAAGCTGAAAAATACAAACATGATCCGGTGTTGGTGGTGAGCAGCCCTGGCTGGAATCACGGCATTATTGGCATTGTGGCGGCAAAACTGCTAGAAAAGTACAAGAAACCAACCTATGTACTCGAAGAAGTGGGCGAAGAGAGTAAAGGTTCGGCCCGGAGTTATGGGGATTTTAGCGCCGCCGATGCCATCAGGGCGGCGGATGATCTCATTACCAAAGGCGGCGGCCATAAGCTGGCGGCGGGCGTGACGATGCCAACCAAGAATATTGAGGCTTTTCGCCAGCGCGTCAATGAGTTTTACCGTGCACAAAAATTATTTAATCAAGCAGCGTTATTGTTGCCAAAAGCCGACACCACTGCGCCCTTTGAACAGATCACAGAAGAACTAGTAGCCATGCTCGAAACCCTGGAGCCATTTGGCAATGGCAACCCGCAACCAGTCTTAAGAAGTGAAAACGTGCTGGTCACGAACCTACGCCGGATGGGGGCGGAAGCGCAGCACGTCAAACTAGAAGTTCAAGACGACAGCGGCAATAAGCTACAGATGCTTGCGTTTAGCGCCCCGGCACATTTTTTTGTGGAGCCCGGTGAGCGCGTCACGATCTGGTTCCAGCCCGATATCAATGAATGGCAAGGACGTCGCCAAGTGGAGGGGCGCCTCCTACACCTAGAGCTTAGCGCTGAAAAATACTCGTTAGCTTCAAGCGGTTCGAAAATTCAAGAGCACCGAGGCTAAAGGTACGAATGGCAATCGCAATACTCGCGACCATACATAGTGTCATAACGAGGAGGGCTAGGGATGATTCAAGGGTGCTCATATTACCGACGGTATTGCGAATCAAGGTGACAACGGGAGAGGTGAGCGGGAAGAATGTTAAAAACTTTGTGATAGGGTTTTCTGGGTCGGTTGCGATCATCATCACGAAGTAAAACGGTACGAACGCGCCGATGAAGAAGACCGAGGAAAAGCTGTTAGCCTCTTTAGTGGAGGGCGCAGCTGCCGCGGTGGCGGTCATGAAGCCGGCAAACATCAAGAATCCGACGAGCAGGAAACTAAAGCCGAAGAAAATAGCCAGCGGGTCAAACACGAGCTTGCCGAGTTCGATACCTGCTGGCAGCGTGAAGGAATTGCCGAGAGCCTGAGCTACAAAGAAGGCGATGAGCGCGAGAGCACCAAAGAATAACAGCTGCGTCAGCGTCACGAGTGTCACCGCCAGTAGTTTGCCAACAATCAGACTACGGGGACGGACGTAAGTCAGAACCATCTCCATCGAGCGGTTTTCTTTTTCCTCACTAACGCTCGTGAGCATATAGCCAACCGAAAAGGCGAAGACCAGGTAAAACAAGATCACAAACAGGCCGGGCACGATATATTCATTGAAACCTGCTGTCTCCACACCGTTTTCGTACGTCGTGAGTTTACTTTCGGCGCCGTTTTGTGCCAGCGCGATGATATCCGCCGAACCAAGCGGCAGGAAGATGCTGGTTTTCAGCAGATTGCCTGCAAGGCTGGTAACACTGCTACTGAGAGTCAGGTCGTTACTACTCAGATATATCTGGTAGGAGCGAGATTTTGCGAGATTCGTCGGATAGACAATCAGCGCCTGTTTCTTACTGTTTCTGACCGCTTCTCGCTGGCTACCGAGTTCGCTCTCGGGGCTAAGTGACAGACCGCTGGCCTGCACGATCTCGGTCTTTATGAGGCCGCTCTTGTCTATAATCGAGACGTTTTTGAGGTCTTTGGCGAGCTCGTCGATCCGTTCGGTACTTGATTTGTTGCCAAGATAACTCAGCCCGATGACGGCTGCCATCAGGAAGGGGATCGCCAGCATAATAATCCAAAAACTGGGCTGTTTGACGATCGTGGCGTATTCATGGCGAATCACAGTGGTAAGTTTAGACATGGGAAACCTCGCTACTTTTTTCGTTATAAATCGAGACAAATATATCTTCAACTGAGGTTGATTTGAACTGCTTTTTCACGGCTGCGACAGGCCCATAGGCTTCGGCGCGGCCATCTTTTAAGATGAGGAGCCGGTCGGCGAGCCGCTCGACCTCTTCCATGAGGTGGGTGATGTAAATAACGGCAACGCCTTTTTGTTGCAGCTCATCAACGATGTCAAGGAGCAGTTTGCGGTTGACCGGGTCGAGGCCTTTGGTCGGTTCGTCAAGAATGAGGAGCTGAGGATCACCGATAATTGCGACGCCGAGTTGAACTTTTTGCTGTTGGCCACCTGAAAGCTTCTTGATCTTCGTGGTGGCCTTGTCGGCAAGCCCAACACGCTCGAGATAGCTCAGTGAGAAGGCGCGAGCCTCATCGCGCTCCATACCTTTTAGCTCGCCAAAATAGATCATGGTATCGAGGACTTTCGATCTGGTATAGAGACCCCGTTCTTCGGGCAAGTATCCTACCATGTGGGCTTGCTCGGGGGTGTAGATACGTCCATTGATGTGGAGGGTGCCGCTGGTTGGTTGGTAAATGCCTAGGAGCGAACGGATGGTGCTGGTCTTTCCCGAGCCATTGGCGCCAAGCAGGGCAAAGACTTCACCTGGGTGCACGTCAAAACTCAGATCATCGACGATTGGTTTACTGCCGATCGAGAGGTAAAAATTTTTGATAGAGACGATAGGTTTTTTCATACTATTAGAATATCACGACCAACCCTACCATAGCGGCTGTAGAAAATGGGTATGCGAGTGTTGTCATCTTTCTCCATCTCTGTTACAATGGGGCCTATATGGTACAAGTAACACGTAAAGATGAACGAGAAGCAAACGAAAACGTCATTCGCCGTTTTAACCGTAAAGTATTGCAGAGCGGCGTGCTTTCAACAGCCAAAGCCTCTATGCGCTTTCAGAAGCCACTGAGCAAAACTGAGCGACGCGCCAAAGCGATTATTCGCAAAGAACGAAAAGCAGACAAGTTGGCGAAAGCTCGCCTAGGAATCCGCTAACACAGCTATGGCTGCAGCGCTGAAACAGCGTATTGATGACGATCTAAAAACCGCACTTCTGGGCGGTGATCGTTTTGCTGCTCAAACACTGAGGGGCCTCAAGGCTGCAATCTTGAACGAAGAGGTCGCTCTAGGTAGGCGAGAAGACGGCCTCAACGATGAGGAAGTCGAAAAGATTATCGCTAAAGAGGTCAAGAAACGTAATGAGAGTATTGCCCTCTATGAACAAAATGCTCGCCCTGAACTAGCCGAAGATGAGAAGAAGGAATCAGCTATTCTGGCTGTTTACTTGCCTCAGCAACTCAGCGAGGATAAGCTCAAAGAAATTATTGCAGCTAAGGTTGCCGAACTTGGCGCAAGCGGTCCCCAGGCTATGGGGCAGGTAATCGGCGCCGTCAAGGCGCAGGTAGGCAATACGGCCGACGGTGCGACGGTAGCACGGCTGGTAAAAGAAGTACTGAACTAAGAGGAGAAACACACATGATCATTTTCTTTGGTCCGGCTGGCGCGGGGAAAAGCGTTCAAGGACAAATGCTGGCAGCGCGAAACGGCTGGCGATGGCTTTCAACAGGAGAGATGTTTCGCAGTAGCGAAGACCCTGAAGTCAAGAAAATTCTCGAGACAGCGGAACTAATCAGCGACGAAAAAACCTATCAAGTTGTCGAGGAAG
>Ga0172380_10006756_pt1 | contig 13173 bp, 12 predicted proteins | sample Leawe162metaG_FD_119747 | JGI IMG/M metagenome (GOLD analysis project Ga0172380, IMG submission 119747) | Leachate microbial communities from a municipal landfill in Southern Ontario, Canada - Leachate well 162 metaG | ecosystem: Engineered > Solid waste > Landfill > Unclassified | place... | reverse complement strand
CATCCAGAATACTCGGCCAAGGCCGTAATACTCCCCTCTCCAACGTTCATAAGAAAAAGCTTCAAAGAAACGCTCAGAGATGCTTTGTCTGGGAACGTCAATCAACCGGTTGACAACAAGTCCCGTGAAGGAAAGATACAGCAGGAGTAAAAAGGGGATAAAGAGAGAAACAGCTATGACCCGCTTATCCCTTTTGATGTACGCCGCAATAAATAGAAATCCGAGCAAAAATCCAAACCATGCAGAACGGGAATACGTGAGCGCGAGAATCGGCAAGATGACAAGAGCGAGCAACCAAAGATACACTCGATACTTTTCCTCAATCGCTTTTTCGTAGAGCAGAGCCACCGCAATGAGCAAGAAAAATGCGAGGAAAGTACCGAGCTGATCATATCTGCCCATAGTGCCGAACACCCGCTGCCCCGGATCCCAGAACTGCACGGTGCCAGAGGTCAGCTGAATATTCCCGCTCGTCCTACGTTCGCCGGGAAGAAGAAACGTATCAAGCGGCGCACCAATCACGGACTGCGCTCCTGCAATGACAACCTGTATAAGCATGATGGCGCCGATACCGAGGAGGAATCCTTTAAGCCAACGCTTAGATGGCGCAAGAAAAAGTGCTACAAAAAAGAGGAGAACAAACCGGAGAATCTGACGGATACCGAGCGCCGCCTGAAACATTGGCACGAGATTTAAAATGGCAGACGCGACTACGGCTAGGGAAAATACAAGGAATGGCAAATCCGCCGGAGAACGTCTGAGCTTGGCCTCACCAAAAAGAACATGAGCAATCGTTGCCGCAACCAAGACATAGATCAATACTTCGGATCCATAACGCGCAAACACGTACAGCTCATCCGGCACCCATTTGAGAAGAAACGGTTCAAACGGCAAGTAAAAGGAAAACGCCATGAGCATCCACGTAGGCTTCCAAAAAGAAACAAGCACAGCCACCGCCCCAAACGTCATCCCGAGCACTAAAACCGGAGAAACAAACGCCACCCCTATGAGCGCCACAAAGAGGAGCACTACCAGGGAAACCACAAAAAACCGAGATCGCGCTTCGGCTTCAAGATAAACAGAATGCAGATTCGGCAGCATGTAGCTTCAGTATAACAAAAACAATAGCGGTCCGCTCTCCACGTGGAGTTGCGGACCGCCAGTGCTTCACCCTCGCCGCGCTCGGAGAGGAAAGGCTGTCTCAGGTATCGTCGTCATCGTTGCAGTTGCTGTCGATCCCGTCGCCCGGGGTCTCGGTAGCACCCCAGTAGATGGTGGCATCCTCGTCGTCACAATCCATCTCTGGATTGAGATGGCAACGCGGTCCGCTGCCGTCATCGTCCCAGGACAGATCAACGAGCTCGTAGCACTCGCCGAGAGCGGTGGCTTCTGCCACCTGCCACTCGCAGGCTTTCCAATCATCGCGTCCGGTGACGCCGTCGCAGTCGCTGTCGTAGCAGACCTGGATGCGGTCCGTGGCGCCGATATCAATGGCGCCGTCGCAGTCGTCGTCCACCTCGTTGCACGTCTCCTTGACTCCGGGGTGGATGGCGCCGTTCGCGTCATCGCAATCCGTGGAGGATTCAGCGTATCCGGAAGGCACGGTGCACGCATCCATGGTGGAAGCGGACGTGCCGTAGGTGTCGCCGTCGGCGTCGCGGTAGAAGGTCGTCGTCAGACCTTCGTCCGTGAGCGTGTCGCAGTCATCATCGAGCGTATTGCACGACTCGATGGCTCCCGGATGGATACTCGCGACCGCGTCGTTGCAGTCCTTGCACGCCCGGTATCCATCATGGTCCGCGTCATCATCGCCGAACGTACCGTCGCAATTCTTATCCTCCGTATCATCGCAGGTCTCCACCGCGCCGGGGTGGATCTCCGCATCGGCGTCATCGCAGTCACCCTTCGTGAGGATGTACTTCGCCTTCGGGCTACACGTCTCTTCGGTCACGGCGTCATTACCGTAGCCGTCCCCATCGTTGTCGAAGTAGTAGTCAACCTTGATGCCTTCGTCGACGTTGTCATCGCAGTTGTCATCACGATTGTTGCACTCCTCCGCGGCGCCCGGATGCACGGCTGCATCGAGGTCGTTGCAGTCCACATCGGCCTTGTAGCCGTCCTCGTCCGAGTCCACAGTGACCAGATCTGCACCGCTGCAGTCTTGGTCCACGCCGTCGTCAGGGACTTCGATCGCACCAGGATGAACGGAGGCATCGTCATCGTTACAGTCCACGAGAACAGAGTAGGTGTCTCCGTCCGCGTCAACGGGCGGATCCGTGTCGGAATCCGTGTCGGTGTCGGTATCCGTGTCCGCGACGTCGGTGTCCTCCGCGCACTTGTCAGGGTGCGTGTCGCAGAACGGCTGCAGACAGCCCGTGAGGGAGACGCCGAGGACGAAGAGAAGACCCGGGAAAAAATTCTTGAGGCTCATTGGCCCCTCCTGGGGAATTGAAGGTGAAGGATCTGTCGAGTTTGGTCGAGATCGCGGGCGTCAAAAGACGCTACGAAGATAAAAAGAACAAAGATCGCCGGCAAAAAAACCGACCCTCGATTCTAGCATAATCGAGGGCTTTTGTAAATAAAAGCGGGAAATGTATAACTTTGGCTACGTCCCCCCTGCTTGTCACCAGTTTTGTCATCCCGACGACAGGAGGGATCTCCGCGGAGATCCTTCGCCAGAGCTCAGGATGACAATTCTAAAACCCTCATCTCACCGTACAAACCACATCAAAACCCTTCACACCGTTTGACTGATAGGCACACTCTTTGCCCACAGCGTAATACTCGTCATCAATCCAAATTTCCTTAATATCATCGCTCCCTGCAGGCTTTTCCCCTTTACTTTCTACTAGCCAACGTTTGCCGTTCGTATCCGCCCAATCACCGTTTATGAGCACCTTATCCCCCACCGCAATGGCAAAAGGCGTGGTGCCGCAGACTTCCGTTCCGGCATTCCCTTTGGCCACTACGTTATCCGTAAACCAACCGGAAAAATTCTCTTTTCCGGCAGTAGTATTAGCTGCAGACAGTCGAACCTCCCCCGCAGTATCCCCATCCGTACGCACGCAGATATCCACTCCAACCACAGGAGAGGCACCCTTTCCGGTATCTTCAGCTGTATCTGTCTGATCCGTGGTATTGGCGCAACCTGCACCTAAAAGCAGTAATAATAAAAAAGCTGGAGCTAAAACGCGCAATCCTTTCTGCATACAATAAATCCCCCATCAAGGTTCTTAGGGGGAATCTAGCACGGGCACGGATTAGCGAGTATAGGCACAGGGGATAAAACGCGAAGACCGGTCCCTCTCTCTTCCCGCCCCTGCATTGCGAACGTTCCTTGGAAGGATTGTTGCAGGGGAAGATTTGAGAGAAGAACCGGTCAGTCGAAATGAGCGAAGAGCTAGAGGCCGGACGAGATCCAGCCGTCGCACCCCTCGTCCTGGTCAGGCGAGGTGCCGTCCGTGAAGTCCCACGGACGGGGACGGACGGAAACCATGTCGTTGTTGACGGTGGTCTCGACGGGGGCCCAGACGCAGACGGCCGCGTCATTGTTGTAGGCGGCCCAGTCGAGCCGACCGCGGCCGCCGTCCACCCGCACCTGGGACTTGATGTCGTCCGAAGCCCCGTCCACGAGGATGTCGCCGCACACCACCGAGGCGTTGTGCACCACACCCGCCGGACGGTAGCCGTCGACGTCGTCGATCCACCGCTTCTGCACGCCGCTCTCGAGCATCTGCTCGAGAGACGCGTGCGTGCGGTCGAACCGAGTGCAGACGCTGACCGTCCGCAGGCTGTTCGAACCGACCGACGGCGAACCGTCGATCGTCCCGCCGCCGGTAACGTTGCAGCCCACGGTGAGGGCCAAAGAAAGAGCGAAAGTCACGAGTCGCATTGAGGTATCCTCCGCCGGTTGGTTGAAACCGGACCGGAGAGAGTACCTGAAAAGTGGAGCAGTGTCAATCCTTTTGTCATCCCGACGACAGGAGGGATCTCCGAGCAAAATAAAACTTTTAAAAACAATTCGAGGCCGATACTCGTTGCGCGCGTGCGCATTGAGTATCGGCCTCGATGATCGATGCAGGCTTCGGCGCCTGCTGCATTTGCCTACGGGGTCGTGTAGGTCTGGTCGTAGCTCGACGAGGAGATCCCCGTCACCGCGACGCCGTCCACCGTCCACGACGAGTAGCTGCACTTGGTGCCGCTCACGTACGTGGCACCCGTCGTGCTCGTTCCGCACCCGGCCACCGAGTAGTACCCGGAGGAGTCGAGGGCATTGAACTTGAGCACGTGGCCGCTCGCCACCGTGATCGTCCCGCAGACCTGGAGGGTGCCCGTACCGGTCAGGAGGGGCTTGCCCTCGAACCAGTACGTGTGATCACCCGCCGTGTCGTCGAGGACGTACCCCTTCCACGTTTCGGTGGAAGACACCCAGGCGCTGCCCGGGGTGTTGCAAACCTTGCGGCTCGCAGTGGTAGGCGTGGTCCCGATGACGCCATCACAATTTTCGTCGACGGCGTTGTCGTTGATCTCGGCGGCCCCGGGGTTGATGGCGGCGTCTGCGTCGTTGCAGTCGTTCACCGTCGTGTACCCGTCGTGGTCGCTGTCGACCGAGAACCCCTCGTCGATGCTGCCATCGCAGTCATCGTCCTTGCTGTTCGCGATTTCCGTCGCGCCCGGGTGAATGGTGGCATCGTCGTCCTTGCAGTCGGTGGCGGTGGTGTAACCATCGCCATCGGCGTCCACGGACGTGCCTTCGTCGATGCTGCCATCGCAGTCATCGTCCTTCCCGTTCGCGACTTCGGTGGCCCCCGGGTGGATGGCGACGTCCTTGTCGTCGCAATCGTTCACGGTGGTGTAACCGTCCTTGTCGACGTCCACGTACGTGGTACCGCCGAGCCCCTCGTCCACGCTGCCATCGCAGTCGTTGTCGAGGCCGTCCGCGGTGGCGCCTTCGCTTCCGCCCGGGTAGGCGTTGGCGTGGGCGTCGTCGCAGTCGGTGAGGGTGGTGTAGCCGTCCTTGTCCGCGTCGGGGTAGATCGTGCCGGTGGCGTCCTCGCACGCCGCGGGGGCGGTGTACAGGCCGTCGCAATCGGCCGGGAAGGCATCCCCGTGGTCATTGAAGCCCACGCAGATGTTCTCCTTCTGCACGATCTGGCCGGTGACCAAGTCGCACTCGTTGAACACGTACATGTACGGGGACATGTCGAGCGCGCCGAGGGACAGGTACTTCACGATCTCGAGGTTCTCGTTGACGGTGGCGGGCGCGAACCGGTAGATCCCGGGGCCGAAGCTCCGGAAATCGTAGGTGAGCGTCTTCCCCTCGTAGTCGGCGAGGAGCGCCGACTTCTGCCAACCGTCATCCGTACCGCAGCCCGCGCAGCCCGCGCCGATCAGGACATTGTCCCCGTAGGGGTTGATGCCGGTGATCTGAACAGTCCACGTCTCGACGGACAAGCCGTCGGGGGTCGTGGCCACCGGGTTGACGGTGGTGCCGCCGTTGCCGTTGTTCCCGTTGCCGGGAGTGACGGTGCAGGCGAAGGCAGTGGCGAGAGAGACGGTGATGAGAAACAAACGGGAAACGTACATTGTGTACCTCGTGAGCTTCTTAGGGCTCGGTGAGTGGCCGGAATGGCCGTGACTAGTCGTCGGAATCCCTAGAACGCGCTCTACTTTGGGTTTTCAGGCCTATTTGTAGCCGCGGATTTAGGGGAAATCCGGCGGTGGCAGAGTCCTTTTAGGCTCTATCATCGCTTGATTTCGGTACTTTGCTAACTACCCATTATAGCAGTTTTTAGCGCTTTTGTCAATGTTCCTGAGTAGTCGGCCGTAGCTGAAGCTTTGGCCGGTCCCACGGAGCTCCGAAGGAGCGAAGTGGGAAAAGGTTGCTATGAGGCGGCGCTTGGAGAGACTCCAGAGCGCCGCCACACACGTTTTGTCAGACTGTCGCCTTCATAGAGCTTGTGGCTCTCGGGCGACCTTGACTGGGATGGCTAGTCCCGGGGGCTGATGGGCACGTACCAGGTCAGACCCGCCCGAAGCTCCGGGGCGAGGTCCAGGCTGGTCTTCGGCACATCCCGTGCCGAGGAGACGCCCGCGGTCTCGAGGAGCTCGACACGGAAGGAGATGTTCTTCCCCCGCACCGCCCCCCCGATCCCGAACTTCAGGTTCGTGACCCGTGCCCGGATGCCGTCGGAGAAGGTTTCCCCGACGGTGCCGCGATCCGCGAGCGCGATGACTCCGCCGAAATCGGCAGAATCCCACGCATTGCCGATCGCGATACCGAGCTCGCCTCCCACGGCCATGCCGGATCCGAGCTGGACCCGAGCGTTCGGCTCGTAGAAGACGCCGCGGCCCTTCGGAGAGAAGCGGGTGGAGAAACCGAGCTGGACGAATCCGATACTCGGGTTCGTGAGCCCTGCGTACGCCCGCTGCGGCGCGCCTCCGGCCCAGAACTGGATGCCAGCCGAGATCGGGGACTCGAGGCTGTCGATACGATCGTGCAGATCGCTGACGTCGCTTTCGCGAGCCTCCTTCTCGTCCGCGATGGCCTTGGCGTTCCGCTCGTCACCATCGATGCGCGCTGCGCGCTCGACTCCGACGGCCTCCTCCAGGTTGTTCACCCGGGTGACGAGCGCCTGCAGCCCTTCGACCTCCGCCTTGAGGGCATCGATCTGGGTCTGCAGCAGGGGCCGGCCCGAGCGAACTTTGTCCTTCGCCCGCCCGATCTTATCGGCCACCTTGGCGATGGGCGCCTTGGTGGTCGGATCGTTCTTGCACTCCTTCTCCAAACCCTCGACCTTGGCGATCAAGGATCCGAGCACGACGCTCTGGGCGGCCAAGGCCACCTGGAGCTCGTGCGCCGTCGGGGACTTCGCCGGAATGACCGGCGGGTCCGCGAACGCGGGGGCGGAGAGGAGGGAGAGCATTGCGGCCATGATGGCCGCGGGAATGAAACGCTTCATTGGAAACCTCCCGGCCAACTGGCCGAAATTTGGGACTGCGTGTCCCTTCAACACCTTGGCCGATCATTCGGCACTCCGGTGGCCTGGCGTCAACACAACTTCTGGAGGAGAGGAGTTGTGGACACCGGGCCGACGGAGCGCCTAAAAAGGGCTGAATAGGCATTGAAAGAACTGCGTAGAATAGCAAAAAATGACAGTTTTGTCAATAGAGAGAGGTAAAACAAAAAATACCCACTTTGAAGGCCCGGCGGTCACGAATCGCGACGAGGAGGAGACGTCACGACCGTTCCATCGGGCCCTTAAAAGGGGTATTTGTGGGAAGAAATTAACAGGAGGGGTGGGAGTTGTAAAGAGATAGGGAGGATATCTCCCATCCCGACGCTAGGAGGGATAGGGCCCAATTGAAAAACTTTCTTGGAAAAGGCGGGCCCCTGCCTTCCTCTCGTCAGGCCGGGCTCTATCGTCGGGGTGGGATCGCCAGTTCTATACGTCCTCTTCAAGATGCATGACGGAATGCCGCCTTCTTTGTCTGTCCGCCTGAATATACACGTACGCCATACCGCCAAGAGCCCCTAAAAACAATCCAGAAATACCATTCAACGGAAGGTTCGGCCTGACCGGATACCGGGAATTCAAAGGATCATCCACTACCCTGACCGTAATATCTCCCCCGGAGATGTAACTTGCTCCTTCTGTTACATAAATATTGGCTACCGCCGTAGCTATCTCTTTAGCCTGCGCGGGGTCAGTATTATAAGCCACGATGTCCATCATGCCGCTTGAATAAGAAACGGAAGCCGTAACCGTTTTCTCCCATTTCTTACGAAGAGAAATTTCATCAACAGGAAAATAGCTCTGGTCAATCTTTGCATCCCCCTTCATGACTTTATGAAAAAAGTCAGATGTATAGATAACACCAGTGAGGTCATCAGCAATACGCTCCGCGGAACGGCTCGCGGTATACGCATCCACGTTGGAAAGCTCCTGCGTAATCAAAATACGCGTGGTGGAACTATATTCGAGCGGATGAAGAAGCGAAAACAAAACGGCTATCACCCCGCCCACAGCGCCAGCCAAAAGCATCACGGGCCAGCCGTAGAGGAGCGGAGTCAATTGAAGATATTTGTAGGACATTCGTCCCTAGTATAACAGATCCTTTTGGTCCATAAGCGTCACCGGGACCACCTCTGATTCGCCGCCGCGCAAAATTTTCACGTTTGCTATTTCCCCCGGTTCGTATCCTGACAAAATTTCCGCCAAGGTCTGTTCACTGCTCAGCGCTTCCCCGTCCACGTCTACAATAATGTCTCCAGCCACAATTCCCGCCTTATTCGCCGGACCACCTTTGGCCACCGGCCGGACCGTTCCGGACGGCGCAATCACCAGGGCTCCCGAAGCTCTCCCCTGCCGCAAATCCGCATTCACGTTAAAACTGTGCGCAAGGTCAAGCACGTACGCGCCAAACAACGGATAACGCGCGCCGCCCGTACGCACCACGTCCGTCACGAAACCGCTGCTGTGATGCAAAGGGAAGGCGCGGGAATTAGGAAGACTGAATCCCGCCAACTCGCCGCCGCCGGAAAAAAGCGCCGTGCCCGGAGGAAGATTTTGGCTGATTGACCAATCAGTGACAAACGTCTCAGCCTTCAGCGCGCCAAAAAGAATAGGATGATCCGCGTTTGTAAGGACCACAGGCTCAAGTGACGTCTCCCCGGAAGAAAGCGCAAAAAGCATTTCTCCGCTCTTCATCGCTCCGCTCTGTGCAAACCCCACCGTAGGAAGCGCTGAAGCGTCTTTAAGCTTCAGAAGAACAAGCGGGGTGGAAGTGTCACGGACTACCCTCTCAATCGCATACCGTTTTGCGTCAACCCAAACCTCAAGGGCGGCAGCCTCTGCGGCTGGAGTAAAAACCGTATTCGTGGTCAAAAACCAGCCGTCAGCGCTCACCACTACCCCAAAGCCCTTCGCATCATCTTCCTTCAGCCACGCACTCGCAAAAACACTATCAACTGACACCGGCATGAAAACGCCGAGTGCACGAGAGCTTGTATCCCGAAGTTTTGCGAGCGATTCTTCATATGTTCCCGGAATAGTGGGAAGTTTCGTAGGCGCGAGCGCAGAAAATTTCCGTTCATCCAAAAGACGGGCCGCGTAATCATCAATGGCTCGAGACGTAGACACGGTGGCTACTATGCCGGCTCCGGCGCCCACAACGACAGCGAGGGCTATGGTAAAAAGCATCGGCTGGAAAGAGACATGTTTCATATACTTAGGTCCAAGTAGCAGTACCGAGAATAAGAAGCAAAAGCACAAAACACAATCCTACGTACCGTCTAACCACGTTTGGCGTCAATTTTTCTAACACCTGCGCGCGCACCAGGCCAAAATACGTTGAAAGACAAACCGCGAACACCGCCGCGTTCGTAATGAAGCTCGTGGGCAAAAGCGCGAGCGTCACATAAAGTTCCGTCATGATGATAGCTCCCACCACCGCAAACGGAATAGCCGTTTCAAATCCTATTTTGCTCACCCAGAAAACGGCCATGGTGGCAAAAAGGACGGCCACAAACACCGCCACCGCTGGAGACCAAAGCGGCAATTCCAAAAAAAGCTGAGCCATGTACGCAAAACTCGTAAAGAAAAACGCGCTCATGACGTACATGATGAGCGTCAAATATTCGAGCGAGTATGCCTGATACGTACTTGGCAAATGATAAAAAGCAAAAATATTCTCCGCGTAGAGCGCGAGCGCTAGCATCACGATGCCGCCGATAACCCACTCCCCCGCGCCCGGATCAAGAAGAAGAAAAAAAGCAATGGAAGAAATAAGCAAGAGGAGAGGCGTACAGAGAAATACCCAAAACGCCGGCCTACGGAATTCAAAAAGTAAAAGACGAGCAAACAGAAGCGGGATGAGCGCAAACGCCAAAATTTCTACAGGAAATAATGTACGCGGCGCCAAGATGAGCATGAGGTAAAGCATGCCCGTAAGAAACGCTATAGCAAAGGGTGTGAGTCTGTGGAAGAGAATCACAGGGAGAGCCAATCATTTTGTGCTTTGAGTGCTGTGAGCCTGGCCTCTCCATCTTCTTTTTGACCACTAGAGAGCTTTCCAAAGGCCACAACGAGATCAAAATGCACGGCCTGATCTGTGGCCGGGACCCGCAAAAGAATAAGCGCATTGTATGCAGCCTTGGCGTCTTTCTTTGCAGCATACGTTTCAAGCACGGCATTCACTGATGCGCGGTAGCCTTCCTCCGTTATAGCCGGTGCCGGGAGAGGTAATGGCGCACGAGATGCAAAAAAACTTTCACCGCCCCTATTCTTCACTATGCTGAAGAAAAAGAGCGCAAGGAGAAGTGAGAGTCCAAGGACAATAGCGGGGAACCAGGAGCGATGATGCATAGATGCCATGTTAAGCCGCGGGTCTCGTCCTGCGGAACACCTCAGTCATGAGGACAGAAAGCGCGTTTGCAAGCGGAATAGAGAGAATCGCCCCCACCATACCGCCCAAACGCCAGCCGATCAAGACGCAAAGCAGGCTGATAATAGGATTGATGCCGGTTGCCTTCTGCATGATCTTCGGCACCAGAATATTTCCTTCCATGGTTTGAATGGTGATGTATGCGAGCGCTGTAGCAATGGCGTGGAACGGAGAGATAGCAAGCGCAAGAATCACCGCAGGAACACCAGAGAGGAGCGGGCCAATGAACGGAATGATCTCTAACAGTCCCGCAAGGAGCGCAAGCACGAGCGCGTACGGAATGCCAAGGATGGTCAGTGCAATGTACGTGAGAAGAAAAATAGAAAACATGAGCATGAGTTCCCCGCGGAGCCAATTGCCCAATCGCTCGCGCACCTTCATGGCCACCTGCGCCACAAACGGTTGATAGTCTTCCGGAGTTGCAAAAGAAATGGCTTTTACGAGCGCACTTTTTTCCACCACTAGATACAGCGCGAGGATGAGCACCAGAACTCCGGCCACCACGCCGCCAAAAACATCAGATCCTACGGAAAGGATCTGAGGCACAGCGGCAGAGAACCCTCCCCCACGCACGGTGGTCAGAATACTTTCAAGACTTGCCGCAAAACTTCCCTGCCCAAAGACATCCGCACCAATATGAATACCGAGCGTCTCTGAGATAAACGGCGCGAAGATGGTAACAAAATTCTGGAGCTGACTAATAACCGGAGGAAGCACAAGCACCACCGCGCCGGCAAGAATGGCAAGCCCAATGACGTACACAATAACTACCGCCAAGACGCGGGGCACGCGCTTCCGCTCTAAGAAATCCGCAAAGGGATCTAAGAGGGCCGCCAAAAAGAGTGCGGCAAAGAAGGTAGCTACGATGTCCCGAATAAGAAACAGGAACCCGAGCACTAGGAGTACTACAAGGACTCTGAGCATGGTGCCCGTTGAAATAGTAACGAGATATTCGCGTTTAGGCTTTGGTTGGCGTTCTTCCATAGTTTTCTGTATTGTAACATCACTATGCCTGACTTGGCAGTGAATAGAAAAGCAAGCCATGATTATGAATTCCTTCAGACCTTTGAAGGCGGCTTGGCGTTACTCGGCCCTGAAGTGAAATCCGTCAAAGCCGGCAATGCAAACTTGAAAGGCGCCTTCATTACCATACAGCGAGGCGAACTTTATCTGAAGCATGCGCATATAGGACACTACGCGCCTTCCGGACCACAAGAAAAAGATGAAACGCAGAGGGACAGAAAAATCCTGGTACACAAAAAAGAGCTGAATCTTTTGCGCGGAAAATTGGAGGCGGAAAGATTGACTATTGTGCCTCTTTCCTTATATACTCTGAAGTCTCTTGTGAAGCTCAAATTCGCTCTTGCTCGCGGCAAAAAGCAGCATGAGAAGCGCGATGCGATCAAAGCAAGAGATGTAGAACGCGACATTCGCCGTTACAGCGAACATGACGCGTAATGCTTCCCTCTCCATGCCCGAACGAAAGTGAGGGCAAAGTGAGCGAGGCAGGAGCGACAGTGAAGGCGAGATTAGTATTATCGAGCCTGAACGACAGCGACTGCCGGAAGCGAACACCGTGGGCCTGTATTGGCTTCGACGGAGGCTGTGAGGGTAATCGATCAAGCCGGAGAGGTACCGCACTCCGTATCACGCGGTACAACTTCTACACGCAACCAACGTAGTATCGAAGGCTAGGGAATTGATCGCTATGGCGTTCACTCCTTCCTTCGCTCTTGCCACCGCGTAATAGCCGAGGCACATCCGTCCTCCTTGTCGTTTGAGAGGGTCACGGGTGTTATATAAAACGACTGTGCCGAAAAGATCTTCTCTTCTCTTTTTGGCGATTACGGTTGAAGGGAAACGTCTTTGCGACTTTCTTCACGCTTTTATCGCAAATCCGTATTCAAGTGTGAATGAGCTTGGAACAATCGCTATCTGATCGCTTCTCGGACGGGGGTTCAACTCCCCCCAGGTCCACCACTAAACAAAACCTCCTAATTTATAGAAGGTTTTGTAACACCCCGATTTCACGTCCCCAATTTCCCCACCTTTCCCATTTTCCCCTTTTCAGCTATTATCTTCGCCAACTAACCCCACTGCATGCGCATTCATAGACATAGACGATTTCAAAAACCCAAGTTCGCCGCCCAGGAATACAAGGCGAACCAATTTATTATTGTTCCGGAAGTACGCGTAGTAGACGAGGAAGGCAAGCCGCTTGGCGTCATGAAGACGGAAGAAGCTATTGCCATGGCCCAGTCTCGCGCTCTGGATCTCATTGAAGTTTCCCCTAAGGCCGAACCTCCTGTTTGCCGCTTTGGAGACTACAGCCAGTTCAAATATCAGAAAGAGAAGGAAGCTCGCAAACAGCGCGCGCAGAGCAAGGAAGTGGAAATCAAAGGTATCCGCCTCACCCCGCGCATTGGTATAGGAGATCTGGACATCCGCGTAGACCAGGGCAAGAAGTTCTTTGAACAGGGTGACAAGATTAAGGTGGAAATGATTCTCCGCGGCCGTGAACGCGCCCATATGGACATTGCTAGGGCTGTCTTTGAGCAGTTCCATGCTAAGCTCGCCACCCATTATCCGGTCAAAGTAGAACAGCCTATCAAGAGCATGGAAGGCCGCATGAGCATGATCCTGGCCCGGCAGTCTTAGGGGAAACCTGGGAAAGATGGGGAAAGTGGGGACCATCCCAATTCCCAACTTCCCCAGTTTTCCCAACTT
>Ga0172380_10006755_pt1 | contig 13174 bp, 13 predicted proteins | sample Leawe162metaG_FD_119747 | JGI IMG/M metagenome (GOLD analysis project Ga0172380, IMG submission 119747) | Leachate microbial communities from a municipal landfill in Southern Ontario, Canada - Leachate well 162 metaG | ecosystem: Engineered > Solid waste > Landfill > Unclassified | place... | reverse complement strand
GAGCTGATGCCTACGTTGGGTTGATGCCAACTGCTGATGCTTATTACACACAGACTGAAGTTCCGGATGATGTGAAGATGGCCTGCTGTGAGGAAGCTCTGGCGATCATGAAGTATGGGAACACAAATCGCTTCAAACTGCAAACAGAAAACGTAAAGAGCTTTGCATTTGGAAGTCAGGGACTTAGGGAAACATACACTGGTAGAACGAAAGAAGGCAACATTATCTCTGGTGAAGCAATGAACTTGCTCAGGAAATACATGAGACGCAACTACCTGATGGTGGCCTAATGACGGAAAGTCTAGTTGACCACTACATGAAACAGGATGCAATCATCCAGGATCATATAGCAGGGGCACAAAAATCAACATGCGTTAAGGTTAGGTGGGACGATGTAACGATAGAGGCTGTGGACATATCCGATACCTATGTGCTATGTACTGGTCGTGTAATCACGAAAGAATCTGTGGAAGCAACACTACCAAATGGGTATGGTTATGAAAGGTTCTATCTGATATGGAAAGGACAGTTCTTTAGAATAGTTCAGGCACGCATACTTCCAGATATCGAAGGTACTGGTGTTTATACCGAATTATTGGTAGCCCCAGTTTCTGGTGCTATTGCCGGAACTTACTAATCCTTTTTTTGACCAGCAGCATTATATAGCTTAAGCTACTACTATAGCTTATGGCAAAGAAGATTGTGAAGCCGAAGCATACTGGAACACAGAGCAGAAACTACATTGTGGGCATCAGCGTGAGCAAAGCAGAGCGTGCAATCATAAGATGGCTGGCCAAGCAACAAAAGCTGAACGTGTCTCAGTACCTACGCAGCAAGGTGAGTGTGGATGGAACCGCAGATGGACAAATCGTATTGCCGGAGTAAACATGAACGTCCCTGATTATCTAATGGACCGAAAGATCTGGTTGCTATGGAAATATGTGCTGAAAGATGGCAAGCCAACCAAGGAACCCTTCCAGCCAAATGGAAAACACGCAAGATCGAATGACCCAACTACATGGTCAACCTATCAGGAAGCAGTAGCAAATAAGCAAGGCTATGATGGACTTGGATTCTTCTTTGATGGGACTATTACTGGTATCGATCTGGACCACTGCATTGATGATGAGAACGTGATCAATGAACAGGCCAGGATCATATTGGAGATGTGCGAGTCCTATGCAGAAATCAGTCCCAGTGGTAATGGTATCCACATTCTTATGGGGAACGTGATAAAGAACCAGGCACATAGCAAGAGCAAAGACAAGACGGTTGAATTCTATGCAGCCAAGATGAAAGACGGGAAACTAGAAGGCGGCCGATTTTTCACATTCACTGGAAATGAACTCCGTGGATACTCGGCTGGTGAAATCAATTGCAATAACCTTATCGGACTACTTACAGTATATACTGATTATGTTGCGCCACCCGATGAGGAAATGGTTACTTCCACAGTCTCTCCGGTTGCCCCGAGCGTTGACGCCCAGGTCCAGCATTGTAGTGTGGATGTTGTGGTCGCTAGGATGAAGAAATCCAAGAACTGGCCAGAGATCAAGGCGTTGATTGAAGGAGATACGTCTGCTCATCACGGGGATGATAGTGCTGCTGATCTCGCTTTGTGTAATCATTTGGCATTCTTCGCGCAGAAGGATGAGATCGTCATGGACGCAGCGTTCAGGAAGAGCGCTTTGTACAGGGCCAAGTGGGATGAGAAGCATGGAGCCAAGACCTACGGGGAGCTGACCATTGAGAGGGCGTGTCGGGATACGAAGAAGGTCTACAGTGGTGATCCGAAATTCTTTAATGATGATATCGGAAACTCAGATAGGTTCGTCGAGAAATACCGAAGTGAGTTGAAGTACTGTGAGCAGCAAGCCACTTGGTATCTCTGGAATGGAAACTACTGGGAACAAGATTTGATGCTAGTGGTTTTGGAGTTGGCCAAATCGGTAAGTAAAGATATGCGGGTTGATGAAAAGAAATTGAAGGAGACCATTGCAAACACACCGGCCGATAATAAGACTGCGAGGGATCAGTTGAAGGCACACCTAAAGATAATGCAGCAGCTAATAAAATATGCGGCATCAGCAAGCGGGATGAATAACCTGTTGAAGATATCCAAAGCAAATCCAGTGTTCAGGATTAGCGTATCTGATCTCGATACACAGATGATGAAACTGAATGTGGTTGACCAGACTTTAGATTTCAGTAGCGGTAGTATGGTTTACTATAAACCGCTACGATCTGACGGGTTGACCAAGTGCTGTGGATGTACCTTTAATCCACAGGCGGAGGCCCCACTGTGGACGAAGTTCGTGAGTGAGATCTTCGGGGGTGATGTGGAACTGGCCCAGTACGTGCAGAAGGCCGTGGGTTATTCGCTAACAGGAAGAGTGAATGAGAAATGCTTTTTCTTCTTGTATGGTGCTGATGGTGATAATGGCAAGACGGTGTTCCTGAATGTGATTAGGAAGATGTTCGGGAACTATGGGCAGCAGGCAAGCATTAAGACTTTCTTGAAGAGGAAGACTGATAGTGATATTCGGGATGACCTGGTAAACTTGAAGGGAGCTAGGTTTGTGACGGCAGTCGAGCCGGATGAGAGCGCACGGTTTGATATGGAGGTCATGAAGCCATTGACTGGTAATGATCCCATTAGATGTAGGACGCTGCATCAGAGACAGATAGAGTATTTGCCCGAGGCAAAGCTGTGGATTGCTGGGAACAATAGGCCATTGATCACGGAAACTAATTCTGCAGCATGGGATAGAGTTAGAGTGATACCGTTCCTGGTATCGTTTAGGGGTAGGAAAGATAGGGGCTTGGAAGATAAACTCACGTTGGAGTTAAGCGGGATACTGAACTGGGCACTGGAAGGTTACAAGTTGTATGTTCGCGATGGGCTGGCAGTGCCAAAGTGTATGGAAGAATCGACAGATGATTACAAAAAGGAGTGCAATTCATTCCTGGCATTTGTTGACCTGTATTGCAATTTGGGTCACGGAAAACGAGTTAGTTCCACAGTCTTCTTCACAGCGTACACGGAATACTGCGCACAGGAAGGCTTGTATGCAATTAACATGAGAAAGGTTAAGCAGTCTTTCAAGACGATGGGTATTGAAAGTGTTAAAGGTAGAGATAGAAATGAGTATGTTGGTATTGAATTGAAACCAATTGAAGAAGAAGAGATATTTATGATCAACAATCCGAGAATCAAATTGCTGGATGAGTGGGATGCAGAAGTTACCAGACAGTAAGGTGATCCATCGGAGGCCGCGGAGGGCAGTTACTCCCACCGAGGAAGCCGAGATCATGGCAAGGCTGAAAGAGGGCATTAAGTTCTCTGAGGTTGGAAAGCTGATGGATCGAGATGTGACTGTGATAAAGAGGGTAGCACAGCATCACGCCAAGGAACTTGAGACGGCCATGGCTAAGAAGCTGGGTGACAAGTTCATTGAGGCTGAGCACAATGCGTTTAGCAAGTACTTGGAATCCGATAGCAGGAAGCAGATTTTGTGTGAAGCCATGGACAAGATTCATACTATGATGCTGGTGCCGGTAGTTGCTGCTAGGGATATGAGAGAATTGATGGTGAGCTTGGGTATTGTGATTGACAAGTTCGCGATTGAGAACGGTAAGACAGATGACGCAGCAGTGAAAGCATTGCAGGCAATATTCAGTAAGATGGAACAGAATGTAGAGGTTAATGTTTATGCAGCTCCAAGTGCCAACGGGAAAGCAAGCGAGATTCATAATGGCGAAACCAGCGAGGATGAACATTTTGTACGGGAGCTGGAGGTCGAGCAAAACGGTGGGGGTGAACCTGAAGTGGCTTAAAGATATTATTTCGTTGCCGCCTGGGAATATGATTATGGTGGGCAACACGGTGAACTCGCTGATACGGAATGTGATCGATCCGATTACTAGTATAATTGGAAAGAGGAATGTGGAGGTAAGGCTGCAGAAGCAGGAGTGCTCTATTTTTGGTAGGAACATTTGGATTCAGGGCGCGGATAAAGAGGATGCGTATAAGAGGATTGAAGGCGAGTCCCTGCTTAGGGCTTATGTGGATGAATGGAGCAGGGTGCCGAAGAATTTTACTAAGACGCTGATGAGCAGGTTGAGCGATCCGGGGGCCTGTGCTTATGGGACATTGAATCCGGATACGCCGGCGCATTATTTGTATAGGGATTATATTTTGAGGGCGAGGGAGCTGGGTATTGCAGTGTGGAAGTTCACGCTGAAGGATAACCCGTATCTTGATCCCGAATATGTGAAAGCAATTATTGCTGAGAATCCACCTGGGACTGTGTTTTATGATCGGAATATATTGGGGAACTGGGTGGCGGCGAGTGGGCTGGTGTATGCTAATTTTGATAGGAGATTGCATGTCGTCCACAGTCCTCCGGTGGGGCTGGCACCGAAGGAGCTGAGGGTGGGCATTGATTATGGCACGCATAATCCTACGGCGTTTGTGAGTTTGGAGAAGTACTTGGTGCCGGGACGGGCAAGGCCTACCTGGTATGCGACGGGGGAGTACTACTGGGATAGCCAGGTCATGTTGAAGCAGAAGACTGACGCGGAGTACAGTGTGGACTTGGCCGAGTACTTGGCGGGGCGGTGGAAGGCCCCTGACAGACTCAAGGTGCCAGGATCGAGGTATGATGGGGGTGATTGTGTTGGCCGGGTGGTGGGTGGCAGGATGAGACTGTCAGATACTCAGGTGGGCAAAGCGGATGTCCGTAAATATCCTAGCACGATTGAGGTGGACCCGAGCGCGAGCAGCTACATACTTCAGCTCAACCGGGATGGGATGAGGAAGGCCAGGGCCGCGGATAATGATGTGCTGAATGGGATAAGGAAGGTGGCCACGATGGTTAGTGCTGGGGAGCTGGTCATCACGGAGAATTGTCCTTGGTTGATACAGAGCATGGAGAATTATAGCTGGGACCCGAAGGCGCTGAACGATGAGGTCGTGAAAGAGGGGGATCACCCGGTCGATGCGTTGCGGTATGTGGTGAACTCGTTGTGAGTGTGTGGATGAATTGGGGGTATTGGAACAAATCGTAGGTAATTCCTATATAAGAATATTTTAAAATATTTTTACTTTACAACTTACTTAAAAGTGGTTCCAAATATTCCAATTCCTCCATGCATTGCGATTTTCTATTTTTAGATCAGAGATAAATCCACATAAATATGAAAAAACTATTGATATTATGATAGAGTATAGGAATGGTTTGCCCCTAAAGGGGCATCCTACCTACGTCACGTAGAATCTTTGGTCCCGTCGAACTCGTCCCGCAGCAAGGGCAGATTGTGGAGGTGGCCCGTTCCCATGCACATAGACTATAGGAACGATAGCCAGCGCCACAATCGCAATGCCCAGACCTATATTGTACAGACTTGTACATTCCGCGTCGCTGCATACCGTTTAAGTCCAACGTACGAATCCGTACATCCACCCAGCTTGTCTTAAGTCAACCTGGCTTGTGTAGTGGACATATTCGTACATTCATATGAATGCACAATCCAGTACTTTGATGATCACATCTGTACATTCTGCGGCAGTGCATAGCGTTCGTGTGCTGCGGCCCGGCAGGGGGCGTCTTGGGGGATCCGCAGATCCCAGTCGTCGCCCGACCTTCTCCTCGGGAGGGCGCGTGGGCATAGGTTAATTAATACGCACGACTTAAGGAAGAAGGCCATATCCTTGAACCGGCATGGGAGGATCGTGATCACTTCTCCTCCCTGTCTTGTCCTACCCCCTGGCTGACCTGCTCGAAAATCCCTAGTCTACTTAATGATCACATGTGGACATAAGGGCCCGGCCCAACTTGACCCACCCCCATTGCTTATCCGCACCCCTGGCCTCGGATCTACTTAATGGCCTGGCCATTGAAGATGCGACTCTGATGAGCAGATGTGTACAACCGGATTGGTTAACCGGATACAGTGGACTAGATTAAGAATCTAAAGCAAGAAATAAAAAAATAAAAAGACGGACGAAACGGTGTGCCGCTAGGCACGCCAACGCAGCAACCGACCTAATTTATTAGGTAGTATATACATAACCCTTTATCTACATGATCATCATCATCAACAACCTCAACTTATCTATTATTATTTACTCCTCTCTCCTCCCTTGTAAATTTTTTTGGGGTTCATTCAGACCCATCAAACATCTTTAACAAGTCCCCATCCCCATAATACCCGAGCCTTCCCGCTGCGCCGTAGTAAGGCATAAATCCTCACACCTCATTTTCTCCATATGCTATCCGATCAATCGTTTCTCCTCCCAGGGCACATCTTCCCCCCACCCTCTGAGGATGCCCGCCTGGCCTCCTACATAACCGCAGACGCCCTCTACCTCGGCCACCACCACCTCGTCTGGCCCGACCTCTGGGATGTCCAAGACCTCCAATCTCTCGACGACACCCTCTCAACCTTCTTCAAAAAAGCATACGGCCAGCGCAAGCTCGAATTCAATTGGTTCCAAATCGTCTGCAACGTCTTCTCCGACTTCCTCGTAGGCGAACCTCCCCGCCTCCTTGGCCGCACCCCCGTCGAACAATCTCACCTCGACCGCATTCGTGACCACAGCAACCTCAATATAACCCTCTACAAGGCCTGTACCAACCTCATCAAATACAATCACGCCATCCTCAAGGCCCGCTTCGTAGGCTCCCCCTCTCTCGACCCAGGCAGCCAAATCGACAACATCAAACCTTCCATCTGGTTCCCCATCACCGACCCCGATGACGAAACCAAATACACCTCCCACGTCCTGGCCTGGACCTTCACCGCCCAAATCGGCAACAGCACCGCCAAACTCCTCAAAGTCGAGATCCACGAACCGGGCCACGTCTACCACAAGCTCCTGTGGATGAACGGCAACACCATCGATCACGAGGTTCCCCTAACAACAATCCCCCGCTTTGCCACCCTCTCACCAGCCACAGCCACCGGCGTCCCTTACCCCCTAGTCTTCGCCATAACCAACATCACCGAAGACTTCACCAACATGATGAACCCAGTCAAGGAACTCGAAACCCGCATCATCAAAGTCGCCTCGATCCTTGACATCCACAGCCGCCCCATCATGGCCGGCCCAGACAACGCCCTCTCCACTGATATGGAAACCGGCGTCGAAACTCTAAAACTAAATGGCCGTTACTTTCCTATCCGTGATCCACTCAACCGTCCAACCTACATCGAATGGGATGGCAAACTGACCAGCTCCTTTGCCGAGATGGATCGCATCACAGACATGCTCTACAAGCTCGTGGACCTCAACCCAGCCGCCCTGGGCGACTACTCTCACATGGGCGGTTCAGTCCCTCTCTCCGGCTCGGCGTGGAAGCGTCTCCTGATCCGCACCATCTCCAAGACCAACCGCATACGAAACCTCTTCGACAACCCACTCCGTCAAGCCATCCGGGCCTGCAGCATCCTCGACGTTAACGGCCATGCAGCAGAGAGTGTGGAACTAGCCCTTCGTGACGTTGGCTGGCAGGACGGCCTCCCCCGAGACATGATGGAAGACACAGCAGTAGAACAGTCCCGTAAGAACTCAGGGCTCACCTCAAAACTTTCATCCATCATGCGTCTTGATAATTGCACCGAAGAGCAAGCTCAAACCGAGATTGCCCGCATGTCTGTCGAGATCCCAGATGCTCCGAGAGAACAATCCCCATTCGAAGCTCGTCTTCGTAACGATGGAACTCAACCCCGTGCTGATTTAACTCCAAAGGTGGAATGATGGAAACAGACATAATAACTCAAATAGTCACATCCCAAGCACCATGGATGGTCATGTGCATCGTGCTAATTGGCTACATCATCAAGACTCAGAATGAGCAACTCAAATCGTTAGTAGTTGCCGTCTCCAACGTAGCACTAGCACTCACAACCCACGATTCTCAGGCTAAGAATATTCAAGAAGATGTGTTGTACATAAGAGAACATTGTGAAGACTGCACTCCTAAGAAGTAATAAATACTCAGACCGCATTTAAATCCACAGGTTTACGACTACCGTTAAAAAGTTGGAGTTTAAACAATGCCAGATGATGATAAGAAATTTACGCAAGCTGATGTAGATAAGTTTGTGCAAGAGAGACTGGCCCGTGACAGGGAAACTCGTGGCGACCCCGCCGCACTTCTCCTGACCGTCCAGAACCTCCAGAACGAACTTGCCGCATCAAAACAGTTAGCACTGACGCTACAAGGTAAAGTGGCTACTACAGATCGCTCGGCACTCCTCACCAGAGTTGGTGTGGACTTAAAAGTTCCACAGGCCTTAATGGGTTTCATACAGGGTGATACCGACGAGGCCATGAGAGCAAGTGCTGCGGCTTTAATAGCTGGCATTGGCCCTGGTCAAAGCATCGGTGGAAGTACCAATCCTCCTGCTGGTAATGTTCCTCCAAAAATCTATACAAGTGAGGAACTAAAAACAATGACGCCTGAAGCAATCAACGCAGATTGGGTAAATGTGAGTGCACAACTCAAAGCAGGTCAAGTGAAATGAGGTTAACTTATGGCCGTTGAAGGCTTTATAGGCACTATATGGAGCGCTCGACTGCTTGCCAATATGCAGAAGTCGCTCATCTTTGGACAGCCAAATGTGATCAACCGTGACTACGAAGGTGACATAGCAGGAAAAGGAAGCACAGTAAAGATTACTTCAATAGGTGATATCACCATCGGTGACTACACCAAGGACTCCGACATAGCTGATCCCGAAGCTCTCAGCGATGCTCAGACAAGCTTGAACATTACCCAGGCCAAGTACTTCAACTTCGCTGTGGATGATGTCAGCAAGGCTCAGATGACTCCGTCTCTCATGAACGGTGCCATGCAACAGTCTGCCTACAACCTGGCAAATGTAGCTGACCAGTTCATTGGAACTACAATGGTGGCCGGTGTTTCTGCTGCTAACATTATCGGCACAACGGCTGCAGCTAAGGTCCCAACACTTGTGGAAGATGACGGCACTCATGCCTATGATTATCTCCTACAGATGGGAACTGCTCTGTCTGTGGCCAACGTTCCCAAGGAAGGCCGCTGGGTAATTGTACCGCCATGGTTCACAGAGCGCCTGGCCCAGGATAAGCGCTTCTCGAATGCAAGTGCTTCCGGGTCCACAGATGCCTTGCTCAACGGTCTCGTAAAGAGAGCTGCAGGTTTCGATGTTCTGGAATCTAACAACGTTCCGACTGCTGCCGGAACTGGTGGAGATGCTGGCAAAACAAACTCCTATGTCCTGGCCGGAATTCCCCCCGCGACTACGTTCGCAGATTCCACAAACAAGGTTGAGGCCTACAGACCCGAGAAGAGGTTTGCAGATGCCGTGAAGGGCCTGCACGTCTATGGTGCAAAGGTCGTCAAGACAGATGCAATGGCTCTTCTTATCTGCAGGAAGGTGAGCTAAATGGCTAGAACTGTACTGACGGCTGTAACCCTTGCACCAGATACGGTAGTGGTTGCCACTGATGGAGTAGCCCTTGTCATAGCTGATGACATGGAAGTACCCGTAGCAATAACCTCTCTCATGGACAGAATGAACCTGTTCATCCGAGCTGAATTGTCTGCGGCTACTGCTGCCGATACTATGACCATCAAGGCTGGTGACGGTCTGCGGAGTGGTCTTGGCGATCTGGTCTACACCTGTGGAGGTGGCGCAGTTAAAATTCTCTTTGGCCCTCTTGAATCCGAGAGGTTCAAAATAAAGAATGCTTCTGTTGCAAACGATAGGGGTAAGATGCACATTGACTTCGCCGGCGCAACTATTGCCGGAAAGATCTTTGCCTACCTGATCCCGAAGTAGCGGGGGCTCTATGCCCCATCATTTTTTAGCGAGGTAGCATATGCAAAAAACCGAAAGCATAATGCTAAGAAACCTTATCATTGGTCCTCTTGTCCTGGCAGAACTCAATGGCCGTCTTGAACCTACATTTGACGAAGCTGTGTCGAGAATAACAAGAGCTGGTTTTTTCCAGGAAGATTCTCCAATCAGACCAATTTACGGAATCTTGGCAGATAGACCCGTCTTACCAGATGACGATCTGTTTTACATCTCCACTGATGTCGAACAGATTGATTACTTCTCACCTGGGATGGGTTGGGTAAAGCTAGTTCCGATATCAGAACCTTACGGCGTGCGGTCCATCTCGGGAGTCCCTGTGGAACTAACCGCGTTGACAGAAGGCAAAGCGCTTGGAATTGATGGTGGCATATTCAAACTTATTTCCACAGGTGGTGCTACTGGACCGACAGGTCCACAGGGCACTCCTGGTGGAGCGACAGGTCCAACCGGACCCATAGGAATCGGTACCACTGGTCCAACTGGTCCTCGTGGAATTCAAGGAAGTACAGGTCCAGCAGGCGCTCAAGGTGCTGAAGGCATTGAAGGCGGTGCTGGCGTGGATGGAGCAACCGGTGCAACTGGTGCTGGATCTACCGGCCCTACAGGAGCTGAAGGTCCCACCGGAGCTACAGGCCCCGCTGGTGCAGGCACCACAGGAGCGACAGGTCCAACAGGAGAGACAGGCGCAACTGGTTTCACAGGTCCCACCGGACCCGCTGGTGCTGGAGAGACAGGAGCAAGTGGACCCGCTGGATCAACTGGACCCACTGGTCCGGAAGGAACTGGCACAACTGGAGCCACAGGCCCTACGGGACCTGCTGGAGTTGATGGCTTTACAGGCCCAACTGGACCTTCTGGTGTTGGAGAAACAGGACCAACCGGTCCCGCTGGAAGTGATGGCGCCACTGGCCCAACTGGCCCAGCCGGCGTAGGAACCACTGGGCCGACAGGACCGGCAGCATCCACAGGCCCTACGGGAGCGACAGGAGCGACAGGACTTACCGGCCCCCAGGGCGAGACTGGACCAACTGGACTTACTGGATCTCAGGGTGAGACTGGTGCGACTGGCCTCACAGGGCCAACTGGTCCAAAGGGAGACACAGGGGAGACTGGCAGCCAAGGTTTCACAGGAGCTACAGGCCCATCTTTAGCGGGCGCTACGGGCCCCACAGGACCTGTGGGATTAACCGGTGAAACTGGCCCGGCTGGCGCAGGTGAGACCGGGGCGACAGGACCAGCGGGCATAGGAACCACAGGTGCCACTGGCCCAACTGGCCCAGCCGGGGCCGGAGAAACTGGTCCAACTGGCCCAGCAGGTGTAGACGGTGCCACAGGACCTACCGGGCCTGCCGGAGCTGGGGCAACAGGTGCAACAGGGCCGGCTGGGTCAACAGGACCAACGGGCTTAACCGGACCGACAGGGCCAGCCGGAGCGACAGGTGCTGGAAGTGGTTTCTGGACTTTAATGCCAGGATCTCCAACTAGGGTAGGTGATACATCTTTCACCATCACTGATACTGGAAATGCCAATCTGTATAATTTGCTTTTCTGCAAAGGTACAGTTTTGACATGGATGGAAGATGCCACTTGGCAAACGGGAATGGTTATCAGTGCTACTTATAGTGGCGATGCGGTTACCATTACCATCGTCGGAAACAGCTTAACTGCTGGATTCTCAGCCATGAAATATGCAGCCGACCTGGCCATGAAGGAAACTTTTGTGGTGCCAGGCTCGCAAACCATCCTGGCCGATTGTTCCAAACAGTGGGTGACACCTTACCCAATATATGGACTGTCAGAAGACGCAATAGTAGACACGAAAGGAACCACCAATAGCACGACCTATGACGTAAACGACGATGGAACAAGCCTGGGTGCAAACCCGTCCATTGCTGCAGCCAATTTCGTGGATCTGGATAACAGTCTCACGCCTGCAGTAATTGCCACAGGATCGGTCATCACCGTAGACGTGGATGCAGCATGCACTACACCGGCTGTAGATGGTTATATCGTACTTTGGTATTACCCAGAATCGTGGAGGTACAGAACGTGACCTTAGGACAAAAGGCAGCCATGGCCAATTTGGCCTTTGGCTACCATTTAAATGCAAATTCATTAGATTTTGCAGGAGGTTTAGTTCAGGATGGCGCAGATTCAAATATAACATACGATGCAGCCCAGGGAATTCTTGGGCCATCGGCATCATTTAATGGGTCATCAAGTAAAATTGCGTTGGGTACTGGTGATTTTAATACCCCGGTAACGAATGGATCATTTTCCATAGTATGCCTTTTCCGAGTACCCGCAAGCTTTTCGATATTCCCAATTATTAGCAGAGGACTTGTTCAAGTTAGTGGTCCATATTATTATGGTATGGATATTGCCATTAATGCTACAACTGGGATATCATTCAGTCGATGGATAGGATCAGGTAGCGCGTTTATTTCAGCTTCTGGTAACTATACCTTTAACGAAGGAACAATATATTTAATAGGAGTTACATATGACAAATCATCAGGGGCAAATATATTTTACATTTACCCAATACGTCCAGGGGGAGCAAGTTTAATTGCTGCAGGAGCTACACAAAGCAAAACTGTGAATGTTGCTTTCCATGCGTCTTATGATCAAGGTTATAATTTTGGGGCACGTCTAAGAAACATCTCACCTGTTTGGGGTAAAGGGTTCTTAGGAGAAGTTTTAGTATTCAATGACATCAGAACAGCCGCCTGGTTCAGATCATATGCATTGCAGCTACGGGGGTTACTGGATTGGGAATAGATGAAGAAGCAATGGGGAGAGTAGGCGGCCAGGGCAAACATGATAACCGTCGTCATCTCGAAGCATACCTGACACTGGCCACCATTCCGGTTGGCTACGGGGCGACGGGGCCGACTGGTCCGAGCGGTGCAACAGGGGCTGTGGGCTCAACCGGAGCTAGTTCCACAGGGGCTACGGGAGCGACGGGGCCGGTTGGAGCGACTGGTGCCGGGGCCTCGGGTGCCGGAGTGGTCTTACCTCCAGACCTAGTAGACCTTACCGGTTGCAGTGGACCTGGTGCATTTGGCACGGATCTGTTGTTAGTACATTCGATGGGTTACGGTAACTTCCAACAGTCTAGGAATTCGTACAATCAGTACCTGATAAAGGATACTCAGTATCTTCCAGAACTCGAAGATCTGGATGGCATGGGAAATCCTGGTCCAGATGATACAGATTGGCTACATGTATATTCTGTAGGAAACGGACATTATCAACAAAGCCGAAGTGGACTATTATACAATGCGGTAAAAAAGTATGAGAT
>Ga0172380_10006754_pt1 | contig 13174 bp, 11 predicted proteins | sample Leawe162metaG_FD_119747 | JGI IMG/M metagenome (GOLD analysis project Ga0172380, IMG submission 119747) | Leachate microbial communities from a municipal landfill in Southern Ontario, Canada - Leachate well 162 metaG | ecosystem: Engineered > Solid waste > Landfill > Unclassified | place... | reverse complement strand
TATGTAAGATAACTTATAACGGTGATTTTTTGGTTGTTGATATTGGTAGAATGCAATTAGAGGTTAGGGCCGGCGAAGTGCGTCCTCTTGGAAAATCAGCCGGATATGACCCAAGTTATCATCACAAAGAAACACAGGCACGTTTAGATGGAAGACATTGTGTTGTGAAATTTGATGGAAGTAATTTAACAGTAGTGGATCCAAACTCTAAAAATGGAACATTTGCCTCCTATGTCCAAAAAGATGCACCAAAACCAGAAGAGAATACTAGTTCAACAGTAGTTCAGGAACAAGTGACTGTTTTGGAACAGGTCGTCAAAGATCTGTTAAATGGGAAAGGCGTGTTTTAAACCTATGAATACAAAAGCTCGCCAGGACTATACCTGTCGAGATTTTTTTCACCAATCTTCTTTTTCAAAACAGGAATAACTTTTTCCATAGGCACAGTTTCCTGAGTTCCTTTTTTCATGTTTCTTATTATAGCGGTGCCTTCACGCACCTCCGTAATACCTATAATAACAGTCCATGGAACTTGGAATTTGTCAGCCATTCTAAGCTGATTTCTGATAGCTCCTGTACCAAGGGCTCCCATTGTCTTGATTCCTTCATTTCTCATTTTTTCAATCAAAGGCAGGCACTTCTTCTTCGCTTCAACCCCTAACTGCGCTACGAAAACATGTAGGTCATCTTTACAAGGAACTTGAATTTTCTCAATCTTCATGTTGGCTATCATTCTCTCCATGCCAGCGGCATATCCAACAGCCGGAGTAGGTTGTCCACCCAACAGTTCGACCAACCCGTCGTAACGCCCTCCACCTCCTATCGCATTCTGCGCACCATCATTTTTATCCCAGAATTCAAAAACCGTCTTAGAGTAATAATCCAATCCGCGAACAAGCCTTGGATTTTCTACATATTCTATTCCCATCTCATCCAAAAACGATTTTAGCTCCGCATGGAATGCCTTCGACTCGTCATCGAGATAATCAGCCATTTTTGGTGCAAGTTCAGCCAAAATCTGGCAATCTTCCTCTTTGCAGTCCAAAAGTCTCATTGGGTTTTTGCTTAGACGTGCTTTGCAGTCCTCGCAAAGAGATCTCTCTTTCCCCACGTAATAATCCTGCAAAACCTGCATGTATTCCTTCCTAGCCTCAGGGGTCCCGATTGTGTTTAGTTGAAGAGTAAAAACATGATCAATTCCAAGATCTTTATTAATCAAATTGGCAAGTTGAATACATTGAGCGTCAAGTGCCGGATCAGATTCTCCAATAATTTCGAATCCAATCTGCCAAAACTGACGATACCTGCCTTTTTGGGGACGATCATATCTGAAATGTGGTTCAATGTAATAAAGTTGAACAGGTTGAGGAAGGTCCTGCATGCCATTTTGAATATATGAACGAATAACACCAGCAGTACTCTCCGGCTTCAAGGTCAAACTTCGGCCCTTTCTATCTTCAAAAGTATACATTTCCTTACTCACGATATCAGTTTCATCTCCAATACTTCGCTTGAAAACATCGGTAAACTCGAAAATTGGAGTCGTTATTCTCCTAAAACCGGCCTGTCTCAGCCTGTGTCTAACGACTTTTTTGATAAAAGTGTGATATTCGTGATCTGCAGGCAAAATATCGTGGACTCCTTTTGGATTTCTGTATGGGGGCTTCAAATTTTGCTCATTAACATCATTATCAGAAGGATTGTCAGCCATGGTAAAAAATTAAGGGCTTAATTTAGCCACAATTATACCAGTTATTCAAAAGATTTCAAGGCTTTAACCAAAGAACTAAAACAAGTCAAAACTCGTGGTTGGAATGATATTGCTGGATTTTTTATAGGATTTCGGAGATTTTTTGTAGAGCGCATATGCGGCTCCAGCAATCATCGCGGCATTGTCGGTGCAATAAGCGAGGCTTTCAGGGAATCTTACTTTTACATCAAACGCCTGAGTCTTATGAGTTAAAACTTCTCTCAATCTTGAATTTGCGGAAACGCCTCCGGCCAGATGTATTTCACGAATTTTCACTTCTGTGTCAGTCAAATTCAAATACGCCTGAATAAGTTTGTCCGTCAAAACATCAACAACCGCTTCCTGAAAACTCGCGGACAAATCTTTCACGAATTTCTCCGGCAAACCAGCCTTTGGTTCAGCCTCAAGATGCTTCTTAACCTCATTCAAAACAGCAGTTTTAAGTCCCGAAAAACTGAAGTCCAAACTACCACTTTCCAGATAAGAACGTGGAAGTTTAAAAGCCTCGCGATTCCCGCCGACCGCCATTTTTGAGATAGCAGGCCCCCCGGGATATCCGAGACCAAGAATTCTTGCAACTTTATCAAAAGCTTCTCCGGCGGCATCATCACGCGTTTCTCCAAGAATTGTAAAATCTCCATGCCCACGCATCAAAATAATCTCATTGTGCCCACCGGAAACGGTCAGAATAAGGATAGGAAACTGGAGCTCATTTTCAGGTACTGAACCCAATCCAGCCACAGTCGAAAGAAAATTAGCGTAAACATGCCCTAAGACATGATGAACGGGAATCAAAGGTTTATTTTTCAGATAAGAAATAACAGAAGCTGTCTCAGTCCCGATAATAAGGGAACTTATAAGCCCCGGCCCTTTTGTCACAGCGATGGCGTCAATATCGTCCCAGCTACACTCAGCCTTCCTCAAAGCCTCGTCCAATACGGGAATAATCTTCAAAATATGCTCGCGTGCGGCCACTTCAGGCACAACACCGCCTGTCATGGCGTGAATGTCTACCTGCGAAGCGATTACGCTCGAGAGCACGCGTCTGCCGTCTTCGACGACAGCGCAAGCGGTCTCATCACAAGATGTTTCGATACCGAGAATTTTCATGCCACACATATACACTAAAAAAGCCTGTCCAAGCAACGCGACATGAATTGCGGAATACTTACCTTTCCCGCGCAGATTTTTTTACAGGTTGGGAAATTCTTTGCGCGGGAAGACGGAACACGAATTCGCCATGAGTCTAGGCTTCCCCACCATCCCGAGCACACCATCCTCAATCTAGCCATTTTCGCAATTCACGGCTACGACAATTGAAAAAACGGCTCAGATATGGTATAATTCCCAGATGGATTTAAAAACAAAAATACAAAATTCGAGTTTGATTCGTCCCGACCTAAAAGAGCGTCTTCTCGCGAGTCTGGACAAATTAACCGACGAACAAAAGAGCCAAATTGAGGAGTCTTTGGATGTGAAAGCTTTTTATGAAGAAGCGGCCGAAGAAATGAAGCGAATCGGGAAAAGATTTGAAAAAGAGATAAAGAAAGACGTGGAGGACAACGAATCCAAATCAGCGGAGATTTTTTTGGATGACGCTATGAGAAATATATAAATAAAAACGAATATGGCAGAAGGTCCGTCAGAAAATCCAGGGAAAAAATTGGTCGCTACTATTACGCAGGCGGAGGCGGCGGAACAGGCGGAGCAAGCTCATGTCGCTCCCGCAGATGCGGAAGATCCTGAAGCTTCTAGCAACAAAGTCGAAACGGCCATTAAAACCGGAGAAGAGAATATCAAGAATCTCGCTGAATTTATGAGCGGATTTGGCGTGGATAAAGCCAAGTATTCAGAAGCGAAACTCAAAGCGTACGGAGAAGAGATCGCAAAAATAAATGCAAACTTGCAAGAAAAACTCAAAGAAAAGAGCCAAGAAGTAAACGCTCTGATCGAAGAAGTATTGAAAGACGTGGAGGCTCCAGATACTACCGAAAAAGTTGACGAAGGTGCGTGGGAGAAAGTGCTGGAAGGAGAAATAACCATTGATAAAGCGCAAAAACTTGCGAAAGGCAAAGATATATTCACCGAATCCGCAAAGACCCTACCGGAAGACTTGAAATTCAAATTGGATTTGGCGGTAGCGATAGGGTCTAGCAACCTCGGAGAATACATAGAAGCGAACCAAAATCGTCTAAGAAGCAAGATGTTGACTCCGCCAAATATTCCGGAAGCGAAAGAAAACGATGAGGGCTCGACTACAATTAATATAAATTTTAAAGCTATTTACGATCTTTTGGGATCAAATGATGCGAAGAGCGAAATTGCAAAAACAGTTCAAAAAGAAATTAAAATAGGGAATCTTTTCACGGATCAGGAGATTATAAGAATAGTTTCTATAAAAAGCGGAAAGAGTCTCGAAGGTAAAAACCACGAAGAGACTGTTGACGCAACGAAATTTAAAACAAAAACCCAAGAGAAAACAGGCCAACGAGGACTATATTCGGCCAAAGATAAATACATTCCGATTTTTGACGGAGCGGTCATAACTTTTACAAACAAACCTAAGAACGAAAAAATCCAAATAGAGGGTGATATAGCGGAAACAAGTAAGCCAGCTCAAGAGCAAGCTCCAGCTCAAGAGCAAGCTCTAGCTCCAGAGCCAGTTTCAGCGCCAGCGCAAGCGTCAACGCCAAACGAAGAGAAACCTCAAGAAAGGCAAATTGACGTAGATCCTAGCACCCTAACGGGAGCACAAGCTGTGAAAGTTTTGGGCGATCCACACGCTTACAAAGAAAGGTCAGATTTTGGTCTCCTCATGGAATCAGCGGCAATTCTTGCGCCATATGCTCTTATGAACAATTTTGAATTGTTAAGATCCGTGAATCAAGATTTACCAGGAAGATTGTTGAATGTCACCAGAAGGAGTCAATCACCAAACAAGCAAACGGTCTCAAGACTGAAAGACAAATACGAGCCAAACGAAATTAGGGAAATGCTCACGAATTTGGATCTGCCCGCATATAGAAATAATCCGAAAATAAATGGAATGGTGGAGAAGATAATTGCGACATTGATGGAAGATAAGACGAATGGAGCCCAGCTGTTTTTCACTCATTTGAAATCAATTCACCAAATATCTCCAGCCCAAACGAAAGACGCCTTCTCCGAATTTGTAAAGGCAGACACGATGTCTCCGAAAAAACTTGGAGAACTAATGATCCCAATGTCAGAATTCTTGATTGAAGAAAAATTTGATCAAGCAAAAAATATACTGGAAGACGCGGTGAAAAATGCACCGGAAATGGCGATCAAGCACATGGACGTTCTACTCAAAGATGGGATTGGCAAGACTGCTTTTGACAATATGCCGGACACACGCCCAGATATAGTGATGCAAATGTCTCGGGAACTCTCTAATTCAAAAGATGGAAAGCAAATGGTGAAAGATGCTGTTGAAAAGCATCCGGCAGAAGCGCTTCTGTATGGCGAAAATTTAGCTGGTTCAAATGATGGTTCGGAACTTTTGATCAAAGCTACAGAGAAACTTCTGGCGACTGGCGAAGAAGGAGCTGTAGCTGTATTGAAAGCCGCAAAAACAGTAAAGAAATTCAAAAGATCATCGCAATATTTAATCAAAGAAGCGGCGACAATCGCGGCAAAAACAAAAAACGGACAACTTCAAGTCATCAACTCGATCGGAGATTTGGATGGCTATATAGATGGTTCCGAGAAAATCATAAAACAATCCGCAGAAGCCCTAGCAAAAGAAGATCCGGTAACTTTCATGAAAGTTGCAGTCAAATTAACGAAATTTGATTGGCTGGAAGACACGTTGGAAAATGTTGTGAAAGACTACAGAGTAAACTCCAATGAATTACTCGATGGAGCAGAAGCTTTATCGTTATTTGAATTTGGAGAATCGATGCTAGAAAATCTGGGTGAAAAGCATCCGGAATTTATTCTTGGAAACGCAGAAAGACTAATAAAAGTGACATCTGCCGAATGGTTTCAAAAAGCAATTAAAAAGAATTCTAACACGGCTATTGTTTCCATGGCGGACAAATTGGCGGGTCACGACAAGGTTTGGACATTGCCTGTTCTCAAATCCATAGAGCAAACCAATCCGGAACTTCTATTGGCCTATGCCGACAAAGTAGGCGTGCTTGATTTTGGAGAAGCATTACTCGAATCTTCAGCGAAAAAACGTCCAGAAGAGGTGGTAACGAATATAAATAAATTTGATAAATTCAGGGACAAAGAATGGCTCAAAAACGCCGTTGAAGACTCCGCGGGAAAAAATCCGGCTTCATTTTTAAAGTCTATGGGAAACTTAAAGAAAGTACTCGGAAATCAAAAATGGATTGAACCATTGATAAATAGAACCATAAATACAAACAGGAATTTGCTAGAAACTCTCCCGGCTGGCACAGAAGCTGGAGAAGCTTTGATCAAAAGTATAATAAACAGCAACGATCCGGCAACGATATTGAATAAAGCGGACCAACTACTGGCAAGTGAGGAGGGGAGAGCCGCTGTCAAAAAATGGGCGAACCTGCGACCGGACCTTATCCCAATATTTAACCACAAACTAAAAGGATACGATTTGGCGGACAAGAAAGATTAGCGCCTCACCCCACAACCATTTATAATACCGATGTGAAGCCAACCTCAATCCAAATCATCGAAATCTTAAAGCACGCCGGCCACGAGGCCTATTGGGCGGGCGGTTGTGTTCGTGACATGCTACTCGGCGTAGAGCCAAAAGATTTTGACATAGTAACTTCCGCAAAACCGGACGAGATCGAAGACCTGCTCGAACACACGATCCCGATCGGAAAAGAATTCGGTGTTATCATAGCGATCAAAAACGGCAGAAATTTTGAAGTGGCTACATTTCGCTCAGACAGTGGATACTCGGACGGACGTCGTCCGGACGCCGTAGAATTTACAAACGCGAAACAGGACGCGCAGAGACGCGATTTCACGATCAACTCGATGTTTTATGATCCAACAACCGACAAAATCATAGACTACGTCGACGGACAAAAAGACATGGAAGAAAAACTCATTCGCTTCATAGGTAATCCCGAAGACCGTATTAAGGAAGACCACTTACGCCTTCTTCGCGCGGTCCGATTCAAAAACAATTTGGGCTTTCAGTACCACCCGGACACATACAACGCGATCAAGCCCAACGCGCACTTGATAGCCAAAATTTCCAAAGAACGCATCCGCGACGAGCTAAACAAAATGATCATGGGCGCGAACGCTGAAAAAGCCTTTGAAGAACTCTTCGAACTTGGCCTGCTCGAACATATTATGCCAGAGGCCTGCAAAATGAAAGGCGTCGCACAGCCGTCGATTTATCATCACGAAGGCGACGTTTGGGAACATTCGCTTCTCGCACTAAAAAATCTCACGGACGAAGAATTCGACCCCGATCCACTGCCCGAAACTATCAGTTCAAACCTTCGTTGGGCAACTTTTCTTCACGACATCGGCAAGCCTTCTACATTCAAATACGAAGAAGAAAGAATCCGTTTCGATCATCACGCGGAAGTTGGCGCGGAAATCGCGCGCAAAATACTGAAACGCCTGAACTTCCCACGCAAAGACATCGAAAGAATTTCATGGCTGATCGAACATCACATGATGGTCGTGCCTTTGATAAAAATGCAAAAAAAACGCAAACGCCACTGGTTCCTGCTCGACGGTTTTCAGGAACTACTCGAACTTTATCGCGCCGACGCACTCGGCATTGAGCCGGTCGACCTCACGCTCTATCACAAAATCAAACAACTTTATAAGCACGAAATCGCCGAGCTTCGCCTCATGCCAGAACGCCTGATCGATGGTGACGAAATAATGAAAATTCTCGCGCTCCCGGCTGGCGAAAAAATCGGCAAACTTCTAGACCGCATTCGCGAAGAACAACTCGCCGGAAAATTGAAAACAAAAAAAGACGCTATCGCGTTCATTAAGGCATTGAAAAGAAAATAAATTTATTCGGCTGGCGTTTCTTCGGATGGTGCACTCTCTTCCTCTACTGCTTCTTCGTCTTCTATCCATTTAGCCTCACCATTTTCATTAGTCTCAAATACCAGCTCAGGAAAAGCTAATCGAAAAACTTTCTCCGCGACATCGGGATTTTTTGCGACAGCTTGAGGATGAGTTCTGTCATAAGCCCCATGAAACTTCGTAAACAATTCATCGTATTTTTTCTCGGAATAAAGTTGAACGGTCTCCAAAATCCCACGATCTTTATCTCCCTCACCAATTGCGTTCGTAACTTGCAAAACATTCTGAACCAAATCCTCATAATCACGCACCTTATCAAGACTTAACCTGCTTGAAGCAATCTCTGCCAATCCTTCATTTGGAATATCTTTCTCCATGTGAAAGAGTTCATGCAAAAGCGCGTGGCGAATAATAGTCAAATGATCTTCAGTCAAAGTCTTGTTATCAAACAAAATCGGGTCAAATTCGGCGTGATCCTCAAAGGCTTCTCCAACGCCAAGTCCGGCTTGTTTTTTCAACAGCATTTTATCGGTCTTAACATCAACATATCTACCGACAAACATCAAAACTCGCTGAATTTTTCTGACCTTATCCATCGCATTCGGTGTTTTCTCCTGCTCAAGCTCTTTCAAAAATTGAGCCAAAGTTTTTGCCATTGGATCCTCTTTCTGCGACTCCACCAAAGTTTTGCCATCCAAAACATCGGAAGCGGCCTTCGCGGTTGCAACAGCCGGTCTTTCAACTTCAGGATCGCGGACTTCATCCGTCAAGGAAAGATCGTCAGTAGGTCCTAGTTTTCTGTCATCATTATTCATCAAACAATTATACCACAAATCAGCCGAAATTTCCATCCCCAACCTCCTCTATCTATGCAACCGGTGATTTAATTGATAAAATCCAACACGTTGTAAATCTCAAGATTAAACCCTCATCAAATGTCAGACATACCAAACCTTTACTTGTTAATACTCATCTCAATTCTTCCGGCACTTTTTTTGCTTCGTTTTTTTGAAAAACAGGACAAAGGCGAAAAAGAACCGCGCAGACTTAAAAACAAGATTTTTTTATGGGGCGTATTATCGACAATTATCGCCGCGGGCTTGGAAATGAATCTCGAGCGACTCATTCCGGATGGCGCGAATATATGGATATACTCATTCATTGTGGCTTTCGTCGTAACGGCAATAGTGGAAGAAGGTTTGAAATTCTGGATTGTGAAACGCGTTGCCTGGCCACACAAAAAATTCAACGAAAAAATGGATGGAATAACCTACGCCGTAATCGCAGGCATGGGATTTGCGGTACTGGAAAATTTACTTTTTGTTATTCAGGGAGGTGTGGAAATCGGCATCGCACGAGCAATCTTGGCTGTTCCGGCTCACGCGCTTTTTTCCGGGATTATGGGTTACTACATCGGTCGCGCAAAATTTGAAAAAACCCCATGGGACGCGCGAGAAACACTATGGAAAGGTTTTGGATTAGCTGTTTTGTACCACGGACTTTATGATTTTTTTCTGCTCAGCGGATCGTGGCTTTGGACACTCATCGTGCCTCTAATGATCTTAATGGCTGTTCAACTGAGGCATCTGATAAACAGGGCTCACTACGAAGATGAATTACAAAAGACCCGCCCAAGAAAGCTGTCTTTCACCAGAGTTATGATAATTATTTTTGCGACAATATTGGTCGTTGTCGGCGTGCTTAATTTTATGGGAACGCTGATGTTGGTGAACAATGGCTCATATTCGAAAACAGATATTGTATATAGCGCCATTTTTGCGCTGACTTTATTTCTTGTCGCATTTTTGTTAATGAGGAGAATAGGACTTGCAAAATAACAAGAAAATGCTATAATCCCACTCCGTTCGTTGCACGACTTAACGCACAAAATGCGCCTACGCGAAAGCATCAAAAATTTACTTATAAAAGCTGGACTCTCGGAAGACGAGATGTTGTTTTATATAACGCTTCTTGGCAACCAAGGGAAATCAATCTATGAGGTCGGCAAAAAAGCGAGTCTATCGAAAAATAAAGCATACAAAGCTTTCTCTGATTTATACGAACGCAAAGTAGTTGGATACACCGGAAGTGGACAATTTAAATATATTTTTCCAACTTCACTGGAACCGCTTACAACCGAGCTTGATCGCCAGAGACGCACACTTGGCAGAACTTCCGACAACCTAAAAAAAATAGACAAACTCATCCCGTATTTGAACTCAAAAGACTCTGACGCAAGCATCGAAATTTTGGAAGGCGAAAATATCCATCAAGATTATTTTGATCTTTTGGACATGGAGTGGGATACGGTTTTTGCGTACGGTAATTTTGATATGTTCTGCGAAGAGTTTGGACTCGAAAATGAGAAGAAATTCATTCGCAATCGAGTTAAAAAAGGAAGGAAGGCAAAAGGTATCTTCAACACTGCGGGTGTCTATACGATGGATGTCACAAGTAGAAACGCAAACGAACTTCGAAAATCAGTAATCACCGAAGACGAAAACTTCAAAAATATCTGGGTATACATGTACGACAAATCGGACATAACTTCAATATGGACAAAAGACGAAAACGAAAATTTCCAAGGAATCGTTATAAAAAACAAATCGGTTTCAACTCTCCACAAAAATCTTTTCGAAAAAATGTGGCTACAAAATAATTCAAGCTTACACAATTAAATATGGAATTTAAAAGACCGGATGACACAGTCATCGGACATAAAGTCGGAACAGTTGACCCATTGTCGGCGGGTCAGGAAGTAGATGTTATGGTGGAGCCAAGGGATGTGCATTTAATTGCAAGATATTTCGTGGAACATTTACCGGAAGATCCTACTCAGATAGTAGGAATTCAAGAATTGGTAAAAAGGGGCCTTTGGGGCTATCTTGGTACAAGACAGCCATCTCCAACTGGTCTTGGTTTGACAATTAGAAGCGGTGGCTACCGTGTTTTAGATCCTAATAAAGCCGAAAATGGATAAGTCCGAGCAGACATTAGAAGGCGAAAAAATTTTTCTAAGGAAGTTCCGACCGGAAGACGCGGAGCAGGTTTACGGAAACGTTTGCGAACCTTCCGATCGTCCATGGGCATACACAATCAAAGACCCATACTCGCTAAGTGATGCAGTCGCTTGGATCGAAAAAACACACAAAGATTGGAACGCACGCGAAGCAATGCAGTTTGCTATTGTTCTCAAAGAGACAGGGGAAGTTATCGGTGGAGCAGGCCTCCACACGATTGATTGGGATAACAGAAACGCAGAAGTCGGCTATTTGATAAGGAAGGCATCTAGGGGCAATGGATATGCAACCGAAGCGGTTCGTATTTTACTTAATCACGCATTCAAAGACCTTCAATTAAATAAAGTTTGTGCTCGGATTTTTGCGGCAAACGAGCCATCAAAAAAAGTCCTCGAAAATTGTGGCCTAGCCGTTGAAGGAACTTTACGCAAAGAACGCTTCAGAGACGGAATTTACTACGATGAGTTAAGGTATGGGATTCTATACTCGGAGCATGTGTAGTAGTTGTGCAAATTTTCACGCTTCAGGAAAACAACTTCATGCAAAATAACATCGATTAACAGGTGTGGCTGGCTTTGATTTTGGCCATTTTGCTGAAAATTTGCGTGGTTTTGGGTGTGGTATACAGTTAGCCCCGGGTTCAACTAATGGCCCTACTTAATCCCGGGTTAACCGAGTAGCGGGTTAACGCATAGCATACGTACAGTTAGCCCCGGGTTCAACTAATGGCCCTACTTAATCCCGGGTTAACCGAGTAGCGGGTTAACCAAGTAGCAGGTTCACCACCATCACCACCCACCATGACATCAGAAGAATTCATCAAAAAATACGAAGAGCTAATGCTAAAAACTCCACGCATAGCTCTAATCAATATGAAAGCAGTAAATAGCGAATATTGCACATGGTCGATTGGCAATAAAAACTGCTACATGTGCTTTGCCGCCGACTACAACGAAGACTGTCTTTGGAGTAGGTGGCTTTATTTCTCAAAAGATTCTGTGGATTGCAGCTTCAGTCACAAAGGCACGCTCTGCTATGAATGTCTCGACTCAAACGGATGTTACAACTGCAACTATTGCCATGACTGCGAGAATTGCACGGATAGTGAGTGTTTGTATGATTGCATTGGTTGCAATAATTGCATCGGTTGCGCCGGCCTTCGCAGACAACAGTACAATATTTTCAATAAAAAATATTCGAAAGAAAACTACTTCCAAATGCTAGCCAAAATAACCCAAGCCCGCCACGCAATCCAACTCAAGCCAACGAGCAAATCACGGAAATGTTGGAGCAAGTCAAAGCCAGAACCCCTCGCAAGTTCATGCACATGATCCACAGCGAGAACTGCACTGGCGACTACATATACAACAGTAAGAACTCGCACGATTGTTTTGATGTCAACGATTGCGAAGACTGTGGACATCTTTATGAAGCCGTCAACAAAATCAAGGACTGCTATGACATCTACGCGCTTGAACAAGCCGAATTTTCGTATGAAGGCGTCTCAAACTGGGGATTTAATATCAACTTTTCTGTAGGGGTATGGTTCAGCTCAAATATTGAATATTGTGACGCATGTCAGACATGTAAAGACTGTTTAGGTTGCATCAGCCTACACAACAAACAGTATTGTATTCTTAACAAACAGTACACAAAAGAAGAGTACGAACGCGAAAAAGCCGAGATAATAAAAGATATGCGCGCCAAAAACCTGTATGGTCGTTGGTTTCCACCATCGCCTTATAAATTTGAAGACACGCTGGCCGCGGACCATTATGAAGCGCTCTAATAATCCAACCCATCTCCATCAAAAATCTCCTTGAAATACCATTTTATCAGATTCCAATTATCATCACGGGGAAGAAGTGTGTAAGCGTTCAACTCGTTCTCGCAAGTCGGACGAGCGCTTCCAGCCGAAGTGGCTCCAGCCGAAGCACCTCCGGAAGCCCCGGAGCTCACAGAACCAACGCCTTTTTTAGTTTCCCATTCGGCGATCATTTCCTCGCAACTCTCGGTGCTTACATATGTAGGAACGTACATAATATTCGCGCTGGAAATTACATGATTTGAAGCAATTTCAAAATTTTGATACTTGAAATAATATTGAACTGCCTCTGCAACAGAGATGTCCGTTTCGGTCTTATTTAAAATTGTTTTCACAATACTATAAAGAGTGCTGGCGTCGCCAAATCCAAAACTTCGTGCTTTTTGTTGAATGGCTTCAAGTATTTGTTGTTGCCTGTCAGCGCGGGCAAAATCAGAAGAAGTGTGTCTCGAACGAGCGAGTCTTAAAGCCTCTTTCCCGTTAAAATGATACTCCCCGGGTGCGTAATTAAGTGTTCCCCAAACGCCATTATCGAGAGTCTTGTAAGTTGGATCAATGACC
>Ga0172380_10006753_pt1 | contig 13174 bp, 9 predicted proteins | sample Leawe162metaG_FD_119747 | JGI IMG/M metagenome (GOLD analysis project Ga0172380, IMG submission 119747) | Leachate microbial communities from a municipal landfill in Southern Ontario, Canada - Leachate well 162 metaG | ecosystem: Engineered > Solid waste > Landfill > Unclassified | place... | reverse complement strand
GCTCCCAGTGCAAGGCACGAGCGACGCCGTGTGGTTGTTCCACATCAGGAGCGAGCAACGCCGCAATGGGAGCCATATGCTTCGTTCCCTCCGGGTTGCTGCCCAATGCGGCGTCCGCTTTGTCTCTCGTCTCGTCAAGGGGGATGGCCATTGACTTCGACTCGCTTCGCGCGGCCATCCGCATTGGGCAACAACGCATCATGCCGATCGATTGAGAACACGCCCTAGCGGAGATTTCCGCGCTACCGCCTATAATGCCCCTTGCTTTTTTCTCATTCGAGTCCTCTTTGCCCGCCGCTCTCCGCTGGATTCTCTACCCGATTTTTCTCGTTGCCGGCGTTGTGCTCGCATCCGCGGCCCTGCTCGGCATTGCCGTGATTCTCGCCTATCCGCAACTGCCGTCGCTCGAGTTGCTGACCGATTATCAGCCCAAAATACCCTTGCGTGTGTATAGCGCCGATGGCTACCTGATCGGCGAATTCGGCGAAGAGCGCCGGGCTCTGGTGCGCATGGACGAAGTCCCGGCAATCATGAAGCAGGCAATACTGGCCGCAGAAGACGAGCGCTTTTACCAGCATGGCGGGGTCGACACCCTGGGCGTGCTGAGAGCGGCCTATTCCAATTTCATGGGTGCGGGCAAGCGGCAGGGCGCTTCCACGATCACCATGCAGGTGGCGCGCAACTTTTTCCTGACCACGGAAAAAACCCTGTCGCGCAAGCTCTATGAAGCCCTGTTGGCCTTCAAGATCGAGCACAACCTGCCCAAGGACGACATCCTGCAGATCTACATCAACCAGATTTATCTCGGGCAGCGCGCCTACGGTTTCGCTGCAGCCGCGCAGATTTATTTCGGCAAACCCCTCAAGGACATCAATATTGCCGAGGCGGCCATGCTGGCGGGTCTGCCCAAGGCACCCTCGGCCTACAACCCCGTGGCCAATCCCAAGCGCGCCGGGTTACGGCAGCAGTATGTACTGCGGCGCATGCACGAACTTGGCGCCATCAGCGACGCACAACTCGCCGAAGCGCAAAAGCAGGTACTGACGATCAAGCACGATGCCAACGACTTTGGCATCCATGCCGAATTTGTCGCCGAAATGGCGCGCCAGATCGCCTATGAGCGTTTCCAGGAAGACAGCTACAACAAGGGATTGCGGGTGATCACCACCATCAACCGGGCAGAGCAGGCAGTCGCCTACGCCAGCCTGCGCAAGGGCGTCATGGATTACGACCGGCGCCATGGTTATCGTGGCGCCGAAGGCTACATCGACATGCAGGAGATCCGCACTGAGCAGGACGACGAACTGCTTGAGGAAGGACTTGCGGATTACGATGACTCTGACGAATTGCTGGCTGCTGTGGTGCTCGAGGCCAACGTCAAACAGGTTCGTGCCTATCTGCGCGGCGGCGAGATCGTCGCCCTGACCGGAGATGCGATCAAGCTGGCCAGCCGCATGCTCGATGACAAGGCGCCTCCCACCAAGCGGCTTCGTCGCGGAGCCGTGATCCGCCTCAGCAAGGATGACAAACAGAATTGGCAAATCAGCCAGATGCCCGAGGTCGAAGCTGCCTTCATTGCAGCCAGCCCGGTTGACGGTGCAATACGCGCCCTGGTCGGCGGTTTCGATTTCAACCGCAACAAGTTCAATCATGCCACCCAGGCCTGGCGGCAGCCGGGTTCCAGTTTCAAGCCGTTCATCTATTCGGCAGCACTGGAAAAAGGCTACACGCCCTCCTCGGTGATCCCCGACGAACCGATTGTCATTTCGGCGGCCGAAACCGGCAGCCTGGCCTGGGAACCAAAAAATTACGACGGCAAGTATGAGGGGCCGATGCCGCTGCGCACCGGACTCGCGAAATCCAAGAACATGGTCTCGATCCGCCTGCTCAAATCCATTGGCACACATTACGCCCAGGATTACATCACGCGCTTCGGTTTCGATGCCGAGAAACACCCGCCCTATCTCACCATGGCGCTCGGCGCCGGTTCGGTTACCCCCTGGCAGCAGCTCACCGCTTATGCCATCTTTGCCAATGGCGGCTACAAGATTGAACCTCACATCGTGCGCCAGATCCTCGATGACAAGGGCAATGTTCTGGCTGAAACCGAACCGGTCTTCGCCGGCGACGAACAGTTGCGCGTACTCGATGCACGCAACGCCTTCCTGATGGACAGTATGATGCACGACGTGGTGCGGCGCGGCACCGCCACCAAGGCCATGGCGCTCAAACGCGGCGACCTGGCCGGCAAGACAGGGACCACCAACGATTACATCGATGCCTGGTTCTGCGGCTATCAGCCCACTGTGGTAGGCGTGGCCTGGATCGGATTCGATCAGCCGAAGAGACTCGGCAATGGGGAAACCGGGGGCGCCGCCGCGCTACCGATATGGATCGGCTTCATGGGAAAGGCGCTCAAGGGCGTGCCGGAAAGCTATATGGAGGTACCCGAAGGGCTGGTCGCGATTCATGCCAGCGATCCAGCCGGCAAATCCAAGGTCACCGAATTCATCTACCAGGAGCATCTGCCGCAGGATGATGAAGAGGCGCCCGGCACATTCCCTGACAAGCAGCAAGCACCCGCACCGGTGCAGGATGCAAAACCACGGATGGTTGAGAAACCTGTCGGCGCTTCGCCCTGAGCTGCTTGGCTAAAGTCTGACCGCCGACCCGGCCTGTTCGCTGATGCAGCGCGACAGGATTTCGAGCAAGGGGATGCCATCGCGGGTGCCAACCCAATGTTGCGGATCGGTCTCATCCATCTTGAAATGGTAACCGCCTGATTTCGCGGCGACCCAGATTTCGCGCGCCGCACTATGGCGGTTGATGATGATCTTGCTGCCGCCGCCATGCTCGAATTCGAGTTCGATCACGCCACCCGGACCGATTTCAAAATCGACCTCGTCCCCGCATTTCTCCAGTGCCTGCTCGATCCGTGCGAGCATCGCATCGGCTTGGAGGTTGAATTCACGCTCATCCACAATGTAATCCAGTCAATCTACTGTGATAGGATGAAAACTTCCCGAACATCCCTGTGCCATGCGTCCGCTGCTTTCCACCATCGCTCTTGCCGCCCTTGCGACTGTTTTTGTCGGCTGCGGCACCAAGACACCGCTTTCGTTGCCGCCCGCTCCGACTGCGACACCCCAGCCGGCCCAGCCATCTGCGAACCATCATAGCAACGCGCCAGGAACCGCGCAATGACGGTATTTCCCTACCGGCAGGGAGAGTTGTGCGTTGAAGATATTCCGCTGGCCAGCATCGCACAACTGTTCGGCACGCCCTGCCACGTTGATTCGCGCGCTGCACCGATTGGCGCTTTCGGTGCATATCGACGCGCATGAAGCAAAGCCGGCTCTGGTTGATTGGTGTGATGCTGGCTGGTTTGGCCGGTGGCTGGTTCATCTGGGACAGGCAGCATGTGCAACCCGCCGAAGCGCCAAGTTCCCCTGGCAAGCAAGCTGGTGTATCGGTCACGACCACCCTGGCGCAACGCCAGACTCAACCCATCGTACTGACGGCCAGCGGTTATGTCGTTTCACTCAACAGCGTGGAAATCCATCCTCAGGTCAGCAATATCATCAGCCGCGTGCATGTCAAGGAAGGGCAATTCGTCAAGGCGGGCGAACTGCTGTTCACGCTCGATGAACGCACCGCCCAGGCCAGCCTGCTCAAGGCGGAGGCACAACTGGCCAAGGACCAGTCAACCTTGATCAGCCTGGAGCGCCAGTTTGCGCGTCAAAAAGAACTGCGCCAGCAGGGCTTCATCGCCCAGAACGCCCTCGACATCGTGAAGGGCCAGTATGACGCGCAACTGGCGACGGTGCGGCAAGACCAGGCGGCGCTCGAAGGCGAGCGCGTCGGCCTGAGTTTCAACACCCTGCGCGCACCGATCAGCGGCCGGGTCGGTGCGATCAATGTCTATCCCGGCAGCCTGGTGCAACCCAGCAGCAGCACACTGGTCACGATCACCCAGCTGGATCCGATCACCGTTTCCTTCACCCTGCCGGAAAGGGAGGTCGCCTCCCTGCTGACGGGGGCCAAAACCGGTAACGTCAGCATCGAGGCCTTCCTGCCCAACAGCAACTGGAAGCGCGCCGGTCGCCTCCACTTCATCGACAATGCCGTCGATTCCCAGAGCGGGACCATCCGCGTCAAGGGACTGTTCGCCAATGCCGACTCCAGCTTGTGGCCCGGCGCCTATGCAGGCATCCGGATTTCGGTGCGGGAATTGAAGGATGCCGTGCTGATCCCCCTGGCAGCCGTAGTCAATGCAGTCGATGGCACCCATGTCTATACGGTATCCGCGGATGCGACCGTGCAACGACGCAAAATCGAAATCCTGCACGGCTTCGACACGCGCGCTGCCATCAGGGGATTGGAAGGCGGCGAGCGGGTCGTCGTCGATGGCACCCAGAATCTGCGGCCGGGCATGAAGGTGCGTGAGGCCGGCAGCGACCCGAACAAGCCCGCGACCGAGAGCAAGCCCGCCGGCAGTTGATACCGGTGTCCGTCCGCCGCGCTCATGACACTCTCTGAACTCTGCATCCGCAGGCCGGTCATGACCGTTCTGCTGTGCGTCGCCCTGGTTGTGGCGGGCCTGGTGGCCTACCTCAAGATTCCGGTGGCAGCCCTGCCCAGCTACAACACCCCAATCATCAGCGTCAGTGCCTCACTCCCGGGCGCCAGCCCCGAGACCATGGCCTCATCGGTCGCCTTGCCGCTCGAAAAGCAGTTCTCGACCATCAGCGGCCTCAACATCATCAGCTCCACAAATACCACCGGCAACACTTCGGTGACGCTGGAATTCGTTTCCGACCGCGACATCGACGCCGCCGCGGTGGATGTCCAGGCAGCCCTGCTGCGCGCCCAGCGCACCCTGCCGATCGAGATGACGACGCCGCCGTCGTATCGCAAGGTGAATCCCGCCGATGCACCCGTATTGTTGATGGCATTGACCTCACCGTCATTAAGCCTCGCCGAACTCAACGACTACGCCGAAAACCTGATCTCGCCCAGCCTGTCCACGCTGGACGGTGTGGCTCAGGTGGTGGTGTATGGCTTGAAGAAATATGCGGTAAGAGTCAAAGCCAATCCGGATCTGATGACAGCGCGGAATATTTCGCTCGACGAACTGATGGCCGCGCTTTCCGCCGCCAATGCCAATACACCGGTGGGCGTGCTCGATGGGCCACGCCAGATGCTCACCATCGAGGCCAACCGGCAATTGAAGAATGCCGCGGCATTCGCCAAGCTCGTCATCGCCACCCGCAACAATGCCCCGATTTATCTGCGCGATATCGCCACGGTCGAAGACAGCGTCGAATCGGTGCGCACTGCCGGCCGCTACAACGACGAGCGTGCCATCGTCCTGGCCGTGCTGCGCCAGCCGAACGCGAATACTGTGGCGGTGGTGAATGCCATCAACAAGATGCTGCCGATTTTCCGCGCGCAATTGCCCGGCTCGATCGGGGTCAACCTGCTCAACGACCGCTCGGTCTCGATCCGTGCTGCCTTGCATGATGTTTACATCACGCTGTCGATCACCGTTGCCCTGGTGGTGCTGGTGATCTTCCTGTTCCTGCGCCGCTTCGTCGCCACCCTGATTCCCACCCTGTCCCTGCCCGTGTCGCTGATCGGCGCACTGTCACTACTCTTTGCCTTTGGCTACAGCCTCGACAACATCTCCCTGCTCGGCATCACACTGGCCGTTGGTCTGGTCGTGGATGACGCCATCGTCATGCTGGAGAACATCGTCCGTCACATCGAAGCCGGCATGGCGCCTTTGCAGGCGGCGCTGACCGGTTCGCGCGAAATGAGCTTCACCATCCTGTCGATCTCGATTTCGCTGGTCGCCGTGTTCATTCCGGTCTTTTTCATGCCAGGCGTGATCGGCCTGCTGTTCCATGAATTCGCAGTGGTGGTCTCGCTTTCCGTGCTGGTTTCGGCCGCGGTCTCGCTGACCCTCGTGCCGATGCTGTGCAGCCGCTATCTGACCAGCCATTCCACGGAATCGAGCAATGCTCTCACCCGAGGTTTCGAGCGCTTGTTTGCAGCCATGCTGAAGTTCTACACGCGCACGCTTGACTGGGGTTTGCAGCATCGGCGCGTCGTGCTGTTTGTGGCGCTGCTGACCTTCGTCGCGACCGCCTGGCAATTCGTGGCCATTCCCAAGGGCTTCTTTCCGGAGGAGGATATCGGCCAGATCCGGATCACCACCGAGGCGATCGAGGATATTTCCTTCTACGCCATGTTCGAGAAACAGAACAAGGTGGCAGACATCCTGCGCGCCGACCCGAACATCGCCAGTGTCGCCTCCTTTACCGGCGTCGGCGGTGCGACCCAGAATTCCGGTCGTTTGTTCATCAACCTCAAGCCGCGCGGCGAGCGCGCCAGCATGAACGAAGTGCTCGAGGGACTGCGCAAGAAATTCCGCGCAGTGCCCGGCATCGCCGTATATATGCGGCCGGAGCAGAATCTGCAACTCGGCGGCAAGATCAGCAAGAGCCGCTACCAGTATGTCCTGCAAAGTGTGCGCGCCGACGAACTCATTGCATGGTCGATCCGCCTGATGGAGCGTATGAGCAACGATCCGGCATTCCGCGACGTGAACAGCGACTCGCAACTCAAAGGCCTGCAGGCTACGCTCGATATTGATCGCGACAAGGCCAACCTGCTCGGCATCCAGATCGACAGGATACGCAGCGCACTCTACGAAGCCTTCGGCGAACGCCAGGTATCGACGATCTTCACCAGCAGCAACAGCTACCAGGTCATCCTCGAACTCGACGAACCGTTCAAGCGCGACGAGGCTGCGCTCGACAAGATCACCGTGCGCAACCGCAATGGCAACCTTGTCAAACTGTCGAGTTTTGCCACCGTGCGCCGCACGGTAGGCCCGACCTCGGTCAATCATCAGGGCCAGCTCCAGGCCATCACCATCTCGTTCAATCTGGCGCCGGATGTGCCGCTTGGCGACGCCGCCGAAAAAATCGACCGTTACCGGGAGGAAATCAAGTTGCCTGCCAGCATCATCGCCAGCTACGGCGGCGATGCGGCCGTGTTCAAGGATTCACAAACCGGCCAGGTCTTGCTGCTGGTGATCGCGCTGCTGGTGATCTATGTGTTGCTGGGTGTGCTGTATGAAAGCTACATCCACCCACTGACCATTCTCGCCGGCCTGCCTTCGGCGGCGGTCGGTGCCCTGCTGACCTTGCGCCTGTTCGATACGGATCTCACCCTGATCGCCACCATCGGCATCCTGATGCTGATCGGCATCGTCAAGAAAAATGCCATCATGATGATCGACTTTGCCCTGCACGCCCAGCGCGCCCAGGGCATGGCGCCGGCCGAAGCCATCCGGCAAGCCTGCATCCTGCGATTTCGCCCGATCATGATGACCACTTTCGCCGCGCTGATGGGATCGCTGCCCATCGCGCTGGGTCTTGGCGCCGGTGCGGAACTGCGCCAGCCGCTCGGCTTGGCTGTGTCAGGCGGGTTGCTGTTCTCTCAGATCATCACCCTGTATATCACGCCGGTAATTTATCTCACCCTGGATCGCTACTCTGGCACCGGCCCGCTGCAAATACAGGACAGCGGCGAGTAAGAAATTTTTCCTCAGTGCTTGTGTTCAAGCATCGGTGGTGCGGTCAATTCACGTACCTCGGCTTTTACTTCGATGCTGCTGACTTTCTTGTCCTTGCCCTCGATCTTGAGCGTTAGAGGCACGCTCTCTCCCTTCTTGAGTTGCTTCTTGAGATCCATGAGCATGATGTGATATCCGCCCGGCTTCAGCGTCACGGGCTTGCCGGCCGGAAGGTCGAGACGCGGAACGGCACGCATTTTCATCACGCCGTTATCCAGACTCATTTCGTGCACCTCCACCACGCCGGCAACCGGACTGGAAGCTTCCAGCAATGCGGCATTCTCGCTTGCCGTCAATTCCATGAAGGCGCCACTGGCGGTTTGTCCAACCACGGTACCGCGCGCCCAAGGCTCCTTGACGGTGACACCCGCCACAGCCAGGGTACTGAAAGCCATCAGAAGTAAAACCAAGTCAAGTTTGCGCATGTTTCCCTCGCGAAAGAATAAAGTCGATGTGGCATGGCCGCCCAAGCCAAGTCCCGCAGCGGATTACAACACGTAGCGCGCCAGATCCTCGCTCTGCGCCAGTTCTTCGAGCCGGCTATTGACGTAGGCTGCATCGATGAGCACGGCCTGGTCGCCATGCTTGCCGGTGTCGAAGGAGACGTCTTCGAGCAGCTTCTCCATCACCGTGTAGAGACGCCGGGCGCCGATGTTTTCGGTCTTTTCATTGACGGCAAAGGCAATCTCCGCCAGGCGGCGGATGCCCTCTTCGGCAAAATTCAGGGTCACCGCCTCGGTCCCGAGCAGGGCTTGATACTGGCGCGTCAGGCAAGCATCGGTGGAAGTCAGGATGCGGGCGAAATCGTCAACCGAGAGCGAATCGAGTTCGACGCGGATCGGGAAACGGCCCTGCATCTCGGGAATCAGGTCGGAGGGCTTGGCGAAATGGAAAGCGCCGCTGGCGATGAACAGGATGTGATCGGTCTTGATCATGCCGTACTTGGTCGACACTGTCGTCCCCTCGACCAGTGGCAACAGGTCGCGCTGCACTCCCTGGCGGGAAACGTCCGCGCCCTGCGTCTCTGAGCGTGTCGCAATTTTGTCTATTTCGTCGAGAAACACAATGCCGTTCTGCTCAACATTCTTCAGCGCCTGCAGCTTGATCTCGTCGTCGTTGATGAGACGCGCAGCTTCTTCGTCGCTGATGACCTTGAGCGCTTCCTTGATTTTCATTTTCCGGGCTTTGCGCTTGGCCCCGCCAAGATTCTGGAACATGCCCTGGATCTGCTGGGTCAGATCTTCCATGCCGGGCGGCGCGAAAATTTCCATCTGCGCGGAAACGGCCGCCACTTCGATCTCGATCTCCTTCTCGTCAAGTTCGCCTTCGCGCAGCTTCTTGCGGAATTTCTGCCGTGTCGCCGATTCCTCGGCGGCCGGCGCCGTTTCATCGAAACCTGTGACCATTCCCGTAGAGCGTGCCGGCGGCAACAATGCATCCAGCACCCGATCCTCGGCGGCATCCTCCGCCCGATGCTGCACGGCGCGCATCGCCGCCTCACGCCCGTCCTTGATGGCGGTTTCGGCCAGGTCGCGGATGATGGTGTCGACATCGCGGCCGACATAGCCGACTTCGGTGAATTTGGTGGCCTCGACCTTGATGAACGGGGCGTTGGCCAGCCTTGCCAGGCGCCGCGCGATTTCGGTCTTGCCGACGCCAGTGGGACCGATCATGAGAATGTTCTTCGGCGTGATTTCCGTACGCAGCGGCTCCTCCACCTGCGCCCGCCGCCAGCGGTTGCGCAGGGCGATGGCAACGGCACGCTTGGCGCGTGCCTGGCCGACGATGTGCTTGTCGAGCTCGGAGACGATCTCGGCGGGGGTCATTTGCGTCATTAGTCGAGCGTTTCGATGAGGTGGTTCTGGTTGGTATAAATGCACAGGTCGCCGGCGATGGTCAGGGACTTCTTGACGATTTCGGCCGGGCTCAGCTCGGTGTTCTCCAGCAAGCCGCGCGCCGCGGCCTGTGCATAGGGTCCACCGCTGCCAATGGCAACGATGCCCAGTTCCGGTTCGAGCACGTCGCCGTTGCCGGTGATGACAAGCGAATTGTCCCTGTCGGCCACCGCCAGCATGGCTTCGAGCCGGCGCAGCATGCGATCGGTTCGCCAATCCTTGGCAAGCTCCACGGCGGAGCGCAGCAGATTGCCCTGATGCTTCTCCAGCTTGGCCTCGAAACGCTCGAACAGCGTGAAAGCATCCGCAGTGCCGCCGGCAAACCCGGCCAGGATGCGCTCGTTGTAGAGCCGCCGTATTTTTCTGGCGCTGGCCTTGATGACGATGTTGCCGAGGGTCACCTGGCCGTCGCCGCCAAGCGCAACCTGCTTGCCCTTGCGGACCGAAAGTATGGTGGTGCCGTGGTACTGTTCCATGAAATAGTGACTTTCCTTGAGCCTGGCAGCGCAAATGGCTGCGAACCGGCCAATTTCAAGAGGGTTTAGCGAAACATTGACTTGCGGATGATACTCCGCCACGTCAATCAATCCACCATGCAAACCAGCCCCTTGAGATAGTCTCCTTCCGGAAAATCGAGCAGCACCGGATGATCGGCCGCAGCGCCGAGACGACGCACGATGCGCGCCTGCGCGTTGGTGGTTGCAGCAGCGTCGAGCGCGGCACCGGCGACAATCTTCTGGAAGAGTTCGATGCCGATGCCACCGGAACAGGAATAGGTCATCAGCAAGCCGCCTGGCGCCAGCAGCTTGAAGGCGTTCAGGTTGATGTCCTTGTAGGCGCGCGCGGCACTCTCGGCATGGGACGGCGAAGGTGCGAACTTGGGTGGATCAAGCACGATCAGGTCAAACCTGGCACCGGCGGCAAAGAGCTTGCGCTGCTCCTCGAACACATCGGCCTCGCACCATTCGGCACGTCCGGCGTCCAGTTGAGGATTCAGCGCGAGATTGCGCCGCGCCACAGCCAGTGACGGTGCGGAACTGTCCAGCGACAATACCTGCGTCGCTCCGCCAGCCAGAGCCTGCAGCGAGAAACCGCCGGTGTAGCAAAAGCAGTTGAGCACACGCCGGCCGGCCGCAAGCTCGCGCGTGAGCAACCGGTTGTTGCGCTGATCAAGATAGAAACCGGTCTTGTGCCCAGCGATCACATCCACTTCCATGCGGATGCCATGTTCATCGATGGTCAGCATACCGCCGTCCGCTTCACCCTGCAGCCAGCCGCAGCGCGGCGCCAATCCCTCCAGACTGCGCAGGTCGGCATCGGAACGCTCATAACAGCGCGTACAGCCCGTCGCTTTGAGCAGCGCCGCCGTGATCGCCTGGCGCCACTTCTCTGCGCCTGCGCTGCTGAAGGCCAGCACCAGCGTGTCGCCATAGCGGTCGCAGATCACGCCTGGCAAGCCATCGGACTCGGCGTGAATCAGGCGCAGACCCTGCTGTTCCTGCAATTCCGGCAGGATGGCACGGCGCGCCAGCGCTGCAGCCACGCGGCGCTTGAAGAAGGCGTCGTCGATGATCTCGTTCGGGTTGAAGCTCCACATGCGCGCCCGGATGCTCGACTTGGGACTCCAGGCGGCCTTGCCCAACGGACGGCCATCTGCACCCAGCACTTCCAGCGTATCGCCGCTCTTGGCGTGCCCTTTGATTTGCTCCACGGCGCCTTCGAAAATCCATGGATGGCGTCGCAACAGGGAACGCTCTCGGCCGGGTTTGAGTATCAATTGAGCCATATGAGATCAGGGAGAAGGGGTTATCTGCGGCAAAGACGCCGCCAGTTTCTGAGAGGGCACGACGACAACTCTGTCACCGAGCGGCTGGCATACCATGAAAAAGCAACATCATCTGACAGAATTTCATGGTCTGTAATAACGGCAACGTCACGAATGGTGGTGTGGTCGCTCCGTGACGTGATACGTTTCCGCCGCCGCATGATGATGCAGCACCGCATGCAGGTCATGCTTTGGTGGGCCATGGCCGACGCGTTGCGGCAGCAGCGAACCGGCCACCATGCCGATCACGCTGACACTGAGACCAATCAATTGCGGCGGAACCAGGCTCTCCTCGCCGATCATGAATTCGACCAGCAGCCACGACAGCAAGCCACCGAAGGTTGCCGCCAGCGCACCCTGGGTGGTCGAACGACGCCACATCGCACCGGCAATGAGGGGAACGAAGGCGCCCGCCAGCGTGATCTTGTAGGCGTTCTCCACCATCTTGAAGATGGAAGCGTTGCTATTGAGTGCAAAGACCAGCACGATCACGGTGAAGCAGACGATGGTGAAGCGCATCACACGCAGGAACTGGTGATCGGTCATGTTTGGGTAGAAACCGCGCACGATGTTTTCGGCGAAGGTTACCGAAGGCGCCAGCAACGTCGCCGAGGAACAGCTCATGATTGCCGAAAGCACCGCACCGAAGAATATGACCTGGGCGAACAGCGGCGTTTGCTGCATGACCAGGAGCGGCAGCACGCGCTGGAAGTCGGCCGGCGAATCGGACTGCAGCAGGGGCAGGTACTGGCCAGGATCGATCAGTGTCGCCGAATAGGCGATGAACATCGGCACAAAGCAGAAGCAGAAGTAGATCGAGGCACCCAGAATCGAACCGCCGATGGCGATCCTGGCGCTCTTGGCCGAAGTAATACGCTGGAACACATCCTGCTGTGGAATCGAACCCAGCATCATGGTCACCCAGGCGCCGAGAAAAGTCAGCCACATCCAGGGGTCGGGCGGTGGAAAAAATTCAAACTTGCCGGCAGCGCTGGCGTGTCCGACCACCGTGGCGACACCGCCGGTCTTGTCGGCCATGACGGTGGCGATGTAAAACAGCCCGCCCATGCTCACAATCATTTGCACGAAGTCGAGGACCGCCACCGAGAACATGCCGCCGAAGGTCGTATAGGTGAGGACGATGGCGGCACCGAGGATCATGCCGGTGGATTGGTCGACGCCGCCCTCGGTGACGACGTTGAAGATCAGGCCGAGCGCCTTGATCTGTGCCGAGACCCAGCCGAGGTAGGAGGCAACGATGCAGAGGGTGGTAATCACTTCTACCGTGCGGTTGTATCGCATGCGGTAGAAGTCGCCGAGCGTGATGATGTTGAGCTTGTACAGATAGCGGGAAAAAAAGATGCCGGCGAGGATCAAACACATCGAAGAGCCGAAGGGATCGGCGACCACGCCTCCCAGGCCTTCCTTGACGAAGGTGGCGGAAGCACCGAAAACCGCCTCGGCGCCGAACCAGGTTGCAAAAACCGTCGCCGTCACGACAGGTAGCGGCAAATGCCGACCGGCGACAGCAAAATCCTTGGTGTTATGGACGCGAGTGGCGGCGTAAAGTCCGATCCCGACGGAAACCATCAGATAGGCAACGACAAACCAGAGCAGCATGGCGGGCTCGATAGGGGCGGCGGCGTTAGCGTGCACGCATTATAGCCGCTGCTTGAAGCTCCATTGCGTAAGCGTGAGTCGCTACCAGGTACGCCTACGAAGAAATTGGGCGCGTATCTTGCGAGCGAAGCGGCAGCAAGGAATCGATCTGACTGTTGAGACAGGACGGCAGTTTCTCCAGGGTGTCGC
>Ga0172380_10006752_pt1 | contig 13175 bp, 13 predicted proteins | sample Leawe162metaG_FD_119747 | JGI IMG/M metagenome (GOLD analysis project Ga0172380, IMG submission 119747) | Leachate microbial communities from a municipal landfill in Southern Ontario, Canada - Leachate well 162 metaG | ecosystem: Engineered > Solid waste > Landfill > Unclassified | place... | reverse complement strand
TTCCTCAGGTAGGCGAATGAGCTTGCGGGAACTATGCAACGCCAGTTGCGAAAGGCAACTGAACACATCCACTTTTTCGTGATTGTCGCGCCCGCAGCATAGTAGATTGGGTTGTCGGCATGCAAACGCCATTGCGGAACGAAACCCCACACCGCTTCCGCGTCGAGGACGCCGGCACCGTGCATATGGACTATCTGCACCGTCTCGCCTGGGACAGACGATCTAAGCGCCTCTGGTGGCGAAAACCGAGCGCCGGGAAAGTACCTCGCGTACTCCTCAGAGGTAGCGTTCAGTTCGATCTTCTCGGTCATGGCAATCTCCAGTTTCACAGAACCGTTGACAGGTGCTCATTCGGCTACTATCATAGGTGCACTATCGATCACTGTCAAGTCCATCGTGCCTACGCCAAACAATGACTCCGAACACCTCGATCGGCTGCGCGACTACTACGTGGACAACCGTCGAATACCATCGTTCCAGCGCATAGCCGAGCTTATGGGGTTCGCCTCGAAGGCGGCGTCCGCAAAGCTACTGGAGCGGTTTGCAGCAGCCGGATTCGTCGAGCGGACGCCGGATGGCGACGCTTGGATTCCCACGGCACGCTTCTTCGAGCGCCCGCTGGTAGAAGTCGCGGTGCGGGCTGGCGCACCGGACATGATTGACAACGTTGGCGCGGAGCCGTTCCTGATCGACCACTACCTCGTGCCACAGCCATCCCGCACGGTCATGGTGCCGGTCAAGGGAGATTCGATGGTTGATGCAGGCATCCATGAGGGCGATATCGTCGTGGTCGAGCGCACCAAGGCCGCCAAGGCTGGTGACTACGTTATCGCGGTAGTCGATGACGAGTTCACTCTCAAGGAGCTCGGCGCGGAGCGCGGCAAGTTCATCCTCAAGCCGCACAACAAGGCTTACCCGGTGATTCGGCCCAAGGGAATGCTCGAAATCTACGGTGTCGTCACCGGCCTCGTCAGACGCATTCGGGACTGAACGATGCCCTGCCTAAGGGTGCCGGGTCAGTCACCCCGGCTAGGCCGCTCATTCCCTGTATTCCCAGAGGAGGGTGTGATCCCTCTGCCCGGGCTGCCGCTACTCGCTCGTCCCGTACCCGCTGGTTACCTCTATGAGTTATGGCCTTGCCATTGAGTTGAAGGCTGACTCTAAATACGTCTACGGTGCACGCCTACACATGCAAGATGTTCATTTGTGACTGGAACGGGTTTGATCATGAGCTCGGTGAACTCGTCGAAATGATGCAAGCAGGAAAAAGGGCGGCGACACCTTTTCTAGTATTGTCTCTAACAGCGTCACCGTCGCTTCAACGACAGGCGGCAGATGTTTTTGTTCGGGACAAGCACCCCATGAATAGATCTCTGGGCGAGATTGCAAAACATCCCAGGAAACAAAAGATTCGCATTGCTTACTATTCGGCCAATTTTCACGATCATCCCGTAGCTCATGCAATCGCCGAGCTGTTTGAAAAGCATGACAGGACTAAATTTGAATTGTTTGGTTTTTCATTTGGTCCGAGCGAGAAAGACGAGATGCGACAGCGCGTCTCATCGGCATTTGACCAGTTTCTTGACGTCCGACATCAGCCGGATCAGGCAGTCGCCCAATTGTCGCGAGACCTGGGAGTCGACATTGCGATCGATCTAATGGGCTTGCTGATCGCAGGTTTTCTCGGGAAGAATTCGGCTTGCCAAAAGATGGCTTTATCTTCTGCTGCTTCAACAATTCCTACAAGATAACCCCCAGCGTCTTTGATTGCTGGATGACAATCCTGCAGCAAGTCGCCGGCAGTGTGTTGTGGCTTTCAGTAAGCAACCCGACCGCTGTAAGCAATCTGCGTCGGGAAGCCGAGCGTCGAGGGGTGAATCAGGAGCGACTCGTCTTCGCCGAACGTATGCCCTCAATGCCTGAACACCTTGCAAGGCATAGAGTAGCTGACTTGTTTTTGGACACACTGCCCTATAACGCCCACTCGACAGCAAGCGATGCGCTATGGGCAGGATTACCTGTACTCACTTGTATGGGAGAGTCATTTGCCAGCCGCGTAGCCGCCAGCTTATTGAATGCAATCGAACTCCCTGAACTGATTACAACTAATCTAGAAGATTACGAATCCCTTGCCATTGAGCTGGCTACTGATCGGGACAAGATCCATGGCATTACACAAAAGCTCGAACAGAACCGCCTGACGACTCCTCTGTTTGATATCTCGTTATTCGCTAGACATATTGAAGATGCTTATCAAACAATGTATGAGCGCTATCATGCCGATCTGCCACCTGAGCACATCTATGCAAGCTGAGACAGCAGTGCGACCTAAGCCAGCCCCGTCTTCTCTCCTGCGCCCGCTTCAACCCGCTGGACAGCATTGCGTTGGAACTATGGCTTGGCGACGCCAAATCGCATTTGCACAAGGCGCAACCGTCGATCCATTTCCGCACTTGCAAACCCTAGAGAGCCCATAACTTCAAGGCGTTGTCGGACCGAGGCTCCCGAGTAGAAAGACGAAAAATTTTCGAGCCGTTCAAATTCCTCGAGGACAGCGGCGAGAACCCAATTGCTGATAGCGCCACGGGGAGGAATCAAATCGAATCGTTCCCCTGGCGCAAGGAACGGCTCACTTAGATCCACTTTGTTGTGCTGCGAGATAACGTCGATCAGTCCGCGTAGCGCGTCTACCGCAAGCGACCTTGCGCCGAAATCTCGTGCGACGCGAGCCAAACTTGCCAAACGCAAATGAGAAGGGGCGCTCTCGCATAGGGATTTCAGAAGACCAAGACTCGTTTCCAATGCAGCGAAGCGATGAGTGGCAGATAATGAAGAATCTCGGCTAATAGCGTAATTGATCAATGCGTCGTCGATATCGGCACCGCCTCCGCCGGCCATTGTCTTTTCCCAAAGATATTCGAGTCGAACCCCATAGGGCAACTTTGCAATGTTGTTATGCCAGGAGTACGCATTGCGGTTCTTCCCCGTTGCAGAGATGCTCTCACGCCGTTCTGTCGCTATGGCCGCGAGTGGGCGGGCGCCCCAACCAAGAAACCTCGAGTGGCAAGCTGTTCGGCGCGATCTATTTTGCAGCAGAATAGATTGAGCAAGTAGCTGTCCGGGGCTGATTCCGCCGCAAATGGAACCAAGACATCGAGTCCTGGCACTAGACGATAGGAAGCATAGCCAAGTGCGGCGAAATCTTGCACGAGTTCCATGTGCAGATCGTCGCCTGCTTTTATCTCATACTGAATGAGAGGTGACAATTCGGCGAAAAAACGAACTCCCCCTTCAATACGTTTGCTTCCTCCCCTTCCGCATCGATCTTCATGAAGGCGATATCCTGCCACTGATATCGTTTCAGACATTCGTCCAGGGTCACCAGGGAAACAGACTCACTTGCGATGGTTGGCTGTTCGCTCCGAACCAGAGCATTCAATTCCGAATTTTCGTTTAGAGCTAGGCGCGCCGTGCCACAGCTGCTGGATAGGGCGCTAGGTTCGAGGACGACCTGCTTAAAATCATTAGCGGCAACCCCTTTTGCAAGCAGTTCTCTGGTAGAAGCTGCTGGTTCGAAAGCCCACACGCAGCCTGTCGGGCCCACCGTCCGCGCCATGGAGAGTGTGTAGACGCCAAGGTTCGCGCCGACATCAATGACTTTTAACTGGCGACATGATCCGTGACTGCATCGCGGGGCTCCCAGCAAACCCAAGCCCAGCTTGAACTGTGTAGAATGTCAGATTCTACCGTGCCGCAAATCCATGAGCATCGCTGAAAACAAGAAGGCCTTCCACGAGTACTTCATCGAGGACAGGTTTGAAGCCGGCATCGCCCTGGAGGGATGGGAGGTGAAGGCGATACGTGCCGGCCGCGCACAGATCAAGGAAGCCTACGTGCTGTTGAAGGACGGGGAGGCATTCCTGCTCGGCGCCCACATCAGTCCGCTGACCACGGCATCGACCCACGTCCAGCCGGACCCGGTGCGTACGCGCAAGCTGCTGCTGCACGGTGCCGAGATCGCCAAGCTGATAGGCAAGGTGGAGCGCGCCGGCTACGCTCTGGTGCCGCTCGACCTGCACTACGCCAAGGGCAGAATCAAGCTGACCATAGGCCTGGCAAAGGGCAAGAAGCAATACGACAAGCGCGAGACGGAGAAGCAGCGCGACTGGGACAGAGAGAAGGCGCGGCTGATGCGCAGCAAGGCATAGATGCCCGCTGCCACCCTGATCTGGCTGATCGCCGGCTGCCTGATGCTGCAGCCGCTGTCGACCGACCTCTATCTCTCGTCCCTGCCCCACCTCGCCACCTATTTCGCGGCGACGCCAGGGGCAGTGCAGCAAACCCTGTCCTTGTTCGTGCTCGGCTTCGGCGCAGCGCAACTGGTTGCCGGACCGCTCTCCGATCGCTACGGCCGGCGCCCCGTGTTGATCGGTGGGCTGGTCGCCTATCTCGCCGCCAGCCTGGCCTGCGGCCTAGCCCCCTCCCTGTCCTTTCTGGTGTTGAGCCGCTTCGTTCAAGCGGCGGGCGCGTGCACCGGCGTGGTGATCGCGCGCGCCATCGTGCGCGACGTCTACACGCCGGCGCAGGGAGCGCGCGCGCTGGCCAAGGCGCAAAGCCTGCTGACCCTGGTGCCGATATTCGGCCCGGTGCTCGGCAGCTACCTCCAGGTGGCGTTCGGCTGGCGCGCCGCCTTCGGCGCCCAGTTCGCGTTCTGCGCGATCCTCGCCTGGGCGGTCTGGCGCAAGCTCGAGGAAACCAACGCCGAGAAGAATCCCGAAGCCACCCGCATAAAAGGTCTGCTCGCCGCCTACGCCCTGATCTTGAGGTCGCCGGTCTTCTGGGCCTACGCTCTGCCCACCTCGCTGTCCTTCAGCGCCTTGTTCGCCTTTCTCGCCGGCGCGTCCTTCGTCTTGATCCGGGTACTGGGGGTGGCCACCGAAAATTATGGCTACTGCCACGCTACCGCCGTGATCGGCTATCTGTCCGGCACCCTCATCTGCCGGGGCCTGCTCGGCCGCATCGGGATCAATCGCACGTTCGGTGTTGGCATGGCGTTGTCGTTGTTCTCGGCCGTCTTCTTTGTCGGCCTGACTCTCGCCGGATTTTCGCACTGGTTGGTCGTGGTCTCGGCCATGTTTCTCACCATGTGCACCCAGGGTATCAACTTCGCTTGCGCGCAAGCCGGCGCCGTGGCGCCCTTTCCCAAGCAAGCCGGGACTGCCGCCGGCTTGCTTGGCGCCATCACCATGCTGGCTGCTTGGCCGGCCGGCGCCGCCGTCGGAGGCACCTTCGATGGCACCCTATTGCCGCTGGCGCTGGTTTCTGGTGCCGCCTCGACGCTGGCCTTCGTGACCGCGGCAGTGCTGGCGCGTTACCGCACTTAGGACCGGGCGCGGCCGAGTATGCCGCCGAGGGCGTCCTGGATGTCGGCGGGCAGCACGATGGTCTTGGCGTTGGTCGAGTCCGCCAGCTTGGACATCGCCGCCAGGTATTTCTCGCCGAGCATGTAGCGCATCGGCGCGTCCTGGCTGCCGATGGCATTGGCGACGCGGCGGATGGCCTCGGCCGAGGCTTCGGCCAGGGTCACCGTCGCTTCGGCGTCGCGTCTGGCGGCTTCGAGGCGCGCCTCCGCCTGCAGGATCGCCGACTGCTTGGTGCCTTCGGCCTTGGTCACCATGGCCTTGCGCTCGCGTTCGGCGGAGGCCTGCGCCTCCATCGCCCGGACCATGGACTCCGAGGGCTTGATGTCCTGTATCTCCACCGACTTGACGGTGAGGCCCCAGTCGATGGCTTCGTCCGCGATGCTCTCGCGCAGCCGGGCCTTGATTTTGTCGCGGCTGGAGAGGGCCTGGTCGAGGTCCATGTCGCCGGCGATGGAACGCAGGGTGGTCATGATCATGTTGCGTATGGCCTCGGAAAAATCGGTAACCCCGTACACGGCCTTGATCGGATCGGTGACCTTGATGAAGGCGATGGCATTGATGAGGATCACCGCATTGTCGCGGGTGATGACCTCCTGCTCCTGCACGTCGAGGATGATGTCCTTGGTCACCAGCTTGTAGGCCACGCGGTCGAGATAGGGCACGATGATGTTGAGGCCGGGACGCAGGGTGCTGCTGTACTTGCCCAGGCGCTCGGCGATCCACTCCTCGCCTTGGGGCACGATACGCACTCCCTTGGCCAGGGTGACCACCGCGAAGACGAGAAGTGCTACGACGAACACGAAGCCGGCGCCCATGATTGTCTCCATAGTTGTCTCCCCTTTGCTTAGGACCTGCCGACCCTGAGCAGGCTGCCTTCGATCGCCACGATCTTTACCCTTTCGCCGGCGGCGATGGCTTCGTCGGCAATGCAATCCCAGGCTTCGGCGCCGAGTATGGGTTTCTGAAAGCGCACCGCGCCTTTCTCGAAGGGCGCCACCGGCCGGGTGAGCAGGCCGATTTCACCGAGCACATAGTCGTCCGACATGCCGATGCGGGTCTTGTGCGCGTTCGGCCGGAAGATCTTGAACCACAGCGCCACCAAGGCTAGGGAGAGGATCAGCCAATAGGTCAACTGCGTGGTCAGTCCGAGTTCGGGCAACAGGGCCGTGGCCAATGCCACCAGCAGGGCTCCAAGCCCGAACCAGACCAGTACGAAAGCCGGCACCGCCAGTTCCGCCAGCAACAGGACGATGCCGGAGACCGCCCAGTGCCACCATTCAGCCTGCATTGCCCATTCCCTCTCCGCTTCGTGCCCCCGAACAAGGTGCTATCTTAACGCTTCCCCGAACCCGGAAACTGCTTCTGCCGCAACTCTTCGAACAGGCATACCGTCGCCGCGGCGGCGACATTGAGCGACTCGCTGCCCGCCGCCATGGGAATGCTCGCGCATCGCGTCGCGGCTGCCAGCAGGGCGGGGGAAATACCGGCGCCCTCGTTGCCGAAGAGCCAGGCGATGGGTCCCGTCAAATCGAGTTGGAACAGGTTTCCCCCGGTCTTGGCCGTCGCCGCCACGACAGTTCCAGAAAAGTTTTCCGCCACCTCGCGCAGGTCTGCCTGTTCGCGTAGCGCCAAATCGAAGTGCGCACCCTGCGCGGCGCGCAGGACGCGCGGCATCCAGGGGCACGCACAACCCGGACCGAGAAAGACGTCGCGTATGCCGGCCGCGGCGGCGCTGCGCAGGATGGCGCCGACGTTGCCGGCATCCTGGAGCGCGTCGAGCAGCAGGCAGGAGGCGCCCGCGACCAAGGCCGCGGGGGCGTCGGGGATGCGCACCAGCGCCATGATTCCAGCGGGGGTCGAGAGCTGCGACAGGCTCTCGAACAGGCTGTCCTTGAGCAGCAGGCAATCCACTCGGCCATCTGCGCTCAGTCGTTCGACCAGCGCGGCGATCTCTGGCTGCGCCAGGCCGTGTTCGCTGACGATCAATTGTTCGGGCAGGCCGCGCTTCTCGCCATAGGCAGCAACCAGGTGGCTGCCATCGATCAGGCAGAGTTGGGCGCGACGCTGCGCGCGAGTCTCCGTTGCCAGTTGCCGCAGCGCCTTGAACTGTGCGTTGGCGCGCGACGCGATCAGCTTCACGGGCGCGCTGCCTTACCCCGGGCGTCACCGAGCAAACGGCGCACCGGGGCGAAGCTCAGGCGATGTACGGGACTGATACCGAAACGCAGCAGAGCGGCCAGATGCGCCGCGGTCGGGTAACCCTTGTGCCGGTCGAAGCCATAGTCGGGATACTCTGCGTGCAGGCGCAGCATCTCGGCGTCGCGCGCCGTCTTGGCGAGAATGGAGGCGGCGGAAATGGCCGCCACGTGCGCATCGCCTGCAACGATGGCGCGCGCCGGGATGGCGACCTCGGGACAATGCAGGCCATCGACCTCGATCGCGGCAGGCGCGGGCTCGAGCAACGCGACTGCGCGGCGCATGGCCAGGAGACTGGCTTGCAGGATGTTGACGCAGTCGATCTCGCCGACACTGCTGCTGGCGATGGCCCAGGCCAGCGCCCTCTCGCGGATCTGCTCGGCGAGCAACTCCCGCCGTCTCGCCGTGAGCAGCTTCGAATCGGCCAGGCCAGCGATATGCCGCTTCGGATCGAGGATCACCGCGGCGGCGTAGACCGCGCCGGCGAGCGGTCCACGACCCGCTTCGTCCACTCCCGCGACCAGGGCCTCGCTCACGCGTGCTGGCGCAGCAGCGGCAGGATCGCTGCCGCGGCTTTGGCTGCGGTATTCTGGCGCAGGGCGAGGTGCATCTCGGTGAAGGCAAGGCGCAGGCGTTGCGGCAGGACCGGATCGGCGACCAGGTTGCCCAGCGCCTGCGCCAGGTTTGCCGGTGTGGCCTGCTCCTGGAGGAATTCCGGCACCAGGAAGCGGCCGGCGAGAATGTTCGGCAGACCGACCCAGGGCTGCCGTCCCATGCGCCGCATCAGCCGCCACGACCAGGGCGACATCTTGTAGGTGATCACCATGGGCTTCTTGAACAGCGCGGCTTCCAGCGTCGCCGTGCCGCTGGCCACCAGGACAGCGTCGGCAGCAGCCATGGCGTCGTGCGCGTGGCCGAAGAGCAGGGTCAGCGGCAGTTCCTGCGCACCCTCGTCCCACAGAGCCTGCTCGAACTGGTTGCGCGTTTCGCGCGTGACCAGCGGCACCAAAAAGCGCGCCTGCGGGTAGCGGGTGAGCAGGAGCTGTGCCGTCGCGATGAAGGTGGCCGCCATGTACTGCAATTCCGATTGCCGGCTGCCCGGCAGCAGGGCGAACACCAGCCCGTCGGGCTCCAGGTTGAGTCGCTCGCGCGCCGCCTGCTGATCCGGTTCTAGCGGAATCATGTCGGCCAGTGGATGCCCGACATAGCTCACCGACAAGCCGTATTTCTCGTAGAGCGGCGGCTCGAAAGGGAATAGGCAGAGCAATTGGTTCACCGAGCGGACGATGTTGCGGATACGTCCGGCGCGCCATGCCCAGACCGAGGGACTGACAAAGTGTATGGCTGGAATCCCCGCTGCCTTCAGCCGCCCTTCGAGCCAGAGATTGAAGTCGGGCGCATCGATGCCGATGAAGGCGTCGGGGCGATCGGCGAGCAGCCGTTTCAACAAGGCTCGCCTGATGCCGCTGATCTCCCGGTAGTGGCGCAGGACCTCGGCGTAGCCGCGCACCGCCAACTTCTCCGAGGACCACCAGGGGTCCAGTCCCGCCGCCTGCATCTTGGGACCGCCGATGCCGAAGAAAGCTGCCTCGGGAAGTTGCACCTTCAAGGCAGCGATCAGGTGGCTGGCGAGCAGATCGCCCGAAGCCTCGCCCGCCACCACGGCTATTCTCGTGTGCCCGCTCATGGTCGCCCTAGCGGATGATGCCGCGGCCTGGTTCGGCCAGGAATTCGCTGAGCAGATCCAGCTCCTGCGCCTCCCGTGCCGCAGCGGCGATGGCGGTCTGGGCTTCGGTGAGCTTGAGGCCAGAGCGGTATAGCGTCTTGTAGGCGCGCTTGATGGCCATGATCGTCTCGGCGTTGTAACCGCGTCGCTTCAAGCCCTCGCTATTGATGCCGTGCGGTGTCGCCGGGCTGCCTGAGGCGGTGACGTAGGGAGGGAGATCCTGAAGCAGCACGGTGGCCACACCGGTGATGCTGTGGGCGCCGACGCGCACGAACTGATGCACCCCGGTGAATCCGCCGAGGATCGCCCAGTCGCCGACGGTGACGTGACCGGCGAGCTGGACGTTGTTGGCAAAAATCGTGTTGTTGCCGACCTGGCAGTCGTGCGCCAGATGCACGTAGGCCATGATCCAGTTGTCGTTGCCCAGGCGGGTGACGCCGGCATCCTGGGCCGTACCGCAATTGAAGGTGCAGAACTCGCGGATCTCGTTGCGGTCGCCTATCTCGAGCCGGGTCGGCTCGCCGGCGTATTTCTTGTCCTGCGGCTGTGCACCGATGGAGGCGAACTGGAAGACACGGTTGTCGCGACCCAGGCGGGTATGCCCCTCGATCACCACGTGTGGTCCGATGCGCGTTCCCGCGCCGATTTCAACCTGCGGACCGATGAGACTGTAGGCGCCGACCTCCACGCCGTCTGCCAACCGCGCCTCGCGATGCACGATGGCGGTAGGATGTATCTCGCCTCTCACGGCAGGGTGCGAAAGGTACACATCAGTTCGGCCTCGGAGGCGAGCTTGCCATCCACCAAAGCCCTGGCCCCGAACTTCCACATGCCGCGGCTGGAGCGGGTCAGCGCCACATGGAGATGCAACTGGTCGCCGGCCGCGACCGGCCTCTTGAAGCGCGCCTTATCGATACCGACGAAGTAGTAGACCGACTTGGCGTCGGGCTTGGCTCCCATGGTCTTGAAGGAGAGTATTGCGGCGGCCTGGGCCAGGGCCTCGATGATCAGCACCCCCGGCATCACCGGGTGGTGGGGAAAGTGCCCGCGAAAGAAGGGTTCGTTGATGCTGACGTTCTTCAACGCCGCGATGCGGTCGCCGGGGTAACACTCGAGCACTCGATCGACCAGCAGGAAAGGATAACGATGCGGCAAATACTCGAGGATGCTGTGGATGTCCATCGTGCTAACGCTCGCGCCCGCCGGGGCCGCACTGGCCATGCTGTCAGGGTCGGTTGGCAGGTTCATGGTTTTTCCTTTTCGGCGAGACGCGCGAGTTCCACTTCGAGGGCGCGTATTTTATCCGCCAGCGCCTCGAGGTGGCGCAGGTGGGAAAAATTTTTCAGCCATTCGCCGTGCTCGAGCAACGGCACGGTGGCGGTATAGGTGCCGCGCTTGTGGATCGATTTGGCCACCAGCGTGCCGGCGGAGATATTCACGTCGTCGGCGATGGACAGGTGGCCAAGGATGATGGCGGCACCCCCGACGGTGCAGCGGCGCCCGATGCGGGCGCTGCCGGCAACGCCGACGCAGCCGGCAAAGGCGCTGTGGGCACCGACCCGTACGTTGTGGCCGATCTGGATCTGGTTGTCGAGCTTGACTCCATCCTCGATCACCGTGTCGTCGAGGGCGCCGCGGTCTATGGTCGTCCCGGCGCCGATCTCCACGTCGTCGCCGATGATGACGCGGCCGATCTGCGGGATCTTCAGCCAGGAGCCGTCGGCGTCACGCGCGAAACCGAAGCCGTCCGCACCGATCACCACGCCGGCGTGCACGATGGCGCGCGCGCCGACCACGACGGCACGGGGATAGAGGGTGACCTGGGCGTGCAGCAGCGAACCGGCGCCGATCGCGACGCCATCGCCGATGACACAGTTGGCGCCGATCTCAACCCCCTCGCCGATGCGACAGCCGGCGCCGATGACGGCGCCCGCGCCGACAACGACGCTGGCGGGTAGCGGCGAATCTATGGTCGCGCTGGGATGGCGTTGCGCCGCTGCGCGCTCGCGTGGATTGAGCCATTGCGACAGACGCGCGAAATAGAGATAGGGCTGGTCGCAAACGATGCAGGCAACCGGACAGTCGGCGGCGGCGTCAGCCGAGAGTATCACGGCGCCGGCGCGGGTGGTGGCGAGGCTTGCGCGATACTTGGGATTGGCCAAGAAAGCCACATCGGCGGGGCCGGCCCGCTCTATCGAAGCAACCTGGCTGATCTCTCGATCGCCGTCGCCGCGCAACTCGCCGCCCAGGCGGACGATGATCTCGGCGAGGCTTAGGACGGCCACACGCTTACCGAGCGGCTTCGCGGCGCTTACTTCGCGCCGGCAGCGCTGTCGCCGAGCGCCTTGATGACCTTGTCGGTAAGATCGATGCGTGGGCTGGCCCAGACCGCTTCCTGGAAGATGATGTCGTACTTCTCGGCCTCGGCGATGCCCTTGATGACCTTATTGACCCGTTCGAAAATCGCCGCCATCTCGTCGTTCTGGCGCAGATTGAGGTCCTCGCGGAATTCCCGCTGCTTGCGCTGGAAGTCGCGGTTCAACTCGGCGAACTCGCGTTCCTTGTTGCGCCGGTCCGATTCCGCCAGGACGAGCGAGTTCTTTTCGAGGATTTCCTGCACGGTCTGCAGCTGCTTGGACATCTTCTGCAGTTCCTGGTCGCGCTTCTCGAATTCCTTTTCGAGCTTCTTCTTGGCTTTTGCCGCCTGCGGCGCCTCGTTGAGCACACGCTGGCTATTGACGAAACCGATCTTCACCTCGGCCCGCGCAGGCAGCGATAGCAACAGGCCGGCCAGCAGCGGAATCAATAAGCGGTTCAAACCCTTGTTCAAAACTGTTCTCCTTGCTGCGCAGACGAGCAACATCTCAAGCATATCAGAATACGGTGCCCATCTGGAACTGAAAGCGCTGCACCTTGTCGCCGGCCTTCCGGTTGAGCGGATTGCCGAGGCTGAATTTCAGCGGGCCAAGGGGCGATGACCAGGTCACCGATATGCCGGCGCTGTAGCGCAGATCGCCGAGGCTTATCTTTTGGTCCGCTCCCCATACCTGGCCACCGTCGACGAAGGCACCGATCCGGACCGACTTGTCCAGACCCATGCCGGGCATAGGCATGAGGAGTTCGGCGTTTCCGATCAGGCGCCGGTTGCCGCCCAAGCGCGTGTCGGTGGTCACGTCGACAGGGCCGAGCGAACTGGTGTCGTAGCCGCGCACCGAGCCTATGCCGCCGGCATAGAAGTTCTTGAAGAACGGCAGGGATCTGCCGCCATAGCCGCCGGCTGTGCCGGCCTCGGCGTTGAGCATCAGGGTGGAGCCACGGATGAACATCGGGAAGAAGTGCTGATGCTGGGCGGTCAGCCGGTAATAGTGCAGGGTGCCGCCAGGCAATCCCACTTCTCCGATTAGGCGATTGACGTAGCCCTTGGTCGGATAGAGACGGCTGTCTATGGTTTCTTTGGCCCAACCGGCGCTACCGAGCAACGTGGTGTTGGCAGCACCGAAGTCGTTGACGTATTTCTGGAACTGCAGCGGGGTGTTGCTATCGATGGACAGCACGGTTTCGTCAGCTGCCAGGCCGAAGCTGACGGAGTCGTCCTCGGCGATGGGCACGCCATAACGCACGCCGCCACCGATCGACTTGCTGCCGTAGGAGCCGATGACCAGCGTGCTGGTGTCCGTCTTGCGGTGGTAGACGTCGAACCCGCGGCTGATGCCGTCGATAGTGTAGTAGGGATCGGTGTAGGAAAAGGAATAGACGGTATTGATCTTGCTGGTATTGATCTGGACGGCAGCCGACTTGCCGCTGCCGAACAGGTTCTGCTGGGCGATGGA
>Ga0172380_10006751_pt1 | contig 13178 bp, 14 predicted proteins | sample Leawe162metaG_FD_119747 | JGI IMG/M metagenome (GOLD analysis project Ga0172380, IMG submission 119747) | Leachate microbial communities from a municipal landfill in Southern Ontario, Canada - Leachate well 162 metaG | ecosystem: Engineered > Solid waste > Landfill > Unclassified | place... | reverse complement strand
TTCATTTGCAGAATTAATTTCCCATACGAAAAGGGCTTATCATGAAATCAAAGGAATCAAAGGAATCAAAAAAGCTCGAAATTGTCTATCTTTCCGCCTCTGCCCTCGTGAAGCTCCCCGGCAATCCCCGGAGGGATAAAGATCCGAAGGCCATAGAGAAACTTTCCAAGCTGATTCGGCTACATGGCTTTCAGAATCCCCTCCAGGTCTTTCGGGAGAACGGCAAATATACCATCCTCTGTGGCAACCATCGCTTTGACGCTGGCCTTTCCCTCGGCATGAAGGAATTCCCCTGCCTTGTCTATACCGGCGACAAGAAGGCTGCTCTTGCGCGGGCTATTTCTGACAACCGCTCAAATGAGTGGACGGAGTGGGATATGCCCATCCTGAAAGAGCTTTTCATCGACCTCGATACCGGCGACTTCGATATCCACTTGACCGGCTTCAATTCCCATGAACTTGAGTTGATGATGACGGCGGTACACCAAGAGGAGCCGGACCGATCATTGATGGATAAGGTTTTCAACGCGGGCAAGGGGCAGGATGAAAGCGGGGGTGGTCAATCAGACGGATCGGCCGCTGACAAATTCCCCATAACCTTCATCCTCGATCAAGCCGAATGGGAGGCGTGGGTAATGGTCAAGGGCCGCCTAAAGGTTAAAGACGACAAATCCGCGTTTTTGAAACTCATTGGAGGGAAAAGTAATGCTTGAAAGATTCATCGGAGCGTATCTATTTCAGCCGGCGGCGTTTGACTATTCATCCGACACCTGCCGGAACGGTTGCGCCTACTGCTTCGCCAATATCAACCAGGCGGAGCGATCCGGGAACCTTCAGGGCGCGATCAAGAAATTTTACAAGCAGGAAATAACGACTTACGATGATTTGCTCTTGCGGGATGGGTATCCGATCTGCATATCGAACCGATCAGACCCGTTCACGCCGCGCAACTGGCGGGATACCGTCGCCCTTTGCCAACACCTTGTGAACATCCCGAACGGTGTCTATCTGCAAACCAAGTGCGGCCCCGGCATGGATGAAGCCCTTGACATCTTGGGCGACAAAAGGCCGGTGGTCTATATCACTGTGACCACGATCCGGGATGACATCGCCGCCGTGATCGAACCAGGAGCCCCGCCGCCTTCCGAACGGTTACGGATTGCCAAGGATCTTCACCGGCGGGGGTATCTCGTTTTGATCGCCGTCAATCCCTGTGCTGAGCAGTGGATGCCCCCCGGCGATCTCGAAGCCCCCTGTGATGACTTGAAGGCATCTGATATCCGCCATATCGTTATCGAAATGCTCGACATGAGCAAGCAGCGCCTGAAGGTGCTTACACAGTCCCGCATTGCCCGCATGGGTGCGGCTCTGGATGATTGCCGGACGGGGCGCGTCCAGATGTATGTCCGGGAATGTGTTCAATATCTTATCAAGTCCGGGATGATCGTTTGCAAGAAAGGAATGCCGTTCCGGTCCTCGTTCTTCGATGACATCAAATCCCGCCTGGGCAAGACCATGCCGACGCATCAAGACTTTGTGAACTATTGCTTTGACCGGAAGAAAAGCGGGCCGGTGACGTTTGATGAATTCGATCAGGTGATCCGGGGCGGGCGGGGCGGCGTGTTCGATGTTTCGATCAAGGGCAGCGCGATCCGGGATTATCTCTTACGGGCCGGGTTCATCTCCTGGAAGGCCAATCAGCGCGTCCCGACGCACCGCGACCTTTTGCGGATCGTCTGGAACGATCCCCGGCACCGGATCAGCATTCAAAAGCATTGCTTGTTCAGACTCACAGATCAAAAAGACCCCGAAGGTAATGCCGTCCTATGGTTCGACGGCAAAGCGGACCTCGGCCAGAAAAAGGAGGTGATCCGGCTATGAGAACCGAATGGGGTGGGTCGTGGTACTAACCACGAAAAAGCCGGGGGTGTTGAGCCCCCGGCACCTTCAAACAAGGACTAACAATGCAGAACGGAACCACAGAGGCAACAAACGACAGCGGTAAACGCCCCGAGCGCGTCTTTCCCGGACCAGGCATAGAGGCGGGCGGATGGATGTTTGCATTTGTCCGGCGTGGGGGCGATATGTACCCGCCACTCCTCCGGCGTCCCCTCGATCCGGGTGATCTGGTAGAGGGTGCCGTTGATTTTCGCTTCTGTGGGCGTTTTGGCCGCGAAATATCGATCCTTCCGGGGGTTGCGGCGGGTGGCGATCATTCGTTTTTTGCCCGCCCGGACCAGGGCGAACACATCCGGCGGCAGGGCGATGGTGAGAGGGGTCATGGTTTTACCGCCCATTTCATACTTTTGCAATTCGGGCATTGCTTTGGGTTGGCCGTTTTCGGAATCCACCCATATCCGCACTTGACGCACAGGCAATGCTTATCGGCTACCGCGTCAAGCTCTTTTTCCGCCTGTTTTGCCGATGCCTCAACAACACCCGGCCCGACGGCAGCCGCCGCCTCATGGGTGATCTTGTACCATTCCCCGAGCGTTTTCGACGCCTCAAGGCGGGAGACGACATCATTAAGGCCATCCGCGAGCAGCATCTTTTTGACCCATTCCCGGCGGGACTTATTGCCCCACTCATACAGTGCATCATATGATTTCCGCGTCCACCCCATGATAATGCTCCTTTCTGCCCCTATCGGGGCGGTAAAATTACGACCGGCAATCTCCATAACAGACTGTCCCGCAATGAGGGCACAGGTGCTTATCTATAGCGTAAGGGGCGGACGGGTTGCGGATCGCCTCCAGATCCCGCTCAAAACGCGCCTTGCTCTCTGCCTCTCTCTCTGCCTCGCAGATATTGTAATGCTCGCGGGTATCGATCATCATCTGATCCGTCACAACCTCCGTGCCAATGTAATCAGGCTTACAGAGGGGGCGATATACGGCATGATACCCAATCTTACCCATCGTGTTATCCGGCAGTCCGTAGGCGTCGCATCGATACCAGACATAACCGGGGCTTGTCAGCTCGCTCGTCATAATCCGTCCGTCATGCGTCATCTTATCCATTATCTGATCCTCCTCGGGCTATTTGCTCTGTTGGCCGTAATCTATATTATTATTATTATTATGTCAAGGATTATTTTGCACCGTAAGGTATTGAAATGATTGATATTGTAAAAATAATTGCCAGAATAGAACGGATGTTCTGCGGGAAAAGGTGAAAATATGGCCAGAGGCGGCTATCGCCCCGGCAGTGGGCGGAAAAAAGGGAGCAAGACCAAGAATAAATCCCAGGCGACGGTTGAGCGCGAGCAGATACGCGCCCTTTTGGCGACCGGGATCAAGGCGAAGGCGAAAATCTATCAGGATTTTTTGATCCGCTTAGGAGACAAGGAACAAAAACAGCCTTTAACTTTGCAGGAAAAGAACCTCATGCAGAAGCTGGGCGCGGAGCTCGCCGAAGCAGTGGAAGAGGGAAAGCAGGCGCGGGATATTTCCGAATCCGATCCCCTGGAATACATGCTTGATGTTATGAGGGACCCGAAGGCGGATCAGGAAACGAGACTTAGGGCGGCGTCGCTGGCGGCTCCATACATCCATCCCCGCAAGGGCGAAGGCGCGGGGAAGAAGGAAGAGAAAAATGAGAGGGCGAAAAGTGCTGGCAAGGGTCGTTTTCGCGCTTCTGCCCCACCCCAGTTAAAGGTGGTAGGGAATGAGAATAAACCTTGACAATATGTTACCATTAGTAATATACTTGCAGTCAAGAAAGGGGTATGAATATGCCAATAAAAATCTTGAAGTGCAAGAGGTGCAACCATGAATGGGCAAGCAAAAACGCAGGAGCCGTCCGGGTGTGTCCAAAGTGCAAAAGTCCATACTGGAACCGGGAAAAGATGCACAAAATGCGGAGCAGTAAAGCCATGTAGTGAGTTTTCCGCAATGGCCGCAAATAAGAATGATGGCCTGGCGTGGAACTGCAAGGCTTGTGCGGCAAAGAGTTACGCCCTATGGCGCGCAGCTAATAGGGAAAGAGTGAAATTAAGTAAGGCAGCATATGAGGCGAAAAACAGAGAACGGGTGAAAGCCTCGCATGCGGCTTGGCGCAAAGCAAATATAGAACATGTAAAGGCGAGCACCGCCGAATATCGGGCGCTCCATCGTGAAGATGCAAAGGCACGATCAGTCGCGTGGAGAGCAAAGAACACAGAAAGATCCAGGTCCGGCGTAAAAGCCTGGCGGGCGGCAAATCCAGAAAAGGTCAAAAAGATATTAAGTACATGGAAGGAAGAAAATCCATACGCAAGACGAATATATGAGCAGAATAGGGAGGCATATAAACGCGCTAGAGGGAAACTCTCTAAGGGAATTGTGGAGATATTATTCAAGAGACAGCACGGTAGATGCGCATGTTGCGGCGAGAAGCTCGGTAAAGACTATCAACTGGACCACATCATGCCACTTGCATTAGGCGGCGCAAACATCGATTCAAATGTACAGCTTCTAAAAAAACGATGCAATCAACAAAAGAATAAAAAACATCCGATTGAGTTTATGCGAGAGCGTGGCTTCCTACTTTAATAAAAGGGGCAACAGATGGAACCAGTGTGGACTACAAAATGCTTAGACTGGGAGTCAAAGATAATCGAGGGACGATCGCTTATACCTCCCCCCGTTTTCCCCGCTGAAGCCGAAAGTGCCCTTGCCCAATTCGAGGAGATGAGGCTTGTGGACGTACAAAACCGTCCAACTATCGGAGAGATCGGGCGGCAATGGGTTTTCGATTTTGTGAAGTTGATCTTTGGTGCTTATGATGTTGATTCGGGCAGACGATTAATATCTGAATTTTTCTTGTTAATTAGCAAAAAAAATTCCAAAAGCAGCACAGCCGCACTTTTGATGCTCACGGCCCTGATCCGTAACTGGCGGGACTCCGCCGAATTTCTTATTCTTTCTCCGACCGTTGAGGTCGCGGCGAATTCATTCCTTCCTGCTCGTGATGCTGTCAAAGCCGACCCGGAATTAAGTGATTTGCTACACATACAAGAACATATTAGAACCATTACTCACCGCGGAACCGGAGCATTTCTTAAAGTCGTAGCCGCTGATAATGAGACGGTGGGCGGGAAAAAAGCAACTGGCGTCCTGATAGATGAGCTATGGTTATTCGGTAAACGCCCGAATGCGGAGAATATGCTGCGGGAAGCATGTGGCGGATTAGCATCCAGGCCAGAAGGATTCATAATCTACCTCAGTACCCAGAGCGATGAGGCCCCAGCTGGTATTTTCAAGCAAAAACTTGATTACGCTAGAGGCGTGCGCGATGGTCGAATAGACGATAATCATTTTGCCCCAATCATTTATGAATTTCCAAAAAAGATGTTGGATGAAAAGGCATATCTTAACCCCAAGTATTTTTATATTACCAATCCGAATCTTTCTGCCTCGGTTGATGAGGAGTTCATTTTGCGAGAATTTAAGAAAGCCGAGAATGACGGCCATGAGTCCATGCAGGGCTTTCTTGCAAAACATCTCAACGTCGAAATGGGCATGAACCTCAAAACCCAGCGATGGGCGGGCGCCGACTTTTGGGAAGCCGCAGCGGGGGAAGTGACGCTTGATCTGATCCTTGAACGCTGTGATGTGATTGAGATCGGCGGCGACGGCGGCGGCCTGGACGACCTCCTGGGCATGACCATCCTTGGCCGTGAAGCTGAAACCGGCTTATGGTTCTGGCACTCCCGCGCATGGGCGCATAAGATCGCCCTTGAACGGCGGAAATCAGAGGCCCCGAAGTATCAGGACTTTGCGAAGGACGGCGATTTGATTATTGTTGACTGCATAGGGGAGGACGTGAAGCAGTTCGGAGACATCGTCCGGAAGTGTGACGCTTCGGGGCTCCTGGATCGGATCGGCGTGGACCCGTCCGGGATCGGTGCCATAGTCGATGAATTGGAAAACGGAGACGAAAACGGGGAAGGCAAGATCGATCATGACCGCATCGTCGGCATTTCTCAGGGCTGGAGATTAAACAGCGCGATCAAGACGACAGAGCGCAAGGTTGCGGCCCAGGAGATCATCCACGACGGCAGCCGCATGATGGCATGGTGTGTCGGAAATGCCAGAGTAGAGCCGAAAGGAAACGCGATCCTGATCACAAAGCAGGCATCGGGGACCGGGAAGATCGATCCGCTGATGGCAGGATTCTCGGCGGTGGCCCTTATGGCGATGAATCCGGAGGCGCGGCTTAGGAGATCCGAATTTGACGGACTCACCGTTGACGAAATCAAGGCGAGGATTGCGATATGACCACCCTTCCCGACAAGGAATTGTTACGGCCCGATGAGGTGGCGGCATATTTAGGTGTGGACCGAAAGACCGTATATCTTTGGGTGCAGTTAGGGAAACTGGAAGCAGTAAAGTATGAGCGGCTTATTCGCATTCCCCGTGAAGCGGTGATAAAAAAAGGGGAACCCGCAGCGATAAGCCAAAAACTGTCACTTTAGTTTACTCTATACCATTGCAGTAAATCTATTTAATCTGTCACAATCCCATCAAAAGAGCAACTCCGTATTTTTGACAGAAACTTTCGGAAAGTGAGCGCGGCATGAGGTAAATGGGCCTTGTTTCGGTACTTGAAACGCTTAGATCCCGGATCAGTGCGGCATGGGCGGCGCTGGCTTCCGGGGTTTTTGCTTTATGGAAAGCCTTCGACATCAGGGACCTCCTCGTTTACGGCGGGCTTCTCTCTATCGGCTATGGCCTTTATCAGCTTTTCCCCTGGCTCGGCTGGACCGTGTTCGGCCTTATCTCCATGCTTCTCGGCCTGGGCTGGCTCTTTAGGGTGAGGAAATAATGGGCAGCATTGCGAATCTTGAAAAACGGATGGCGCTCGGGGCGATAGATGATAGCTACTATACCCCAGGAGGGTACTTTTACGGCGGCGTCGGCCCACAAACGAAATCCGGGGCCGCAGTCTCCGAATTCAGCGCCATGCAGCTCTCGGTCGTCTGGGCGTGCAGAAAGATGCTATCAGAAGACTCCGCCTCTCTCCCCCTTGACCTTTTCAGGCGGCGCAAGAGCGGACCCGGCAGAGATAAAGCCTATGCCGATGATCGTTATTATCTCCTCCACAGTCAACCGAATCCCGAAATGAGCGCGATGGTTTTCCGGGAGGCTTACGCGGCGCACCTTGTATCCTGGGGGAACGCGTATGCGGAGAAGGAAACGGCGGGCGGAAGGATCAACAGGCTCCTCGCCCTCTGGCCGATCACACCGAACCGCGTCACCGTCAAACGGGATGAAAAGAAAAGGCTGATCTACCAGGTGAGCATGGCCGGAACCAGTCTTCCAAGCGTGGTCTTGACGAAAGAAAAGGTGCTCCATACCCCCGGCCTGAGCTGGAACGGCCTGATTGGATACTCGCCTATCGCGGCGGCGCGGGAAGCTATCGGCCTTGGCATGGCCCTGGAGGAGTTCGGGGAGCGGTATTTCGGGGAAGGTCTCCATCCGGGCGCGGTTATAACCCACGAAAACCCAATCAAAGACATTGCGAATACCAGACAGGCATTTAATGAAGTCTACGGCAGCCTGGGGAAGGCTCACCGGCTGATGCTCCTCGAAGCCGGAATGAAATTCGAGAAGGTCGGCATTCCGCCCGAAGATTCTCAATTTCTCGAAACCCGCAAGTTTCAAAACATCGAAATCGGCACCCGGATCTACCGTTTCCCGCCCCAGATGTACGGGGAATTCGACAAATCCTCTACCTATGCCAGCGCGGAGCAGTTTGATCTTGATTACACGACCAAAACCCTCCGTCCCTGGCTCGTGAGACTTGAACAATCCTACAATATGTCCCTTTTGGACCCATCAGAGCGGGGGGAATACTTTTTCGAGCATAACATGGAAGGTCTTAATCGGGGCGATATCAAAACCCGGTATGAGGCTTATGTCTATGGCAAGCGCAACGGCTTCCTGAATGCGGACGAGATCCGGGAAAAGGAAAACATGAATCCAATCCCGGACGGCAAGGGGCAGGAATACATCGTGGAAAAGAACATGATCGGGGTGGGCGACCTGGGGAAAGACCTGAACGGAGCGGGAAATGCAGCCCAGGTATGAAAAAGCCATTCCGCCGAAGAATTATGAAACACGGAAAGGAAAGAAGAAAGAGCCGGAAGACGGCAAAGGGGGCAAGCCATGCCGGAAAAAGAAATAAGAAGTTTCCCGATTGAACTCAGGAAAGACGGCGAGGGCGTGAAGCTCGCCGGGATGCCTATCGTTTACGGGAAAAAGTCGGAAGATATGGGATTTATCGAATACATCGATGCCGGGGCCGCTAAAAAGGCGCTCAAAAAGTCCGATGTTCGCGCTCTGTACGGCCACAATAGCGACACCCTTCTCCCTATCGGCCGGCAGTCGGCCAAAACTCTCAGGCTGAAAGAGATAGACGGTGGCGTTGACGCTGAAATCGATCCCCCGAAACGGAATCCCTTTGTTGACGCCCTTATTGAATCCATCGAACGCGGGGATATCCGTGAAATGTCGTTCGGGTTTTCAGTTGCAAAGGATGAATGGACCTATCCCAAAAACAACAAAGATCCGGTTGTGAGGCACATTATCGAATTCGAGCAGATCTACGACATCAGCTATGTCGCCTTCGCGGCTTATAACGACACCTCCGTTGCACTCCGGAAAATGGAAGAGGGAAGAAAAAACATCCCGCCTGAAGGCGGTGAAAATATAGCGGACCCGGCGATCATGAACGGCCTCTATCGGGCAAGACATGAACAAATGAGATTAAAAATCAACGAACAGCAGGAGGTAAGAAAATGAATCCCTATCAAAAGCGCATGAAGGATGCCCTTGATAAGATGGAGGCTATTCTAGCAAAGGCCGAAGGCGAAAAAAGGGCAATGACCGCGGAGGAACTGACCGAGCGGGAATCACTAATGGCGGCATACAAGGCGGCAGATGCCGAATGGAAGTCAGTTGAGGCCGAAAAGGAACTCCGCCGGCAAGCATACGGAGAAGGGTCCGGCGCCCTAACCATCGAAGGCGATCCGGCCCACCCCATCACCGGACCCGATCAGCCGATTTATCGGGGATCACCGGCGACCATGCTGGGCGAACAGCTCATGGACATCCGGACGATCTACGATCCGACGCATTTCAGCAATGTGGAGATCCAGGCGGCTCGGTCGCGGGTGGAGCAGTCGCAAAAGCGGAGTTACGAAAAGTTGGCGAAGCAGCTTGAAAAGGAAGGTCGTGCCGCAACTTCCGGCGGAATGACCGTAGCTGCACCAAACGAGGGCGGGATTTTCCTCCAGGGCGAGACATCGGTTGAACTCATGACCAATGGGTTCAATAACTCGGAAATTCTTCCCCGGACGGCCAAGCGGACTCTCACGGCGACGCAGTACGTGAAAATCATCGGGATCGATGAGAAATCAAGGGTGGCCGGTTCTCGCGGCGGCGGAATCCGGGTTTATACCAACAAGGAACTCGGGGAATACACGTCAAGCAAAACCAAGTTCAAGGAAATCAAGGTCGAACCTCAGAAGTTGACCGGACTTTTCCCCGCGACGGATGAGATGTTAAACAACGTAACCTTCCTCGGGCAAGAGGTGCGGCAGCTCTTCGGTGAGGAGTTCGCCTTCAAGTGCCAGGATCTTGTTGTCCGTGGTACAGGCGCGGGCGAAGCCATGGGAATTCTCAACGCCGATTGTCTCGTGACGGTCGCAAAAGAAACCAATCAGGCGGCGAAGACCATCAAAACCCAGAACCTTTCAAAGATGTGGTCACGGTTCACCGGGCGCAGACAAAATGCGGTATGGCTCATCAATCGCGACTGCAACCCGGAACTGGACGCTCTTTCGATCACAGCCGGGACCGCAGCCCTTGAACCGCGTTTTGTCACCTACGACGCCCAGGGAATCCTGAGAATCAAGGGCGCACCTGTAATTGAAATCGAGCAGTGCGAAACCCTCGGGACCGTCGGTGACATCATCCTGGCCGATTGGAGTCAGTATGTTTGCGCCGACAAGGGAGACATCCAGGAGGCCATGAGCATCCATGTCGATTTCGTTTATGGGCAGCAACTTTTCCGCTTCACCTATTATTTCGACGGTCAACCCCGGTGGTCTTCGGCAATCACGCCGTATAAGGGACAGAACACGCTTTCCCCCATGGTCGTTCTGGCGAGCAGGGCCTAACCTATAACCCAAGGCCGGGGAAACCCGGAGAGATAAGGAGGACAAAACCATGCAAGGATTCATGAAAGACTTTGTGGTGGTGCCGCTGACCTGGCCGGATGCCGACCAGACGAGCACCATTTCATCGGACATCATCAGCCTGAAAAATTATAGGCACGTTGACTTTGTAATCAAGGTGGGGACGGCAATCGGAAAGGCTGCGGCGGTGACGCTCAACAAGAGCGCAGCGGTGGCGGCGGCCACGGTCGCCCTGGCCTTCACCCGGTATTACAGTACGGGCTTCCGGCTGAAATACACCACACCGTCCGTGAGCACTCCGGCGGCGAAAGACGAAACCATTTTGGGCGGCAGCGGCTCGGGCAGGGGAACGATCTACCTGGACACCGGAACGGAACTGATCTGCCATAGTTACAATGAGACGACCTTCGTTGATGGCGAAACCGTGACCTGCTCCGGCGGGAAAACCGTAGTCGCGAGTGGTATCCAGATCGATGAGGACATCATGATCCCCCGGACGGCGGCTAGTAATACCTTCGATCTCGCGGCGGTGGCGAAAAAGCAGTACATCATCCCGATTGACGCTGCGGATCTCCTCGACGGGTATGACTGTGCTCAGGTGGAAATCGCTGACTGCGATACGGCGACTTACATCACCATCGATGCCATTCTCAGCTCTCCCCATTACATGGATGAGATCGCGAAAACGGCATTGTACGACTAACCCGAATGGGCGGCGCTTGTAAGGGCCGCCTTGTTAAAAGGAGGATTTACCATGAAGAAGCTGCTTTTGATCGCCGCCCTCATAGTGGCGTTGTTTGTCCCTTTTCCGGGATGGGCGGCAGAGCTGAACAATATCACCAGCGCCGGGGTTGACGGGAACCTTGTCTTTTATGACAAGTCCGGGAACGCGATCATGACCCTGGACGCGGCGAACAGAAAACTGTCTTTCCCGTCCGGGAGTCTCTTGGAAACTCTCGGCACGACCATCACGCTCCGGAACGTCTCTTATACGCTTCCGGCGAATAATGGCGATGCCTCTCAGTACCTTCAGACGGACGGGAGCGGCGTTCTGTCCTGGGCGGCCGGGAGCGCGTCAACAACGGCCTGGGATGACATCGGCGATCCGGATGCGGATGGAACCGTAGCATTCGGGAACACCAAACAGACCATTTCGAGCACCTTGAACGCTGCGGGCGCGGTCGTCACCATAACAAACACGACAGCGGACCTGGGGGCGGATGTCAGTTTCATCGATCTTAAATACACTGATGACGGCGACTCTAACGGGTATTTCATCCGGGCCTATGACAATGCCGGGGCCGCCCTGAAGTTTTCCGTCGGGCCGGATGGGGCGGTCACGATTGCCGGAACCGCTGAGGGGACGGACGCGCTCACGATCACGGGCGGGGACATTACACTTACCGACGGCGACCTCACGCTTTCAAGCGGCGATCTGTCTGTCACCGGAAACTTTACTCTCACCGGATCATTTTATCAGAGCGCAATCGCGGCGGCGGCGGCAGGCAATGTCAATTTGACCGTTGACGCAGCGGGGAACGGAACCATCACCATCGGCGGGACTTCGACCGGGAATACGATCTTTCCGGGGGTTGCGGTTTTCAACGGCAATGTCGATATCGGCAACGCGGCGACCGACACACTTTCAATCACTTCGATCATCGATTCCAATGTCACCCTGGATGATGGGGCTACGGACTCCCCGTCTTTCATTCTCAAAGATGCTACGGACGAAACCGCCACCTTCGTCAAAAAGGACGGCGCGAATCTCCAACTCACGACTACGGCGACGGAAGGGCTCCAGGTGATAACCGGGAACCTCTGGGTAGGCAATGGTTCACCAGGAACGGCGGCCATGGACGGGGAAGATTTTTATGTCAATGGCGATTCCGAATTTGACGGCTCGGTCCAACTTGACGGGGCGGTGACTTTTGCGGGGACGGTAGCAGTCAACGGCGCTCCTACCATTACAAATGTCGAGGCGTCCTACACCACAAACGCCGATGATCAATTCGCCTTTGCCCGGAACCAGGGGACCACGACAAAGCCTCTGGTAGCCATTACCACGAGCGCGGCGGCTGACGATGCGGCGGCCCTGGCAGTTACCAGCGGGGCGACCGGGGCAGTGGATGCGGCGACAATCAGCAACGCGGGAACAGCAGCGGGCCTGCATGTTACCAGCACAGCGGCGGGGGGAGTAGGGATCGACATTGACGTTGCCAACTCTGCGACCGGGCGGGTCTTTTATGCCGATCTCGGGCCGTGGCTCGGAACAGCCGATCAAGGGGCGCTTGAACTTGTCTCCGATTCAGCGGCCACCATTGCAGCGGGGCAACTCCTCAGACTCAATCAGCAGGGCAGCGGCCAACACGCGGCGGCCATTGACGGATCGGTTGTCTATGTCGCCGATGCGGCGACGGCTCCGGGTGCGGGAACTTCTTACGCCGTGAAAATTGCCCCGACGAATATCGCATCACTTCATGCCACCACGGCGGCGCAGTTTGATACCACTGTTACGGCAACGGGCCTGATCACGGCCAACGGCGGAATGGCGATCAATGAGGACGTCGCCGTCACGTTTGACGCTCATGATGAAGAGATTGTCGTTGATGCTTCCGACACGGATTATGCGGCGGCATCCGCAGTTATGCAAATCAAAGGATCGGCAGGCGCAGGACAGACAAACTCTTCTTATCTCCTCGCCCTGGATCGCAACGCGCACGGGGATGGACAGGATAATTTCATCATCATGCGCGACAACGCCTATGCTGACACTCAGTTCAAGGTGGATTCAGGCGGTGCGACAACGATAGCCGGGCTTCTGACGGCTTCCGGCGGCGCGACGGTAACCGGCGCGACAAATCTGACGGCAGCGGTTCTTTCCGGGGCCTCTCCGCTTCTTTTGGACGGCAACACGGCGGACGGGACGAACAGACTCACCATCGCATTGGCTGATCCAACGGCAGCCCGAACGCTGACCCTTCCCGACGCGACC
>Ga0172380_10006750_pt1 | contig 13179 bp, 18 predicted proteins | sample Leawe162metaG_FD_119747 | JGI IMG/M metagenome (GOLD analysis project Ga0172380, IMG submission 119747) | Leachate microbial communities from a municipal landfill in Southern Ontario, Canada - Leachate well 162 metaG | ecosystem: Engineered > Solid waste > Landfill > Unclassified | place... | reverse complement strand
GAGACGCTCTCTGAAGCGTGGATGCAGGCAAAAGACCTGACCTCCGGGGCCTGATATGGCCGGCCTATGGAATTCAGGGCTGTGGGACACCGGGCTGTGGGACGGCTCGGCTGTTTCGGGGCAGTCTCTCACCGGCACACTTTATGCCAACAGCAACAGTTTTGGTTCGGCCACCGTAAGCCGAGGGACCGTTACTCTTGTCGGCGCAATTTTCGCGGACGGCGATTCATTCGGGGCCGGCACGGCTGTCCCCGGCGTCCGGAATATCATTGGGACACTATTCGCTGACGGAGATTCGTTCGGCGGCGGTTCGGTTTTCGCCAGCTACAGCATCGCTGGCACCAAATATGACGACGCGGATGCATTCGGCTCGGGCGTCGCCACAGCAGGGCCCGCTAATCTAGTAGGCACGCTCTTCACGGATGCCGACGGTTTTGACGCTGGCATTGTCTCCACGAGCTACGCGGTTCAAGGGGCGCTCTACGCCAACGCCAATTCGTTTGGTGCCGGCACGATCATCGCTGGGCCTGTCACGGTCACCGGAACTCTTTTCGCCGATGCGAATGCCTTCGGTTCCGGCGTTGTTTCGACCGAATACGGGATAACAGGCACTCTCTACGCTGACCCGGATGCGTTCGGTTCCGGAGCGATCTCCGCGTCCTACACCATTGCGGGGACGATCTATGTAGATCCGGATGGTTTTGGCGCGGGCACGATTGCCCAGGCTCCACCGATCACGGCCCCATCACCGGGGACGGCCCTACTGGTCCCGGCGGAACAGCGTTCGATCATCGTCATCGGCCAAGTCTGGAACGCACACATTGGCCCCGTTCAACGGGATGTGGAGCCGGCATTCGAACTGCGGATGCTGCATCTGATGGCAGAAGATCGAACGGCATCGGTTCCTACCGAAATTCGCCGCGTGGCAGCGTGAGGTACGAGCATGGCGCTGACATGGCCCGCGGTAAAAGACCCTGACGAGGTCAAGGACTATCGCCTGACCTGGACCAACATGCTGACGGGCGGGGACACTATCTCCAGTTCGGTGTGGACCATCGCCACGGGGACGGGACTGACGATCGATTCACAGGCTACAGAGAACGCCGAGGCGGTTGTCTGGCTCTCGGATGGTGTTGATGGTTCCACCTACACGTTGCTGAACGAGATCGTCACAACGGGCGGCCGTACCTATCAGCAGTCGGTCAAGCTGCGATGCAGGAGCAAGTGATTTCATGGCTGCGAAACCCATGCCCATGAACCCGCAAGGCAATGGAGCGGTCAACGCCGCCTACCAGGCCCTGCTCGGGCGCCCCGCGGCAACTGGCGATGTAGACTACTGGTCGCAGCAGCTTGCTTCCGGCACCACGCCGTTCGCCATGGAAACCAGCCTTCGCGGTTCGCCGGAAGGCCAGATCAATTACGCCTACAACAATCTTCTCGGTCGAGATGTCCAGCCCGAGGCGCTGAAGTATCTCATGCCCGCCATGACGGCGGAGGGGCCGCAGACGGTCCGCCAGAGGCTTGCGGGCTCAGAGGAATACCAGAACCGCATGTTCGGCCCGTCGTCCTCTCCATGGCAGACAGCGGCACGCCAGGGCACGATGAACCAATCCATGATGCCGGGCTCGTTCTGGGACTATTCCAACCCGCTGCTTGCTGATCCGAGTTCAGCCCAAGCCTTACTGCATCCGTCGGGGGCTGGGGCGTCGATCATGCAGGCGATCCTCGACCCGAACTCAGGCTGGCTCAAGGAACTTCTTGGCCTCGGCAAGGAAGACGAGAAGAAATCGACAGGCGGACGCCCCGACGACAGATCGGCAACGCCGGTCGAGGAATCGACATTCATGGACCGCATCCGGCGCACGGGCTGAGCCAAGCGAGGCAATCACATGAGCACCATTGAAATCCCCGGCATCGACAAGCCGACAAGCTATGTCGTGCCCGTAAAGGCGGACGGCACGGTGATCGAAAACGATGCACTCTCCACCGCGATCGGCACTCCGGCCGATACGGCATGGAACGGCACCGATCCGAGCGCGACCGTCATCAGCCTGCTCAAGGCCATCGCGCTCAACACAGCGACGCCGTAATTTGTCTGCGGACGACGGCGCGATTTCAAAACAGAGGCAGCGGTACGTCCGCTGAGTAAATCAAATGACTGATGAGACGTCGGCTAGCGAACCCCTCATCAAGACCGGCGACAGGGTTTTTCTCGCGAGCGGTGGCCCAATAATGATGGTGGACACGTGGAGCAGAGACGACGGACTCATCGAATGTTTTTGGTTCGCGGGTGATGAGCTTCGCCAGGCAACATTCGATGCGTTGGTTTTGGCTAAGGTGCCCTGATCATGTCTGTGGGCCGTCCGACCGATTACAAGCCGGAGTACGTAGAGCAAGCAGCGAAGCTATGCGCGCTCGGGGCGACCGACGATGAGATGTCTGATTTCTTCGGTATCCATCGTTCCACGCTCTACCGGTGGAAGCTGGATTACCCTGAATTTTGCGACGCCATAAAAAGCGCCAAGGATATTGCTGACGAGCGCGTCGAGCGCAGCCTTTATCAGAAGGCCACCGGCTACAACTTCACCGAAGAGCAAGCGATCAAGATCAAGAAGGCGCAGCACAAGGAAGAGATCAAGGTGGTCGAAGTCACCAAGCACTCACCGGCTGACACAACCGCTGCAATCTTCTGGCTGAAGAACCGCCGCGGCGAACAATGGCGCGACAAAACCGAGCAGCACACGACGCTTTCAGCGGACGCGAGTGTGGCTGGCCTTCTAGAGCGGATTGCAGAGAATGGCCGCAAGCTCCACGATCCGAGTTGAGGAGAGCCAGTTCTATGACCCGCGCTGGCGTCTGTCGAACCTCTACTGGATCACGGACAAGCGAGGGCAGCGGGTCAAGTTCGAACCGAACACGGCGCAGCTTCAGTTTCTGGATGACATCCACAACCTCAACATCATCCTGAAGGCTCGCCAGCTCGGGTTCACGACGCTCTGCTGCCTGGTTTATCTCGACGCCTGCGTTTTCACGCCAGACACGCGGGCCGGCGTCATTGCCCACCGGCTGGACGATGCGAAGGTCATCTTCCGGGACAAGATCAAGTTTCCCTACGACCAACTGGACGAGGGGATCAAGAACGCCGTCCCTGCCTCGCAGGACAGCGCCGATACGCTGACATTCCGGAATAACAGTTCGATCCGGGTCTCGACTTCGATGCGATCGGGGACGCTGCAATATCTGCATGTGTCGGAATTCGGCAAGATTTGCGCGCAGTTTCCAGAAAAGGCGCGAGAGATCGTCTCGGGCGCCCTGAACGCGGTCAATGCGGGGGAGTTCATCGCCATCGAGAGCACGGCGGAAGGTCAGGAAGGCCCGTTCTATGAAATGACACAGCGGGCGCGGGCCAAGGCGGACAGCGGTACGAACCTGACTTCGCTCGATTACAAGTTCCATTTCTTTCCGTGGTGGCAGGACCCTGATTACACGCTCAACGACGCGTCGGTTGTGATCGGCGAAGAGGATGAGCGGTTCTTTTTCCAGCTTGCGTCGAAGGGGATCAAGCTGACGCTTGCGCAAAAGCGCTGGTACGTCAAGAAATCCGAGACGGCCGGCGGCGACATGAAGAGGGAATATCCCTCAACGCCGGAAGAGGCTTTCGAGCAAGCGCTAGAGGGGTCCTATTTCGCGCACCAGATCGCGGCGGCAACAAAGCAACGTCGCATCGCCGGTTTCCCGCTTAACCCGCGCACGCCGGTAAACACGTTCTGGGACCTGGGTCGCAACGACATGACGACGATCTGGCTACACCAGTTCGTCAACGGCTTTCACCGCTTCGTTGGGTATTACGAAAACAGCGGCGAGTTCATTGGTCACTACGTCTCATGGCTCAAGGAGTGGGGACGGGACAATGACGTGACGTTCGGGGACCATTACGTGCCTCATGACGGCGACCGCGAGAGCCTCTGGCTTGAAAACGGCACGCTGGCCGTCATGGCGGACCTGAATTTCCGCCCCCGCGTGGTGGAGCGTCCAAAGGTCAAGACGAACGCCATCGATACCGCCCGCAGTATCTTTCCGCTGTGTCAGTTCGATGAGGCTGGCTGCCAAACCGGACTGAAGCGGCTGCGGCATTACCGCAAGGATTGGGACGACGAGCGCGGAGTGTGGCGTGATCGCCCACGGCATGACGAGAACTCACACGGCGCGGACGCTTTCCTGACGTTTGCATGCAGCAATTTCAAGCCTGACACAGGGACTGCAATGCCCGTCCGCAAGAAAGTGTCCATCGTCTGACACGCCTCCGATGCAGGTCCGATCCCTGAAGGAATTTGAATGGCCCGACGTTCCCAAAAGATGTCGGAATCCGAGCTGTTGAAGATTGTCGACGCTCAGATTTCCGACGCCAAGAGCTTTGCGAGGTCGGAGCGCGACACGCATCGCGATCTGGCCTTCAAGTTCTTCGAGGGAAAGGTCGATTTCGAGCCGGAGGAGGGGCGCTCCAAGGTTGTGAGCCGGGACGTGGCGGACAATCACGGGTTCATCCTGCCGAGCCTGCTGCGCGTGTTCTTCGCCTCCGACAAGGTCGGCATCTACGAGGCTTCGCGCCCCAAGATCGAAGAGGTAGAGGAGAGCGACCCGAAAACCGGCCAGAAGATGATGGTCCGCAAGGATATCTCCGAGGACCAGGCCGAACAGGCGACGGATTACGTCAACTACGTCCTGGTGCGTGAATGCAATGGTTATCGTCACATCCGGGATGCGTTCTCCGACGCACTGTTGCTTGGCAATGGGCCGATCAAGCATTGGTGGGACGATTCCAAGGAATACACGACCGAGAGTTTTTCCGCCCTGACGGAAGAGCAATACCGGTCGATCCTTGAAGATCCCGACATCGAGGAAGAAACCGAGCACAAGGAGTATCCGGACCCCGACTGGCAGATGCCTCCTGAGGCCATGCAGATGGTCGCGCAGGCGCAGGCCATGGTAGCGGCCAATCCCGGCTTTGTCCTGCCCGATGGGCTTATTCCGCAGGCGCCAATGCTTTACGACTGCACCATCAAGCGCGTCACGTCATACGGCCGGCTTCGGATAGAGGCGCTACCCAACGAGGAATTCCTCATCGAACGCGGCGCGAAGGTGCTGGACGAGAATGTGCGGTTCTGCGCCCATGCCCCGAGCCGCAAGACGCGCTCCGATCTGCTCAAGGCTGGATATGATCGCGACAAGGTCGATGCTTTGCCCGCCTTCATGGACGTGGATAATGGCGCGGACGAGCGCGACGACATGCTGTCCGATATCGCGGACGCGGCGCCGGACAAGTCGACTGAGTTCGTTGATCTGTTCGAATGCTATGTCTTGGTGGACTACGATGGAGACGGCATAGCCGAGCGCCGCAAGGTCGTTGTGGCCGGCACGGTTGGCGAGCGCGGCCTTCTGGCGAATGAGGAATGGGGCGACGACCTGCCCTTTTCCGACATCGTTCCGGAGCCTCGGCCCCATTCCTATCGTGGTCGCGGGCTGTATGACGAATTGGGCGATCTACAGCGCATCAAGACCGTGTTCATACGCGGCTATGTCGACAACACCTATCAAGCGCTCTATCCGCAGAAAACCGTGGTCAAGAGCTCGGTCGATGCATCTTCATGGGAAGAGGTAGTCAACCCGACATGGGGCGGCACGATCTGGCTCAACGATGGCAATCCGAATGCCGTCACCCCCTTGATCATTCCGCACATTGGACCGCAACTGCTGCCGGCCCTCGAATACATGGATCAGGTCGGAACGCGGCGCACCGGCATTTCGGATCGAAGCCAGTCCATGGATGCCGACACGTTGCAGAACCAGACCGCGACCGCGACCAACGCGATGCAGGCCGCTGTTTTTGCAAAAACCGAGGAATATGCTCGCAACATCGCGGAATTTGGTGGATTGAAGCGGGTGTTCTCCTGCATTCTCAAGCTGATCTGCAAGCACCAGGACAGGCCAAAGACGATCCGGCTTCGCGGCGAATATGTCGAGATGGACCCGCGCGGCTGGGACGCCAATATGGACGTCACGATCAATGTGGGTCTGGGCACCGGTTCACGCGATAGGGATGTTGCCGTGCTTCAGGGCGTTCGCATGGCGCAGAAGGAATACATCGCCGCCTTCGGTCCGTTCAATGAGTTCGTCAACATCGGGCACATGACGCAGACGGATCGGAAGATGGCGGAAGCGGCCGGCATCAAGAACGCGGATTCGTTCTTCCCCGACCTGTCGCAGGACGACATCAAACGCATGCGCGACGAGATGGCCAAGGCGCCGAAACCTCCGGACCCGAAAATCCTGCTCGAACAGGAGAAACTCAAGATCGAACAGGCCAAGGCGACGGGCGACATGCAGCGCAAGCAGGCCGAGGCGCAGGCCGATATTCAGCTTGAGCGGGAGAAGGCCGCTGCGCAGTTGCAGAACGACCGCGAGCGCAATGCCATGGGTCTCGAAGCCGATCGCGAGAAGAATGCGATGGAAATCCAGGGCATGCGGGAGCGCACGCAGGCTGAAATCGTTCTGGACCAGCAAAAGCAGCAGGCGGAGATCGCGGCACGCCAGCGTGAGATGGAAATCGAGGCCGAACTTGCCCGCGAGGCGAACATGATGGGCATGATCTCGCAATCGATGCGGCCAGACACGAATATCAGGGGCCCACAGCGTTGATGACCGAGGGCCAAATTGCGTTGGCGAAGGACAGGGCCTCTCGCGCCAAGGACATCCTCGAAAGCGAGATCATGGGGGAGGTGTTCCTCGCCATTGAAAAGCGAACCTTTGAGGAAATGCTGCGGCTCGCCCATGATGACGACGCTGGACGCAAGCACTGCGTCGACAAGGTGAACGCCATTCGCAGCCTTGCGCTGGAACTGAAATCGATCGTCGTTGCCGGGCTGAGCGCAACACGCAAGGCACCGACACTATGACCGAGGCACCTATGGTGTTTTTGATGGCCAGTAGAAAAATAGTCTACATGAGCGATTTCGAAATTATCGAGGTGCCGGACGCTGTCTACAGCACCACCAAAGATGGCTCTCCGGATCGTCGGACGAAATCCGGAAAGATAGCTTCGGCCTATTTCTCCCATATCGATGACCTCGTGGCAGACAACATCGCAAAGGGCGGCGATGGTTCGATAACCGCGCCTTCGTGGTCTGGATTCAAAGCTTAAACCAATTCGAGGCTAAAGCCTCCAATCGCCCGCACCACGTTACGGTGCAGCAAAGTCCATAAACGCGGTGCGCCCGCGCATTCGGCAGGTCCGATCCCTGCCTTATGGAACCTTGGAACCTCCAAATGGCCAATGAAACTGCCGTCGCGCCTGCGGGCGATGACGAGAATACCAGCATGTCTGTCGAGGACGCCGTGGCGTTCATGTCGGCAAAAGATGAGCCACCGGCGAGCCCGGGGCCCGTAACCCCTGAACAGCCAGAACCCGAGCCGGAAACGCTGGAAACCCCAGCAGAGACGGTGGTCGAGGAGACGACTGAACAGGTCGAAGAGACACCCGCCGAGCCGGACCCATACGATTGGGAAAAGGTCCCAGGAACCGCGAAATTCCGTCTGCGTGACGGGACCGAGTTCACGAAGGCCGATCTCAACAAGGACTGGGACGAGCTTCGGCAAGTGCGTCAGACCAGGCAGGAGGTCGCGGCCGAACGGCAGCGGGTCCAGCAGGTCGCGGCGCAAAGCGCGCAGTATGCGCAGTTCCTGAACAACGTGTTGCCTGCCGTCGTCCAAAAGGCGCAGGCGATGATGCCCAAGCCTCCGGAGATGCCGAAATACGAAAACGGCGACTTCGTGGGCAACCAGGAGAAGATGCTCGCCTATCAGGCGGACAAGGACGCCTACGACCGATCGGTCTGGGAACTTGGACAGCTTCAGAACGCGCAACGCTATCAGCAGCAGCGCGCGGCAAAGGAGCAGGAAGAGCAATACCAGCGGTTCGTCGAGGGAGAGCGTGACAAGCTGTACGAGGCCGCTTCGGATCTGCGTGATCCGGTGAAGGCCGGGCAGTTCGAGCGCGAATTCCAGTCCTACGGCCAGCGGTTCGGATTTTCCCCACAGGAAATCAACGCCGTCACAGATCATCGTCTCATCGTTCTTGTGAAAAACGCATTGGCGGACCGTCAGGACGCCGAGGCCTATCGCAAGTTGAAGGCAAATCCACCGAAGCCCGTTGCCCCCACGAGGCCCGCTGCGGCGGCTCCCGTGGCGCAGCCTGGGCCACGCGTGGAGGGCGCCAGCGCATCATCCAAGTCGCAGGAACTCCTCGCACGAGCGCGCAAGAGCGGCGGTATCAGCATCGACGAAGCGACCCGCCTTTTGACGTTACTCGAAAATTGAAGGATTGAGACATGTCTCAGCTCGCTAACGCCTACGACACCACGCAGGCCGCTGGTGCCAATCGTGAAGACATTCACGACATCATCAACTTCATCGACCCGACCGAAGTCCCGGTTTACTCCCTGTTCAACAGGAACAGCCGGAACATCGAGGCGGTCAAGCACGAATGGACCATGGAAGAGCTTGGCGCTCCGAACGAGGACAACGCCAAGGTCCAGGGCTACCAGTACACGTTCGACGCGTCCGACACGCCGGCAAAGGTCGGGAACTACACCCAAATCTTCGACAAGACCTACCTGATCACCGAAACCCAGGAGGCCGTGAAGAAGGTCGGGCGCAAGTCCGACGTCAATCGCATGAAGATGAAGCGCGGCAAGGAAATGAAGCGCGACATCGATCTGGCCCTGATCAAGAACCAGGCGTCCGTTGCACCCAGTGGCGCCGTTGCGGGCCGGTTTGGCGGGCTCCCCGCCTGGCTGGCGACGAACGACTCCATGGGCGGCGGCGGTTCGTCGGGCGGCTGGAATTCCGGCACTTCGGTCGTGGACGCACGCACCAACGGCGCTCAGCGTGCGCTCACCAAGCTGCTTGTCGACGACGGCATGCAGAACGCCAGCGTTGCCGGCGGCAAGCCGCGCATCATCATGGGCTCGCCCTATGTGAAGCGCGTCTTCTCCACCTTCATGTCGGACGCCAATGTCGCGGCCCTGCGCACCCAGACCTCGGGGCGCCAGTCCGCTACGCTGATCGGCGCGGTGGACGCGTACGTGTCGGACTTCGGCCTGATCGACTTTGTGCCGCATGTCCAGATGCCGGATTACGGCGCTGCCTATGCCCGCAACGTCTATCTGATCGACGAATCGATGGCTCGCATCGGCTGGCTGCGCAAAATCCACGAGGACAAGGACGTCCCGAAGAATGGCGACGCCATTCCCGGCGTCCTCAAGGCGGAATGCACGCTCATCGTCGACAACGAGAAGGCGCACGCGCTCATCGCTGATGTCTACGGCCTCAACGCGGCGGCTTGATGAACCTTGCGGGCGGTGATCGTGCCGCCCGTTTCCCCCTCTTCAAAATCGAAGGAACACCATCATGGCTAACGATATCGTGGCCGCCATCGGCTCCGCCGCGTCGCTCACGGGCGTCAAGTTCAGCGGCAACAAGGTCCAGTACCCCCACTTCTATTTCGAGTGGACCCTCACCGCCGCGGAAATCCCCGTGACTGATGCGGCTGGCTCCGGCTCGTCCGGGTCACTGAAGCTTTTCGGCTTCAATCCGGGTTCGATCCTCGTGCTCGGCTCTCGCCAGAACTACACCGCGATCACGGAATCGGCCGGCGTGTCCGGCGGTGACACCGTGTTCGACATCGGTCTCGGCTCGGCCGCCATTGCTGCTGCGGCGGACGGTGTCCTCACGGCCTCGGCGACCTATGACAACATCGGCGCGAAGGTCGACGGCACGCTCGTCACGGGTGAGCTGTCCGGCGGCACGGCGATCACCGGGCACGATCCGGCGAACGTCATCATCGACGGCACTTCGACCGCAGCCGATTGCGTTCTCAACTGGTCGGGCACGGCGGCAACCGTCGACGCGTCCGGCACTGTGTACGCCACCGGCACGCTCAGCGTGTACGGCGTCTTCATGGGCGACGACTAACTTCTGAAACCATGGAAGGGCCGTCCTGCGTGGGCGGCCTTTTCCATAAACCAAGGACGTGGACATGACTCCTCACGAATTGCTCGAAAGCGCCAATCTCATGCCGTTCATGGCGTGGAAGGCGCGGGCAAAGGAAGCCCTTGGCGCGGGTGCGCCCGATACCAAGGCAGAACTGCTCAAGGCTCTGGAGGCGACCCTGCCGAGAGATGCCGTCCCGCCTGAGATCAAGGCGCCCGAAGGCGCGGTCGAGGTCAACCTCACGAAGAAATACACCCCGTTCAAGATCATGAACGAGGACGGCGTTTTCGTCGAACAGGACAAGGCGCAGCCCATGCAATCGATCTCGCCGGGGCCGGCGTACCTTGAAAAGAAGGAAGCGCAGCGCGTCCTCGAACGCAAGCAGGCCACCCCGACGCACAACACCTTTGCCCAGATGGGTGCCTGATGTCGCACGTCACCGACCCAGAGTTCTATACCGATCCATTCGGCGGCCAGGGCATCCTTGTCACCGACAGGCCGGACTATCGCTGCTGGGTCATGCACGATGAGGAAGCCGGGGTCTGGCACAAGTGCGAGGTCCAGCCCGTGGAGGCGATCCTCGAAGCCAATCGGGAACTATACAACGTTGCGGAGACCAGATGGGGCGATACGGCGCTCGTCGCCTCCATTCCCAACGTCATGTACTGGAACGGCGATTTCGCGAAGGCCCGAGAGGGCCGCGATGACGCCTGGATCAAGCGCTTCCTCAACAGTTCCGACAATCAAAAGCTACGCACGAAGCGAGGACACCTCTGATGTCTTTCAACGCGGATTCCCTGACGCGCGTGGCGACCGATGCCCCGCGTTTCTTCGCCTATTCCACAGCCGATGACGTCGGTGCGGTGACGGGGGCAGGCTATTTCACCGCTGCCGCTCTTCACGGCATGGACTATGGCGATGTCGTCACCGTCACCAACACGTCGACGGGCGATGTCTACGATGTCGTCATTTCAGGCATCGCGGCTTCCGGTGGCGCGACCGGGTCCCTGAAGGGCGCATCGGTCGTCGGGGACCAGACCATCGGCGGGTCCAAGACGTTTTCCAGCGCCGTCAAGACGGGAGCGAATGTCGGGACTGCCGGAACTGGGATTTCCGCCGCCGAATATGGCGACGGCTTCAATCATACCACGGTTCTGACGCTCAGCGGCTTCAATGTCGGCAATTCCGGCGATAACGCGTCTCTGGCGCTTGGCGCTCTCGTCTACACCTTCCCGGCCGGTGTGATCGCCGTTAACTCCTCCAGCCTGGCCGTGGGCGTGACGCTCGCCGATGCGATCCAGACCGACACGCCGGAAATCGGCCTTGGAACGGTCGTCGGATCGGGCGTTCAGGCCACGCTCGGGGCGGTGGGGGCGACCTCTGAGAACATCCTGGAGGGCGCGGCGACAGCCGACGTGGCGGGCACGGTCAAGCTGGTCTCGGATATTCCGACCGCCAATGTTCCCCTCATCATTGCCGCCGCCTCAGCCCATACGGTCTATCTCAACCTCGCGGATGGATGGGCCGATCTGACGGCGGCCTCTGCCCTGACGGCAACCGGATCGATCGTCCTCAACTGGACGTATCTGGGAGCCTGATGGATGGCTCTCGACACCTACGCCAATCTCCAGGCCGCCGTCGCGACATGGGCATGGCGGACCGGCGATACCGATTTTACGGCCGCCGTTCCCGACATGATTACCATGGTCGAGGAGGTCCTGAACTATGGCGGTGAGGGTATCGAGCCCCTGCGTGTCAGGGACATGGAAATGGACGACACGATCACCGTGACCAGCGGTGTTGGCGACCTGCCGCCCGACTACCTTCAATACCGCACGCTCCAGTACGGAACTCCGGCGCGTGATCTTCCCAGTTCAGAGTGGAGCATCGTGGGCGACACGATCAAGACCACGAGGACGGACGTCAGTCCGCTGGCGCTCGGGTATTATGCGAAAATCCCTGCGCTTTCCGATGCGAACACGACGAACTGGCTGCTGGTCAGGTCGCCGAAAGTCTATCTCTTCGGCGCCCTGATCCATGCCGAGGCCTTCATGCGTGAAGACCCGCGAATGGCGACGTGGGGGCAGTTGTTCACCTCGGCGCTATCCGGGCTTCGCACATCCGACGGCATGTCAAAATTCGCTCGTGCAACGTCGCGGCCGAAAGGTCCTACGCCATGAGCCGTGTTCCGCAATTTGCTGTCCATGATCAGGGCAAGGACCAGCCCGCCGCAATGGCATCGACGGTTGACCAGTTCAACCAGATGATTACCGCGCTGCGGTCTCGCGTGAAGGCGCTTGAGGCCAAGGTGGCCGTTCTCGAAGGACGACTAGGCGCATCCGCTCCAGAAGTGACCGGAAGCCGGTTTACCGGTGCTGCGTTGCAAAACCTGCTTACCACCCAGGATGCGATGGGCTTGATCATCGACAGCACGACGGCGTGAGGGGCGACTGATGCCGAGCACTTACACGACACGCAATCGCCTTGAGAAGATCGCCACTGGCGAAAAGCTCAACATCTGGGGCGAATCGCAAAATGCCGGGACGCTCGATCCTCTGGACCAGACGCTTGACGGCGTGGGCACGGTCGACCTCGGCAATGCGACGACATTCGACCTGACTACTGCGACCTACGTCAAGAATGGCGAGGCCGATACGGCGCGGTGCCGCGTTCTGGAATTTTCCAATGCCAACGCGGCGGGCACGCTCGTCACCATCCTCGGTGTCCAGAAGGTCTATTTCATCCGCAATCTATCGGCCAACCCGATCACGATTGCGCCAACCGGAGGCGTGGTCGCGACGGTCAGGGGCGGCCAGAAGACATGGGTCTATTCGAACGGCACGAACTGCTACGCGCTGAACGATCCGACTCTCGACCAGATTCTCCCGCCGGCCGCAACGGTCAATCTCGGTTCGCAGAAGATGCAGTCTTCCGCAGCGCCGACGACAGGGAATGATTTTGTCACCAAGACCTATGCCGACGCGATCATAACGGTTGCCTCCGGATATGCCACGGCGGCAGGAAACAGCGCGACGGCGGCCAATGCCAGCGCCGTTGCCGCTGCCGCTTCGCTTGCCGAGATCGAGGCGCAATATACTTCGGACCCGAGCGCGCCAGGCAGCCCAAGCGCTG
>Ga0172380_10006749_pt1 | contig 13180 bp, 31 predicted proteins | sample Leawe162metaG_FD_119747 | JGI IMG/M metagenome (GOLD analysis project Ga0172380, IMG submission 119747) | Leachate microbial communities from a municipal landfill in Southern Ontario, Canada - Leachate well 162 metaG | ecosystem: Engineered > Solid waste > Landfill > Unclassified | place... | reverse complement strand
GGGCGGTCTTCGGGCCGCCCTTTCAATAACAGGTGGTGTTTGTACCGATGCCGTTGGGCATAGTGGTGCAGTTCACAAAACGCCGTTGAGGCTGCGACGGCTGATGGTTGCCCATGAGCAGCTGCGCCCCAACCGCCTGCATTCGGCGTCCGTATTCTGCCGACGCTGCGGCCTGTTGAGCTTGGGCTTGATTGTACATAGCCATTCGGCAGTTGAGCACTTCCTGATGATTTCTGGCGCCCATCGCGAGGCATTGCGCATTAGCCTCTTCCGAAGCGGCTAACTGTCGTTGGGCCGGGGTCTGCGCGGAGCAACCGGTCGCAACCATCAAAAGTGCTGCCAGTAATTGTTTCATGTGAAGCCCTCCACAAAGCGCCAAAATCAAGCGCTGAGCGGAGAATGAAGTCAAGCCGCACTAGTCGCAGATGGTTTCTGGGCTACCCTTCGGGAACAGTGTCGTTCCGGCCACAACGACAGAGCCGTTTCCGGCGAGAAAAAGGGTTCGCTTCGAGCCGTCGCTGCACTCCATTTCCGCCACGGGGTCTGAAATAGGCCAACTGCTGATCTTGCACGTGATTTCTCTGGTCCCGTCCGTCAGGGCAATGGTGAATACGTTGTTTTCCGACGTCATCGTAACCTGACAGGTCGGGTCAACCCACACTTTTTCTTCCGCGAACGCAGAGCTGGCGGCCAAAACGGCAATGAGGGCGATCAACGTCTTCATGGCTTCTCCTGCTCATAACATAGGCGCTAAAATATGGCAGGAAAAGCCCAGAGCGTTGTTGACGTTCTGCTGGGTGAGGCCGCGTACGGCACGCCCCAGCAACGTTACGCCGACATGAAGGCGATTGCGTCGGTCATTTCAAACCGCGCCCGTGAGTTGGGCGTCACCCCGGAAGAGGTGGTAAGCGCGGATAATCAGTTCAGCGCCTATGGACAGGCGTTGCCGGCCGGCGTGGAAGCATACCGCTCGTTGGCGGAGATGGCGTTGCAGGATGTAGCGATAAACGGCCCCGTTCATACGGGCTCGTTCTACGCGACGCCGGCTGCCGTGGACAATCTCCCGTCTGGACTGAAGCAGGTCGCGTCCACCTCCGGCCACCAATATTTTGAAGACCCACAAGGCCGCGCGATCAGTACCGCAGCGGGCTACCGGACGCCCGCCCCGCAGGCATCGGAGATGGGGTTCTCCTCGTTTGAGCCGTCTGGTGATCTCGGGCTTTCGAATTATGCTGAGGACGCGCCATCTCGCGGCCTTGGCATGGGCGCGTTGGCCCCAAACGGTTTGCTCGGCATCGGCGACACGACATTCGGGAGCTTTGATCGATCTCAACTGAACGCCTCGCTCGGCCCGGTCATGGACGCGATTGGTGGCCAGATCGCTATGAGCGCGCTGCCCGACATCGGGATAAACTCCGGCTTTAGAAGCGCGACCAAGAACGCTAAGGCAGGCGGGGCCAAAGGCAGCCAACACCTTCAGGGCAAGGCCCTCGACCTAAGCATCGCCGGGCTCACGGACGAACAGAAATACGACCTTCTGAACACCGCCATCGAAGCGGGCGCTAAAGGCATTGGCCTCTATCCGAGTGGCAATGTCATGCACATTGACACCCGGCAATCCCCCGCAATGTGGGGCATGGTGCCTGGTGCTCAGTACAAAGGCATGTCTCTCGAACAAGCCCCCGATTGGGCTCGCGAGACGCTTGGGATGATGATGGATGCCGGGCAGTTCGACGTTACCCCACGCGGCGCCCCCACGCCCACCTCCCGCGACTTTGGACTATCGCAGCCCGTCGATATGGCTGGTCAAGCCGCAGCCCGCTCTCAGATGGGCCAGACAATGGCTCAAGCCGGCGTTTCCAATCTCGCGGGCAAGCAGACAGCATCCCCGACGCGGCCGGACAATTTCAGCGCGCCGGGGCAGCTTGTTGGTGCGAAAGCGGGCGGTCTTGGCGGTCTGGGGGGCGTCGCCACAGCTCCGGCGCAAGACCCTTATTCAGCATTCGAGGCCCAGCGCGCCGCCGCATTTTCTTCGATGCCAGACCCGTCGTTTTCTCCCGCCTCGATCAGCCCAAACCCGGTCTCGTCCGTGGCCTCTCTCAGCGCTCCCGCAACGGCATCGATCGATCCAACCGCGATATCGGCCGTCGCCTCCATGCCGCAGTCGCTTACCCCGAGTTTCACGCCAACTGTCGCACCAATGGTGACGCCAACTCCGGTTCGGGTTGCGCCGGTCACGCCTCGCTCGGTCGTGGCCCCGCAGCCAACCAATTCTCCGCAGCCCGCCCAAGTATCAACCCCAAGTTATTCCGTGGCGGACGTTTACGCCGGAAAAGCGCCGGCCGGGTATCAGGCTCAGGCCACGGGCGGCAATCTCGTCTCCCGCGACCCGGAGACCGGCAACACGTCGATCACAAACAGCTTCGGCGTGACGTCGACCTTCGATCCGTCCGGCCGCCAGCTAGGCAGCCTCAAGGGCGCGCCTCCTGGCCTTGTTGGCGCCGCCCTCGGCGCAGCTCTTGGCGGCATTCCTGGGGCCGTTGCGGGTTACTCTGTCGGCAACAGGCTGGGCGGCAAGAAATCGGGCGGGCTCGGGGGTCTTGGCGGCTTCCTGTCCGATCTCTTCGGCGGCTCGTCGGATGGTGGCGGCAGTTCGTCCGGCAGCACTTCAAGCGGCGGCCGATCGTCTGGCTCCGGCCGCGCTGGCGCCGATCGCGATCACTCTGGAAATCGATAAGGCGGAAAGGAACCGACATGAGCGAGCGTCTTGCGACGATCACGGTTGTCATCTCGCGAAGGGCTGACGGCGGCCTCTGGATCGGGGCGTCCAGCAAATACCCCGTGCAAGAAGGCGAGACCTGGGAGCGCGGCAACGATCTGGCTGACGGCGATGTCTCACGGGAAACCGTGCAGTCTATCGCTGACGACATATGGGCCGTCGCGCATGGGTTTCGCAACAGCTTTGAGATGCGGCAGCCGGAGAAACGCGCCGCGCATTAAATTCATAATCCGAAAGGAACAGTCATGAATTTGACCGCTGGCGACACTCGCCTGATTATAGAGACGTGCCTGAAGCACAGTTTGCTGCGGAATCAGGCCGCCTACATTCTCGCAACGGCGTGGCACGAGTCCGCCCACACGATGAAACCGGTCCGCGAGACGCTCGCGAAGACCGACGCGAAGGCCAAGGAAATCCTCACCAAGGCATGGAAGGCCGGCAAACTTCCTTGGGTGAAGAAAGATTACTGGTCCGATGGCTGGTTCGGTCGCGGCTATGTCCAGCTCACGCACAAGGCCAACTATGAGCGCGCCGGCAAGAAGCTTGGCGTTGATCTGGTCAAGAATCCGGCGCTCGCCATGGAGCCGTGGATTGCGGCCGAAGTGCTCGTGCAAGGCTCGAAAGAGGGTTGGTTCACGGGCAAGCGATTGCTCGATTTCATCTCACTCACGCGTTCGGATTTTGTCGACGCCCGCAAGATCATCAACGGAACGGATAAGGCTGGGCTCATCGCCGGATACGCGCGCGAATACGATGCGCTTCTGAAATCTGACGGGTACGGGGTCGCTGCCAAACCAACAGAAACGGCCCCTGTAGCGCCGGCCGAGCCAATCCCGCCCATTGAGCCGCCGAAGACCGAGACGACGCCAACGAAGCCCGCTTCCGGCAAGCGCGGCATTCTGGCGATCCTCGGCGCCTTGGTTACTGGCGGCGGCTTCGCGCTCACCCAGGCCGAGACTGACAAGCTCACCACTGCGGCTCTCGTAGGCGGCTGCGTCTTAATCGTGGCCATCGTTGCCATTCTGGTCTGGAGGCGGAAATGAAGGTCAAGCAGCCATCCGTCAACCCGACGAACAAGCTGACCGCCGCCGTGATTGGCGCTGCGGCCTGCCAGGTTACACGAACCGTGCTCGCCAACGTCGCTCCGGGATGGGCCGATGAGGCGATGTGGATCGCTCTTGAGCCCATCATCATCTTCGCATGCGGATGGTTCACCAAGGATGAGGCGAACGTGAAGCTATGAGCAACGTCGTCAAATTCGGCAGGCCAGACCCTGATCCTCAGGTCTGGGTCTGCAACTGCGGGTGCTCGACACATCGGTTCTATACGACAGGCGGGATTGAATGTGCGTCCTGCGGGTTGATCGCCAGCGTCAGCGGCGGGGAATGGTTGAAGGAGCTTCCGGAGCCGTCCGCCGAACCGAGAGAAGACATTCCGGAAACGAAGGTGATTTCGTTCAACGGCAGCCCGCGCCAGGCCTTGCAAACAATGGTGAAGCGTGTCGATCCGGACACGATGGTGGCGTTGATTGCGATCCAAGAAAATGGGCGGGTCAATACATGGGGCGGGGTTGATACCGAGGAGCGAAGGGAATGGCTGGGCCGCCGGCTGGAGGAGGCTTCTGATCTCCTGACGAGCCTTATCCCAAAAGACGCAGGAGTGAAGCCATGACCGGTCTCCTATTCTCTCTCATCGACCAACTATGGCCCATCATTGCGATGGCAGGGACCGCGCTTGTCGCGCTGTTCCTCGTCTTCCTCAAGGGCAAGTCCGCCGGCAAGCAGGCCGAGCGCGACAAGGTTGCGAAGCAGGAACAGAAGGCCCGCGACACGGCGTCGAAGATCGACAGATCGATTGCCGCGAATGATCCTGGAGCGAATAGAAAGGAGCTAGGTGAATGGTCCGGAAAACCTTGATCCTCGCCGCCTGTCTGGCGCTTGGCGGCTGCGTCACAGCGCGGGGCGACTTCTGCCAAATATCATCTCCCATCCGACTGTCCAACCAGATCGTGGAGCAGATGTCGGATTCCGAAGTGAACGACGTCCTTCGACATAACCGGCTCGGACAGGAACTTTGCGGCTGGAGCCCGTAACATGGCCAACGGCACGCCCGACGCACAATTCGCGGCCCTGTCGCAGCGCGTCACCGGTCTTGACGCTGCCGTAGAATCCATCCGCAAGGATATCCACGCTCTCGTCTCAAAATTCGATGAGCGATCGAGGATGCCGTGGGGCACGCTGCTCGCGGCTGCCACACTGTTCTGGATGGTGATCACGTCCTTCGTCACCATTGGTGGCGGCGTGGTGGCCTGGGGGCTGCTCAGCCAGAATGCGAACATCGTCAAATCTTTGGACGAGTTCAAGCAAGGATATGCCGACAACAGGCTAATTGCTCGGCAAGACGGTGAATCGCGCAATGCAGACATTCGATCCGAATTCGCCCGCGTGGATGGCGTGCTATCCCGCTCCGTTCCGCGTGAGGAACATCAGCAAATCTGGTTGGCGCAATCGAACACCGATCGGGACCAGCAACGCCAGATCGATGAAGTGAAGCAGCAGCTTTCCGGCCTCTACGGCGCCCGCGACTTCTTCAAGGACGTTCAGGATCGGCTCGACCGACTGGAGCGCACCCGCTCAGGAATACCCTGATTTCAGGCGAACACCTCGCTTGATAGAATGCCCGTCGCCGGAATCCACCGGCACGGGAGGACGCAATGCTCGACAAGCCGAAAGGTCTGACAATGGCTGAAATTCAGGACATGGTTCATGAGGGCGCCGGCATCTTTGAGGCATCGGAGGATGCGGCGCGCGAGATCAAGCAGAAGTTCCGCAAGCTCCGCAAGATGTTCGAGACAATCCGGGACGGCGGCGTGATCGGCGCGCTCGAATGCCAGGCGCTGTCCTGCGAGTGCGACGCGCTGGCGACCGACTTCGAGGCCAAGATATGGTCCTTGCACTCCAGGCTCACGAAGCGGGCGCAGGAACTCGGCATCGACCTCCCGCAGACGCGGGACGGGGGCCGCTGATGCAGTGGTATCATTTCACCCTGATCTCCGCTGCCGGCATCGCCGCGGCGCTGGCGTGGAATGTGCCGAGGGCGGTTCAGTGGATCGCTCTCGGCGGCATCCTCTACGTCTTTTCAGCCATGTGGCACAACTACGGCTTCCCCTATCCGACCGCGTTCGGGGCCGCCACCAATCTGATCATGTGCTACCTTCTCTGGATATACGCCGATCAGCGGTGGGAACTCCGGATATGGAACGCATACCACCTCATGCTGGTGGTCGATGTCCTGTTCATTTTCGGGTACATCCGAAGTCAGTACGCGTTTGCCGTATCGCTCGAAATTATCAACCTCATCGCGTTGATCTTCATCGCGGGCATCGGAATCGCGGAGAGGGTCGATGGAATACGCGTTGGGCCTTCTCGTCTTGGCTGGGCTGGTAGTCTCGATCGTGCTGTATGGGCTGAAAGATCGGCACGTTCGCGGCCGTGGTGGCAAACCGCCAAATGATCCCCAGTGATGTCTGGACCGGGATGATCCTGAAGCTGCTCGGGTCCGGCGCTGGTGCCGCGCTCGCGCTCGTCTTCGTGCCGCCCAAGACCTATCTCGGCTTTGTTCGGCGCCTCACCGCGTCTCTCATCGGCGGCATGATCTTCGCGACGCCGGCTCGGGAATTCACCCGGTTCTCAGATAACTGGGAAGGGCTTGTTGGCGGGGCATGCCTCGCCGCCTTTGCCTCATGGTGGGCGATGGGCATGATCATTCGAGTTCTTCGGCTGTGGAAGCCGAACACTGAATAGCCGCCACTACGGCGCTATCCGCCGGCCTGTCGGTCACAGGCTGTTCCCCACCTACTTTAGCCGCGACGGTCCTTGATGGGCTGTCGCGGCTATTTTTTGCGTTTCCGATCCAGATCATGCCGGCCCCAAATCCCGATCTGCCCGCTCCACCAGTTCAAACCAGGCTTCTTCCGCCAACCGTGCCGCTTCATTCTTGGTGTCGGCATATCCCGAGATCGAACCGTTCCGTCCCCGGTAGCTGCCGTTGCAGGTCCAGTGCCATTCGGCGTGGCGAAAGTTATGGCCCGGAGCGAAGTAGACGCGGCAGACTTTCTGCTCGGCGTCATCCAAGGCGATATAGTCTTGAGGGCGCCCGGAGCGTTCCCATTTCAGGCGTAGAGGCATGCCTAGGAGCTAGGACGAAGGCGGGAGAGCGTCAATCGGCACTCCGCCGGGCCGCCGACGTTCTCCGCCACGCCCTTGTGGTAGCATCAGGAATGTTCTGGCAGACGCAGTAGTCGTCGGCACCCATGCAGCCGCAGCGCGCGCCCTGCGCCTTCTGTTCGGCACCTGACAGGCATGGCTCATAAGCCTCCAGCCGTAACCGGAACCAATCCTCAACCGCGTCTTGGATATGCTGCGCCAGTCCGATGTGTTCGCTTGGGCTGCCGTCGCCTTCGAGGAAGTGCTCGGCGAGGTGGAAGCATTTGGGGTCGAAGCCGCCGCCTTTGAGCATTTGCTCCCGTGACCGCCTGCGCTGCTGCGCTGCTGCCATCTTGCCGGTGTCGAGAACTGGTTTGCCGTATGTCATGACCGGGCATCCTCTTCTTCGGCAGCCTCATTCAATAAGTCGTCCAGCGTGACAGGCTCGCACTCGACAAGCACCTTCCCCAAGCCTTCGCACTCCCCGCAAATGACCTGCCTGTATTCCGGCTCTGTCGCGCCACTGCTGGCGGGAAGCGGACCTTCATCCCATTCACCGGCGCCGTCACAGCAGGGGCAGGGCACAACTCCCCACGGCCCGTGATCCTCCCCGGTAAGCTGGCGTAGCTTCTCGCCGTCCAGTTCCAAGGCGCGCTGCATTTCGCGGTCGACGTCGGTCATCAAAGTTTTCCACCTGTGGGCTGATACTTACGTCCACCGCGGGCGAACAGAACGCGGATATGCTGCTTGTTCACACAATCGCAGGCGTTGAGATCGGTTGACGAGCAGCATGCCGCATAGTTGGGCGGCAGTTCGTCATCTCCTCGGAATTCGGCGAGGGCATTCTTCGCGCGATAGCTTATATCGCGACGGTCGAATGCCGGCCCATGAGGGTGGGGCGCGTAGACAGCCGGATTGGCGTAGAACTCCAGCGCGCTCTCCAGTTTCTTTACGGAAGCGCTATGCCTCTCGATAACGCGAATGAGGTTGGCAACCGCCGCATCCAGTTCGGCTGCCACACGAGCGCCCTTGGTGGTGTCGGTGTGGTCGATAGCCATCTTCGCGCCCTTAGACGATGTACTGGATCGGAGCGCTGAGAAGGAAACAAGTCCCTTCCAAGTCCAGCTTTTCCAGATAGTCGAAGTCGGCATGCGGATAGACATCAGGCTCCGACACGATCCGCCGTGCGCGCAGTACGGCATCCTGAATATCCTTCCATCCGCCCGGCAGGCTCTCCACGTGGTCCGTGTAGAAGTGGTCACGAATGAAAGTGTTGCTAATCCGGGTAGTCATTTCTCTTGCCTCCAAAAGCCATATGACTTATATAGCGCATATGCCTTATGGAGGTCAATAGCGCATATGCGAAATTCTTTGGTGGCGGAGGAAATGCCCATATGCGATATCCCGCGCGTGGGCAGAAAGATGCTTTGGCCAGATAAGATAATCGCGCCGCTTCCAGCAGGATCGCTGAGGCGGATAGAGGCCGCTTTGCGCGAGGGTGAGGTGAAAACCGATCTCATCCGCGAAGCCGTCGAGCGCGAGCTGGAGCGCCGCGAATCCGAACCCTCGAAAGACTGAGCGCTCACCCTTCCTTCTCCTTGTCCCGTTGAGGCGCTAGGTGGTGGTGTCGCTTTCCCATTCCTGATGGACAGCTATCATAGCCATGAGCAACGGTCTCATGCGCCAATTTATGTCGTTGCGGATGGTGTTCACCAGCGAAAGTTCCCAACTTTTTGACGTTGCCGCCGCCTCGGCCAGCATGTGTGGGTACATCGTCTTGAGGTGGTTCACCGCCTCTCGTCCAATGTTGCGAGCCATCTCGTCGAAAAGTCGACGCGCCCGCGCTTCGTGGCTTTCGCCGCTAATGACGGCAATCTCGCGGTTTCGCTCGCTCATCTCTCAACCTTCCTGCGGCCTAGCCGCTCTATGGGACTAGGGACCGAATTCCTCATTCCAGCATTCGAAAGCGCCCTTCAGGCCTTCAATCGCCGCATTGTACCCTTCGACGTAATCCGGGCTCTTCCCGGCAAACCAGTCGTCTGTGGCGCGGTCCTTGTCCGTGATTTTCCAGTTCCCGTCAGTCCATGCCAGGAACTCAACGAACTTCTGGCGGAACAGAGCTTCGACCTCGCCATGCAAATCGAGCATCATCCTACCCTTCCCCTCCCGTAGAACGGGGAGTGGCTTCCGTTCTGGCACCTCGGATCAGAAGCCCAACCCATAAGGACGGTCGCGGGGGATCCATCAAATACATCTGCAGCTACATAATGCTGCATATTGCCCCACCATCTATTACCTCCCCTTTGAGGCCAGCGCGCGCATTCGTCGTCCGCTGCGGCGCCGGGATGCTTCGGTCCACCCTCGCCACGTCAGCCGTACTGAGCCGATCACGCAGGTAGGCGCGATGTGGTAGCGCTCACTGAACGTCACGCTGCCGGTCTCACGCTTGATGTTCAATCGCCCGAACCACAGCTTGATGCACACCATCCAATGCCCGCCTCCAGCATGGACGCTAATCGGGGGCCAAATTCGAAATTGATTAGACGGCCGCATCTTCATCGTCCTCCACTGGAACGGGTGGGGAGAGGGCAATTCGGAACGAGAACGGAACGCGAATTGGAAACCGCGCGCGATAATTGGAAACCGCCGCTTGACGCGGGGAATTGGTTTTTGGCCTGGAAGCCTTGCGCGGTAAGGGTTTGTTTGGTGGGTGCGACAGGGATCGAACCTGTGACCCGCTGATTAAGAGTAGTCATTCGAGCGAAATCCTCGTGTGAATTCAAGTATATTGGTTTCCAATGCTCCATTCCAGTGCGGTGTGGGATCGCGGGACAAAACGTGAATTGGAAACCGCTCATTTTGTCTTCAACGCGGCTGGTTGAACCTCTGCCCATCTCTCTTCAAGGCGTCGCATGCCATTCTTGGCGAGCGCCCGCAAGCTGACATCGCGGCCATAGTGGCGGACCATCTGTTCACTCATATTGGCGATAGAACCTACCTCGGCTTCGGTGCAGCCGACTTCGAGAAGATTGATGACAGCGTTTTTGCGGAGGCCGTGGAATACGATCCTCTCCTGCCGAAAGCGGGTGAACGTCTTACCGTTCATCATGCGCTGCCAATCCGCCCGGAAGCCGTCTGCGGACTGGAATGGGAGGCCGCGCGCGCCAAGGTGGAGCTGGATCGCATCGCCCTTGGGGGCCTTCTCAATCCATTTCCGATACTCGCTGTGGATCGGTATCCAGACCGTGTTGTCAGTTTTCTGCGCGCGGACCTCGATCGTGGTTCCGCTTTCGCGGGGCCGTTTCATCAACAAGATATCGCCCTGCCTCTGACCGGTGAACAGCGCCGATAGGGCAGGGAGCAGCATGTGGATCGGGGCGTGTTCCAGGAGGGTGTCGAACGCCCATTCCGGCCATGGCGACCAGGGCTCGCCTCCGGGCACCTTCTCGGTATGCTCTATCGTGTTCGACGTGCTGTAGCCGCGCGGGATGCCCCATGACATCAGTCGGGAAAGATAGGCTCGGAACTGGTTGGCGGTTGCAGGAGTATCGCCAAGCGCGTCGATCGCCGTCTGCGCATCAACGGTCGTCAGTTCAGCCGGCATGTCAAAAGCCCATCCGGCTTTCACCATCACGCCGGAGCGCCTGTAGCCTCGCTGAGTAGACTCCGCGAGAGCCTTGAACGTTTCGCTGGCTTCGAACGCTTCGACTAGGCCGGTGAAATCCTTGGCGTCGGAATGCTTGCGCCGCTCGTTCGCGTCATAGAACCGGAAGGCGTTTGGCCAAAAATCAACCGCCCGATGGTCGGGAAGTTCGGCGCCGTAGAGGAGAAAGCCTTCACCGATCCGCTCTAGATCCCGGCAGATCGCCGAGGCTTTGGCAAAATCAGCCGTAAGAGGCTCCGGCATCCGGATTGAAGGCCATGCGGCCGCGGTATTCCTCCCGCGAGTGTAAAAGGTGTAGACGACATCTACGCCGCCACCGCGCGTCTTGCGAACACGATGCACGTGCGGCGGCAACTCAACCATGCCGCTCTTTCCCGAGCGCTTCGACAAATCTTGCTCCCATCCCGGTGGGCCGCTCATGAATACCCATGGCCCGATCAAGATCGAGACGATACCAGAATTTTCGCCGCGTTGTTTCCACCCACCTGGGCTGTGGATATGTCTTGCCTACGCGGGACAGGAAGTCCTCGACATGGCGTTCGCCACAATAGGCCGCCGCGAGATCGGCGTTCATGCGCGGTGGCCAAGTATCGGCCGGCAAGGTGGCTTCGCGCCGGCTCATCCTCCACCCCCGTTCTCCACAGGGAGGGAGCGGACGAACTCGCAAACGTCAATCTTGGCCCGCTTGGTTTTGGGTGGCCTCGATCGCGTGTAGATAGCCTCGAAGCTCGATAGCGCTTCGCAGAACGGCGCGCACCCTAGCCGCCTTGCCATCACATATCCGTCCACAACCGCCATGACCTTGATCCGGCCTAGCTTCGAGCCGGGAGCCCATGCTCCAGACGTGTCCAGCCATAGGCTTCCGGCAGCAATGATCTCTCTCGCGCTCATGTGCGTGGCTCCAGGGTGGACCGTGGGCGATCTTCGAAATCATCGCCCATGCTCTGGACGATTTCGTAATCCACAAGAATTCGGCCGTCCGGCTTTTCGAGATAGGGGCCGTCTCTGCCAATAGTGTCCTCGATAAAATTGAGGTGTGAGAACACCATGTACGGGACATCGGCGTTCTTGCCGATCATCTTGAAGCCAAGGCACTGCTTGTACATATAGTGCCGTTTGCGGCGCGCGCCGGTGAAGTGGTAGACCTTCAGGACGTCGCCGCGCTCGATTGGAATTCCGCGCTTGTCGAAAAGCTTCGCGATCTCCGCATCCACCTCCCGGCTCGGTCCCTGTAGTGATTTAAGGCGGGAGATCATGGGCGGGCCCAAACGGTAGCAGTGCAGACGGGGCACGTGATTTTCAGTGCATCGCCGTCGCGCTGGTCAGAACTTGGCGTTGCATCCTGCCGCTTGAAGCGGAGATGCGAGCGGCAGCACTGGCACCAGACCTCGTATGTCACGTCGAGCGGGGCAATGCCCCTGGTTAGAACTTCGATGGCCACGGTCAGCCCCTCCCTTTGAGAGTGGCGTGGAGATCGCGAGCGGCGCGGAGGTGGCCCCATGTGACGCCAAGGACGCCGTACGTTCGAGCGTCTGGCACTTCCTCCGAATGGTCTACCCCAAAATACGAGCCACCCTTCTCAGCGGTGTCAATTACCTTCGCGAACGGCTCCAGCACTTCCAGCACCTTCTCTACCGATACCGGGGATGATGGGACTGGGGAGGTGTAGAGACAACGGACCTGGAAGCCTAGACGAGCAAACTCCTCGTGCTCATCCTCATCGTGATGATGCCAAACGCCGCTTTCACTCTTATGCTGCCAAGCCACTGGCTCAGCCTGTATGCTCGCGCGATAGGCGGTGATGGCGGCGCGGGCGCACCACTCGGAACGGATGCGCCGGATTTGCGATTGCGGCGCGTCGACCATCGGATGCGTATCGATCTTCTGTTCGACCGCAGCGACGGCCGCCGCCAGGCCCTTGGGGTCAAGGCTCATCGTTAGTCTCCTTGGGCTTCGCCATGATGCTGGGGAGAGGAGGCAGTCCTACTCGGCGGCGAATTTCGGCAATTGGCACAATGCGATGCGCTTCCTCGATTGCCCTGTTCCGCTCTTCGGCAAAGTTGGGGATCGGAAGCGAGTGCCTGACCTTCTCTAGGCACCATTCGATGAGAAGGACCAAAATGCCGGGGATCAGGAATAGGCCGAAGACCGAGTTTTCAGCAGCGGTGTAGAACGCCGCTCTGTCGATATGGGCTCTTATCTCGGGGCAGGCCCGCGCGATTCTTAGAGAGCGGAAGTACTGTCTTCTTGGAACAAGAAAGCGCCACGGGATCATTTCTGGCTCCTGTGATTTGAGAGAGCGGCCGAAGCGACGGCGCGGTGCCGGATTGCCTCGTCCCGCCAGTAGGCGTGCAATTCTTCGTCTGTCGCACACCCGTGCGAGCCCATTGCCGGATCGGCGATCTCCTCCAGCGCCTTCACCAGCGCTTCTACGGTGGACTCGGCTGTGGTGACGCGGCGGACGGCATCTTTAATGCGACGGCTGATCTCGTCGCATAGAGACACGATAGATATGCCGGCCGCCGACCATTC
>Ga0172380_10006748_pt1 | contig 13182 bp, 14 predicted proteins | sample Leawe162metaG_FD_119747 | JGI IMG/M metagenome (GOLD analysis project Ga0172380, IMG submission 119747) | Leachate microbial communities from a municipal landfill in Southern Ontario, Canada - Leachate well 162 metaG | ecosystem: Engineered > Solid waste > Landfill > Unclassified | place... | reverse complement strand
GTCGCGCGCTGGCTATCCCTGAGCTTTTTTCTGTTTCGCGTCGGGAGGTGGTGGCGATGGTGAGCAAGCCGCCGGCCCCTCGGAAGCGGGCGACGTCGCGGAAGACGAACCTGCGGTCGGTGCCGCCGGCCGAGGAGGTGCCGCCGGCGCCGCCTGAGCCGCCGAAGCCTCAGACGTTGGCGGAGGCGATTGAGGCGGGCGACTACCTGGGGATTCTGCGGGCGCAGCGTCGCGAGCTGGTGACGGATCTGCGGAATGCGTCGGGTCCGGCGAAGGCGGCGATGCACCGGCAGTTCGCGTTGCTGTCGAAGGAGATCGCGGCGCTCGAGGAGGAGGCGGCGGCCGTGGCCAAGGAGGACGGGGAGGCCGGCGGTGGCGGCAGCGAAGACGCCGACGAAGCCTTCGACCCCGAAGCTCTCTGACGTAGCTCGGCATGTCGTCGCACCTAAGGGTGCGGTGTCGACTGGGTGGCCGGCTGTCGAGAAGAAGGCCCTCGATCTGGGGGTGCGGTTCCGGTGGTGGCAGAAGCCGATCGGGCGGCTGATCTTGTCGAAGCGTGCGGATGGGAAGTACGCGTCGACGATCGGCGGGACGGGGCTGTCGATCCCGCGCCAGGTGGGCAAGACGTTCCTGGTGGGTGCGATCGTCTTCGTCCTCTGCATGCTGCGTCCGAGGCTGACTGTCGTGTGGACGGCGCATCGGGTGCGGACGGCCGAGGAGACGTTCGGCAAGATGCAGGCGTTCGCGTCGCGGAAGCGGATCGCGCCGTACGTCGAGAAGGTCGTCCTCGGTTCGGGCGAGGAGGAGATCGCGTTCCGCAACGGTTCGCGGATCTTGTTCGGTGCCCGTGCTGCGGGGTTCGGTCGCGGTTTCGACGAGGTCGACGTCATCGTCTACGACGAGGCGCAGATCCTCACCGATTCGGCGTTGGACGACATCATCCCCGCGATGAACCAGTCTCGGCAGCCTGAGGGCGCGCTGATGCTGTTCATGGGCACGCCGCCGAAGCCGAAGGACCCGTCAGAGGTCTGGATGCGGATGCGCGAGGAAGCGCTGTCGGGTGAGGACGACGACACGGGTTGGGTGGAGTTCGGCGCCGACGAGGAGCACGAGTTCACTCCGCTCCCTGCGCCGCTGTCGGATGCCGACTGGCAGCAGATCGCGAAGGCGAACCCGTCGTTCCCGGACGACACTCCACGCGAGGCGATTCTGCGGATGCGGAAGAAGCTCGGGTCGGACTCGTTCTGCCGCGAGGGCGCGGGCCAGTACACCGACACGACGGGGAGCAGACTCATCTTCCCGAAGTGGCCGGCGTGTGTGACTGATACTGCGCCGCCGAGCGTGACTGCGATCGGGCTCGCGGTGTCGTTGGACGAGGAGTTCGGGTCGATCGCGGCCGCCCGCGTCTGGGAGGACGGTCGGGTCAATCTGGGCGCGGTCGAGCGTCGGGCCTACTCGCGGAAGTGGATCGTCGGCGAGGCGAAGCGCATCCAGAAGGCACACCGGTGCCTGGTCGCCGTGGACGAGAAGTGCCCCGACGGGAAGCTGATCGCGGCGCTCGAGAAGGCCGGGGTCGACGTCCTGGTGATGAAGCTCGCCGACAACGTGGAGACGTGCTCCGACCTGGTTGACCGGGTCAAGGAGAAGCGCATCACTCACCAGCGGACGACCGAGCTCGACAACGCGGTGGTGGCTGCACGGTGGCGGCCGGTCGGTGACGGACGCCGAGCGCTGGGCCGCAAGGCGTCCGCTGGACACATCGACATGTTGGAAGGCGGCGTCGCTGCCCTGTGGGCAAGCGATCAGCCCGTCGAACTCTGGGAGGCGTACACGTGATCACTCGTCTGAAGCGCCTCACGGCCGCTGTCGTTGCTCGTCTGCGTGTGCCGGTGACGGTGCTGCCGGTGGTTGCGGTGCTGGCTGGTTTCGGTTGCGCGGTCGCGGGCCTGTACCTCCTGGCCGGCTTGGCTGTCGCTTTGCTCGTGGCCGGCGTTGTTGTGCTGGTCGCGGGCCTGGTGGTCGACGTTGGCTAGCCTGCTGCGCCGCGTGACGGGCGGCGAGCGCGGGATCGTGTCGATCGACGACTACATCGGCGCTGTGAACCAGTACGGCTTCCAGCCGTCGGTGACGTCGACGATGCCGTTCTCGAACGCGGAGACGATCGCGACGTCGTTCGCCGGCTACGCCGCGGGCGGGATGTCGAACTCGATCGTCTTCTCGTGCCTGTCGGTGCGACAGCTGGTGTTCTCGTCGGTGCGCCTGCGCTATCAGCGGCTGAAGGACGGGAAGCCGTCGGACATGTTCGGCACCCCGGACCTGTCGGTGCTGGAGCACCCGGCCCCGGGTGAGACGACGCAGGATCTGCTGTCGCGGATGATCCAGGACGCGGACCTGGCGGGGAACGCCTACCACGTGCTGGACACGCCGCTGACTCGTCTCGGTGGCGACGACACGTCGAAGAACGTCCTGCGGCTGCGCCCGGACTGGATCTACATCGTGACGCGGAAGCGGATGCGGCCGTCCGGGCAGCTCGGCTGGCAGCGCGTCGGGTATGTCTACTTCGAGGGCGGCAAGGAGTCGGGCAATGACCCGGTGCCGTTGTTGCTCGACGAGGTGTCTCACTTCGCTCCGACCCCGGACCCGCTGGCTTCGTTCCGTGGGATGTCGTGGCTGACGCCCGTCGTACGCGAGATCGAGAACGACAGCCTCATGAACACCCATAAGCGTCGGTTCCTCGAGAACGGCGCGACGCCGAACATGATCATCACGCACGCGAAGGGCGCCGACCGTGACGCGATCTTGGCGTTCGACGAGCGGATGAAGGCACAGAACGCGGGCGTCGCGAACGCGGGGAAGACCTTGAACCTGTACCCGGGCGCGGACGCGACGATCGTCGGGTCGAACATGAAGGAGCTGGACTTCAAGGCCGTGCAGGGCGCCGGGGAGCTCCGGATCTCAGCGGCCGCGCAGGTGCCGCCGGTTCTGCTCGGTCTGACCGAGGCGAAGTATGCGGAGTACCCGCACGCGCGGCGCCGGTTCGCGGACGGCACTATGCACCCGCTGTGGGCGTCGGCTGCCGGCGCGCTCGGCCAGATCATGCCGACGTTCGGCAAGGACTCCCGCCTCTGGTACGACGCCGACGACATCCCATTCCTGCGCGAGGACGAGAAGGACGCCGCGGAGATCACCCAGACCCGGGCGACCACGTTGGCGTCGCTGATCTCGGCGGGCTTCACGCCGGAGTCGGCGGCGAAGTTCCTGATGACCGCCGACGACTTCCGGGTGCTCGAACACACCGGCCTGTACTCCGTCCAGCTGCAGAAGCCCGGCGAGGGCATGAGTGCCGCGGACGCCCGCGCCGTGGCGCTGGCGCTACTCAATCGAGAGGTGTGACGTCATGACCGAGACGATGCAGAGGGCGGCACGGCCGCCGCTGGCTGACCTGTGCCGTGAGGCGCCGTTCAAGCTTCGCGCTGCCGACGACGACGGCGAGGCCGGCGACGGACTCACCCTCGACGGCTACGCGTCTGTGTTCAACCGGGAGACGATCATCGACTCCTGGGAGGGCCGGTTCAAGGAGAAGGTCGCCCCGGGCGCGATGAAGAAGTCGTTCCGCGAGAATCCGCCCCGGGTGCAGTTCGACCACGGCCGGCACACGCTGATCGGGTCGATTCCGATTGCGGCCCTCGAGAAGGGCTACCCGCGCGAGGAGGTCGACCCTGCGCTGGCCCCTGACGGTGGCGCGCACGTGGTCGCCCGGATGCACGACAACTGGCTGATCCAGCCGGTCCGTGACGCCATCGCGTCCGGAACCGTCGACGGCATGTCGTTCCGGTTCTCCGTGATCCGCGAGCAGTGGCATGACCACGCCGGGAAGCGGGTCACGGACGAGGAGGAGCTGCGTGCCCTCCTGCGTCGCACGTGGATGGAGGAGGTGCCCGACGAGGAGCTCCTCGTCCGCACCTTGCAGGAGCTCCGCGTCCCCGAGCTGGGCCCCGTCGTGTGGCCGGCCTACACGGACACCTCTGTCGGCGTCCGTTCCCAGGAGGTCGTCATCGACCTCGCGCGGCTCGGCGAAGCCGCCGAGCGCACCAAGCTTGCCCAGGCCGTCCTGATGGCGGACCGGGCAGACGGCGAAGAGCCGCCTCTCACCCCTGAGGCCGAGGAGCACTCCGAGCTGTCGAACGACACGCCGCCGATCACCGCGCCCAGCGCGGCCGAGGAGCACGAGTCGGCAGCACGCCGCGCACGTCGAGAGGCTGACCTCTCAGAGGTGCGGGCGAACCAGACCCGAATCCACGAAAGGACCAAGCGATGATCTCGCTGCTTCTCCTCGTGCTCGCCCTGGTGCTGGTCGGCCTTGCCGTCTACGCCTCGGCGCGCCCCCGCGTCACCCCCGCGATCGTCCCGGACGGCATCGCCGCGACGGTCGACGCGATCATGGCCCGCAACCGGGCCCTGTACGCCGGCTTCACGATGAAGCTGGAGCCGACCACGCTCACCCACTCGCAGGCTCTCGCCCGCATGGAGGAGATCTCCGGCGAGCTGGAGCGTCTCGGTGAGATCGACGAGCTCACTGCCGAGCAGGAGACGGAGTTCGCCGACCTCCGTGACACGTACAAGGCCCTCGACCTGCACCGGCGTCAGCTGGAGCGTGCGGCGGACCTGGCTGAGATCCGCAGCATGGCGACCGGTGTCCCGGCTGCCGGTGGCGGCCGTCGTGATGACGTCCGGATGGTCGGCGGCGCGACGTCGAGTCGCGGCGACTACGACCGCGACTCGATCCTCGAGCCCGACTCGGTCGAGGACCGTCGGTTCCGCAACCCGTGGGACCTCTCCGAGGTGCGCGAGTTCGGTCGCGACGCCGGCGACCTCGAGGCGGAGTACCGTTCGCGGGCTCTCGCCGCGATCGAGACCATGCCCGGCTGCAACGACAACATCCGCGCAGCCGCGACCACCATCCTCGAGGAGTCCGCGGACAATCCGGGCAAGCTGGCTCGGCAGATCCTGCTGACCTCCTCGCCGGCGTACCTGCGTGCCTGGTCGAAGATGGCCCGCGGCAACGCGCAGGCGCTGACGCAGGACGAGCAGCGGGCCATGGGCGAGGTCGAGCAGTTCCGCGCCATGTCCCTCACGGACAGCGCGGGCGGCTTCCTCGTGCCCTTCCAGCTCGACCCGACGGTCATCATCACGTCCAACGGGTCGCGCAACGACATCCGGTCGGCGGCCCGCCAGGTCGTCGCCACGGGTGACGTGTGGAACGGCGTCTCCTCGGCTGCGGTGTCGTGGTCGTGGGACGCGGAGGGCGCGGAGGTCTCGGACGACACGACCACGTTCGCCCAGCCTTCGATCCCGATCCACAAGGCCGCGGGCTTCGTGCCGATCACCATCGAGGCGCTGGCGGACGAGCAGAACGTGACCCAGGAGGTCGCGAAGCTCCTCGCCCAGGGCAAGGACGACCTCGAGGCCGTGGCTCTCGCTACCGGCACCGGGTCCGGTCAGCCGACCGGCATCGTCGTGGCCCTGACGGGCACCTCCTCGGAGATCAACGCCGCGGCGGACGACACGTTCGCCATCGGCGACGTCTACACGATCGAGGGTGCGCTCCCGGCGCGCTACCGCTCGCGGGCCTCGTGGCTCGCGAACAACTCGATCTACAACCTGGTGCGCCGGTTCGACACCTCCGGCGGTGGCGGGTTCTGGGCCAACCTGAACGACGGCCGGCCCCCGCAGCTCCTGGGCCGCGACGCCCTCGAGTGTGAGGGCATGGACGGCACCGTCACCACCTCCGGTGCGGTGTCGAACTTCGTCCTGGTCTACGGCGCGTTCGAGAACTACGTGATCGCCGACAGGATCGGGATGACCGTCGAGTTCATCCCGCACCTGTTCCACACGGGCAACAACCGTCCGAGTGGTTCGCGCGGCTGGTACGCGTACACCCGCATGGGTGCGGACAGCGTCAACGACGGCGCCTTCCGGATGCTCGACGTCCCGAGCGCTGCCTGATCAACCCACGGCGCAGGGCGGGCCATCTCGGCCCGTCCTGCGTCCCCCAAGCATGCACGCACTACCTCTCCGGAAGGACCCGCCACTATGGCCCTGCTCACCGTCACCGAGTCGTTCGCCGACTTCCGCTCCGGCCACCCTGAGGTCTACAACCCGGGCCGCCTGGTCGACGAGAAGGACCCCGTCGTCAAGGGCCGCGAGGCGTACTTCGAGCCCGCCGACGCGGCCGCCTCCCGCGTCCGTGTCGAGTCGGCCACCGCCGCCCCTGGTGAGCGCCGCGAGCGCAGCCGCCCGGCGAAGAAGGCCGCGGCGAAGCGGGCGCCCGTGAAGGCCGCCCCCAAGAAGGAGACGGCCAAGAAGGCTGCCGCGAAGATCCCGGACAGCCCGCTGCCCACCGGCGACAACGCTCCGGCTGACCCGCCTTCGTCCGAGGTGCTCTGACCTCGTGGCCGAGCCCGACTACTTCACGCAGGCCGAGCTGCGGGCGCTGCCCGACATGTCGACCGAGACCGAGACGCGGATCCTCGCGGCGGCGGCGTGGGCGGTCGGGATCATCGAGGACGAGTGCCGGACGTCGTTCATCTCCCGCACCGTCACCGACGAGGAGCACGACGGCGGCGGTGGCGACTCGATCCTGCTCGACACGCCGTACGTCCTTTCGGTGACGTCGGCCGAGGAGAATGGCGTCGCCGTCACCGACACGCTGCGCGCCAGGCGTGGCGTGCTGCGCCGCTACGCCTCTGGCGCGTCCACGCCGGGCCGTTGGTCCGTCGGGTCCGGGAACGTCCTCGTGACGTACGAGAAGGGCTACTCGACGGAGCCTCCGCCGGCGCTGAAGGAAGCGGCCCTGCAGGCGACGCGCTGGCACCTCCTTGAGGGGCGCGCGTCCAACATCAACGCGCCCCGCCAGACGTCCGTCACGAACGACATGGGCGGCACCACCACGTTCGCTGTCGCAGGCCCTGACAGGCCCACCGGCTACCCCGACGTGGACGCCGTGATCGTCAGCTGGCGGACCCGCCTGAACACGGTCACGTACCCCTGATGGCCGCCCCCGTCTCGAGCATCGGCGTCCCTCTCCGGAAGGCCGTTGTCGCCGGCCTGCGTGACCACTTCGCTGGCCTGTCCGGGTTCAACGGTGCCGCCGTCGCCGAACGGAAGACGGTCGTCGCTTTCGGCTACGACTACACGAACCTGCACCGCGAGCAGGTGTACACCGGCCGCTGCCGCGCCGACACGCCGTCGGCGGGGATGCGGTCGGGTCGCAACACCCGCAACGAGACGGGTCGGCTCGACCTGAATGTCCACGTCCGCGGTGTCGTCGAACGTGACGTCGACCCTGCCGAGGCTGCCGTCGAGCGCGCCGAGGAGATCGGCGGCGAGATCGAGTCGTGGTTCGCCGACCGGAAGAACGGCGAGGGCCTCGACGTCGACGGCCTGCAGACCCTGGTCGTGGAGTCGTGGGCCGACGACTACGGCAAGGGCGAGAACGGCATCACCGCGACCCGCACCTACGTCATCCGCTGGACAGCCCGGCTGGAGTGAGAGGAACCCCACGATGAAGTTCAAGTACGCAGGGCCGCTGGACGTCGTCGACGTTCCCGTCCTCGGCCTGGTCGGCGTGAAGCGCGGCGACGTCGTCGAAGCGACGGGCGAGATCGCGAAGTCGCTGGAGTCGCAGCGCGACGCCTGGCAGAAGGTCGCCGACCCCAAGCCCCGCAAGAAGGCGGCCGCCAAGAAGGTCGCCGACCCCAAGCTCCCGGCCACCCCCCCGGGCGACAACAAGACGGAGGAGTGACCGATGGGCGCGATGGACTACCAGCTCGGCTTCAAGGACGAGTCGACTTTCAACACGCCTGTCACGGTCGACCGGTTCGCCGAGTACGCCGGCGATCAGGCGCCCATCATGGGCATCGCCGGGCGCACCGAGGGCAACCCGCTGCGCGTCGGCTCCCGCGCCCGCCGCGCCGGCCGCACGATCCCGTACTTCCACCACGCCGAGGGCACGGTCGAGATGGAGCTCCTGACGAAGGGGTTCGGGTGGTGGCTGAAGCACATGCTGCCGTCGGTCGCCACGACCGGCGCCGGGCCGTACGTCCACACCGCCACCGAGGGCGGGTCGTCGGCGTCGATCGGGAAGTCGTTCACGGCGCAGATGAACTACCCGTTCAACCCGGCCGGCACGAACCAGGCGGTGACGTTCGCTGGCGGGAAGATCCCGAAGTGGTCGCTTGGCTGCGACGTCGACGGGATGTTGACCGTGTCCCTCGACTTGTGGTTCGCGTCGATGACCACGGCCACTGCTCTGGCGACGGCGGCGTACCCGTCGGCCCCGAACAACTTCGCCTGGTCGCATGGTGTGGTCACGGTGGGCGGCACGGCGTTCGACATCACGAACCTGAACGTCGAGGTCGACCAGGGCATGAACGTGGACCGTCGGCAGATCCGTGGCAACTCGGCGGCGAAGGAGCCCACCCCGGGCGCGCTCGGTGTGACGTGGGGGCTCACCGCCGACTTCGACTCGCTGACGCAGTGGAACCGCGTGCACTCGACGTCGGTGTCCGGCATGTCCGCGGCGATCGTGTCGACGTTCACGAACGGTGCGGACATCATCGTGGTGAACATCCCGGCCGGCCGGTTCGACAAGATCGCCCTGAAGGACGACACCGGCCTCTCGCAGGAGCTGACTGGGGTCGGCGAGTACGACGGCACGAACTCCCCGATCACCGTCGTCTACACCAGCGGCGACGCCATCGCCTGATGGCGCTCCGTGGCGGGGTCAGGGTTGACGGTCTCGACGACCTGCAGCGCGGCCTCTCCGGTGCCCGCGCCGATCTGGATCGCGAGCTCGAGCAGGCGTCGCGTGATGTCGCCGAGCTGGTCGCCAAGGAGGGCCGCGGGCGGGCGAGCAGCCGCGGCGGTGTCGCCGCTCACGTCGCCCCGTCCGTGCAGGCGGACGGGACGTCTGTCAGTGCAGGCGGGTCGTCGTACCCGATGGCCGCCGGCGCGGAGTTCGGCGGCCGTGGCCGGCCCACCACGCAGCAGTTCCAGCCGTACACGAGCGAGGGCTACTTCCTCTACCCGGCGATCCGGGAGACCGAGGACCAGGCCGACGCGCTGTACATCGACCACATCGACGACCTCACGAGGAGACACGACCTGACATGAGTAACACCCGCCGCCCCACCACTGCACGCAAGGTCACCCGCACTTCCGAGGCGAACCGTGAGGACGCGCTCGACCAGGGTCTCCGGATCACGATCGACGGCGAGGCCCACGAGGTCCGAGTCGGTGACATCACCTCACCGTTGGCCCGCGAGCTGCGCGCGAAGATCGGGTTCGGGCCGATCCAGCTGATCCAGCTGTGCGGCGCCGACCCGGACGTGGACCTGATCTCGGCGTTCGTGTGGCTGGCCCGCCGGATCAGCGGCGAGATGGTCCGCTTCGAGGAGGTCGAGGTGACGTACGCCCAGCTGCTGTCTGACGGCTTCGACGTCGACGTCCCCGGCGGGGAGCCGGACCCGGAAGCCTGAGGCGGGCACTCCTGAAGGAGCTGCCCGCCCTGACCCAGTTCTACGGATTGAAGCCAGCCGACATCGACGAGATGACGTTCCGCGAGGTCTCCGAGTACCGCTCTCAGATGCAGCAGAAACTAGCCGAAGGCGGGTGACCGATGTCCGGTAGCGCCCGCCGTGTCCTCGTCGAGTTCCTCGGAGACGACAAGTCCCTCGGCAGGACAATGGGGGACATCGACGGCAAGTCGGGCCGGCTGATGGGCGTGCTCGGCAAGGTCGGCAAGGCTGCCGTGCTGGGCCTCGGTGCGGGGCTCGCGGTCGCCACCGTCGCTGGCGTGAAGTTTGCCCAGTCGGCCGCGGAGGACGAGCAGGCGGCGGCGCTGCTCGAGGGGGCGCTGAAGCGCAGCGGCAACGCGACCGACAAGCAGGTTGCGACCGTGGAGAGCTGGATCAGCGCGCAGGGTCGCGCGACTGGTGTCGCCGACGACGACCTCCGCCCGGCGCTGTCCCGGCTGGTCACCGCGACCGGTGACGTGACACGAGCCCAAGAGTTGGCCCGCCTGTCGATGGAGGTCTCGGCCGGCACCGGCAAGAGCCTCGAGCAGGTGTCGACGGCGCTGATGAAGGCCGAGAACGGCCAGGTCTCTGCGCTGTCGCGGCTGGGGATCAACACGAAGAACGCGGCCGGCGAGACCATCACCATGGAGCAGGCCGTCGCCCGCATGGGCGACACGTTCGGTGGGGCTGCTGCCGAGAAGGCGAACACCTTCCAGGGCAAGCTGGATCGGCTGAAGCTGATCCTCTCCGAGACTGGTGAGGAGATCGGCGCGAAGCTGCTCCCGGTCGCGAACTCGCTGGCCGACTGGTTCCTGAGCAAGGGCCTCCCCGCCATCCAGGCGTTCGGTGGTTGGGCACAGGCGAACCTGCTGCCGGCGTTCCAGCAGATCGGTGACTGGATCACGGCGAAGATCGTGCCCGCCTTGCAGATGATGGGCGACTGGATCACGGCCCGCGTGCTGCCGATCTTCCAGCGGCTCGGCACCGAGGGCCCGTCGATCTTCGCGAAGGTCCGCGGCGTCATCGAGTCCAACGTGCAGACCATCATCGGGCTGGTGCAGGTGGTCGCCGGACGCCTCGCTCCCGTGTTCTCTGCCCTGGTCGACACGTTCCGTTCCCGGGTGCTGCCGACCCTGGGTCTGATCCTTGATCGGTTCATCGAGTGGCAGCCGACGATCTCGCGGGTGGTGACGAAGCTCGCGGACGTCGGGGCCACGATCCTGGGCACGGTCCTGCCGCCGGTGATCCGGTTCGCTGGGTTCCTGCTCTCGACTCTGGTCCCTGTGGTCCTCGACGTCATCGAGGTGCTGGCGAAGATCATCGGCAAGGTGGTCGCGGTCGGTGCGGCCTTCGTCGATGGGGTGCAGGACGTCGCCCGGTTCGTGAGTGGCGTGCGGGAGAAGGTTGGTGTCGTCCTCGAGTTCATCGGCGGCATCCCGGGGAAGGCGCTCTCGGCGCTAGGCGACCTGGGTGGCGTGCTGTTGGAGGCCGGGAAGAGCATGATCCAGGGCCTGATCGACGGCATCACGTCGAAGGTCGGGGAGCTGCGGGACAAGCTGCAGTCGATCACGAAGCTGATCCCGGACTGGAAGGGTCCGCTCGACCGGGACAAGATCCTCCTGACCCCTGCTGGTGAGGCGCTGATCGAGGGTCTGATCGCGGGGATCGAGAAGAAGAAGACGAAGCTGCAGTCGGTGCTGGAGAAGGTCACCGACTATGTGAAGCGGAAGCAGGACGCGTTGGCGTCGCTGCTGGACCGGCGGCAGTCGATCGTCGATTCGTTCAAGGGGATGGCGTCGTCCGTGTTCGGGGCCAGCACAGGCACCGAGGACAGCCCGGCGTCGGTGGAGAAGCTGATCGACTTCAGCGCGAACCAGCGCGGCCGTGCGGACCAGCTGAACGCCAGCGTGGGCGCGCTGATCGGGAAGGGTCTGTCGAAGGAACTGATCCAGCAGATGATCGACCAGGGGCAGTCCGGGTACGACCAGATCAACATGCTCGCGGGTGCTACGGACGAGCAGATCCGGACGTTGAACGCGAACAACGCGGCCACGACGTCGGCGTTGGCGGCGGCTGGTTTGCAGGCTGCGGACGCGATGTTGAAGGACTCGATCGACGCGGCGCAGCGTGACGTGGCGTTGGCGGACACGATCCGCGACAAGCTGCAGGAGCTGCTGGAGAAGCAGGACAAGAACACGATCGTGCAGCTGGTGTTGGACGGCAAGGTGCTGCACGTGTCATTGAAGAAGCTGAAGCGTGAGAGCGGCGAGAAGTTGGGGCTGGACTGATGGCCACCTCGATCTACATGCCGTCGATCGTTGTGGAGATCGCGTTCAACGCGGGCTACAACACTCCCGCCGCGTCGCGCACATGGACGGATGTGTCTGACTACGTCGAGCTGCACGAGAACATCGGCATCGACTTCGGTCGGCAGGACGAACGGTCGACGGCGGGCGCGAACATCCTGAACCTGACGTTGGACAACACGGACGGCCGGTTCACGGCCGGCCGTGCGGGGTCGCCGTACTACCCGAACGTGAAGCTGGGTCGCCCCATCCGGGTCCGTGCGACGCCTCCGGGTGGCACGACGTCGACCCGGTTCGTGGGGTTCGTCGACGAGTGGCCGGTCGAGTGGGACGGCACCGACGCGTACGCGAAGGCGAAGATCAAGGCCTCGTCGCGACTCGCACGGCTGGGGCTGTCGACAAAGCTCCGGTCGATGCCAGAAGAGGCGATTCTTGCCGGTTCGCCCGCCGCATACTGGACGCTGGGTGACCCCGCTGGGTCAACATCCGCTGTCGACTCGTCTGGCCGGGGAGCTCCCTCGCTGGTCGCCGTCGCGGACGGATACGTGGGAGACACTGGGGCCCCGATCGTGTTCGGCAATGCCACAGGCCCAGGGACAGACGGGCTAACTGCCGCCGAGTTTTCCAGCGGGCAAGTCTTGCGGGCAACCCTGGCGGGTCCGGTGCGTGCCCTTCACGTAACCCTGCGAGTTGATGCCACTCCAGCTTCCTCGGTCAACGTCATGGCCTATTCGACGCTGTACCTGCGTCTGCAGTCTAGTGGGACGCTCCGCGCCGATCTCGCCATTGGCGGCGGCGGCGCCATTGTGTCAACGGATACCGTCAACGACGGCGCGACCCATGACGTCACGCTTACATACGCCCCTTCTGGCACCTGCTATATGTACATCGACGGAGTCCTTCAGGGGTCGGGCACTGGCGGCTCGTTCGAGCCTGAGGGCGGCCTCAGCATCGGTGCCGGCTTCACTGGAACGCTGTCGCACCTCGCTTTCTACGACGCCAGCAGCCTGACTCCAGACGCGGTGGCGATCGCAGGAGCAGTCTTGGGAGTAGCGCAGCGAACCGACATCCGCCTGTTGCAGATGGCCGCTTGGGCGGGTGTCGCATCGACTGAGGTCACTACCCAGACCGGTGTCGAGACCATGACGTACCAGCAGACGTCGGGGCAGACGGTCGTCGACGCTCTCCGTGACGTGGAGTCCACCGAGGGCGGGGTGCTGTTCGACGGCCGCGACGGCAACGTGACGTTCCACAACCGTTCGAACCGCTACCTGCAGACCGTGGCGGCCACGTTGGAC
>Ga0172380_10006747_pt1 | contig 13183 bp, 23 predicted proteins | sample Leawe162metaG_FD_119747 | JGI IMG/M metagenome (GOLD analysis project Ga0172380, IMG submission 119747) | Leachate microbial communities from a municipal landfill in Southern Ontario, Canada - Leachate well 162 metaG | ecosystem: Engineered > Solid waste > Landfill > Unclassified | place... | reverse complement strand
GGAACAAACTTCGCAGACCATGGTAGCCTCCTTTTGGCTAGAGTTACCAAGACTGACAGCGAATTATGTGCCGACGTTCACTTGCACACCGAACGGAGTTCCGTCTTCGAAAACGTGCTCAGAAAACATTTGCTTCCATGTGATTTCGTCGCCTGCAATGTTCGACCCATCGTCGTTATAGTGAATTAGTCTAAATCTACCGTTTTTGTCGGTCTTTTCAGTTTGTATCCACCTGTCGCGATGCGGCTTGAACTCAGCAGCGTCTTTGAATGGGCGGTAAGTAGGAACGACTTTCTCTAGAACGAAGTAGGGAACTACATGCTCTAACCCGTTTAGCCAAACGGAACCAGGTGCAATATGCTCAACAGAAAAGACCTCGCCAACGGATTGCAAATAGACTGGATAAACTTTGTACCCCCATCCACCTTCGTCAGGTTCCGGCGCACGCAACACACGCACCTTATCCCCAACCTTAACGTCATGCTCTTTCACCCATGCAGCTTGACGTTCGGCGTAAGTAGGCTCCAGCTTGCGGGCGTAGGCTTTTGCGGCACCTAGTTCTAGCAACTCCGATATGTCATCGCCTTGGCAAGTTGAAAAATACCACCCAGCAGCTTGTAATGACATATCACCATCGAGCGCGCATCCTTCCGTTACCAACCGATAGCCAGGAGGTGGTTCAATCGACTTCGGCGCTACCCAATCGAATCCAGTGCAATCAGGAAGATGCGTCACGTAGCGACCATGTATCTTCTGCACCACGCCATTCTCACGAACGAAGCACATCATGCGATTGTCTTCGTCACCAGCTTGTGCAGAAACAAACCTAACTCTACCAACGTCAGAATCCGCCCAATCCCCAAACTTCCACACATGCGACATCTCCCAACCTCCAATTAACAGACTCAAACCAATTCCAAAACTCCATCACAGTGTAGACGAATGGACCCACGTAAGCAAGTGGAATTCCAGAGGCGATTCAGAACGTAGGTCAACGGGGTGGTAACGATGGGGTGGCACGAAGCGGTTCAAGTTCCGGCAAGCCGTTGAATTGCAATGTCGCAGTACTCTTTGTTGATCTCAATTCCAATTGCTCTGCGCCCCAGTGCCTTCGCTGCCACCAATGTCGAACCGCTTCCCATGAAAGGATCAAGAACGATTCCACCAGTCGGCGTTGAAACAAGCTGCAGGAGATACTTCATCAATGCGAGTGGCTTCACGGTTGGATGTGTGTTCGTAAATCCTGGGTCGCTATCTCCGAATAGTGGTTGCTCTTTCGATGGACGACTACCACGCTCAGAACTGCTTGCCTTCGCGCAGTAGAAGAATCTGGCGGCAGAACCAGTTGAGCCTTCTGTCTGTTCGGGTGGAGCATCGCGGTCGCCGTATGCGTTCTTTGTCTTGCTCGTAGTTCGTATATGGTGCGGTTTAATCGCTCCGCTAGTCGTCTGCGGAAATCCAGCCAGCACTTCATCGCTTCCATCGTGAATTACGTTCGCTGGGAATCTGCCGACTTCACTATGCTGGTTTGCTGAGTCTGGTTCGTAGTTGTCTCCAAGCCCTGTTTGAGACGGTCTTCCGTTCGCGCCGCATTTGTAATCGCCATTTAACGGAACTCTCGATCGATCGACTGCGAGCCCCGCAACCCCATGCTTCAATGCATTCTGAGCAAACGTTCCATCAAGTGCTTTCATCGCAACTATGATCGGTTCCCACGCTGGCTTCAGTGCAGTCCCCCAGCCGTTCCATTCCTTCGCCGCGTCGGTCGATGGAGCGGTTTCCTGGTGATACGCCTCTACCTTTTCAGGGTCATCCATCCAAGGACGTTCAAACCCACCTGTTCCCCCAAGCGTTCCCTTAAAACTTGCGACTGACGACATATTGCCGCGATTGGCGAAGCCCTCGTGACCTGGCTTTACGCGACCAGTTAGTTCCCGCTCAGCTCCAGCCGCCTTGTCGATCGCCTTCGAAATATCCAACGACTTAGGAAACCCACTTCCGTACAGCCAATTGATACAGTCCCGCATCTCCCAGCCTGCATCCTCAATAGCACATGCCAACCGATGAAACGTTCTAGTACCACCGAAAGACAGAAGCATCGCACCAGGCTTGCAGACACTTAGCAATTCCTGCCAAACCTCCACGGTAGGCAAAGCTGAATCCCAAGCCTTGCCCATAAATCCACCGCCGCCATTTCCGGTCCCAATGGGAGCTCGACCATAGGGTGAATCAAGATTAACCGACACAGCGCCACTCCCACCCTTCTTGTTCGCAGTCAGAGCATACGGCGGATCAGTTACGATCGAATCTATCAAGCACTCCCGAAGGAACGACCCAACCTCACGACAGTCACAATTGTAGATAGCAATTCCGTCACGCTCGTAATAAGGCTCAACCATCAGACAAACCCCCAACGCAAGAGACAGACACCAACAGCACTCACACTGTACCACAATGGACCCAATTGAGCAATAGAAAGTACTAAACGGTTTCATAGGGACATAACGATGGTACCGGTGCCGACGGGGGCAGGGTCCGGTTCGAATCCCAGCCGCCCGCAGTTTCCGCCCTCCTCAAACAGCCGCTGCCCTGCCTCGCAGCCACGCTCACCGCTGCTCGGTCGCTGTATCCTTCACCATTCGAAGCCTCAGCCACCCACGCCACGCAGCCCTTCGAAGCCCTAACGCCCCACAATAGCCCACAATTCCCCATGCTCTACGCCCCTCACAGCCCACGCATGCACCATGAGCACCACAGAGCAGCCATACGCAGCCACGCATGAACTGGGAATCGGGTTTCAGCATCCCTCAGAAGTAGGGCAGCGTCCCCAATTGGGGACAAACTTCGATGCGTTGCGTTCATGCCGCTCGATGGGCGTACCCCATATTTCCGTGCAAACTATGCACTTTTTGACAAAGGAGGGGTGTAGAATCGTCCCCAATTGGGGACAAATTAGCCTTCCAGCATCTCTTGAAGCAGCCCGCGAATCTCCTCAATCGCCAGTTTCTCACGCCGTACATGCTCCCGTTCGTCGTCCTGCTGACTGGTTGCCTTCACTGAAATGTCAGCGAACTTCGAAGGAAACAGTATAGAAGTCTCCAGCCAGGACAACGCCGCATAGCTCGGAGCCGGTGACAGAGCCCGCGATAGGTCCACGCCCGCACCACTGCGGACCTTCAGTCGATTCGCGGTCACCCATGCTATTTCGGTCTGAAGCTGGGCATTAGCCGGCAGCGTTCCCCACGACTCCGGCATCTCTCCCAACCCAGGCACGCCGTCGTCTACTACTTCTGGTTTGTCCCCAATTGGGGACGATTCCTCGGCGGGAATCTCTGTTTTCTCAGGGGTTTCAGCGATTTCCGGTTCTGGCTCAGGTGGCGATTCATCAATGATGACAGGCTCGGGATGCTCCACAGCTGGAAACAGCCGGTTGGTTTCACGGGTCGCCCATTCGTAAGCAGTTCCTGATCCTTGCCCTTTCGGCATGCCAGCGGATCGACCCTCACGACGAAGCCTTTCCCAGCACATTCCCTGCGTTTCGCCAGCTTTCGCGTGCGCGATGGGTCCATTTTGTACACCATTTGTAGTGTACGCAATGACAGTATCGGCAACTGAGAGAGGAACGCCCCCCTGGTTTTGGTTTGCGTCTTGCTTGTCCAGTTGGGTGGTGCCTGCGTTGTCCTGCGTTCCGTCCTCCGTGTTCCCAGTCTTCTCGTTCTCGTCATTTGGGTTGGCATTGGAAACGGGTTTGGGTTGGCTTGCTTGCTTTCTTTGGTTAATTTTAGCCTGGATAATTGCGATGCACTTGGGGCAGTCTGTGTCATTGCAGTCTTTGACGCTGTGTTCGCTTGTCTGTGGAGGAATTACACCGAATTCGTTGGGTACGAATGGATCCGCAGCCGGTCTGTACTCCTGATTCACAGTCCGCATTGGTTCGTCTGTGGCGCTTCCGTCTATTCCATCCGTTGGAATTGCTTTGGGTTTAGCTCGAGACTTCCCGGTTGCTGGTTTTGCTTTAGCCATTGGATTGTCCTTCGAAATAGGCTTGGGCTGCTGCTCTGGACGCCTTCGCCAGTTCTTGCAGCGTTTCGGAATCGGTCGCTAGGTTGTGCTGGATGTGCGCAACAGCCAGCTTGGAATAAATCTCCATTGCGAGCTCATCCGCGATCGATGGATCCGGAGCTTGGAAGAACTTCGGCTGCTGCATCGGTGCCGGCTGCCCCATCGAGAGTGGCGATTGAATAGGTCCGCGTTTGTCCGGCGCGAACTGCTGCGGACCTCGGGAGATCCCTGGAATTGGTCTCTGTCTGTTCATTTTGGCTGCTATTCCTTATTGAGACTGACGCGCAATTTGGTGCGACTCAGATGTCACGTTACTCTGTCTGCGCTCGTTTTGGGGCATCCTGGGGCACTGAATTCGAGATTATAGCGTAGGAATCAGCTCCTAGTCTCAATAAGCAGCTAAAACACACACTTTTGGGTGGTTGGTAAGATTCGCCCATCTTTTATGGATTGGCTCGGCGACATTCGGCAATAACGCAGTCGTCGCAACGCGAGTTTGCTGATTCGCTCAATCCCTTACAAATTGGACAGGTGTAAATTCCGTGCGGCTCTTGCTCAGATATGCACTCTTGTTTGGCTGCTCGGCTTAGGTCTTTGGAAACGACGCGGTGGGATTCTTCCTCAGTCACCTGCTTGTCGAGCATGATCGCGATTCGCTCGTACATCCTGAAGCCTACCAGAAACCCGATAAACGATTCCTCAGACGAAGACAGTCCGGTAGTTTCCTTCACGCACATTTCGAAATGACGTCGCACTTCTTTCTTAGAAATCTTGTTGAGCATGATTACCTCAAATTAGGGGAGAATTTCTTAAATAACGGTCGCTCGCAACACGTCAACAAAAGCATTGTTTAGCGCTCGATACTCTCTGGCTTTTGCAAGTGCATTCTCTGCCTGCTTGCGTGATTTGAAACGCTTGGCGCTTTCCAGTACACAGGTTCGACCTGGGTCGCCCTGCCAGGGAGCTAACCAGCACTCAAAGTCCAATTGCACAATGTAGAACTTACTGAGAGGCATTTCACACTCCACCCACTAAAAGGAAAAAACAACCAAGGCTCGCACCACATCGAAACTCTACTGAAGCATGCGAACTAAATTGGCTTCAGTGTCTCTGACCCCAAGTCTTTTACCAGACTCGTCGCGATGTACTCGCTTATGACAGCTCTTGCACAGCGAAATAAGAGAATCTAAATCATCACCTGACATGGTGGCTGTATTGTAATTTCGGTGATGCACTACAATCGCTTTGGATCGACAAACGCGACAAATGCAGCCATCACGCAGCAAGACCTTCGCGCGAATCGTTTTCCATAGATCGCTTTCAAGGTACTCTGAATATCTTGGCTTTGCCTTTGGCGCGTTACCAGTCCGCTTGTTCCACATCCTTGTTACTATGCCTGCACGAATCCTTTTGTTTTTGCATACGCTCCACTCAGCGCCGCATACGCACCTAGGACCAGTTTTGCCCTTTGCTTTCCTGAGACATTCCTTGCAATACTTTGAAGCCATTTTGAGTACCTCATAAAGTCATTTTTGATTCTTAGATTGAGCGTCCTGAAGGCAGACCGATACCCTCCCCAGGTTTTTGAATCCCAGGTCGAGTGCTGCCTAGTAGCGTTTTTGACTCTTGAGTCTCGCGCCCTTTTAGCAGATTGACGAGCCGATGAGTTTGTTTCTCAGTGCTGCAAAGCATCAATCTTGCTGCGACTAACTTATCGGAATTGCCTCCGACTCGACCGCCCCTTTCGCAGTAAACCTAGGGCTTGAGCTTTGGTCGTCCCCACAGTGCTCGATCTCGCAATTTGCGCTGTTGGTGGGTTTCCTCCCGACCACAAATTGCACGAAAAAACCGCTTGTAATCGACCAAGAATTACAAGCGGTTAAAGCGGGTTTCCCCGATGAATCATTTGCTCGAGTCGTCTTGGTCACAACGTCGATAGTGTGGGTAGTTGGATTCGAACCAACGATTTCGAGCTTATGAGGCTCGCGAGGACGACCGGACTCCTCCATACCCGCGAAAGCATTCTACCGAACAGAACAGCCCTCGGCAAGCATCAGGACCATGCGCAATTCCCTGAGAAAACAACGATTCTGGAAAAACTTCCCCAAATGTGAATAATTCCACTTGCAACATGGACCCCGCACGCTAATATTGACGATAGAGAAACAGACAGGGCAGTGAGACGCCCAGCAAACTTTCTAAAACCTGGAGAATTTCTGATGACGACGCACATGGGAGTTAGGACTGAGTACGAAATGAACAGTAGTCGCAAGCGTGACTACCTAACCGTTTGGTCGGGTTCATTCTTCTCAGTGTACGAAGCAATTGGCGTATCCCTTCCAAAGATGAACGGGTACATGCTGACGACATACAACGATGATCGAGTCAAGGTCACATGCCCAGCGCCACGAACTGAGAGCAACTACATCGAAGTGGATGCGGCTATCACAAAGGCACTAGCTGAGCATTACGAACGCATTGGCGCTACTTCAGTCGAGCAGCACATCTTGCGTAAGGCTTCTGAGTGGTCAATAGAAACACAGAACGACAAAACGCCCTGGATGGAAACGAGCAAGTAATTTCCCTGGGACGTGAGACTCCCGATTTTCTTAACCTTGGAGAATTTCAAAATGTCAGACCACTACAATGAAACGAACTACCCGCACTTCGTCGCTCGAAACTGTGAGGCATGGGACATTAGAGCTAACGCAGCAGGCACCAGCTTGGCTAGCGTCGCCGTGAAGGATGGACACCTTTCCTCTGGGTTTGGTACTCCGTTCTACTTGGCGACACTGCTTCGAGACTTTCCACAATGGAGCTGGGAAATATCGGACTACGGACGACAGATGCTCGCGCCGTACCATCGTCTTTGTGGAGAAGTTTTGAATAGGGTGCATGCTTAAACCGTTTCAAGGGTGAGGCTACTTGGACACCTAGTAGCCGAGCCCATGCAACGTCTGCAGGACAATACCACGACTAGAAGGAATCCGAAACCATGACCACTGAAGCCACGACAGACGCACTAGCTTTCGACCATCGCGCCACCTATTGCCCAGAAGACAATAAACTTCGCTTCTACCCTGACTGGACAGACTGCGAGTTCGAAAAAGAGGACTTGAAAGCCGCCGGCTATCGCTGGGCATCAAAGCAGGATTGCTACGTTTGCCCACGCTGGACACCCACCGCCGAGGATGCCGCACTTGATTACGTCGCAGAAATCGAAGACGAAACCTACAGCCCCGCCGAACGTGCAGCCGACCGCGCCGAGCGATTCGCTGGCTACCGTGATAAACGCCGCTCTGGTGCTCATTCTTTCGCTGATCGCATGGGCTCCGGTTCTATTGGATTCCAGGACCACCGAAAAGCCGACCGAGCAGCCAGGCGCCGCGATAGGCTGGCAGGGCATTCGCTGACCCAATGGGACCGCGCCGAATACTGGCAATCTCGAACCGCTGGAGTGATTAGCAACGCAATTGGCAAAGAGAACCCAGCCGCACGCCGCACCCGTATCAAGCAACTTGAGTCGGACCAGCGAAAACAGTTGGCAAGCCTCAAGGAACGAGCCGAACGCCTAACCGCTTGGGCGAATGTTGCGACAATGGAAGGCGGCGACGTTCTATTGCCTCTGAGCGAAGAGGGCTACGTGAACACTTCCGAAGCTAACGAAGCTGGACGTACTGCCTACGCTCTTGCAAATGTTTCTAGCCTGCTAATCATTCCGCACCCGAACGAAGCAGCGAACGAATACGCCGCACAGCTTCACGGAGAGTATCACCGAGGATTCAGCCCCTACGAACTGCTAACCAATAAAGGGCGATACGGTTCTTTCGATGGCTTCGAACGCCTCACGCCTCGCCACGTCGCAGAATTGTACCTAGAACACGTTGGCGACCCTTCCGACGAAAACGACTACGGCAGACGCTGGGAACGGCATTACCAATTTCGCCTAGACTTCGAGCGGGCAATGCTGGGCGAAGAAGGCGGCGCGGCTACAGATGCCGAAATCGTCGCAGGTGGTTTTATTTTCATGCGTGGCGAAATGGGTCGCTGGTTGGCAGAAGAAGCCCCGAGGGGATGGTGCCAAATTCACCGCGTTCATAAATCTCGCTCGACTGGCAAGGCATCCAGCGTTGAGGTTAAAGGAATCTACGGCAGGCACTTGGCAGGCGATGCACGCGAAGCACTTGTAAAAATTGACATTGAACGCTTCGGCGCTGACCGCTACCGCGCCCCAACAGAAGAGGAACTAGCAGCGTTTAACGATTCGCAGAAGGCAGCCAAGAAGGCGAAAGCCAAAGCAAAATCGACCAAGCCACAGGCACCGCAGCTAATCAACCCAACACCAGCAACCGCTGAACTGCTTCAGGCAATGCTAAACGACTTGGAACGCGACGAACGAACGCACAGCACGACCATCAACAGCACGCAAGAGGCTTATAGCTCACAGAGCAAAGGCAGCTATGCCGACGCCGAAACCATTTCTATCGGCGAGAAGGGGCGACCAATGCGCAACTATTACACAGGTGGAGAGAATGACGACTCTCAAAGATTCTGCGTTTTCAAGGTTCGAACCTACACCGGAGGAGGAAAGGCTAAGCGAGTGGTAATAATCACCGATAAGCCACAAAAACCGCTCCCGTTCGACCTAATCGACGAAAAACGTGCAGAGTGCCCAACCGAAGAAAGCCACGGGCGCTCATTTGCGGAACTGTTCAGCCGTCGCGCTGAATGGGGCTACGAGTTCAATGGACTGGCTGACGACGAACGAGCCACCGCCAAGCAACTCCGTCAAGACTTCGGCTATTTGGGTTGGTGCCGTATCGAGTGCAGTAACCAATGCGATTTGACGACAAAGGGCGCTGAAGTGCTCAAGAAGTGGCAAGCAGTTTTGCAGCCGCAAGGGAACGACTCGCGGACATCGGAGACAAGGAAAGGCAGCTTGACGCATACCGTGAAAGTTTTCGCCGTGCATCAGAAGCCGCAACGAAGGCGGAAACATTAGCAGCAATACAACGAGACCACGCAAAGAGGATGGGCGAGCGCGTAAACCAATGTTTGCGAGAACTTCGAGAGCTTAAATCATGAGAGATAGCACACGATGCGGCTTAAACCGCTTGCGAGCCATGAAACCAGCACTAGACGAAGCCTCGGCAGAAATGGCGATTGAGCGCGGACGGTTCGACGCAATCAGAAACGGCGGACCAACCGTCGCAGTGACAGCGTTCAACCTATTCCAGACTCCTGAATCTATCGCTTGGAAACTAGCGGGAATGATTCCAACAGGTGGGCGAGTGCTCGAGCCATCTGCAGGACTTGGGCGGTTACTTGATGCCATCGAACGCCGCGCCAGCCCTACAGAATTGGTAGCCGTCGAGATTGCTACTCAGTGTGCCTCTGTGCTGTACGCTCGCGAGACATGCCGACTTATTCAAGCCGACTTCCTAACGTGCGATAGCGAGCGACTGGGAGGGTTGTTCGATGCTGTGGTTATGAATCCACCTTTCAAGATGGGAACGGACATAAAGCACATTGAACACGCTTTCAAGATGTTGAAGCCTGGCGGGCTGCTGGTCGCTTTGTGTTTCGATGGAGTGAAGCAGAACGCAAAGCTAAAACCCTGGGCGGATTCCTGGGAAGTGCTTCCGGCTGAATCGTTCAAAGCTGAAGGCACCCTAGCGGGCGTTTGCTTGCTCACGAAAACTAAACCATTTCAACCAACCACGTAACAGAGTCGAGCGATAGATGAACCCGATGCGATCTGGATGACGTTCGACCGAGCGTCAAAGTGAGGTCATTGGCTAAGATGGCTGTTGACTAGCTGGGTTCGATTCCCAGCCCATCGATTGATTGAATATGACGATTAACCTTGGAGTAAATAGCGATGAAACTGGTCTACGCTTGCGGAAAAGTTGAGACGCTGAAGCCTATGGGGAAGGGTCGCTATCAACACGAGAACGGTTCTATCGGAACACCAAACAAAGCCATGAAAGCCGAGAACAGCAAAAACGGATTCGTGAAGATCGCTAACAAGTACACGGAGAAAACAAGATGAACAAATGCAAAAGAGAAGCAAAAGACCTAGTGGCCGCAGGTGAATGCGAAGGCGGCTGTGTTGACCACGGCGGGCATGCTGGAAAATGCGAGCTAGTTCAAGTGACTGGTGCAGCGGGCATGAACTTCGGCAAGTTCTCATACTGCAAGACAGCACAAAAGATCGATTCTGAACGTGGGCTTTGCGTAGAAGTTGTAAGCGAGCAAATAAACAACGATACTTCAAGCGAAGACATCGACCGCGATTGGCTAAATGAAAACTTCGTGCGAGAGCCGTATTGCTGGGCACTTCCAATTGCTGGCTACTACATCAGCGAAACCACCACCGGATACTATCGAGGTCGCTTCGATGTTTTCGGCGTGGAAGATAACGGAGACGAAACCACATACGGTCAAGTTGCTCGCAAGGGTGAACTAGCCAATATGCTGAAGCTAATCGCGGCAAAGGAAGCCATTCGAGAGATTCGCGATAACGTGCTTAACGAGCGCAACCAACTGGCTGAAGCTGGATTCGATTCCGATAAGGTTAATGCGGTGCTTGGCATTATTGACGACGCAACTTCAGGACTAAAATTATGACCGATAATGGATGGGTTTTAACAAGCGAACGATTGCCAAGTTCGGCAGACGGTAAGTTCGTATGGGTGACCTACAAAGGAATCGCTAGCGTAGCATTTGTTGAATCGTTCGTGGTTTGCGAATCCGGTCATATCGCTTGGATGAATATGAAACCGCCTCCACCATTCAGGGATGATAGTGATTGCGAGTTTGGCGACAAATCTGAAACACGCACCCATCAATGCCATGTGTGCGGATTATTTTGGACGACTGCGGAAGGTGAGTACGATTGCTGCTGTGAATGAACTTTTCCACTTTAACTTGTTTTTGGAGACCAAGACCATGATTCGATTTTTAGTTCAAACCGCGTTGCTGTTCGCATTGCTGTACGTCGCTCTGCTCATTGGTCACGCTTACGAAGAGTGGTTCAATGCTAAAGAAGGCGATATGTATTTCGGAAAGCAATTGTCGTACTGGATGAACAACTACTAGGAACAATTGAAACTCCCCTTAGTATCCCAGCACTAGGGGCAAAGTCTCACGAGTCTGGGTGGTGGAATCGGCGGCGTGTGGGAAACGCTATGTCTAAGTGGCAACTCCGGCTGGTTTGCGGAGCTAGTAGGTTCGAATCCTGCCCGATTCCCTGACAGTTTCAAACACTTACCCGAAGGAAACACAATGACTGAACCATCACTAGCTATCGCTATCGACAAGGCTGGCGAACAACGTGCCAAAGAGATTATGAAAAACATCAAGCTATCTGTGCTGAAGTCGCTTGAGTCAGCATGGCGACCTAAAGGCGCAGGAGAGGAATTCATCGGTGATGACGTGAAAGCTGTGCTGCGAGCACTTTCTCAACCAACTTCTTACGATTCTAGAACACTCGAAGTTGCACCTTCGAAGGAACTCATTCAGGCATGTCGCGCAAAGATCATCAACGACTTGCTCAAAGGACTGCCGAACATCCGTGAGTTGACCGAAATGGCAGAGCGACAACTTCAGCCCACTGAGTGATCGAATCGACGATTAAACCCCGGAGGAATCATGTCAAACAAAGCTGGAACTGTTGTCGGCGCGTTCCGAGTCTGCAAACGCAACAAGGAACTGTTCAAGGGATTTCCGTACTTCGTAGCAATCGACCTGCCACAGTATCCCGAAGCGTGGTATCTGCGAGCAGACGGAACAATCAACGTCGACTGTTGCGACAACCCACAGAAACGCGACGAGAATAGCGGTTGGTTCGCTTCGATGGAAGACGTTAACACAGCAATCAAGCTCTACGAAGAGAATGGAGCCAAGCAAGCATGCTAAGTAACCGCATAGGGCACGCTGTACTAACGAAACGGTACGAAGCCGCAAAGCTCGAAATCAGGCGTATGCGTGACTTACTTCGTCGACGTGATGAAACCATTTCCAAGCTGAGAAGTACGATAGCAGACGCAAAGCAAGTTGAAATTGGGATTACGAACACAGTTCAGCGCCCGCCTGTTTGTGGATGCAGACATTGCATCGAGGTAGCTGGAAGACGGTTAACAGACGGGAGAATTGAATCATGAGAAACAACGGAAAGCACTTAGACAAGCATCGCAAGGTGCATCCTATTATGGGTGCAAGCCATCCTGGTGCGATGTATGGCTACTTCCGAATTAGATGCGACGATTCGGTTTTAGCAATTATTTCCAGCGGCGAGAGTCACGGAGATGGATTGCAATCATGGGAGCATGTGAGCGTTTCCATATTCCCGAAAGCTCAGAGAGTCCCTACATGGCAAGAAATGTGCATCGTTAAGGACTTATTTTGGGCACCGGATGAAACGGTCGTCCAGTTTCACCCAGCGGATAGTGACTATGTGAACGTGTTCGATTGCTTGCACCTATGGAAGCCTCCTTATCACATCGAACTACCGCCAACTATCGCATTAGCGCCTTCAATCACAGGGAGGCGATGATGTCGCTGAATGACGTTATTGGCGTTGCTATCGTGATGGTAGTAATCGGCATACTGTTGGCGGTTGAGGCTTCTTATGGAAGGCGCAGCCGTGGCTAGAAACATTTCCTTTGCTCTCACAACGAAGCAATTCCGAGACCGGACTAAGACAGTCACTCGCCGCTTGAAGTGGCTGAAACTGAAGGTTGGCGACGAATTGATGGGCTGCGTCAAGTGCATGGGATTGAAGCCAGGCGAGCAGATCGAACGACTGGGAGCTATCAAGGTGACTGACATTCGCCGTGAACCGCTTCGGAGGATGACCGACGAGCTTGATTATGGATTCCAAGAAACTGCGCTTGAGGGATTTCCTGTTGGGCACGCTAAGCATTGGCCATCGGAGTTTGTTCGAATGTTCTGCGACAACATGAAATGCTCGCCAGAAACGGAAGTTACTAGAATCGAATTTGAGTATTTAGATTAGGAGTAATCATGCAGCTCGGAACGGATGATGAAGGCGAGTGGGAAGAAATGCCAAAGCTCGATTACGCTCTGTTCGCACTGGCGTTCGTGTTGGCGGTGCTGG
>Ga0172380_10006746_pt1 | contig 13185 bp, 11 predicted proteins | sample Leawe162metaG_FD_119747 | JGI IMG/M metagenome (GOLD analysis project Ga0172380, IMG submission 119747) | Leachate microbial communities from a municipal landfill in Southern Ontario, Canada - Leachate well 162 metaG | ecosystem: Engineered > Solid waste > Landfill > Unclassified | place... | reverse complement strand
AAAGTTGCTGATGCGCATCTCGCCGCTGGTCCGGATCAGGAAATCCGGGTCGGGTAGTCCACCGGTATCGAGATAACGGTCAAACAGTTCAGTGGTAATTTCGCCCGGTTTCAATTTACCGTCTACTGCATCCTGCGCAAGGAGGGCAGCAGCCCGGCACAGTTCCTGTCTTCCTCCGTAGGAGAGAGCCAGGGTCAGCACCATGCCGGTGTTTGCAGCGGTTTTTCGAACGGCTTCGTCAAGGGTGTCATTGACATCGTCAGGCAGATCACTGCGGTTGCCGATGAAATTGTAGCGGATATTTTTTCGTATCATGCGCGCAGTTTCCTGGCGAATATATTTTTTGAGCAGGGTCATCAAAGCGCGCACTTCCAGCGCCGGCCTTGACCAGTTCTCCGAGGAGAACGCGAACAAGGTCAGGTACTTGATGCCCAGCAGGTGGGCCTGTTCAACCACCATTTTTACCGTTTCGGCGCCGCGTTGGTGGCCGACGATGCGCTTGAGCATGCGCTGTTGTGCCCAGCGTCCATTGCCATCCATGATAACCGCCAGATGTGTCGGAAGCTTTTGCGGATCAAGCAACGTCATCAGACTTCCATGACCTCTTTCTCTTTATGGGTGACAGCCTCATCCATCTTCAGTTCAAAACTTTTGGTAATTTCCTGAACATCTTTTTCATATTTTTTCAGTTCGTCTTCGGTAATGGCTTTATCTTTTTCCAGCTTCTTCAGTTTGTCGATCGCATCACGCCGGATGTTTCTGATTGCGATCTTGTCTTCTTCAGCCCTCTTCTTGAGCCCTTTTACGATATCCTTGCGGCGCTCTTCGGTCAGGGGGGGAAGGTTGAGCCGGATGGACTTGCCATCGTTTGACGGGGTCAGCCCGATGTTGGCATTCATGATGGCTTTTTCAATGACCGGGATGATCTTGGCTTCCCATGGGGTGATGGTAATGGTGCGCGCTTCGGGAACAGCCAGCGTCGCTACCTGGCTCAAAGGGGAGGTGTTGCCGTAATACTCGACGGTAATGGCATCCAGGATGCCGGTCGAGGCGCGCCCGGTACGAATTTTCACAAATTCGTTTTTCAGGACTCCCAGCGTTTTTTCCATATGGATCTTCATGTCATCAATTACGTTCTTTGGCATGGCTATTCTCCTTGTACGATGGTGCCGATCTCTTCACCGCGGATTACTTTCTTGATATTGCCTTCCGTCGTCAAATCAAAAACAATAATTGGCAGATTGTTATCCATGCAGAGCGATATAGCAGTGGCATCCATAACCTGCAACCCTTTTTTGAGAACATCAATATAGGAAAGCCTTGAGATTTTAACCGCCTCGGGATCTTTTTTGGGATCGGCCGTATAGACACCATCAACTTTCGTCCCCTTGAGGATGACCTGGGCGTTGATTTCCATGGCGCGAAGGCTTGCGGCGGTATCGGTCGTAAAGTAGGGATTACCGGTGCCGGCTCCGAAAATAACAACTCTCCCTTTTTCAAGGTGCCGCATGGCCCGCCGCCGGATGTATGGTTCGGCTACTTCCTGCATGGCAATGGCCGACTGGACGCGGGTGGTGACACCCTGCTTTTCGAGGGCATCCTGCATGGCCAGCGAGTTGATGACGGTGGCCAGCATTCCCATGTAGTCGGCGCTTGCGCGATCCATTCCTTTGGACGAGGCTGCCAGACCGCGAAAAATATTGCCGCCGCCTATAACAAGCGCCAATTGCACGCCGCTGTCGACAACTTCCTTGATTTCCCTGGCGATGGTGGTAAGAGTTTGCGGGTCAATGCCATACCCCTGATCACCGGCCAGTGATTCACCGGAAAGTTTCAAGAGTACCCGGCTGTAGGATTTTCTGCCCATGTCATTCCTCCGGAATGTAGTTATTAACGTCTGTCAGAACAATACTGGAATGGTGCATAAAGCGGGAAATGGATAAAAAAAAGCCGGCCATTTCGGGCCGGCTTCGTTGAAAGGATTAGAGGCCGGCAGCTGCCGCCACCTCGGCGGCAAAGTCACATTCCTTCTTTTCCAGACCCTCACCGAGGGCATATTTTGTAAAGCGGGTGATCGTGATGGTCGTACCGAGCGTTTTACCTGTCTCGGCGGCCAATTGCTGGATGGTCTTGTCGGTGTCTTTGACAAACTGCTGCTCAAGCAGGCAGATATCGCCGTAGAACTTGTTTACCTGTCCATCAATGATTTTTTCGATAATGTTTTCCGGCTTTCCGGTCTCACGCGCCTTGGCACGGTAGATGTCCTTCTCGCGCTCAAGTACGTCTGCATCAACTTCGCTGCGTTGAACATACAGTGGTGACGCTGCTGCGGCATGCATCGCCACATCCTTGACAAATGCGGCAAAAGCAGGATCTTTGGCAGCTGCAGCGTTGTCGCAGGTCGCTTCAACCAGAACGCCGATCTTGCCTCCCGCATGGATGTAGGAGCCGATTGCGCCGGCGCCCGGAACAACGTAGCTGCTGAAGCGACGGATCTGCATGTTCTCGCCGATTACGGAAATAGCTTCATTCAGCATGACCTGAATGGTCTTGCTGCTGTCGTCGCAATATGGCTGGGCAAACAACTCTTCAACAGATGCAGGGTTGGCCTGCAGGATGTGGTTCGCGATGTCTTTGACGAATCCCTGGAATTTGTCGTTTTTTGCAACAAAGTCGGTTTCGCTGTTGATCTCGAGCAGAACACCCTTATCGCCATTTGCAGACACGGCAGCAGCGACCATTCCTTCGGTTGCGGCACGGCCGGCTTTTTTGGATGCTGCGGCAAGACCTTTTGTACGCAGGAAGTCTACAGCCTGATCAAAATTGCCATCAGTCTGTTCAAGTGCTTTTTTGCAATCGAGCATTCCGGCCCCGGTTGATTTTCTTAATTCAGATATCTGTGCGGCTGTTACGGCCATTTCTATCCTCCTGCCCTGTCGTTACAACAGGAATTTTAATAATGTGATGAGTGGTTTATTCGCCGGCTTCTTCCGCGGCAACTTCTTCAGGTGCATATTCATCCGTACCCTCGGTGTCGGCCTGCAGGGCAGCCTTGCGAGACTGAATCCCTTCAAGAACGGCATCTGCCATCTTGGCGGACAGGAGGCGGATGGCGCGGATAGCATCATCGTTACCCGGAATGACATAATCGATAGGGTCGGGATCGCAATTGGTATCGACGACAGCAACGACCGGAATGCCGAGCTTGTTGGCTTCCTGAACGGCGATCTCTTCGTTTTTGGGGTCAATGACAAACATGACGCCCGGAAGTTTGTTCATCGATTTGATCCCGCCGAGGGTTTTCTGAAGTTTTTCGCGATCGCGGGTAAACTGCAGCGCTTCTTTTTTTGTATAGGCTTCGATGGTGCCGTCTTCGAACATGGCATCGATTTTTTTCAGGCGATCGATACTCTGCTTTACCGTGGCAAAGTTTGTCAGCATGCCGCCCAACCAGCGCTGGTTGACGTAATGCATGCCGCAACGGGCTGCTTCTTCGGCAACCGAATCCTGAGCCTGTTTTTTGGTGCCGACAAACAGAACGGTGCTGCCATCCTGAGCGGCTTCCCTGACAAAATTGTAGGCGGTCTTGAAATAACGGACGGTTTTCTGCAGGTCGATGATGTAGATGCCGTTACGTGCCCCGAAGATATAGGGCTTCATTTTGGGGTTCCAACGCTTTGTCTGGTGACCGAAGTGGACACCGGCTTCCAACAGTTCCTTCATGCTGATACTTGACATGTGCTTCTCCTTTGGTTTTTCCTCCGCCCCGCCGAATCCCCGTCATCAGTATAAAGGGACACCGTCGGATCTGTTCGAGGCGTGTGAATTGAATAGCGGGGTTTTATAGCACAGTGCCGCTAGTGAAATCAAGGAAAAATACGAGGATTACCAGAGAAGTGCGGCGATGGGGCAGGCTTCTATACAGCGGCCGCAGGAGGTGCAGCGTTCGGGATGCCGGATTACGGCGTTCTTGTGAAACCGGACGGTTTCCAGTGTAAGTATTTTTTCGGGACAGGCGGCAACACAGCGACCGCACCCGCTGCAGATTGTTACGTTGACCTTCGGTACGGCTGGCACGATGTTTACAGTCCCAGGTCCATCTGTTTCCAGGTAAATTCGGGTTTTGTCTGCTTGCGGTTGAAGGGGTAATAGCGGGGGCATTTGGCCACAACTGCGTTCGCCGCCTGTTTGCAGGTGCGGCGGCAGGATGTGCAGAGCTTGTTGGAGGGTGGCTTGTGTGCACTTTTATTCTGTGTCATGCGATCTATCCATGCAGGGGTGAGTTTCAACCCCACCCCTGCGAATGTGGTTTATTCGACAAACCTGACCCAGCCGAATTCGTCTTTCAACTTTCCGGTCTGGATACCGGTCAGGGTGTCATACAATTTTTGTGTGATCTCCCCAACCGTGCCGCCGGTAAGCTGAAGGACTTCATCCTTGTAGCAAAGTTTTCCGACCGGTGTAATGACTGCGGCGGTGCCGCTGCCGAAAGCTTCGGTAACCTTGCCGGATCTGATGTCGGCCATCAGGTCGTGGACGTCGATCTGCCGCTCTTCAACGGTATAGCCAAGGGTAGGGGCCAGTTTCAGCACGGAATCGCGGGTTACGCCCGACAGGATCGAACCGGTCAGCGGTGCGGTAACGATGCGGGTGCCATAGGCGAAGAACATGTTCATGGCACCGACTTCTTCAATATAGCGCCGCTCACGGCCATCGAGCCAGAGCACCTGGTCATACCCCTTTTTCTTGGCTTCGAGTCCTGCTTTGAGCGAACTGGCGTAGTTGCCGCCGGTCTTGGCTTCACCGGTACCTCCCGGCACGGCGCGAACATAATGATCCTCCACCAGGATATCGACCGGGTTGAAGCCGGCCGCGTAATAGGCTCCCACCGGCGAGAGAATTGCGAAGAAGTAGTAGTGATTCGAAGGGTGGACACCCAGAACCGGTTCCACGGCAATCATGGCCGGACGGATATACAGCGAGGTGCCGGGTATGGTTGGAATCCAATCCCGCTCCAGTGATACCAGTTTATTGATGCCGTCGAGAAACAGCTCTTCCGGTACTTCCGGCATGCAGATACGTTCGGCGGACTGGTTGAAACGGCGGGCGTTCATCTCGGGACGAAACAGGGCCACACGACCGTCAGCCCACTTATAGGCTTTAAGTCCTTCGAATATTTCCTGGGCATAGTGGAAAACAGTACAGGAGGGGTCAAGCACGAAGGGAGCATACGGCTCGATGCGGGCATCACACCACCCCTGGTCGGCCTTCCATTCTACTACCAGCATCCGGTCGGTAAAGTATTTGCCAAAGCCGAGCTTGGACTGGTCGGAAAGCTTGGCCTTCATCTTCTCGGCCGGTAACGGTACTATTGTGATATCCATGAATCACCTCTATCTGAATAAAGTATATAGTGTAACTACCATATTCGGTTAGTTGCGGCAAGACGAAAAAAGCTTGCGCAGCGGGTTTGGACAGCTGTTTGCGGCATCAGAAACGGGCAGTTGCCGATTAAGGCAAAAATCAGGTGCGGTCTCAATGCAGAGCATCGCTGTTTGTCTGTTTTTCTTCAATTGCCCTGCAGACCGTACGAAACCCACCGGATTTTATTTCTAACTTACTAATTGACAAAGTCCCGCCAATCTGTTTTATTGCGGGCTCTGATGTGTGTAACTATTCAAAATAACTGAATTATTTTAGTTTTGCTAAATAAATTTATCGAGGAGAATGTCAAAAATGGAAAAATACCGATTTCGAAAAGTCATGGCGGCCAACCGGGGGGAGATTGCCATCCGCATCTTTCGCGCCTGTACTGAACTGGGCATCGGCACGGTTGCCCTCTATTCCGAAGAGGATAAGCTCTCCCTGCATCGTTACAAAGCCGATGAAGCCTATCTGATCGGCAAGGGAAAGTCGCCGATCGACGCGTACCTCGGCATCGACGAGATCATCGCTCTGGCACTCAAGGCCGATGTCGATGCCATCCATCCCGGCTATGGCTTCCTGGCTGAGAATGCCGAGTTTGCCGAGGAGTGCCGGGTCAACGGCATCACTTTTATCGGACCTTCCGCCGAGATGATGCGCTCACTTGGAGATAAGGTCTCCGGGAGAAGGGCAGCGATTGCTGCCGGCGTCAATGTGGTTCCCGGAACGGAAGCCCCGATCGAGAAGGAAGAGGAAGCCCTGATCTTTGCCAAGGAACATGGCTATCCGATCATCATCAAGGCATCGGCGGGTGGCGGCGGTCGCGGCATGCGCGTGGCAAACAACAAGAAAGAACTGCTGGAGGGACTGGTGGCGGCTGGAAGCGAAGCCAAGGCATCGTTCGGCAATGCCGAGGTCTTCCTGGAGCGCTACCTTGCGCATCCGAAACATATCGAAGTTCAGGTGCTGGGGGACAACTACGGCAATCTGGTGCATTTCTTCGACCGCGACTGCTCCGTGCAGCGCCGTCATCAGAAAGTGGTCGAATTTGCCCCGTCGCTCTCCCTGACCCAGACCCAGCGAGAGGAACTCTGTACGGCTGCGCTCAAAATCGCCGGGCATGTCAAGTACCGCAATGCCGGGACCATCGAATTCCTGGTTGATCAGGAGGGGAAACATTACTTCATCGAGATGAATCCGCGTATCCAGGTGGAGCATACCGTGACCGAAATGATCACCGGGCGCAACCTGGTGCAGAACCAGATCCTGGTCGCCTGTGGTCACAAACTTTCCGACCCCGAAATCAATATCCCGTCACAGAGCGCCATCGACATGCGCGGCTACGCCATCCAGTGCCGCATCACCACCGAGGACCCGGCCAACAATTTTTCCCCCGATTTCGGCACCCTGACGACCTACCGCTCCGCCGCCGGCTGCGGCATCCGTCTCGATGCCGGCAACGCCTTTACCGGCGCCAAGATTACGCCACATTACGATTCGCTGCTGGTCAAGGTCAGCTCCTGGGGGCTCTCCTTCTCGGACGCCTCCAATATCATGAACCGCGCCCTGCAGGAATTCCGTGTCCGTGGGGTCAAGACCAATATCGGTTTTCTCGAAAATGTCGTCACCCATCCGGTCTTCCTGCGCGGGCAGTGTGATACCTCATTTATCGAGAAGCATCCGGAACTCCTCCACTTCCGGGAAAAGCAGGACCGCGCCAGCAAGGTGCTCAATTTCCTGGGTGAGGTCATTGTCAATGGCGCGCCCGGTGTCGCCAAGCCGATCCGCTCCGCCGATTTGATCGAAGCCCGCCCTCCGTACGTGGATACCAGCAGGCCGCGTCCATCCGGCAGCAAGGATATGTTTATGCAACTGGGGGCCGAGGGGCTCTCCAAGTGGATCCTGGATCAGAAAAAATTGTTGATTACCGACACCACCATGCGTGATGCCCACCAGTCCAACCTGGCAACCCGCATGCGCAGCTATGACCTGATCAAGGTTGCCGAGCCGACCTCGTACCTTGGTTCCGACCTGTTTGCGCTGGAATGCTGGGGTGGGGCCACCTTTGACGTCTCGATGCGCTTTTTGCGCGAAGATCCGTGGCAGAGGCTGCACAAACTGTCCGAACTGATCCCCAATATCCTGTTCCAGATGCTGCTGCGCGGCTCGAACGCGGTCGGGTATACCAACTATCCCGACAACGTGGTGCAGAAGTTTGTCGAAGAGGCTGCCGACTCCGGCGTTGACATCTTCCGTATCTTCGACTCGCTCAACTGGACAACCGGCATGAAGGTTGCGATGGATGCGGTGCGCAAATCGGGGAAAATCTGTGAGGCATCAATCTGCTACACCGGTGATATTACCGATCCGAAACGTGACAAGTACCCGCTTGAATACTACGTCAATATGGCGAAAGAACTGGAAAACATGGGGGCTCACATCCTTGCGATCAAGGATATGGCCGGCCTCCTGAAGCCGCTTGCCGCCTATAAGCTGGTCAAGGCGCTCAAGGAAAATATCGGCATTCCGATCCACCTGCACACTCACGACACCTCTTCGAACGGCAGCGCGATGTTGCTGAAAGCGAGCGAAGCCGGCGTGGATATCGTCGATGCCGCGCTGTCGTCGCTCTCCGGCCTGACCGCTCAGCCCAACCTGAATGCCCTGGTGGCGACCCTGGAAGGGAGCGAACGCGATCCGCTCGTCAACGCAGCCGGGCTGCAAAAACTGGCCAACTATTGGGAGACGGTGCGCGACTACTACGCCCCTTTCGAATCCGGGCTCAAGAGCGGTACCGCCGAGGTCTATCACCACGAAATTCCGGGCGGGCAGTATTCGAACTACAAACCGCAGGTGGCCGGTCTCGGGCTGATTGAGCGGTGGGATGACTGCAAGGAGATGTACCACAAGGTCAACATGATGTTCGGCGACATCGTCAAGGTCACCCCGTCATCCAAGGTCGTCGGGGACATGGCCATGTTCCTGGTCAAGAACAACCTGGAACCGGAAGACGTCTTCACCTCCACGGAAGAGCTGGCGTTCCCCGAGTCGGTCGTCGGCATGTTCAAGGGGATGCTCGGCCAGCCGTACCAGGGATGGCCGGAAGAGCTCCAGAAGATTGTCCTGAAAGGGGAACAGCCGATTACCTGCCGTCCCGGTGAGCTGTTGGAGCCTGTCGATTTTGACGAAGAGAAACTTAAATTGGAGGAAAAGCTGGGGCACCGCATCGATGACCGGGCGCTGGTGTCCGCGATCCTTTACCCGAACGTGTTTCCGGAATTCGACCAGCATCGCCAGCAATTTTCCGATACCTCCGTGTTCCCGACCCCTATCTTTTTCTACGGCCTTGAGCCTGGTCAGGAAACCTCTATCGATATCGAACCGGGCAAGACCCTGATCATCAAGCTCAACGCCGTTGGCAAAGTCCAGAGTGACGGTACTCGTACCGTGTATTTCGAACTGAACGGCAATAACCGCTCGGTGGTCATTCGTGACCAATCGGTTCAGAGCGACGAGGCGGTACGGGAAAAAGCCGACAAGAGTAATCCCAACCACATCGGTGCGCCGATGCCGGGCAAGGTGCTGAAGGTGAACGTGAAGGCTGGCGATGCGATCAAGGCAGGAGATGTCCTGATGGTAACCGAGGCGATGAAGATGGAAACCAACATCAAGGCCAAAGCGGATGGTGCGGTGGCTGATGTGAAATTCAAGGAAGGCGATAAAGTCGAGAAGGAAGACCTGGTGATCGTCGTCGCCGAATAACTATTTTCAACACTCGAATAACGCGAACGCCCCGCTTCCGAAAGGAGGCGGGGCGTTCGCGTTATGGTTCCGAAACCGGCATGGTGTTTCCTGAAAGAGCCTCTCTATCCTCTCTTGTCAAATGCGTAGGTCTGCCCCTCCGAGGTTACTCCGGGAAGCGCTGTCAATAATGGAGTCCTCTTTGCCGGTAACGGCCGGGGCGCTGTAGGCCCTGCTGGATTGCTGCGCGGATGATCCGTTCCGGGTGATGGTGACTTCCTGCATTTGAGCATTGTTCGCTTCGGCTGGTTTTTTCTGATCGACACCAGCACCGGGTTGGGTGCTATCAGCTTGTTCCTGGCGGGCCTCCTGCTGAATGGCAGCAGCTTGAGCGGCCACGGCCCGATCCTGTGGCGACGGGTCAGCCGGTGCCAGCGCGGCCTGTATTACCTGCTGCATTCGACTGATGGTTTCCTGGGGCGTGCTGCCGGTTGAAATAGTGATTGGTACCTCACCGGCGGTGATGTAGTTTTTGCCATCCGGCCCACGGGTATAGCTGTAGGAAACCGGCCCGGTAGCAGCACCACCAGACTTGTGGGCCGCTTCATGGGCTTTGACTTTCTCCTCGGTGGATTTCAGCTGGGCTATGGTCTGTTGAACGCGGGGATCTTCTTCTTGTTTTGTTTCGCCAACTTGTGCGGGTTGTGGACTTTTTTGTTCAGAGGTGGCCGGTTCTGTCGTCTTGTTGTCCTGGCGCAGGGCACCCGGACCGTATGGGCGAAATTCATCACCCGAGCTTTTTGATGGCTGAATGCCCAGCTGTGCATCAAGATTAGAATTCGGCTCTGCCGGTGTTGATTGCACAGCATCGTTGACATTTGCTGTATCGGTAGTGTTGTTATCCTCCCGGCTTGCCCGATAAGCATTGAGTGGATCTGTCGCAGAGGTTCTCCCATATGTTGAACTTACAGGTTCCATACTTATTTATTTTCCTGTATCCCATAAACAGAGGTTATATGTTGATTTTACAGAATAAGCCTCATGTTGATCAACTATATTCTCCCTCCAGTGCCGCCCATGGTTCGCGCTTCACGTTAGTCACTGCTTTGAGAAGCCAGTATTTTTGCTAGCTCTTCCGAGGAATAAACCGATATTCTGGATTTCTTAAAATCCTTCTGATTGCGGGTAACGATAGCTTCAGCTCCGACATGACAAGCTGCTTCATGGATCACCGCATCTTCGAAATCGCTAAAATCGGCGACAAGTGCTGATTCGAGAACAAGTCTGTTAACAGGCGCCACCTCAAATAGGCTTAGCAGTTTCTTTACTTCTTCCTGTGCTCTTGGCGCACCTACCGCTTTTGCTGCAAGATAATATACGGTCGTTATTGTGGTGCCACACAAGTACCCGATGATGGTCCCGTCTTCCACCTTTGAAAACAGTTCCGATGCTGCATCCGCGAATGGCATCCGGTCCATCAACACATCGAGGACTATGTTTGTATCCAGAAGAATTTTCAAAGGTGTTTTTCCTCCAGATATTTTTTGTAATCCTTTTCATCAATCCTTGATTCCCGCAATAATCCCCGAAGAGATTTGGTTATGGGCGTTGTGGGCAATGTCGGCTTGGTCTTTTCGGTTGTCAGCATTTTGAAGTAATCTGCCACAACCTGCGACACTGATTTTCCCACCTGCGCAGCGTAAGATTTTGCCTGCTCGATTAATTGGTCCTCAAGTCGTAGGGTGAGTTTGGTTTTCATAGTAACCTCCAAAAAACAAATGACGTACATATTAAGATAAAGTGTACGTCAAGAGTTTGTTCTTGTCAATCCGTTGTATTCGGTTTCAAATTCAATTGAGCGAACGGGGCGGGAGAACAGCGACGGTTTTCGGCCGCTGCTTCTCCTTTTTTTTGGTAAAATCTCATTTGCGGTTGATTCCCAGATCTTTCTTGGCAGACTTGATGAAACGACCAAATGCCTTATCCTTGTTTCGCTTTTCAAGATACGACAGATCGTGAAACTCTGATTCAGCCCTCAGTTTGATAACGTTCTGATAGTGTGCCCGATGGAGGCTTCCTTCCTCGACTGCAGCCAAAACAGCACACCCTTTTTCATTCGAGTGGGAGCAATCACGATATTTGCATTTCGATGCTAACACATAGATATCAGCAAAGCTGTCGCCCATTCCTTCCTCAGCTCCCATAATGCCAAATTCACGCATTCCTGGGTTATCTATCAGCATTGCACCATTACTCAAGAGTATGAGTTCGCGACGCACCGTCGTATGTCGTCCTTCTCCAGTACCACTCACCATTTTGGTCTCAAGTATTTGACGGCCAATCAGTTGGTTTATCAAAGTGCTTTTGCCAACCCCTGATGAACCTAAAAGACTGTAGGTTTTCCCGGATTGTAGAATGTCGCGCACATTGTTAACTCCTTCTCCGGTGATATTACTAAGCGCGATGATCTCCGTAGTTATTCCGGCATTTCTGATTTCATCAATTTGTTCTTGGAGCGTTTCAGGACTGACCAGGTCAGTTTTTGTGAGTAAAATGACAGGGGCTACGTGCCCGTTTCTGACCATTACCAAATAACGTTCAAGCCTGTTGACGTTGAAGTCGAACTGGCATGACTGGACTATCAATGCCACGTCAATATTCGACGCAATCATCTGGTATTCAATGGTATCTCCCGCAGCCTTGCGACGAAGAAACGACTTTCTCGGAATGACGTCATGAATTATTCCAAAGTCGTCAGAGCCGCTGTGTTGAATGGATACCCAATCTCCAACACAAGGGAAGTCACTCGGTCGCTCCGTCGTATATAGAAAACGGCCGGCAAGCTTTGCGCGATATTCGCCAGATTCATCTATTACAAGAAGTTGTTCACGATCCACTGCAACAACACGAGCAAGACGCTGTCCTGCCAAGATTATTTCTTGTGCCTTTGCATCAAACCATTCATCCCATCCAAATTGATTCAGTTGTTCAGAAACAGATAGCATTTGCTATTCCTCAAAAAGTAAAAATTTATCTTCTCATTTTTATCGGCCAACTGGGCTGAGGCTGACCGGGCGGGGTTTGGGCCCGGTCGTGCCGATTGGTTGGGTATTCCGGTTTTTCAGTGGATTTTTGAGTTGGAGGAGAGATCCTAAGCTGCACGCAATTTTTTTGTTCGCTCGGTTGTACGTTTTGCTTTGACTTCCGCTTTTCTTGACGACATTTCATTGACTAGCCGCAATTCCAAACGGCAGCCGAGAGCATGAGCGTATTTTTCTAATGTCGCAATTGAAGGAGAATGTTTCCCACGACCTGATTCAAGGCGGGCCACAGCAGATTGGGTTGTGCCGATGCGCTCTGCTACTTCAGCTTGTGTTACACCTGCGGCGGCACGAGCTTTGAGAAATTCATCAAGAAATCGGAACTCTTCATCCAGTCCATCATATTCAGCTTTTACGTCGGCTCTCTCAAGAGCCCGAGCTTTAAGTTCTTTGTGTGTGAGCATTTTTGTACTCCTTCATTCTTCGTTGTGCCGTTTCAAGCTCTCTTGGTGGAGTTTTATCAGACTTCTTTACAAATTGGTGCAGCATCACAATTTTTCGACCAATCATCGTACAGTAGAAAACCCGAGCTATCCCTTCAGCAGACTTCAGTCGCAATTCAAAAAGGCCGTCACCCATTGCTCTGGTATGTGGCATGCCAAGATCTGGACCAAAGATTTCCATCCTGTCGGAATAACGGAGATAGCGACCTAGGAACCCGGCAGGCATGGCAAGGATTTCTTCTTGCACTGATTTGCTGTAGTAGGTGATTGTCCAAGTCATGATGTCAATATAGCATATTTGCTATTTTTGGCCATATGATTTTTGCTCTCAAAAAAACCATTTAAACCATTCCCCTAGGAGTCTGTCGGGCTTTTTAGCATCGTGCCCGGAATAATCGTTGTTTTAGTAACTGGGTATAACAGTCTGATATTATTGACGTAACTGCTGTTTTCTGCTTGCATTTTTACTGGTTTTT
>Ga0172380_10006745_pt1 | contig 13187 bp, 13 predicted proteins | sample Leawe162metaG_FD_119747 | JGI IMG/M metagenome (GOLD analysis project Ga0172380, IMG submission 119747) | Leachate microbial communities from a municipal landfill in Southern Ontario, Canada - Leachate well 162 metaG | ecosystem: Engineered > Solid waste > Landfill > Unclassified | place... | reverse complement strand
GCCCTCACCACAAAACCACCTCCGACTTCTTCTCGGCCATGAACGCAAACCACCACCGCTACCCCTTCCGTGCCCTCTTTGCCTCTCACCCCTCCTTTTCCTCCGCTTCATGAATTGGCCGTGACGTTACGCGGATTTGGGGTGCGCCCGCCTTGACAATGTTCCGCGCGGGACATTAAAAAGCCTCATGCGAGATGTGGCCGGAGTTCGGGGGAGGGAGCTGTTGCTGGCCTTGGGCTTGTGCGTTGCATTTTGGAAAACCGACGCGGAGGAGACATCGGCCCCGTCCGAATCCCCCGCGATCCAGGACAAGTCGGCCGCGGCGGTCCCCTCGTCGCAGGGGCTGCAAGAAGCCCTGCTGATCGTTTCTTCGAAAGAGGGGGCCGGGAGCGGGTTCATCGCGCGGATGAATGACGCCAATTATCTCATCACCAACGCCCACGTGATCGCCGGAGCCTCCAGCCTTCAAACCAAAGCACTCTCCGGCCAGACCTTGACGCCCGGCAAGGGGCGCCTCGCCGTGGACCATGATCTCGTCGCGTTCGAGGCGGAGAATGTTCCGCTGAGCCTCGACATCGCGACAGATGTTGGCAAGCAGGTCTCGATTGGCGACGAGGTCGTGATTTACGGGAACAGCCTCGGGGCCTCCGTGGTGACGGAACTCCGCGGAAAAGTCACCGGGATCGGGCCGAACGAGATCGAGGTGGACGCCCCGTTTGTTCCAGGCAACAGCGGGAGCCCGATCATCCACATCAAGTCGGGCAAGGTCATCGGCATCGCGAGCTACATCCGCACGGAAAAGGGCGACAAACTGACAAAAGACTCCGGCATCAAAGAGGTGAGACGTTTTGGATACCGGCTCGATACCATCACCCAATGGCAGGATTTGAACTGGCCGGTTTTTCAGCGGGAGGCGGCGATTGTCCAGGGCATCGAGGAATTCACGGATGATTACGCCGCATTCTGGGAATACGTGGACAAGAAAGACCCGTCCGCCATGGAACTGGGCAGCAGAAACCATCGGTTGCAGCGCCAGATCCGAAATTTTCAGAGCGGGATCAACCGCAAGATTTCCGACGCGGACTTTCACAAGGCTTTGACCGGTTTCCTGAAGGGCTTGAGAAACGAGTCGCAGCAGGAATTTCTTCCCGGACGGCCCGTTCCCCAATACTGGTTCCTGAAGAAAAAATGGAGCGAGCAGAAGCAGGTCCGCGAGGAGATCAGCAAGGATCTCGGGCAGGATATTCAGGAGCGCCAAACGCGCGCGAACTGAGCCGCAGAGAGCTCCGGGCGGTTTTTTTCGCCGCAGAAACTATTTCATCCCGGCGAGCGCGTCGTAAATCGGCGGGTCTTTGAGAAGCGCGGGGACCAGGTAGGCCCCGAGGCACGTGGCGAGCATCGGGAAGAAGAGGGAGTAACAGCCGGTCATTTCCAGGCAGATGACGATGCCGGTGAGCGGGGCCCGGATGGTGGCGGTGAAAAACGCGGCCATTCCCGCGACGGCGAAAGCGAGAGGCGAGGGGACAAGCGCTGGCAGGAGGGCGTGGCTCAGCGCGCCCGATGCCTCCCCGACGATCGCCCCCAGCGCGATGACCGGCGCGAAGAGCCCCCCGGGTGTTCCCGCAGAATACGAGAGCGGACCCAGAAAAAAGCGGAGGCTCGCGATGCCGAGAAGAAGCCAGACTTCCGACCTGCTGGCCAAGATCGACTGCGTGATCCCGTCGCCGCCGCCGATCCACTTCGGGGCAAACCACGCGAAGGAGCCCATCAGAAACCCGATGATCGCCGCGCGCAGGGGAACGGGGATTTTTCCCAGCCCCGCAGCGGCGGCCAGAAAGGCGAGGAGGAGCCGGTTGTAGAGGACGCCGGAGACCCCGACTGCCATCCCAAAAAGAAAAAACAACCAGACCGCCTGAGCCGGTGCCTCGGGGATGACCGGAACCGCGTAGTCTTGGGGGATGTGAAAGGCCGCCCGTTGGAGATAGACGGAGACCGATGCAGCTGTTGCCGTGAGGATGAATGTCAGCGGCGTGACCTTGCGGAAGACTTCCTCCAGGATAAATATCGTCCCTCCGACGGGGGCGTTGAAGGCTGTGGCGAGGCCGGCTCCCGCGCCCGCCGCCATGAGGGATTTCCAGGCCCCCCTCAACCCGGGGAAGCGGCGTCCGACTTTTTCCCCGATCACTGCGCCCATCTGGACCAACGGGCCCTCGCGTCCGAGAACAAGGCCCGCCGACAACGCGAGCCAGCCGCCGAGGAATTTGACAGGAATGACCCACTCGTGGCGCGGTCGCCCGTTGCCGCGGAGAATTTTTTCGACATACGGAACCCCGCTGCCGCGGGCTGCGGGGGCAAATTTTTCGACCATCCATGCCGCGAGAGAGACGGCGGCGGCGGCGAGGACCGAGAGGGCGAGCCAGCTGAAAAAGGGGGGCCACTCGTGGAGGGAGCGGGTTAAAACCAGGCGGAGGGCGTCTCCCTCCCGCAACACCAGAAGAAATGCGGTGCCCACCAGCCCGGTCAGAATCCCCACGACCACCGCCCCAAAAAGCAGGACGAGGGCAATGCCCGGCGCGGACGGAAAATCCTCCGGGAGAAAATCCACCTCCCCCGCCTCATCGTCCCCGGAATCTCTCATGGAGACGAGTTCGCTCGAAAATCCGCCGGGAATCAATTTTTTTCGGGTTTACTTGGGCGGATCTTGGAGGGATACTGATTGTTTGCGTCGCTCACGTGGCGGAACTGGCAGACGCGTACGGCTCAGGACCGTATGGGGTAACCCTTGGAGGTTCGAATCCTCTCGTGAGCACCAGTTTTTTCCGGAATAGCCGTGCCTCACCCGCTGCCACAACAAGATCCGGAGTTCGTTCAGAAAACATTTTCATCGATTGCGGGGAGGTATGATCTGGCGAACCACCTCCTGAGCGGGGGGCTGGATTTTTTCTGGCGTTCGCGTGTGTCGCGGGTGGTCGCAGCCACCCGCCCCTCCCGCGTTCTGGACCTTGCGACCGGAAGCGGGGACCTCGCCATCGCGCTGCAAAAAGCCTGCCCGTCCGCGCAGGTGATCGCGGCGGATTTCTGCCTGTCCATGCTCGTGGAGGCGGGGAGAAAAAACGTGCCTTGCCTGGCCCGGGCCGACGCGCTGGCCCTGCCGTTTCGACCGGGAACATTCGATGCCGTGACCGTGGCGTTCGGGCTCAGGAACATGGCTTCGTGGGAGACCGCGCTCGCGGAGATGTGCCGGGTGCTCCGTCCGGGCGGGCTGCTGGTCGTGCTCGATTTCTCGTTGCCGACCTGCGGGCCCCTGCGCGAAATCTACCGGATATATCTCCACCACCTGCTGCCGCGGATCGCGGGGTGGGCGACCGGGCGGGCCGAGGCTTACGAATACCTCGGCGAATCGATCGAAGCCTTCCCGCGCGGCTCCGGCATGGCCGCGCTGATCGAGGCCTGCGGGTTCCGCTGCGGACCCCCGCAGAAAATGTGTTTTGGCGTCGTTTCGCTTTACGCGGCGAAAAAAACCGCTCCTCCCCGAAGGGGATAAATCCGTAAATCCGACAGCCGGGAATTTCAACCTTGCCATCCGAGGCCGGGAATGGGATTCTGCCACCCTTACACAAAAAACAGACAAAATGGCAAAGGCAGCACAAGAAGAGGTCGACATTCTCCGACTCCACGAAAAAGACACCGGCAGCGCGGACGTTCAGGTCGCCCTGCTCACCAAGCGGATCAACGAGCTCACCGAGCATCTCAAAGCCAACGCGAAGGACCACTCGTCCCGGCGCGGGCTTCTCAAACTCGTCGCCACACGGCGGCGTCTCCTCGACTACCTGAAGCGGACGGCTGCCGACCGCTACCAGGCCGTCATCGAGAAACTCCAATTGCGCAAGTAGCGCAAAATCCACCGGAAAAAATCCCGGCCAACGCTCCGGGATTTTTTTCTTCCCTTGTCGGCGGGATCCGTCGGCGAAACCAGGAAACCATACCATGTCCCATACCGTTCATGCCCAAATCGGGCACACCCAACTCACCATCGAATCCGGCAAACTCGCCAAACTCGCCGACGGGGCCGTCACCGTCCGCTCCGGCGACACAATCGTTCTCGTGACGGCCGTTTCGGCCACCACCATCAAGGAAGGGCAGGATTTTTTCCCGCTCACCGTCGAATACAAGGAAAAGGCCGCCGCTGTCGGAAAATTCCCGGGCGGGTATTTCAAGCGCGAGGGCCGTCCTTCCGAGAAAGAAATTCTCGTCTGCCGGATGACCGACCGCCCGCTGAGACCCTTGTTCCCGAAGGGGTATCTTTACGACACCCAGATCATCACGCTTCTGCTCAGCGCGGACGGCCAGAACGATCCCGACATCCTCTCCATCAACGGGGCGTCGGCCGCCCTGGCCGTGTCCGACATCCCGTTTGCGGGGCCCATCGGTGCCGTGCGCGTCGGACGCATCAACGGCGCGTTCGTCGCGAACCCCACGCACGACGAGCGAGCCAACAGCGATCTCGATCTCATCTATGTCGGTGACGGCGAAAAGGTCATCATGATCGAAGGCGCGTCGGACGAGATCCCCGAGGACCAGTTCAACGCCGCCTTGGATTTCGCCCGCGAGAGCGTGAAACTGATCGTTGCCGCCCAGCGCGAGCTCGCCGCGAAGGTGGGCAAGGCCAAGCGGACGGTCCCACTTTTCCAAGTGGACGATTCGATCCTCGAGATCGCCTACCTTGTCGCCGGCGACCGCATCGAATCCGCCATCTACACGGCGGGCAAAGTCGCCCGCAGCAAGGCGGTGGACGCCCTGCGCAAGGAAGTGGAGGCCGCAGTGCTGGAAAAATTCCCCGCCGCCTCGAAATTCGAGATTTCGCAGGCGTTCGATTACCTGCAGAAGAAGGCGTTCCGGATCAGCATCCTGGACAAAAAGCAGCGCTGCGACGGGCGCGGGCTGCACGACATCCGCCCGCTTTCCGGCGAGGTCGGCCTGCTCCCCCGCTCGCACGGCTCGGCACTTTTTGCCCGCGGTGAAACCCAGGCCTTGGGCATCGCGACGCTGGCTCCCGCCGACGAGGCCCAGAGCATTGATGCCTACGGAGGCGGCGAAGACACCAAGCGCTTCATCCTGCACTACAACTTCCCGCCGTTCAGCGTGGGCGAGACCGGACGCTTCGGCGGCCAGAACCGGCGCGAAATCGGGCACGGAGCCCTTGCCGAACGCTCCATCGAGCCGGTGATTCCCAGCGAGAAGGACTTCCCGTATGCGATCCGCATCACGAGCGAAGTGATGGAGTCGAACGGCTCCACCTCGATGGCCTCGGTCTGCGCGGGAGTTCTTTCGCTCATGGATGCGGGGGTCCCGCTCAAGCGCCCGGTCGCCGGCATTTCGGTCGGTCTCGTCACCGAGTATGAGGGGGAAGCGCTCAAGCGCTACACCACGCTCACCGACATCATCGGCAGCGAGGACCACTTCGGCGACATGGACTTCAAACTTTGCGGCACCGAACTCGGCGTCACCGGTTTCCAGCTCGACCTCAAACTTCCGGGAGTCTCGCACGAGATCATGAAGGAAGCGGTCGCCGAAGCCGCCGCCGCCCGCGCGAAGATCCTCGGAGTCATGCAGGGGATCCTCGCCACGCCGCGCACCGAGATGAGCCCGTATGCCCCGCGCATCGAAACGATCCGCATCAACCCGGAAAAAATCGGCCTGATCATCGGGCCCGGCGGCAAGACGATCAAGGGGATCGTTGCCGAGACCGGAGCCGAGATCAATATCGAGGACGACGGTTCGGTCCACATCTACTCGAGCAACGGCGACAGCCTCCAGCGCGCCAAGGAAATCATCCTCGGCATGACGAAGGAAATCACCGTCGGCGAGGTCTACCAAGGCACGGTTGTTTCGATCAAGGAATTCGGCGCATTCGTCGAAGTGCTTCCCGGAAAGGACGGGCTCGTCCACATTTCCGAGCTTGCGGACTTCCGCGTCAACAAGGTCGAGGACGTCGTGAAAAATGGCGACTCGGTCTGGGTGAAGTGCATCGGCGTGGACGACAAAGGCCGCGTCAAACTCAGCCGAAAGGCGGCGATGAAGGACCGCGACCAAGCCGCGACGGCCTGAGAAAATCTCCCCTCCGAGAGGAGCCCGGGGGTGTCGGCGGATGGATCGACTCGAAGCGGGCGAGGTTGCGCGCGCGTCGGGTCGCGGTCTCAACCCGGCATGGTCGTTTCTCCGCACCCTCCGCGTCCCGTGTGAGGGATCGCCGGATCCGGGTTCATTCCAGTTCGAAGTTGATGTTCACGGTGTAGGAGCCTCCGGACGCCAGGGCGGAGGGCGGCGGGTCGATTTGCGGGACGCGCTTCGCGGCGGTGAGAACCGACTCGTCCATGAGCGGGTTGCCGCTCGACTTGACGATCTCTGCGCTGGAAATCTTCCCGTCCTTTTCAATCCGGATCTTGACCGTGCAGACGAACGATTTCGACTGGTCGAAGATCGATGTCGGCTGGTCCCACTGGCTGTAGAACCGGTCGTGGATGAGCTCGTGATACCAGGCGAACTGGGACGAGTCGCCGCCGACACCCGGCTTCGAGGATTTTCCAGTCCCCTGTGAGGCCCCGCCCGATCCTTCGCCCGTGGATCCGGTCTTCGATGCGCCGGATCCCGGAGAAGCGCCCGGGGAAGCGGAGGCATTGGGGGAGCCGCCCGGCGAGGCCTTCGGAGAGGATTTTGGAGAAGCGGATGCCGAGGGCGAAGCGGAGGGTTTGGCCGAAGGCTTCGGGCCCGGCTTGGGCGTCTCCTTGGGACTTGGTTTGGGAGAGGGCTTCGGGGTCGGTTTGGGTGTCGGTTTGGGTGTCGGTTTGGGCGTGGACGAAGGCGTGGGCTTTGGCGTCGCGGAGGGTGTTGGGGAAGGTGTTGGCGTCGGGCTGGGCGTTGAAATCGGGATCTCGGGTTCGGGCGGGGTGGCTTCGGGCGTCGGCAACGGGGTTGGTTCGGGTGTTGGTTCGGGTGTTGGTTCGGGCGTGGGATTCGGGGTGGGCTCAGGCGTCATCTCCGGGGTGGCTTCTGCGGCTGGCGCAACCTCGGGCACTCCCCCGGAATCGGCGGGCGCGGAGAATGCTCCGGGATCCATCCAGACGACCTCTCCGGCAGGTTTTTTGATCTCCCGCCTCGCAAAATAAAAGAATGCCGCCAGCGCCGCCACGTGGATCAGGGCAACGAGGATAAGATTCCGCCGGAACCTTGGATCTGCCATGTCAGGGGCCGGTTGGGGTCGGCTGTTCCGGATGGGTCATGACGCCGACCCTCGTGATGCCGACGCGCTGGAGGATGTCCATCACGGACACGAATTTTTGCACAGCCAGGTCGCGGTCCGGGCGAACCACGACAGCCGTCCCGGGATTTTCCGCGTGAAGCGCAGCGAGCCGGGATTCCAGGTCCGCAGCGGTGACAGCCTCGTTATTCAGCTTCATGACATCGTTTTTGTCCATCGAAACCGTGAACACTTCGGAGGGGTTGACGCTGGTTTTTGCGGTGGAGCTCGACGGCACGACAAGATCGATGCTGTTTTCGATGAGGGGTGTCGTGATCATGAAAATGATCAGGAGCACGAACGCCAAATCGAGCAGCGGCGTCACGTTGATCTCGCTGAGCGTTTGCAGGCTCTGCCGTGAGGAATACCGTCGCATGGGTCAGGCGAGTGATGACCGGCGCGCCTCGCGCGCGCCGTGCGCGACGTAGCGGTGCTCGATTTCCGAGGACAGCTCGGCGGCGTAGTTGTCGGCCTGAACGATCATCGACCGCACGCTGGTGACCAGAAAATTGTACCCGAACATCGCGGGGATCGCCACGAGCAACCCGGTCACTGTCGTGATCAGCGCGCCGGAGACGCCGGGAGCCATGGCGGCAAGGTTGGCGGTGCCCGCGCTGGCAATCCCAGAAAAAGCGTCCATGACTCCCCAGACGGTCCCGAGAAGGCCGAGGAACGGGCCCCCGCTGACAGCCGTCGAGAGGACGATCATCTGGGATTCGAGCTTGAGGGCCGATTCGCCGACGGCGCGCTCCATCGCCGCCTGGACCGCCCGCATCTGGGCGGGGCTGATTTTGTCGGCGGACCCGAGGCGCGCGCGGAACGTCTCGTCCACCTCGGTCGAGCCGAGCATCTGAAAACACAGTTCGGCCGTGCCCGCCGCATAAATCGCGTAGAGCGGCGAGCCGTCGAAACGGACGCCCTGCTCGTAGATCCTGAGCGGGGTCCTGTCCTGGTGGAAGAGCGCCGAAAACCGCGCGCTCTGGCGCCTGGCAAAATGCAGGTAGCGCATCTTCGTCACCATGACCGACCAACTGAAAATCGAAGCGAGGAACAGCGTGAGAAGAACCAGCTTCCCCTCGAAGGTGCTCTCCAGAAATGCGTAGACAAGCCCTGTGGCGATCATGCCCGTCCAATCGGTTCCCGTCCGGTTCCGGTATTCATTCGATGCAGCCTACCCGACACCGGATGGCCGAAAAATGCAAAACTTTTTGCCACAGCGGGTAATCGGGGCTAATGAGGGGGGCTCATGCACCGCGCGATCCTCTGCCTTTTTCTGGCTGCCGCCGTCCCCCTCCACGCCCAACAGGGGCCTCCGCGCGACAATCCCTACGACGTGGTCGGGAAGATTTTCCAGCCGCTTTGGGGAGTGCTGCTCGCGGACACGAAGAGCCCCAACCGCGCGGCCACGTTGACGCTCGAGATGAGCGGGGTTTCGGGCCGTCTCCCGGCGAGCATGAAGGGGGCCTCGCTCGGGGCCGCCGTCCAGTTTCCCGACAAGGTGAGGCTCGAAGCGCCGGTGCTCGGCGAACAATTCACCATCTGCAGAAACGGGGATGAAGTCTGGGCCACCCCGGGCAGCAAAGTCGAATTCCTCGTCGCCCAGTTCAAAGTGAAACCGAAAAAGTCCCAACAAAAACTCGCGACCCCGATTTTCCTTCCCATCTCCGCGCAGCAGGCGGTCTTTCTTCCCGCCCTCTTCTCGATGAAGCGCGCCGATGTCGCCGAGATGGAATCTTTGAACGGGGAAAATTGCCGGGTGCTCACTGCGGGCCTGATGCCCGAGCTGGCCAAGGCGACAAAAGCGGAGGATTTCCAGGGCAGGATTTGGGTGGCTCCCGGTTACGTGCCGCGCCGTTTGGAGGTGACGCGGAAAGATTTCACGGCGGTCGTGGACATCCGCGACCTCGCCTACACCACTTCGTTGCCCGCTTCCACCTGGCAACCGCCTGTCGGCACCACCGACATCTACCGCACCACCCCCGAGATGCTCGAAGCCCTGCTTTACATCGTCATGAATTCCCTGAAAGCCTCCGAGACCGACGCCCCCTGGCTCCAAGCGAAATAAAATCAGCCCTCCCGCGGGGCAAAATAGCGGATGCGTTTCTGGATGTCCGTATTGATCGAGTGGTAGGGCTGGGTCAGGTTGCCCGGCGAAAACAGGGTTTGGCGCATCGCCTCGGCATCATCGTTTCCAATGGCATCCGTGAATATCGGCGTCAGGTAGTTGATCCCGGTTTCCGAGGGCTTCATCAGGATGGGATCATAGAGGGCGGGGTGCATTTTCCGGGCATGGATCAAACCCCATCGGTCACGGAAACGGTTCGCATCGTAACCCTCCACCTGAAAGCCGTTGCTCTTCGTGTATTGCAGGACCGAGACGGCGTTGTTGCGGCCCTCCGCCAGCAGGTTCACGGTTTCCGCGCCGAGTTGTGCCGCATAAAACCTGTCGAACAGAATGGGCCGTCCGCCACGCTGGGTGTGGCCCACTTTTCTGGTGAAGACCGCTTCCGAGGCCGAGTTGCCGCGGCGGTAGAGCTGGAAATATTTGTCGCCGATCATCTTGATCAGCCTGGCCCGGAGCGCGTCGGCGGCACCGCTCAGGACCATGTTGCCTGCGGGGTCCGTGGTTTTTGTTTCCGCGCCGAGCTCCCGTCCCTGGCTGTCCACGATGCCTTCGCCGCAGACGATGACGGCGTTCTTCTGGAGATCGTAAAGGTATTTGACCCGTTCGACCAGATGCTCCAGATCCACCGGATGTTCCGGGACGAGAATCATGTCCGGCCTGCCATAGGCGGTGCCCAGCGCAATGTAGCCCGAGTGGCGGCCCATCACCTCGATGATCGCGATGCGCCGGTGGCTCTCCGCGGTCGTCCGGATCCGGTCCACGCCGGTGGCGGAGACATAGACGGCCGTCGCGTAACCGGGGGTCGCGTAATTTACGATCTGGTCGAGGCTGAAAACAGCGTGCGAATCGACCCGCTTGTAGCGATACCCGCCTGGCGCGGAAGCCTCATTTGCCCTGACAAATTCGTCGGGTTCGCTCGGGTAGTTCAAGCCGAGGTCGTTGTCCACGGTCTTGGGGGCCAGGACCACGGGCAGGCGTTCCGCCAATGGCTGAAGGCCGTTGAGCGTGCCGTCGCCGCCGATGCAGATGAGCCCTTCGATCCCGAGCTTTTTCAACCGGGACACCACCAGGTCGAGTTCCTCGGACTTGTTGGAATCCACGTAGTCGCGCGACGATCCGATCAGGGTGCCGCCCTTCGTGGGGTCGAGTTCGGGAATCGACTGAAACAAAGGGTTGAGATGGACGTGGGGGATCCGGGGGTTGAAGAGGCAGTTGAAACCTTTGATCAAACCGATGATTTCGATCTTCAACTGGTTTGCGCGGACGACTGCGCCGTGAATGGTTGCGTTCAAGGCCGGGGTATCCCCGCCCGCGGTCAGGATGCCGATTCTTTTCATGATTCTTGAAACCGTGTTGGGAAATGGGCTCCGGCGATCGCTCGAAAAACCGCTTCCCGCCCTTCGGGGCGCTGCCCGGAGACCGGAAAAGCAACTTTCGTGCCGCGATCCACGCACGGAGAGCCGGGGCGGAGAGGGTTCCCATTCCCGGCGGCGGGGCAGTTTGCCCTCGCTCCGCCCAAACAAAACCCTACCCGATCGCCCGTTCCACCTGCCACTCGTTGAGGAGGATGTGCGGCTGGTTGGGATGGGACGGGAGGAGGAAAAACGCGAACGGCTTGTTGCCGGGCTGCCACCCGAGGATGTGGCGGTCCTTGTCGGAGAGAGAAAAATACGTTGCGGGCAGTTGGGCCGACGCCGTCTTTTTTGCCGTCTTGGAAGGTTTCCCGGCATTCGGGGCCCCCGCTTCCGGCTGCTCCGATTTCCAAAGATCGGGCGCGCCGTTCAGGGCGAGGATCGAGGACATTTCCGCCGGGGAATATCCGGTCTTCGGGCCTTTTGTGCGGATGGCCGCGAGATAGCGCGCGATCCCGTCAAAAAACCCGACGACGATTTCGTCGCCGGCCTGCGGGTAGGCATACGCCTTCTCGCCCTGCGCGGTCATCCCCAGAAGGCCCCTCGTCATCACCGGACGGCCGAGCAGCGCATCGACCGTCTGCTTGTCCGACCCCAGGACGGACGGTGTGGCGGACGGAGCCGGAGCCCCGTTCGCGCCGGGCTTAGTAGGCGGCTTGGGCACCTTTCAGGTTTTTCTTTTTGATCCAGGGCATCAGCGAGCGGAGGCGGGCGCCGGTTTTCTCGATCGGGTGTTGCTCGCCTTTTTTCAGGAGCGCGTTGTAGCGCTTGTAGCCGCCTTGGAATTCTTCGACCCACTCCTTGGCGAACTTGCCGGACTGGATGTCCTTGAGGGCGGCTTTCATGCGCGTCTTCACCGAGGCGTCGATGATTTTCGGGCCGACGACCACGTCGCCCCACTTGGCGGTTTCGCTGATCGAGAACCGCATGCCGGCAATTCCGGACTCGTTCATCAGGTCCACGATCAACTTCAGCTCATGCAGGCACTCAAAGTAGGCCATCTCGGGAGAATATCCGGCCTCGACGAGCGTCTCGAACCCCGCCTGCACGAGCGCCGAGCAGCCGCCGCAGAGCACGGTCTGCTCGCCGAAGAGATCGGTCTCGGTCTCTTCCTTGAAGGATGTCTCGATGACCCCGCCGCGGGTGCCGCCGATCCCTTTCGCCCAAGCCAGCGCGAGCTTCTTGGCGTCTTTGCCGGGGTTCTGGTAAACCGCGACCAAGGCCGGCACGCCTTTGCCTTCGGTGAACTGGCGCCGCACGATGTGGCCGGGCCCTTTCGGGGCCACCATGATCACGTTCACGTTTTTCGGCGGAACGACCGTCTTGAAATGGATGCTGAACCCGTGGCTGAAGAGGAGCGTCTTGCCGGGCGTGAGGTTCGGCGCGATGTCCTCCAGATACACGGCGGGCTGCTTGGTGTCCGGAATGGCCACAAAAATGACATCCGCGCGGCGGACGGCCTCGGCCGTGTCAAAAACCTCGAACCCGTATTTTTTCGCGACCGCGCGGCTTTTGGATTTCGGGTAGAGGCCGATGATGACCTTGGCCCCGCTGTCCTTGAGGTTGAGCGCGTGGGCGTGGCCCTGGGATCCGAACCCCAGCACGGCAAGGGTTTTGCCCTTGAACACTTTGAGGTCGGCGTCTTTGTCGGTATGGATCTTGGCTGGCATGTTGGGTTTTTGGTTTTGGTTGGAAAATCAGCTCACGCGGGACAGGGCGACCTTCCCGGTGCGGGTGAGGTCGCTGACCCCAAAGGTCTCCATGAGGGTCAGGAATTTGGCGATCTTGCTTTCGGTGCCGGTAATTTCGATGGCGAGCTTGTTCGGCTGCACATCGATGATCTTCGCCCGGAAGATCGTGCAGATCTGCATCACCTCGGCGCGGTTCTTGGAGTTCGCGTTCACGCGGAGCAGAACGAGCTCGCGGTCCACGTATTCTTCGTCGCGGAAATCCTGCACGTCGATCACGTCGACCAGTTTTTCGAGCTGCTTGGTCACCTGCTCGAGCACCTTGTCGTCGCCGCGGACCACGATCGTCATCCGGGAAGCCGAGGGGTCGAGCGTCGGCCCGACATTCAGCGTGTCGATGTTGAAGCCGCGGCCGCTGAACATGCCGGCCACACGGGTCAGCACGCCGAACTTGTTTTCAACGAGGATCGAGATGGTATGTCGCATGAATGGAACCGCCCATGCTGCCCGAGGTGTCCGCCGGAGTCAACCGTTTCTCCCCGGACCCCAATCCGCGCGTAACGCCAACGATGGGAGGGCGAACCTCCGTGTGAGCCCATTTATTACGGCTCAGACGGAGCTTCGCCCTCCCTCGCGTTATCGACATGTCGTCGAACCGCTCCCCT
>Ga0172380_10006744_pt1 | contig 13187 bp, 11 predicted proteins | sample Leawe162metaG_FD_119747 | JGI IMG/M metagenome (GOLD analysis project Ga0172380, IMG submission 119747) | Leachate microbial communities from a municipal landfill in Southern Ontario, Canada - Leachate well 162 metaG | ecosystem: Engineered > Solid waste > Landfill > Unclassified | place... | reverse complement strand
CCAAAATTCACCTCCAGCTTTAGCAGTTTGTCCGACCCCTCAACTCTTTCAGCAGAAATAATTCTCCCCATTCTGATATCCAGCTTCTTAAAATCCTCGAAGCTTATTATATCCATGATATTTTTTTAATTATTTTTGGGCGAAGCCCTTCGGCGCAACTCAGGATTGGTGCACAACTAACGCTGAGCCCAATTACAAATGTCTTTAAAATCGCAGTATTGGCATTGCCAGCCGGGAGTTGGAGCGAATTGGCTGTTTTTAATTTTTTCTATTTCCTCCAACATTTTTTCTTTTTGCTTTTCTATGTCTTTGTCGCTCCCCAGGAAGCTTGCAACTTTTCCGTCTTCTAAATAATAGTATGATAATTGCTTTGGTTTCAAGTGTAAAACTTCCTGGGCAGCTATCTGGTAGATTAAGAGCTGTTCTTTGGCGTCAAAATCCAGTTTATCTTTAGGCTGGCCCGTTTTGTAGTCGATTATGGAACATAATCTCCCTGAGGCCGTCGAAGGGCTTTCCTCTAAATCGTCAATTCTATCTATAACACCATAAAGCGTGTGCTCGCCTATTTTTAAATTAAACGGCATTTCCAGAGCCAACTGTTTATCAATTTTTAGAATTTTAGGAGGATTCTCTTCAAAATTTTTATAAAACTCTTTTATTATTTTTTTGCCCAGCTTAAAGTACTCCTCTTTCTGTTTTTTAGATTCATACCATTCATCTATCCAATTTTTTTCGAAGATTTTGACCAATTGGTCAAAATCTGAAGACCTCGCCGTAGCTTTTGCGAAGGCGGGTTCTCTGGTGTTTCCAAATAAAGTCTCTTGGTTGGTTTTTTTGCTTTCATTCACGTTTTTTAGGAATTCATGCAAAGTGTTGTGCAATGTTTTTCCAAAGGAAAACACTGCCTTGCCCCTGGTGGGAACCTTTAAAATAAAAGCAAATTTGTATTGCAATGGGCATTTTGAAAAAGCAGCCAGCTGAGAATAAGAAAAATGAGTGGGCAAATATTGGGGTTCGGTTTTTTGCTTTAATCTTTCTGACGGTTTTGCCTTTTCTGTCAGTAATCCATTTTGGGTTTTGGGCATTTGGTTTTGGGATTTTCCGCCATAGCCCATTTCAATTAAAAATCTTGATGGTTTTTTGGCTCTTTGCCCGCCATAATCTTCAGCTGAAGTAAAATAAAGCTCTTTCTTTGCTCTGGTCATTGCCACATAGCACAACCGCCTTTCTTCCTGCAAATGCACGTCTCCCGAGGGCTTTATGTCTTTTATAAGGCCATCTGGGAGTTCTATGGGGTCTTTTCTTTCTGTGCTTGGAAAGCGCCGGTCTACCATGCTGGCCAGAAAAACATATTTAAATTCCAGCCCTTTTGAACCGTGTATGGTCATTACTTTTACCATGTCTGGCCCTTGCTCCGGGTCAAACTCCAGCCTTCCTTCTTCTCCAGACTCCAGCTCCAGGCTCATCTCCTCCATAAAGTTTTTCAGCAAAGGCTCTATGTTGCTCTCCTCAAATAATTTTACCTTTTTGTAAAACTGGTTTAGCAAATCAATTTTTTCCTTTTCATCATTATCTATCAAGTGTTTTAAATATCCTGAATCCTCCAAAAATGCCACAAAAATTTCTGAAACTCCCTTTTCTCTGGCCATTTGACTGTGCTTTTTTATCAGCCCCAAAATAAAAGCAACATTTTCCTGCGTGTCTCTGGAAATTCCGGGTATAAGAGGCAGTTCTTCCAATGCTTCAAAAAGCGACTTTGTTTTTTTTCGGCTGTATTGCGTGATATTAGATATATCAGCATCAGGAATGCGCAAAAAAGGCAGGCTTAAAATGCGGTAAACTGCCGAGCCTTCGTGATAATTATCCAAAAGTTTAAAGTAGGAAATTATATCTAAAACAACAGGCTTTGAATACAGCCCGCGGGATGCCAAAAACTGGTATGGCACGCCGGCTCGCTCTAAAGCTTTTATAAACGGTATTGCAGAGTCGTTTGCCCTTACCAGAATGGCAAAGTCATTATAATTGGCGCTTTCGTCGCGTTTTAGGATTTCCAGGATTTTTTTAAGAGTCTCCCCCACTTCCTCATCCAAATTTTTTGCGTGGATGTGTTTAACAATCCCCTGCTCCTTTGTATTGGCAACAAGTTTTTTGTTTATTTTGCTAACAAATTCCAGCCTGTCAGGGTCATTTTGTTTTATAAACCTATAGGACTGGTCTAAAATGTTTTGGCACGACCTGTAGTTATTAATCAACGAAACTTGCTTGGCTTTTGGAAAATCTTTCAGAAAGTTTACTATATTTGAAAAAGAAGCCCCCCTCCACCTGTAAATAGCTTGGTCATCGTCCGCGCAAACTGTTAAATTATTTTTGGGCTCAGCCAAAAGCTTTATTAGTTCATACTGAGCCCAGTTTGTGTCTTGAAATTCATCTACCAAAATATATTTAAATTTCTCCTGGTATTTTTTTAAAATTAGAGGACGTTTTTTAAAAAGCTTCAGGCAATAATTTATCAGGTCGCCAAAATCCAAACAGCTATTTTCCAGCAGAATTTGCTGGTATGTATAATAAGCGTCAGCCACCTCCTTTATGCGCTCTGTTTCTCCGTCCTCGGGACTATCGTCGCGAGTTTTTAGTTTTTCTGCGTATTTTAAATAATCCTCAGGGTAGACTTCCTGGTCTTTGCAATGGGAAAAATGATTTATTAATGCCTGAATAAATTTGGTGGGATTTCCCAGAGACTGATAATAGTTTAAACTAAATTTATCCAAATTTTGCCTGGCTAAAAGCCAGCCTGCGGCGCTGTCTAAAATCTTAAAATCAGGAGACAGGCCGACGTCCAGCGCATTTTCCCTTAATACTTTTTCAGCAAATGCGTGAAACGTGGAGATCCACAAATCCATATACCCAAAATCCAAAAGCCTGTCCACCCTTTCTTCCATTTCGCTTGCAGCCTTTTCTGTAAAAGTAACAGCTAAAATTTCTTCAGGTTTTGCCAAATTTTTCTCAATCAAGTTAACAACCCTTTGTGTAATTACGGTTGTCTTCCCAGTCCCCGCTCCAGCCACAATAAGCATGGGGCCTGACCCATGCTTCACCGCTTCTTGCTGCTCCTTATTTAATTTTCCCAAATCCAGCACCATTAAAGTATTCTAGCTTGGAGGGATGGTTTGGTCAAACTTGCGGATTTGGTGTAAGTTGATATTATAAATAAAAATGATTAGAAAAATGTAACATGCTAGAGAATAATTTTAAAAAAATTGTGGAACAAATTTTATCACCGGCTGATATTAAGCTAGATGGAAAAAGGCCATGGGACATAAATGTAAAAAATTTTGGTTTTTATAGCCATGTTTTAACGCGGGGATCTTTAGGTTTGGGAGAGTCGTATATGCAAGGCTGGTGGGAGTGCAAAAATTTGGATGAGTTTTTTTATCGTTTGCTAAAAGCGCGGATTCCAGAGCATGTCAAAGTTTCCTGGCCATTGGCTGTGAGTTTTTTGAGATCAAGGTTTTTAAATCTGCAGTCAAGCAGCCGAGCCTTTGAGGTTGGTGAAAAGCATTACGATTTGGACAATAAGCTTTTTGAGATGATGCTGGGCAAAACTATGGCTTATAGCTGCGGATATTGGAATAAGGCAAAAAGTTTGGATTCAGCTCAAATAGCAAAATTTGATTTAATATGCAAAAAACTCGGCCTTAAAAAAGGGAAAAAGATATTGGACATTGGGTGCGGGTGGGGCGGATTTGCAAAATATGCATCTGAAAAGTATAAAGCACGCGTAGTTGGAGTGACTGTTTCAAAAGAACAGGCCGAATACGCAAAAAAAATCTGCAAAGGCCTGCCCGTAGAGATAAGATTACAGGATTACCGCGAGCTGGATGAAAAATTTGACCATATTGTTTCCGTGGGTATGTTTGAGCATGTGGGGCCTAAAAACTACGAAACATTTATGCGTGTAGCGCGTAAATGCCTGAAAGAAGACGGGTTGTTTTTATTGCATACGATTGGAGGCACAAGGTCCGGCGGGTCGTCTGACCCATGGCTTAATAAGTATATATTCCCAAACGGTACGCTCCCCTCTTTAAAGCAAATTTCGAATTCAGCGGAAGGCATATTTTTGATAGAAGATGTGCATAATTTCGGTCCTTATTATGAAAAAACCCTGCTTGCTTGGCATAAAAATTTTGTTAAAGTTTGGCCAAAATTAAAGAATAAGTATGGTGAAGAGTTTTATAGAATGTGGAATTATTATCTTTTATCATGTGCTGGCGCATTTCGAGCTCGGAGGCTTCAATTGTGGCAAATAGTTTTGTCTTCAAACGGCGTGGAGGGTGGATATAAATCCATAAGATAGCATAAAAAACGCCTCACACTACCAGTGTGAGGCGTTTTTAAGTGAGCAAATTAGCCTATTTTTGTGCTTAGCCATCCTGCAAACCTATAAGCTTCTCCAGAGAAGTAAAACCAAGAACCCAAGAGAATTAATGCTATTGGGATGAAGAAAGAATCCGTTATTGGATTATTCGTTACCCCGGTTGGAATATATGTGGCTCCTTGAACAATCGGGTTATTAATTATCACAGAGGCCGACGCAGTCTGGCTACCAGACTCAGCGCTTGATACAATCGCATTATTGTTTATGGTGGAGGTCCCATAGGGCAGATTTATACCGGGAGCGATTCGTGCCTGATATGCAACAACGTAGACTTGTCCGGCTGGCAGAGTGCCGACATTAATTCCAGATTGCGGGTTTCCATTATAATTTAACCCAGCATTGACAGTAAGATTTCCAGTGTAAATAAGGTTTGCTGGAAGGTTGTCGCGGACTAAAATATTGTGTACGTCCTGACCGTCAGCTTGTAATGTAATAACAAAACTTAGTAAATCATTAGGATTTGCGTTGACAGAGGCTTGCCAATTTAAGTTTCCCGAGGTCAGGTTTATAGCTTTTTTTGTTACAATTAGATTTCCTGTTCCATAATAGTAGTTTCCCGATCCGGAAGTATAAAAGGTCATGTCTTGGCCGTATACTGTATTTCCGTTATTCATCTGAGCGACGGCTCTAAAGTGGTAGGTAGTGTTGGCAGAAAGATTGGCAATAGTCTGGCTGAATGGCCCATTCCCATTTAGAGATTGGTGTTGAGTTTCGTTTCCATATCCAATTCCGGTCCCCCACTGAAACCATACGTAATTTGCATATCCATAGTTTATATTTGAAGCATAACCGTTTAACGTTGCTTGATAGCCAAGAACGTTTGTCGCAGAATTTGTTTGAATGCCAGCATTGCTGGAATTGTTGTTATCTACAAATATAGTAGTAGAATCAGAGCTAGAATAGCCGTAGCTGTTTTGCACTCTTAGGGTGCAGACGTAGGAATGCTGACCACCATATTGGTTCGTGTAGGGAGCAGTGTAAATTGGTTGAAGAGAATAGTTATTGGACAGCGTTCCTCCACTGCAGTACCACGTGTAGGTTATGTTGTAACCATTAGGATCATAGCCCGAACCTTGTAAGGTTACGGTCTGGCCAGAAATTACGTGCAGGTCAGAGCCGGCGTTTGCAGTTGGATTTTGGATCGCAAAAACTATTGTGCCCGTAGATAACAGTACAATTGAAGCTAAAGCCGTAAGGCCGATTTTATATAAATTTATTTTGTTCATGTTACCTTTTTATATTATTTACCTTTAAGATTAGTCTGTTTTTTGATATTGTCAAGGTTGCGTTAAAATTCAATGAAAAAACTAGTTTTCCCGCTGATTTCGCTGAGACAATAAAAGGATAAATATTAGAGTAAAAGCCGTTAGAGCCATTATGGGGATGGTTATATACCCAAATTCGACTACGTATTTTATATTGCATGACTCCCCTATCTTGCAAATTGTGGACCTAATATTCATATAAAATGTGTAGTTGTGGTATGTGGAAATCAGCCAGCCCACGGCAGTCAGTAAAAGAGAGTAGTCAATAATTTTACTTTCCTTCTTATATAAAGCAAATCCAAGAAGCAATACTTCAGGGTACATTAGTATTCTTTGGTACCAACACAACTCGCAAGGATTAAACCCCGCTATTTTAGAGTAAAAAAGGCTTCCCGCCGTAGCTATCAAGGCAATAATAAATGAAAGGAAAATGCCGTTTTTGGAAAATGATTTAAGGATAGCAGGATATTTTTTTCTAGAAAATAAAAAATAAATTATTGCCAAAATAATAAAAATATGACTAAGCAAAACCAAAATTCCTAGGCTTGTATTAACAAAATCAAGAAGAGTCATATGTTAAATTATTTTACAAATAAATTGCAGAAGCAGTGTCCGTCTTTATCCAGTTCCTCTTTGTGAAAAGCACACGGGCATATTTTTTTAGAGTCTTCTTCCTTGCTTCCGGAAACTCTTCGGCACGGGCAGTATTTTCTGCCATATTTTTCCTCGTTTAAGAACAATCCTTTTATAACGCGCTCAACAACTTTTTTGTCGGGGTTTAATTGAAAACCGTTTGATTTTGCATAATTGTCATAGCGTTCTATAACGGCATTTATGTCATTGCCGGCATTGTTGGCCTGGTTTCTTGCTTCCCCGCCTTTTTCCACGTTTTCCAGCCAGCTCTTAATAGAGGCCTCCGGAGCCAAACCCACAAAGCCGGAGATGGGCTGCCCGTTTTTAAATAAAATTACAGTCGGAATTTTTTCCACTCCAAATTTCCCCGATGTTTTAGGGACACTGTCTAAATTGGCTTTTAGTAAAATAACCTTGCCGTTTAGCTCGTCGGTAACTTTTTCGAGAATAGGCGCCAGTATTTTACAGGGCTCGCACCAATCTGCATAAAAATCAACCAGCACTAGCTTGTCTGTGTTGTTTATTTCTGCCTCAAAATTTTCATCTGTTAAATATGTTTCCATGTTCCGGGACTAGGATTCGAACCTAGATTAACTGGACCAAAACCAGTCGTCCTACCATTAGACGATCCCGGAATATTATGTAAATATTATCACTTATCCTGGGATTTTTCAACTAAAACAGTTTGTCCATTTGGTTGGAGGCTAAATTCCAATTCCTCAAAATTTAGTTTTTTTGAGCCGGAATCTATACCTACAACAATTCCCAGCCCCCTTTCTGTTTTTTTTGAAAAATACTGGTCAAAAATAAAGTTTCCCAGGGAATAATAAATCCGTTTTCCTTTGTAAATCTCCACGGGTTGGATTACGTGCGGATGGGATCCTGCAACCAAATCAGCTCCGCCGTCAATAAACTTATGCGCTAAATTTACTTGCTCTTCCGCAGGAGAACCCGCATATTCAACTCCCCAGTGGCAATAAATTATTATAATGTCAGAAGATCCTCTTACTCCTTGAATTTCCTCTAAAATGGATTTTTGATTTATATCTTCATCTAGTAATGCAAATTCGTTGTAGTTTATAAAGGTTATCTTAACTCCCAGAATTTCTTGGGAAGCACTCCTAGAATAGTCTGGGGATCCGAAATAGGCTACGTTAGACTGATCCAGGTATTGTTTGGTAGACCTAAGGCCTTCCTGGCCAAAATTTAAGATATGATTGTTTCCTAAATTTACGATTCTGATATTGTTATTAAAAAGCGTTTTTGCCCAGCTGGGATCAAATGTAAAAAAATAATTATCGGGCTCCCCCGGCTTGGTGTCTATGCTGGTGGAAGAATTTTCTGTAATTGGTCCCTCAAGATTACCTAAGACTAGATCATAACTTAAAAGCTGGTTGTGAATTTTATCAAATATAAAATCATTCCCGCCGTTTTTTTGGGCATAATATCTGATCCCCCTATCAAACATTATATCTCCGATAAGTAAAATTTTTGCCTCTTTACTTGACGGAATTATTTTTAAAATGGGAACGAGTTCGTTTTCCTTTGTTTGATAGTCAGCCATGGTGCCCAAAAACAAACTAACCGCCACAAGGATAGCGGTTAGCAAGATCGAAAAAATTAAAATTTTATGGAGCGGTTTCATCTGGTCCTAGGGTTTGCGCCAGATTAATTTCGTCAGCCACCCAGAGCATATTTTGCCCATCCCTGGCGCCGTAAAGAATATATTTGCTGTCGGAGCTGAATTGGGGAGGAGTAAATATTTTGTCATGAGCAGCAAATTCTTTCCCATCTGCAACGATAAAGTTTTTTCCGTCGTTGTCCATAACCATGAAGGCAAAGCTCATGCCGCTTGTGCTGAATACAGGATAGGTAATGGTGCCGTTGAACCGTGTTCCTTCCTTTCCGTTTTCATAGGCAAACGACTGCTTCCTTGCAGCGTCGTAGTAAAGGAACACAACCCTGTTTCCATCCGGGCTCATGCCGATCCAGTAAGGCTTATAAGAGAATGGGTTGTCGAGTAATTTTTGATTGTTCAAAAAACAGGAAATTTGTGAGGGGTTCGCTTTTATCGGCGCACAATATACAACAACCTTGCCTGCCTGGCTAAAAGCTGCAACGGTTATTCTTGAAACATCGTAATCTTCAGAAATAGCTGTTACATTGATAGTTTCCAGAATAGCGGGTGTTGCTATTTCCTGGGTTTGTTTAGAATTATTCTCCGAAGGAACAGATACGGCGGGCTGAATTTTTGGAGAGAAATAAGAAGAGGCCTTACTTAAAGCCTTTTGGATAGAACCTCCTTGGGCAAACGCAAAGTAAGCACCAACACCAATTATAATGAAAAGTAATATTACGACCAGAATTTTTAAGATTAAGCCGCTGCCGTTTCTTTGCCTAATCTGCCTTGAGCTGTTCTGTATAGCGGCAACTTTTTCCTCAGCATCAAAGCTAGGCAGTTTTTCTGGCTTATCAACGGGCCCAGGAGAGCTGTATTGCGATTCCGGCTGTCGAGGTTTCTCTTGTTGTATTTTTATATCGGGCTGGCCAGAAATTTGATGTTGCGTTTTTTGGTCGTTGGGCTGATCACCGCGAAAAGTTTCGCTTTGCGATTCTAATTCTGGTTGCTTTGGCTTCGTATTATTTTGATTTGTGGCCAAAAAAGCCTCGTTAACCTCAGCCTCTGTCCAACCGTTTTGACGCAAGAGAGTGCGGCTTTGGTTATCTGATTGTCCAGCCGATCTGGCTTTTTTTATGTAGTCTACTAGTTGCTGCTCTGCCATATTTTTTATATTTATTTAAATTGCAACTTTATTATAGCACAACTAGAAATGTCAAGCCTGTGGATAAGTTAGGCATCTTTATCGGTCAAATCAATCACAGCTAGTTCTAAAGGTAATAGAGCCAAAGTAGAGTATTTTAGCTTGTTTTCGGCTGTAATAAATAGCTCCAGCATGTTTTGAATATCCTTTTGGTTTAATAATCCAGCCTGGGTTTTTAGCTCCTCCAGTTCTTCGGCAGACATCCCTGTGTTTTGTGAGTTGACAAGGTCAGAATTAATTTTAAAAAGCAGAGCCTGTCTTAAATAAAAAATCAAGGTTTTCACGAATTCCTGTAGATCAACCCCTTCATCTGACATCGTGCCTAAAGACAAAATAGCACCTTTTGTGTCCTTCTTAACTAGAAAATCCATAAATTCCGCAATCTGCCCCACTTCAACGACTCCTAATAATTCCTTTATGTCTTGTGTTTTTACAATTTCCCCGCCTCCAGCAAAACTCATACATTGATCAAGTAGGGATTCTGCATCGCGAAACGAGCCGCGGGCATTTAATGCAATAAGCGACAGGGCCGAGTTTTCAAATTGAAGGCCTTCTTTTTTTGAAATAAATTCAAGTTTTTTTATAATCTCGGGAGTTTTCAGTTTTCTAAAATCAAATTTTTGGCATCTAGATACAATTGTGGAGATCATTTTGTGCGCCTCAGTAGTTGCTAAAAGAAAGATAGCGTGCGATGGCGGTTCTTCTAGGGTTTTCAGTAGGGCGTTTGCCGCATCCTTTGAGAGTTGGTGACATTCATCTATAATAAAAATCTTGTATTTAGATTTAACTGGAGCAAATTTAATTCCCTCTCTAAGCTCGCGTATGTCGTCAATTCCTCTATGAGAGGCGGCGTCAATCTCAACCAGATCGATTGAGCGGTTCTCCATGATCTCTAAGCAGGAAGAGCATTTGTTACAGGGTTCGTAACTGCTTCTATTTTCGCAATTTACGGCCTTGGCAAACAGCCGGGCGATAGTGGTTTTACCGCTTCCTCTGGGACCAGAAAATAAATAAGCATGAGAAACGTTGCTTCCAATAATTGAATTGGTAAGGGTTTTTACAACATGCTCTTGTCCCACCACCTCCCCAAAAGCTTGAGGCCGATATTTTCTATATAAAACTACGTTGTTCATATTATTTTTTGAAGACAATGAATTTGTAACTGCCAAAACTCCACACAGCAGAAGCCAGGGCGGATATTACCACGCTTAATTTTATCCACAAATCAGGCCGAATTGCAAATTGAGGCTCCAGAATTTGTACTAGATAGTAAAAAAAGCCAATATCAATTATAAGTCCTATTAAAGTCATCATAATAAAATACAAAAACTCTTTTTTTACCGAGGCGTTGTCGTGCTGCTCAAATGCCCAATGCTTGTTGCCCCAGAATTTTGTCAACGTTGCCACGATAAAAGATATAGCTTTAGGGATTAGCAAGGAAATTCCAATAAAAAATGACGAAAAAACCCAAACAGAAATTTCAAAAAAAATAAGGTCTACCACCGTGGCAAAGGCTCCTATCAGGAAAAACTTAGCTGCCTGGAAAACAAATAAATGATTTTTACCCGCTATATATGCCAACCAAAGGCAAAAAACAGAAAGAATTGGAAAAATTATATATAAATACCGCGCAGAAAAGATGTCGTTGAAGAGCCAGGCAACAGTAAGCCCTGAGACTAATGCGAGGGCAATGTCTAGTTGTTTCATATTACCTTAATTTATCACGGTTTATTTTTTTTGGAAAGTTTGCTAGAATACTTAAATAGTTTAATTTATTATGCAAAAACAAATAAATAGCCTCAGAACTTTTTTGGAAAACATAGATAGTTATAGGGACAAGCTTTTATTTATTTTCATAAAGCCGTATTGGCCGCGAAAAATTTCACCAAACCACGTCACTTATGTGAGGGCGATAATAGGCCTAATTTTATTTATACTGCTATTTTTCTTTGGAATCACCGATAAGGCGCTAATATTGTCCCTATTTTTTATAGGCGTAATAACCGACTTTATCGACGGCCCGGTGGCGCGCGGGACAAACCGCGTGACAGAGTTTGGCGCGATGCTTGACTCTACGACAGACAGGCTTCTTTTGGCACCCATAGCCGTATATGCTTTATTCTCCTTTCACAAATGGCTTTTATTGACGCTATTTATAGTGGAACTGCTCAACGGAGTCACCTCTATGCATTATAAATCAAAGGAAATATACCTTGAGTCAAATATCTTTGGAAAAATAAAAATGGTGTTAATGTCCATTGCATTTATTGCTATTTTACTTGTATGGCCGCTGGATGTGCCATCGTTCTTTGTCCTTATGCTTTGGTTCACAATCCTTTTTTCCTTCCTAAGCGCCTTGAATATGATATTAGAATTAAAGAGCAAACAATCAGCATATGAAAAAAATACAAATTAAAATATTTAACACTTTAACAGGTAAAAAAGACTTATTTAGGCCAAGGAAGGGCAAAAACGTGAATATGTTCGTATGCGGGCCTACGGTTTATGATTATTCGCATATCGGGCATGCAAGGACATATATTGCATTTGACTGTTTTGTCAAATACTTAAAGCAGATAGGCTATAAGGTTTTTTACTTGCAAAATATTACCGACCTTGATGATAAAATTATCGCAAGAGCCAGAGAGAGGGGCGTTTCACCCAAAGACTTAGCATTAGCTTTTGAAAAAGAACACCTAAAAGCAATGAAAACGTTGGGCGTAACTAGTGTTTCGAAATATGCGCGCGCAACAAGCTACATAAAAGAAATTACTAACCAAATTGAAAGGCTCGAAAAAAAAGGTTTTGCATATAAACTAGAGGGTGACGGAATGTATTTTGATATCTCAAAATTTAAAAATTACGGTAAATTAGCGGGCAGAACCGTTCTTGATGCCGAAGATTCGGTCTCGCGGATTGACTACAGCAAAGATAAAAGAAACAGGGGTGATTTCTGTATTTGGAAATTTAAGCAGCAAGACGAAGAACCGAGTTGGAAGGCGCCTTTTGGAGAAGGCAGGCCTGGCTGGCATATCGAAGACACTGCTATAACTGAAAGGTTCTTTGGGGCTCAATATGACATTCATGGAGGAGCCAGAGATTTAATATTTCCGCACCATGAAGCCGAGGTTTCGCTTATGGAATCTATCTCTGGAAAGAGCCCGCTTGCGAGATATTGGATGCACGGAGGATTTTTAACAGTTGAAGGGCAAAAAATGGGAAAATCTCTCGGAAACTTTATAACCCTGCCCGATATTCTGAACAGATGTCCGGTAAATTACCTGAGATTTTTCGTGGCAAAAAATTTATGGAGAAGCCCAGTTGATTATTCCGAATCTGTTATGGTCGAAGTGAAATCAGCCGTAAACAAAGTAGAAGAATTTTTAAGGAAATTAAGGGCTCAAAAAGTAAAAGCTAAAAATTCCCATACAACAAAAAATTTGATTAAGAATTTAAAAACTAATTTTTATTCTGAATTGGCCGATGACTTTAATACGCCGAAGGCCTTTGCAGTTTTGTTTGATTTTATCAAGGAGGCAAATCGGCTTTTAAGCGAAGGCAATGTCTCTAAAGCGGAATGCGCTGAAATCTACAAATTTTTTGAGGACGTGAATAAAATATTCGGCTTTATCGATTTTAAAAAAGTAAATAAAGTAATTCCCTCTAAAATAAAAAAACTCGCGCAGGATCGCGAAAAATTCAGGCAAAATAAAGAATGGGATAAGGCCGACCATGTCCGTAAGGAAATAGAAAAACAAGGTTACACGGTTGAAGATACCTCCACCGGCCCGGCGGTAAGGCAGATTTAAACGGCTCAACCGGGGTGAGCCGTTTGTCAAGGGGTTGCGGAGGGTTTCATGTTTTGGTAATGTGGAGTATAAATTAAGGTTTGATTAAAAAGTGGCAAACGCGACTTTACCAGATAAATTACCTCCGCAAAATACAGAGGCAGAACAATGCTTGCTGGGCTGTTTGATGCTAGACAAGGATGCGATTGTGAAGGTGGTAGATGCCATAAAGGCAGATGATTTT
>Ga0172380_10006743_pt1 | contig 13191 bp, 14 predicted proteins | sample Leawe162metaG_FD_119747 | JGI IMG/M metagenome (GOLD analysis project Ga0172380, IMG submission 119747) | Leachate microbial communities from a municipal landfill in Southern Ontario, Canada - Leachate well 162 metaG | ecosystem: Engineered > Solid waste > Landfill > Unclassified | place... | reverse complement strand
TCGGTGTAGCGCGGGTGAAAGATTTTGCGCCCTCTGGGAATTAGGGGCTTTGCGGGTGCCGGCTCCCCCTGGGCATCAATGCCAACAGACCCCAGCGCCCGCCCGACAGCCGGGCAGGTTTCTGAGTCCCAACGAACGGCCGCGGGTACCCCCTTTCGCGGCCAGCGCACCAGGTGACGTCAAGACCTTAGTTTCTCTCTTCGCCTTCAGATCGTTCAGCCGCTCCGGTGTCATTCAATCGCTCCGCGAGACTCCGGGGCGGAGACTCGCTCCGTTGTCAGGGCGAGAGATCATCCGCCTGCGTTCGGGCGGATCAGCGCCTTGCCGCTTCGCTCCAGGCGGCTCCTTCTCTCTCCGGCGGTTCATCTTTTTTCGCCCTTCCCAACAAAGACCCCGCTCCGCTTACCGGCCTGCGCCCGCCTTGTCTCTTCAGTTCATCTGGAGGCTTCCGTTCCCGCCGGGCGCTTAGCCGCCGCTTCGCTCGCCCACCCGCCACCCCAGAAAAAAAAACTCTTGCTTTTGTTTGTATTATATCATTAAATTTTTTCGTTCTTTGTGAAATCTATGACAAAGCAAACAAAAATAAATATAAACGTTTTATTATTCTTACCAGTCTTATTCTTTTATACTTGTTTTTTATTTTGTCTATATAATAACGTTATACTAGTGTTTTACCAGTGTTATTCCAATGTTACCGGCTCCCGCCCTTATTTTTACTTAGAAAGGAGGTGATTATCTATGGCTATTATTGAGTTTTCTTCTCTCGTAAACCGGATTAAAGGTCGTGTTTCCAGTGGCGTTGTTTCTTACTGGAAAGGTAAAGGAGTTATCAAATCGTACAGTTCCAGCATCCATAACGATCGCTCTGCTGCACAGCAGGAGGTTCGTTCCAATTTGTCGGAGCTTTCCGGTGAGTTTTACTCTTTAACCGATAAACAGAAAGAACTCTGGAAAACTTATGCTTCCGCGCTTTCCGATCCGATGACTGCTTTGAATGCATACGTTGCCGTCAATTCCCGGCTCCAGAAGTACTTTCCGGATACCGCTCGCAAAACCGGTCCGCCTTCCTCGCCTTCCACCCCAAAGAGTTTTAAATCTCTCTCGATCACTGCATACGCCGCCGGTCTGTTTTGTGTTCATTTCACAAAACCCACCAATTCGACGTTATTCGCTATCGTTGATGCCTGGGCTATGCCTGGTCTGGATAAGGTTACTAATCCTTCGTGGTCGTTCCTGGCTTCCGCCGGTTGCGATACCGGCGCCGTTCAGAATACTCCCGGATATCCTGCCGATACAGTCGTCAAATTTCGGGCGCGTACTATGGACGCCTGGGGCCGCGTTTCTCCGTGGAGCGAGACTATCAGCCTCGTTACTCAGGCTTAGTTTTAAACTTTTACCGGGAGCCGGTACCTTTTGGTTTTATTTTGAACTTTCCCGGATTTAGTAAATTTATCTTGTTTTTCTTCTCTTATTTGAGAATTTGGATCTCTTTTTTTTGTATTTTCTTCTATTAGTTGTAGTGTTCTTTTTATATAGCACTCTATCTTGACTTGGCACGGCTTTTGTCCTTATATAGCCGTTATTTTAAAAGGAGTTTAGATTATGCCAAAGGAGAAGTTTATTTTTCAGATTTTTAAGGATCCTTACACTGAACATGATCCGGAGTTTAAAGGTCCTTTCATTGCTGACCTTACTGTCGAGCATGACATTATTTTAGGATTCTTTCGCGATCCAGTCGGTCTTATATGTTTTCGCAAAGTTCTCAGATCAGGAGTAAATAAGGATATTATCACTCCTTTTATTCTTTCCCGATCGCAGCCTTTTGTTGACTGGCTTAAAAAGAACGGCCTTTTATGAAAGAACTTATTCCCAACGATAAAGTTACTTTACGCTTTAATCATGGCGGTAAATGGTTTTTTCTCTTTTGTTCTGTTTCTATGGTTTCAAAAGAAATGATCATTTTTAAAACCCGTAGCTGTACACCTGTTATCGAGTTTGTCTTGCGTCCCGGCCAGTTCAAAATCGAAAACTATACAATCGACATTAAAGTCAATTAGGAAGAGAGGTTTTTATGAGTATCAATTTACAGGCTCATTTTTGTGTTTTTCCTAATACTTCCGGCGATAGTCTTGTTTCAATTGTTTCTTTTTTTCGTACCTTTTGCAACAATTACAGAGGTCTTAGATACGTTGATCAAGACGTTGATTCCATTTTGAAACTTGACTCTGAAATTCATTATGTTTTTTTCTTCGGCCAGCTTACCGGATCCTGGAAGAAGCACGGCGTATATTGTCATCGCGATCGCAGGACTTATCACCCTGTTTTCGTTTCCCGTCAGAAGTTTCCCCTTTTTACTGTCAATTTTGGTAAACGTAGATATTAATTTTTTAGGAGGTCTTTTTATGCCTGTTACACCCGAACAACTCAAATCAATTATTGATAGTGTTTCTGCCCAGAAACGTATCAAATTAATTCTTGATATCAATTCCAACTATATCAGGAATAAGGTTAATAATTCCGTCGAATCTTTCAGCCATGGCGACGCCGCTCTTGACGGCCAGCTTATTGCTGACGTCATTTTAGCCCAGCACGGCCTGGGAGCCGATCGCTTTGCCAAATTAAATAAGGTGCAGCGCGATTACGTTTCTTCCCTGGTCGCTTCTATCCTGGAGCGTATGTGTGACCACCTGGAAAAGATAACTCTCTTCGTTGATTCCAATAATGATTGACAAGTACGAGGTTTCCTGCTGTCTGTGCGGTCACGTTTTTTTTACCGAGCCTTCGGTCTCTATGTATTGCGGATTCAATATTGGTGTATGTACCTGTCCTGAGTGTGGCGTTTCGCTTCGTTTAGAAGTATCTCCAGACCTTTCAGGAGATCATATGATTTCCGAGCCTTTTGATAGTTTTATAACCTAAATAGGAGGTGTATTTATGAGTAAATTTCCTTTTGATCCTGGAAACCTCAAAATCAAACGACAGAAAATTTTGAACCTTTTCATGGATCACAATTTCCATTTCTCAACTGAGTTAGTCGATCTTTTCGGCTCAGCCTGGAACCAACGTAAAAATATTGATCTGAAAGCCAAAGGTGGTCTTTCTTTTATTTCTAAACACGTTTCCGGCACTGTTTCCCTCTGGGAGTACCGCCTTATTACTCCCTGTGACGAAATCAATCTTGAGCATACCTGTTTGAAATCTAAAGTTCCAAAACCTAAATTACCGCTCGTGAATTATTCAGCATCCTGTCCGGATAGAATTATACCTTGTCGTCAGCGCCGGCGTAAACCCTTTCACCAGATTTCACTTTTTTAAAGGAGATTATTTCTTATGTTTAATTACTCGATCATCATTCCTTCCTGGAATAATTGCGACTACCTTTCAAAGTGTATCGGTTCAATTATTCGTAATACCAAGAATTATGAAGTCATTGTTTCCCTGAATGGCCCCAATGATGACAGTCTCAGATTCCTTTCTACCGTCGAGAAAAAGCTTCCCAATTTTCATCATTTTTATTCAGCTGATCAGCTTTGTTTTTCCAGGGCCGTAAATGCCGGCCTTGAGCTTGCTCATGGCAAATATTTAATCGTCCTTAACGATGACACTATCGTCACTCCGGACTGGGCCGATCACCTTCGGTCTGCCTTTATGGATTCTGAAACTAAACTTCAGATCAACCCGATCGGCATTGTTGGCCCGGTAACTAATAACGCCGGTGGTTCCCAGGCTATTGAGTGCGATCCTTATAACGTAGAGGACCTTGACGTTTTTGCCCCGGATCACTACGCGAAAAATAAAGGTAAATATCTTTATACCGGTTTCCTCTCCGGATTTTGTATGATGATCCGGTACGAGTGTTATCGCGCCGTCGGTGACTTCGATTCGAGTTTTTCAGTCGGCGGTTTTGAAGATAATGACTATTGTTTACGCGCCTATAAATTAGGCTGGAAATCAATTGTTGATTATTCTGTTTTTATCCATCACTACGGTCAGCGTAGTTTATCCCGGATCGGCACGAATTATGACCAGGTTTTTAACTCGAATCATATCAGGCTTATTATGAAACACCTGGAGAATCGTCCCCAGAAATTGGCAGTTATTACCAGGATTCATAACGGTATGCCCTATCTCAAAAAGTTCCTGGAAAACGTGACATCCTTTGCCGATATGCTCTGCGTTGTGTTCGATCGCTGTACCGATGCTTCCGAGTCTGTTATAAATCTCCTTGACTTTCCGACCTATACCAAAGTTTTCGATGATGGTTTTAATGAATATCGCGATCGTTCCTGGTTGACTGATTCTGCTGTTTCTCACGGCGCTACCTGGATTATTTCCCTGGATGTTGACGAGATCATGGAGAAGTCTTTTACCAGAATGCGTGCCGGTAAACTTATGCGGCCGGTCAATCCGGAGATATTCGCTTATATGTTTTCATTCCGGAATTTCTGGCTCGGCCAGACAAACTTCCGGGCCGATGGAATCTTTGGCTCTATGGTCGGCCTCAGGATGTTCAGGGTCGTTCCTCATATGAATATTCGAACCATGTATAAAAATGGGCTCCATTGCACCCACGTTCCTATGTCTCCGTATTCTTACGTTAGACACCTTCGCGACAGGATTCTTCATTACGGTTATGACGACGAGCATAAATGTCTTGAAAAGTATCTTTTTTATTCCGACCTGGATCCAGACCCGGACAAAACTCTTGTTGGTCCGGAAGGTTATCGCCACCTGATCAGCCCTACCGTTACCCTGCGCCGGTTCAATCCGGATTGCACCCTGGCGCTTGGCATCATGATAAAAAACGAGTCCGTTAATCTTTTTAACCTGCTTTCCCGCTATTATCACGCTTTTGATCAAATTATTATTGTCGACACTGGAAGCATAGATCATCCTGAATTTATCGCCAATATCTTCGGCGCCGATTATTATAAGTTCAAAGATAAGTTTGATTTTTCTTCCGTTCGCAACTTTATCAAATCCAAAACCAAAACAACCTGGTTACTTTCTCTTGACTGTGACGAGGATTTCAAGGATGGCGACCTGGAGAAACTTTACGATTGCCTGGAAGATTCTCCGGACGCTTATTTATTCCAGGTTGCTAATTTTATGCCGGACGGTTCTATCGGTTATTCCGATAACGTCCGCCTGATCAGGAATCTTGAACAAATCAAATGGTCTGGTTTTGTTCACGAATCAATTTCAAAATCACTCGCTTCCTTTGGCGGAGTAACTACAGTTGCTCCGGTAAACATCCGTCATTATGGCTATCTCAAAATCAAAAATACTCAGACAAGGAAGTCAAAACTCTATCTGGATTTACTCAATAATCAGATTAAGCAGAATCCAAACGACGCGATCGGTTATTTTCACCTGGCTTTCTTTGAGCGTGAGAAGAGAAATTATCGCCGGTTTGTAGAACTCCTGGAAAAGTCTTTATCTCTCGAGCCTAAGTTTTTCTTATCACAAAAAGAACTCGGTTTGTATTATATGGAAAATGCAGCCAAGTACTTTAAAGACCTTGCCACTACTATCCCGCCAGGGCATTTCTTCCACGATTGGGCGGTCAGCATATCGAGAGAACTTGAGCGTATTTCAAAAACCCCGGCCGGACGTTTAGCATAGTTGTTTTTTTTTCACTAACTTCGTTCTGTTATGGGTATAATTTACGGATCAGCAATTTTAAACAGTATATCCGGTAGAATTAAGGATGTCGTTTATCGCCGCCGCCGCAGTAAGACTATCGCCTGTATCGTTTCAACAGATCCTTGCGTTCCACTTACCGCCCGAACCGCCCAGATTCGCGCTAATATTTCCTGGCTTTCTTCGCTCTGGAGTAATCTCACACCGCAACAAAAGAGACTTTGGCAAAGTCATGCTATCTCCCGATCGCGCCATACAACCGGTAACAACTCTTTTATGAGTTTGAATGGAGCTGCTTTAAATGCAAGTAACACAGATTTTACAGTCCACTACGCCCCGCCGCCTACACCTTCGACCCCGCGATCGATCCGCGGCCTGTCTGTTTCTTATATCTCTCCGACTTGCGCTTGTATCAGTTGGGCTAAGCCTCTTACTGATTCCGATTATGTCTATCTCACCTTCCGGCTTCCAACCAATTTTTGTAGTCTTTATCCTGGTTTTGGCCTTTGTCCTACCTCTGGTTATACTACTTATTTTCATTTCATTTCTACCGTGAAATCCAGTTTTGGATCCTGTGCCTTTTGCCATGACTGGCCGGCCGGTGCAAAGTTATATTTTCGCGCTAAATCACTTGATCTTTACGGCCGCCGTAGCCCCTTGACAGCCGAGATCGAGTATACCAATAACCCTTAACTATGGAGGTTTTATTTCTAAGTTTTTCAAGTATCTTACACTCGGTTACGCTGTCATTCGCGCTATCGTTTCCGGAGAGGACGAAATCAAAGCCATTATTGCTCAGTACAAATCCGCCAAAGCAGACGGTAAAATAACCCTGCCGGAAGCGATCGGCATTATTGAAAAGCTTATCGCTTACCTCAGCGCGATCTGGCCCGGTTTCTCTAACTTGCTTTGATATCATGCCTAATCCTAACACCCGGGAGGCCTGGATAAATCTCTGGAAAGAGAACGCCGACAGATACGGACGCGACCTTTTTCACATTGCCCGCTTTCGTTTCGTTGCCAGCCTTTGTGTTACTTCCCGGACATTGCTCGACGTGGCTTCCGGCCCCGGATGGCTTGGCGATTACCTTCCCAAGACCTGCACTTATGACCGCCTTGACTTTTGTGAGGACGCTCTTAAACTTCGTCCCGGCCGGTTTTTATTACATGATGTTTTATCCTTTCCGGTTCTTTTTGAATTGTGGGACAGCGTTGTTTGCATGGAGTTACTCGAGCACCTTGACGATCCCGAGCCTGTTATCAGATATTGCGTCGGGCTTTGTAGTCTCCAGGCTGTTTTTACGGTCCCAAACAATCGACTTGGCCCCGACCAGGAGCCCTTCCACATTCGCAAATATGACATTGATTCATTTCGTGATCTCTTTTACAAACTAGGCTATTCCGGACACTTTACAACCTTTATCCTGGAAGGAAGTTTAATATGCCAGATTCGCAAATAATTTTACGTCAACCCTTTCTTGTTTTAATGCCGGTTTTTAATCGATCTTATTTCACCCGGATTGCCGTTAATTCTGTTATGAAATTCGGCTGCTTTAACCTGGTGCACAGCCTGATTATTTTCGATAATCACTCCGAGGAGATCGATCGTTGTTTCCTGGATAGCAATCTCTTGCAGATCGTATCCGGTGACTTTCCTAACGCAAATTATTGTCTCAATGAAATCAAGAAAATGTCTGTCCCGGATCACATCCGATTTATCGTTAAAATCGATAACGATATTGACATCCAATCCGGATTTTTTCAGACTATCTTGAAATATTTCAACGACTTTCCATCCTGTGGATCTGTTTTCTTTGCAAAAAAAGGCGAGCCTAATATCAACTACGCTTCATCCTGTCATGGCGGTGTTTTTGCCACCCGTCGCGAACTCTTCGACAAATATCCGGCCTTTCCCTTAGACGGCAAATATCCTGGCTGTGAATCATATCACCGGTTTGTTGCCTCTTCCGGATATAATCTCTTCAGTTTGCCCGGCCTGGCTTTTGACCTTAATGATTCAATGCCGGTTATGACCAATATCTATCGTGAAAAAGGATGGTCGAGGTGATATTATGAGTGATTTGGTTTCTTTTGTCCGCGATCTAGGTTTCCCGATCTTTGTTGCCGTTTTTGTTCTGGTCCGCATGGAGCCCACCCTAAACCGGCTTGATAAAACCATTGCCAAACTCTTAGAGCATTTGAAAATTAACGAATAAGGAGGTTTTATGTGTTATGTTGTAGACAATAAAAAATGTACAGGATGCCTTTCTTGTGTTCCCGAGTGTGAAGTTGATGCTATCGTAGAGTTACCCTACCGGGAGGTTTTTATTCTCTGTGATTACTGTACTGACTGCGGTCATTGTGCGGTTATTTGTCCGGAAGGCGCTATTTCAGAAGGTTAAATTTTGGCTAAAATTACTCCATCGGCTTTAATAAGTAAGATCGTCGGGAAGTCCCGCGGTTCCTGCTTTCAAATGCTCCGGGGAACGAATGTCATGCGTTCGGTTCCTCAGCCGAAGAGTAACGATCGCGCCAATGCCGCCAAATATCGCGGATTGGTTTCAGAAATAGCCGGCAGTCATTACGCAATGTCGGCTAATCAGAAAATCGCCTGGAACAGTTACGCAGCCCTGTTACCTACCGATATGTCCGGTTTCAATTCTTTTGTGGCCCGAAATGTAGCTCTCGAGTACGCCGATCATGCCTGCCTGCATTTTTACGCCAATGCCCCTGCCGTTTACGATCCGCCCGTCGTCCCGGCTCCAATCAATCTTTGCTACTATCCGGATACAAACCGCTATTGTATTTCGTGGAGTACCCCGAGCGATGTCAATACTTTTGTCCAGGGCTTTATGGCCCCCCAGGCCGGTTTTTCAAATCAGTCTTTTGCTAAGTTTCGCTACTTTGGCCTGGTTCGCGCCGACGCCCTGCACCTCGATTATGACGCTTCAGATTACCCTGCAGAGACAATGATCCGTTTTACAGTCCGATCAATCAATTTACTTGGAGAACTTTCCAGCACCACCGAAATCAATCCACCGCCCCCGCTTCCGGAATCCGTCGCAGTCCTCTCTCCAAACGGCGGCGAGTGGTATTACTTCGGCCAGGAGGTTTCTATATCATGGCGATCTAAAAACGTTGACACCCTTTCGATTTATTACAGCCTGGATAACGGCATTTCCTGGAATCCGGTTTCTACATCCGTAAATGGCGATGTCGGTTACTATACCTGGACAGTCCCTTCCGTGGCCAGCACTCTTGCGCTTATCAAATTAATCGATAACGATAACGCTGACGTTCATGATCAGTCCGATGCCGTTTTTGAAATTACCCCGGTTCCCACCCTTTCGATTACAGCTCCGATCGGAGCAGAGTCCTGGGCAGCCCTTTCCGAACAATCCATTACCTGGACTGAAACCGAAATCATTACCCTTTCTCTCTACTATTCAATCAACAACGGATCTTCCTGGGTATTGATCGAATCCGGAGTGACCGCTTCGGATTTATCCTATTCCTGGACTCTCCCGGACGTTGATTCCGCCCTTTGCCTTGTCCGCCTGGTAAGCGATGATGACCCCGATCTGACTTCCACCTCTCCGGCTATCTTTACCATTTATCCCGCCGAGCCTTCGATCGATCCGATCGCTTCCTGGATATTCAAAACTTCCGGATACGATGCCGGAAACACTCGTTTTACCGATCAGACCGGTAACGAGCACCACTTTACCAATCACGGCGCCGACGTCGGATCTGACTCTACCGATTTTAACGGATCTTCAGATTATATCGATTGTGCCGACTTCCTGGAATTAAGCGCCGGAGCCGATAAGTTCTCAATGGCTGTCTGGATTAAGACTGCCGACTTAAACGGTGGTATTCTCGGCCATTGGGGAACTTCATCCGGAAACAATGCCTGGTTTAATTACCTGCTTTCCGGAGAGTTTATAACCCTGGTTGACAAACTCGGTGATAATTCTATCAATAAACGTTATCGCTCGAATCAGAATATTCATGATGACACCTGGCACATGATCGGATTTTCTTTTGGTTCCGGAACTCTCAAGGTCTTTATTGATGGCGCTGAAGATACCGGCACCAATAAGGATTATGATAGTGTTATGACTGTTATCCGTAATTCAACCCAGACTTTTAAAGGCGCTAACCTGGCTGCGGCCGGATATTTTATTGGTTATCTTACTTGCCAGATATCTAAAGCCTGGTTTTGGAATGATACCCTTCCGGATGCCGATTTTGCCCTGCTTTATAACGTAGGTCATTAGCCATGCAGATCGTTACCGATGATCCTGCTGCTATTCTCGGCCCTGAATATGGCGGGGATTCTATCTATCTGCGAGGCTCCATTTGTGTGGCAAGAAATCGCAACTTCATTTCGGCCTCTTCCAAATTAGCAGATCGACTTGTCAATTCTGTTTTCAGAACCTTTTCGGACTCTTATTTCGGCCTTACCATTGATCAGATTGAGGATTGGGCCTATTATAAAACTAATGTCGGTTATTCTAAAAATGCCCGCAATGCCTTCCTTGCTAACAACATTCAACGAAATTATATGTTCTTTCCCGGTTTTAATCCGGTTTTAGATATTACCTCTCCAGCCGAAAATCCTCACCTGCCTAATTGCTTTGATGCCTGGTATGACGAGGAAGGCGATCAGATTGTCTTCGCCTGGCTTGATGATTACTGCTTCGAATCTTACATCCTGGGCGCTTACTGGAAATCTTATAAGCGCGTGGATAATGTTGACGCTTCTCCCAAAATGATCTTCGGCGAGGTTGCCGGGGCCGAGGAATATGGTTGCGGTAATACCGAGTTTACCTATTCTTCCTCTCTCTGGGTTACAATCCGTTCCCTTAATCAGCGTGGAGAGGTTTCCCCCTGGTGTCCCGCTATTCAAATCGATCTTCCGGATCCTCCGGTTGTTGATTTCTCTGCTGCACCCCGGGCCGGTGAGTCCCCGCTTTCTGTCCAGTTTACCTTTGAAGCCACCGGGAAAATCAATCGCTGGATGTGGGATTTTGGCGACGGTTATATCAGTTACGAGAAAAATCCTTACCACACTTACGACGGTGAGGAGGCTTATTTTACTCCGAAACTTACCTGTTGGGGTTGTGCAAATGTCAAGCGCTTAAAGTCCAAATATAATTATATTCATATTACCGAGGACGAAAATTGGGATAACATTATATTTATTTGCGACTCCGAGAATAACCGTGTTTTTAAACGCTTAACCGATGGCTTTTATTACCAGGCTAAGATCGGCTCCCTGGGTTCCGGCAATGATGAGTTTAATACTCCCTTTTCCTGCTGCAGTGATCTGGATTATGTTTATATCGTTGACCAGGGTAATCACCGGATCGTTAAACGCCTTAAATCCGATCTGTCCTATGTTTCACAGATTGGATCGGAAGGCTCCGGAGATAATCAGTTTGAATATCCCTACGGCATTACCTGCGACGATGAGCACCTTTTTATTTGCGATCTTAACAATCACCGCATCCATAAACGCCTAAAATCAGACCTTTCCCTGGTTCTTATGCTTGACGAGATTCCATCCGGAAACGGCCGCTTTCAATCGCCCTGGGGCATTTCATGCGATTACCAGTATATCTATTTCACAGATGTTTATTACGACGTTGTTCTTGTTTTTACAAAGGCATTTATGACTTGGGTTGCCCGCATCGATCTTGATCCGGATGGCGCTAAGTTATTTAACAATCCTAAAAACATCCTGGTTGACAATGGCTTCATGTGGGTGGTTTCTTTCGACGTGCCTAAATATGTCGTCAAAAAACTCGTTAAAGGTACAAATTCCCTGGTCGGCACTGTCTACACCGATAATGAGTCTTATCTTGAGACTTTTATCGGCCTTGCTACCAATTCAAGTTATCTCTGGGTTTCCTGTCCCGTCCTGGATGTTATTTACCGCTTTAACCGCGTTACCTTGTCTCTCCTGGCTACTTATGGCGGTACGGGTACCGGAGATAGCGAATACAGCACTCCCAGGGGTCTTGCTATCGCTTCCCCTTTTACGATTTAATTCAATGCGCAGGACTTCCTATGATCACCGGGATTACGCCTACATTCACTCCCGTTTACTCCGGATCCTTTCCAGGAATGCTTTCAATCAGTTCTATCATTGCCGAAACTGTGGCTCTCACGTCGATCTTGAAATTCATATTCCTGATATGGCCCGCTTTGATTTTGATCGTCCGGGTTCCTGGATGATCCTTTGCAAATCCTGTCACCGCAAAATTAAACGGCATTAGTTTTTTCCCCCCGGCTTTCTTATTTTATTTCGGTCTTCCGTTATTGCCGTGGTAAGCCGGCCGGGTTCTCAGCCCGGCCGGTTTTGTTTTACTTTCGTTTCACCAGGCGACCCTTGCTTTCTGGTCGGCGTTGTTTTACTTTTTCGGGTTCAGGTTTACATAAGGTTTGTTATGCGTAATTTGAATTGTTTTACATTTTACGGTTATCTCCAGTAACCTTGTAACTCTTTTGTGACACTTTTTTCATTTGCTTTGCTTTACATTTTTGTTTAAGATTCACCAACAAAATAGGAGATTCAATTATGGCAAAAACTAACAGTCTCAACATCCGGGTCGATGATCACACCCTCACAATGATCGACGAGATCGCCTCCAGGCTCGGCTGGGATAAAGGCGGACGCTCTAAGGTCGTCGATCTGGCCCTCCAGGATTTCTTCGATGTTTACCAGATTTGGACCGGCCGAATCCTGGATAATCGGATTGCATTAGATCGCCACCCTTAAAATCAATTCTTTTCAACGCCAGGCGCCCAAATTTAAACGATCCGGATATACCCGCTGTACCTGTACCGGCCCAAAATGGCATAGCGACCGTTTTCCCGTCGTGAAACTGCTTTACTGTTTTGTATAGCAGTTTTTTTTAATCCCTTGATTTATCTGTTTTATCCTGGAGTCTGCCCGTCCCTTTTTCTTTCCCGTCGTGAAACCCTTTCCCGCCGACCTGATAAGCGCATAGTTTCCCGTCGTGACCACCTGTATTTTCTGCCGGGCAGATTTTTCATCCCGTTTTTTTTCTCGTCGGGCGGACTTTTTTCAGGAGCATAGTTTCCCGTCGGGCGCGGCCCGGATTCGCGCCCCTTAGCAAACTATGCGCCTGTGAGGAGCATAGTTCACGTCCTGCTGACTTAATATATATATATCTAGAGATATATAGATGTTCGCGGGATCTAGTCCCTTTAAATCGGACTTTTGAATCGGATATTACAGATGGAGAGTCACGGGCACGCTTCACCCAGCCACCGGCTGGCTAAATCCGCTTGTTTATCTATCCTGGACAGATCGGCTCCGGCTTTGGATAGATTGACTTTCTCTTTTTTATAACGTATATTTTTACCGTGAAAAATACGCTACCTCATTTTAAAAAAAAATTCTTCCAGGGCTAATGCGCCGTAGATCCTGCTTACTCAGGATCGGTCTTGGCGTTAAGGCTTCACAACGGCGCTAAGCCTTGGATATGACTCGTTTATGACGGATATTCAGTCACC
>Ga0172380_10006742_pt1 | contig 13192 bp, 13 predicted proteins | sample Leawe162metaG_FD_119747 | JGI IMG/M metagenome (GOLD analysis project Ga0172380, IMG submission 119747) | Leachate microbial communities from a municipal landfill in Southern Ontario, Canada - Leachate well 162 metaG | ecosystem: Engineered > Solid waste > Landfill > Unclassified | place... | reverse complement strand
TTTCGGCGGTATCAAGAAAGAACTGCGGTGGGACGAGTTGCTTGGTTATTATGAAGTACGAAATCGGAAAAGTGCATAACATCCTGACGCTATCGATCGCCAACCTGTCATCGATCTGGTCGAGATAGGAAATTTCGGTATTGCCGAGCACCTGTATCCGATCCGGATGCAGGTGCTCGGTGTAACCAGCCAGTGCCAGACCCGGCTTTTGGATGCGTGAGCTGAATACCTGATTGCCCAAGCCCCTTTTGCCGGTAAGCAGGGTCAGTCCGAGTCCGTATTCGGTGTCATCCAGTAACTGCTGTATTGAAAGGCTGATTCCGTCCACGGGTTAACTCCGTAAAGCCGCCCACAGGGCGTCTTTACCTTATGACCGCTGCGGCTCAATAAGGCCGTAGTTGCCATCTTTTCTGCGATAGAGAACATGAATCTCGCTGCTGGCGGAGTCGGTAAAGACGATGAAGTCTTTATTCAGCAGATCCATTTGCATCACTGCCTCATCAACCGACATCGGCTTGGCGGTTTCAGTTTTGGTCCTGATTACAACCGGCTCGACATTGGCCTCGATGCTTTCGGCCTGGAAGATCTTCTTGGAGATCTGGCGGCCGCGATCCTCGCCATTGGGCTTGTGGGCCTTGATCTTTTCCTTGTAGCGCTTGAGTTGGCGCTCGATCTTATCGATTACGGCATCAACTGCGGCATACATATCGTTCGTTGCCTCGGATGCTTTAGTATTAACTCCTTTGGCGCTGATGACGATCTCTACGATATGGCGTATCTTTTTTTCGACCGCAAAATAGACCTGGGCGCTGGTGGGTTCGTCTATATATTTTGCCACCCTTTCGAGTTTCTCCTCGGCATATGACTTGAGAGAGTCACTCTGCTCCATGTGCCTGAATGTTGTCGTTACCTGCATACCTTCCTCCTCGTGTGGTTGTTATGTGTTGAATTACCCCATAAAAAATGAGGTCAAAAGTGGCGCTTCCGTTCCGATGACGAACCGATTCTCAGTAGCTCTCGGTATTTGGTAACAGTGCGCCGGGCGATATTTACTGTCTGCCCAAAGAGCATCTCTGCTATTTTTTGATCTGAAAGCGGTTTTCTGGGATCTTCCTTTTCTATGATCTCCTTGATACGGTTCTTGACGCTCTCCGAGGCGACAAAATCACCTTCACTGGTGGAAAGGCCGCTGTTGAAGAAGTACTTCAACTCAAACATCCCTTGCGGGGTCTGCATATACTTATTAGTGGTAACCCGGCTGATGGTGGATTCGTGCATGCCGATGTCTTCGGCCACGTCCCGCAGTACAAGAGGACGCAGGTACTCGATACCGCAGTCCAAAAACTCCCTCTGAAACTTGACAATGCTTTTCGCCACTTTGTGAATGGTACGCTGGCGTTGCTGGATGCTCTTGATCAACCACTGGGCCGAGCGGATCTTCTCACTTATGTACTCCTCAGCCTTTGAATCCATTGAACCGTTGCCGCGAGCCTCTGAGTAAAAGGGGTTGACTTTCAGATTCGGCAAACCTTCATCATTCAACATTACCACGTAATCATCGGCAATTTTGTAAATAAAGATATCCGGCGAGATGTACTGAACATCCTCTGAGCCGTAAATTCTGCCAGGACGAGGGTCAAAGCCCCCGATTATCTTGGCCGCAATCAGAACCTGGTTGAGGTCAACCCCCAAATCCCTGGCTATCTGTTTGTATTTGCGTGTTTCCAGGTCCTTAATATGATTGAGCAGGATCTTTTCAACGACACTCCCCCGCATCCCCAAAAAACGGGCCTGGATCAGGAGGCATTCACGCAGGTCGCGGGCTGCCACACCGGTCGGGTCAAATTCCTGAATGCGCTCCAAAACCGGCAACACCACCTCTTCGCTGACAGAACAGGCCAAACCGATCTCATCGAGCGCGGCGCGCAGATACCCTTCCTCGTCGATGTTACCGATGATCTCTTCGCCAATTACGATTTCTTCTTCGGGAAAACGCCCCATGTGAAGCTGCCAGAGCAGGTGATCCAATAGAGTCCCTTTGCGGGTCAACAGGTTCTCGAAGGAAGGGCGTTCGTCTTCGCCGCTGTATTGCTCACCTGAACTGTAATTGTAACCGTCGAGATAACTGTCCCAATCCCGCAAGGTATCTTCGCCTGTTTCAACCTCATGGAATTCGTTTTCCCGTACGTCCGGCTCCTCCTCTTTCTCAGCCGTTTCCAGCGATTCAGCTTCGCGGGCATCTTCGACTTCAACAGTCTCCTCAAGGAGCGGATTTTCCTCCAACTCCTGACGTACCACATCCTGAAGCTCCATGCGGGTTAGCTGGAGTAGCTTGATGGCCTGCTGCAACTGGGGGGTCATCACCAGTTGCTGGGTCATCTTCAGTTGTTGGCGCATCTCCATTGCCATACTGTTTCCTACCGGATGAGTTTAGATAAATTAAGCCAAATCAGAGATGAAAATCATCTCCCAGGTAAATCGTACGTGCCTTGCTGCTGGCAATGATCTCCGCGGGCGTACCGAATTCCAGGACCTCGCCGTTGCTGAGGATATAGGCCTCATCGCAAACGCCCAAGGTTTCACGCACGTTATGGTCGGAGATGAGAACTCCTATGTTTCGTTCCTTGAGTGACACTATCAGATTTTGGATATCCGCCACCGCAATCGGATCGATACCGGCAAATGGCTCATCCAACAGCATAAAAGTCGGATTAGTGATCAGCGCCCGTGCAATTTCGACCCGCCGCCTCTCACCTCCTGAAAGTGCATACCCCTTTGATCTGGAAATATGGGAGATGCCGAACTCCTCCAGCAGTTCCTGCATCCTTCGCATGCGGGCATCCCTGTTGGGCTCGACCGTTTCCAGGATGGCCAGAAGATTGTCGGCCACCGAAAGCTTGCGAAAGACCGAAGCCTCCTGGGGCAAATAACTGATGCCGCGGCGAGCACGTTGATACATGGGCAGATTGGTTATCTCTTCTTCGCCGATAAAGACTTGGCCCCCATCAGGCCGCGCAAGACCTACCACCATGTAAAAAGTGGTGGTTTTGCCTGCGCCGTTCGGCCCCAACAGCCCAACCACCCTGCCCGCCTCAATGGAGATATCAACCCCTCGCACCACGTGACGGCCGGCGTAGTTTTTCTTCAAACCTTGGGTCCGGAGCCGGATTATTTCAGCGGGGACCTGCATTGCCCTTCCTTGCCGGCTGTTGGATGATCACCTCGACACGATTGTTTGGACTGCCTTGGCCCGATGCAACACTTTTGTCTTCATCGATGTTGTAGGTGATTATATTCGCGGAGATGGTGTCATCCCCCTGCATGACCTTGGGATTGCCGGTCAGGGTTATACGACCTAACTTGCTGTCATAAACGGCATGGGCTGCAGTCCCGAGTCGGTTTTCCTGTACAATACGCACGTTGCCGTCTGCTTCGATCTTTTCAACATCCTTTTTGCCATCGGCGTAACTGATAGTAAGCTTGTTAGCATAGATGGCGATGTCGCCCTGCTTTGCCACCACGTTGCCGGTAAAAACGGCTGTCTTGCCCTTGTTGTCAGCCGACATTTCATTGGACTTGATTGTAATGGGCTGGTTCGAGCGGTCTTTGGGTTGAGCCTTCACGTCAGGAGCGGCCAGCGACATGGAAGCTGCCAGGCAATACATGAAAATGACAAATATGATGATCTTCAATTTATTCATAGAATCAGCTTCGGTTGTCCCCGGAATTTGGAGATCTTCGTGAAGGAGTGATCAAAGTACGGCCCCATCTTTATTTTACTGCCGCCACTGTGGCATCGATTGCTTGTAAAAATTTGGCTTTCTGGTCTTTCACATTCAACTCCATCCCCTTGGCCGCCAATGTCAAGCGCTGCTGTCGGAATTCAACCTGTTCCGCGGTTTTAAACTCCGAATTGGCAGCCAGGTAGTCGATAGCTTCGGTCTCGAAACTGGCTCCAGAGCCAGTTGTCATGTGGACCGCCCCACGGAGCTTGACATCTCTGCTCTTCGTGGAGTATTCGCCCCTGGAAGCCTGCACGGTTATGGCGCCGGCGGCACCCGAATTGGCAAACTCCATTCGAATTCCGGTTAAAAAGACCACGTCGCCACTCTTGCTGTATTCGGCTTTTTCAGCAACAAGCTCCCACACAGGCGTACCATCACGCATTTCTGTAAAGCGGGCATTATGCAAAGCCACGTCTATGTTCTGGGGAAGCTGAAGATGGACCGATTCCAGCGGGGCCTGTTTTGAGCCCTTTAGGGAGATGGTGACCACGATGCCTATGATCGCCGTCGTAACCAGAATGGCCAACACAAATCTGATATTCCCAAGCGATAACATAGCGGAATCAACTATAACATCGGGGCAATTGGCTGTCCAGCAAAACGTGCGTTGCCCACTGTTTTTGGCATAGAGCTTGAATACATTTACAATTCATACCGCAGGGAGATTTCATCCCATACACCGCGACCCTTCAGGATCAGGTCGCAAACCTCCCGTACTGCGCCCCTGCCACCCCTTAAAGAAGCCGTATAATGTGCAACGGCTCGCACCTCGGGAAGTGCATCCCGCGGAGCAGTTGCAAAACCCACTTGGCGCATTACCGGCACGTCAATTATATCGTCACCCATATAGGCGATCTGGCTATTTTCCAGCCCGGTCTTCAACTTAACGTCCTCATAACTGTCCAGCTTTTTCAAAGCCCCCTGGTACACCAGGGAAATGCCTAATTCCTTGGCTCGGATATCCACTACCATGGAGACACGGCCAGTAATAATGCCTACTTGAATGCCATAGCGTTGGAGCATCTTTATCCCGTGTCCGTCCCGTACATTAAAGCGTTTTGTTTCTAAACCGCTGCCGTCATAGATGATGCTGCCGTCGGTCATGACGCCGTCCACATCGAGCAGCAGCAATTGAATATTCTTAAGTATGTCGCTCATCAGGCGATCCCTGCCTTGAGTATGTCGTGCAGATGTATAATGCCGCATGGAGACGCACTGCTTTCATCCTCGAAAACGAATAGCGACGTTATGGAATTATGTTCCATGATTTGCAGTGCCGCGGCAGCCAGTTCATTGCGCTTGATACGTCTCGGATTGAGCTTCATCAGATCGGCTGCGTGCTGCCCAAGGATGTCGTAACCCTTCTCCAGTGCCCGTCGCAGATCGCCGTCGGTGATAACTCCTCTTAAAGAACCATCGTCGTTGCTGACACCAGTCACCCCCAGCCCCTTGGCAGTGATGACGAACAAGGCATCCTTCATCAGCGTTTGCTCTGTCACCATGGGAATCGCCTCACCAGCATGCATCAAATCCTCAACCCGAAGGAGCAGTTTTTTACCTAACGATCCGCCAGGATGGAAGATCGCAAAATCCTCGGCCCGGAAGCCCCGTTTGACCAGCAGAGCCACTGCCAATGCGTCTCCCATGGCCAGAGTAGCGGTAGTTGACGCCGTCGGCGCCAACCCCAGCGGACAGGCTTCCTCCTTCACTGACACATCCAGAAAAACATCACTGCTGCGGGCCAAGGCAGAAGCAACATTGCCGCACATGGCCACCAGATGAGCCCCCAGGCGCTTGATAACAGGCAGGATGCGCAAAAGTTCCTCGGTTTCTCCGCTGTTGGAGATGGCAATCACAACGTCACCGGTCATGATCATCCCAAGGTCACCATGAATTCCTTCTGCAGGATGAAGAAAAAAAGCCGGTGTGCCGGTAGACGCCATGGTAGAGGCGATCTTTTGACCGATCAACCCGGATTTACCCATACCGCTCACAACCACGCGCCCTCTGCTGGCCAGGATCAGATTAACCGCATTTTCAAAAGAACCGTCGATCCGCTCCACCATTGCCAGGAGCGCTTCCGCCTCGGTCCGTATAACCCGCCTTGCTTCTTCAAGTAACATGCCCCGCCCCATTATCGTTGTAAGTACCTAATTCTTTAGTGGATAAAAAAAGTCTGAGATGCACGCTGGTCACTTCTCAGACTAATCAGTAAATACCAAAACAAGAAAAATAGCAACCTCCTGTGATTGATTCCGGCGGCCCCCCTTCTGCAAAGGTCCAGCCCGGATGTGATGTCTTGATTTATTTTCTTTTCTCGGTACTATGTTTCCGCTTTATCGGTAATGGTCATATTAAATAAATTGATAAAAACCTGCATTAAATTGACCAATTAGCATCTAATTCAACATATTGGGAGGATATCATGCGACTCACCCCTGCAACTGAACTAGAATATCGTTGCAAAAAACTTCAGGATTACATGGCAATTGAAGGCCTCGACGCAATCATAATCGTTCAAAACGCCGATCTTTTTTATTTTACCGGCACAGTACAGAGCGGCAATCTGTATGTCCCTGCACACGGGCAACCGCTTTACATGGTGCGCAAGGAAGCCGGGCGAGCCAGAATGGAATCAGGGCTAAAAGAGGTTATGCCATTCGCCTCAATGAAGGACATCCCGGCCATCCTCGCAACCTATGGCTATCCTGAACCTAAAAGGATTGGCCTGGAGTTGGATGTAATGCCAGTAAATTTCTTCGAGCGTTACAAAAAAATATATCCCAATGCCGAGTACTTGGATGCAACGCCACTGATCCGCAAAGTAAGAATGATTAAGTCGCACTATGAGATACACCTGATGAAAGACGCCGCAGACCAAGTCGACAGGGTCTACCGCCGGGCTAAAGAAATAATCCGCGAAGGCTTGACCGACCTTGATGTAGCAGCCGAGCTGGAGTTTACCGCCCGCAAAGACGGTCACCAGGGCCTGGTGAGGATGCGCGGATTCAACTCGGAACTATTCTATGCCCAGATCATCTCCGGCACCGATAGCGCGGTGCCTGCCTATGTAGACACACCGCTAGGCGGGTTAGGCCTGAACCCATCATTCGGCCAAAGCGCCGGGTTGAAACGTATCGAACGAAATGAGCCGATCATTGTAGACTTTGCGGGATGCGTGGATGGTTATCTGACCGATCAAACACGGGTTTTCGCGATTGGCGGCATCTCCGACCGACTTCTGAAGGGCTATGACGACATGCTTAAGATACAAAGCCGCATGATGGAGATCGCGATACCGGGAGCTAGCTGGGGTGCTGTCTATGAGGACTGCCTGGCGCTAGCGTTGGATCTTGGCTACGCCGACAGCTTCATGGGTGCCAAGGGTTCCCAGGTGTCCTTTATTGGCCACGGGCTTGGCATCGAGATCGACGAATACCCCTTTATTGCCCGGGGCTTCAAGGACATGACACTGGAAATCGGCATGGCATTCGCTTTTGAGCCAAAAGTGGTCTTCCCCGGTGAGGGGGCCATCGGAATAGAAAACACCTTTTACCTGAGCCTGGATGGACTTAAGCAGCTTACCCATTCCAGTGACGAGCTTATAATTCTGTCCAGTTAATCGTGTTAAATTTTTTTGTTGCAATTTATATGTGCTGTCGAGTATAACAGCGATACCTAATTGTATACAGTATCCTAAAAAAAGATTATTGCATTCAGTAAACACTCGATATTCCATGTGGTTGGCTTAAATAGTCATGTTTATACCAATTAAACATCAGTGAGCTTCACAGGAATTAATGCAGAAAAGAGCACATCAGTACCGGTTAGTCAGGCGTCACGTTGATCTCAGTTCAAACCACCCCACGAAAGGAGAGTAACAAGATGGCATTAAAAGAGACGCTCAAACAGAAGATCGAGGAGTTCCGCCCCCGTACCACCAAACTCGTGAAGGAATTCGGCAAGGTCATTATTGACCAGGTAACCATCGACCAGTGCATCGGTGGCGCCCGCGACATCCGTAGCCTCGTGACCGACATTTCCTACCTGGATCCACAGGAAGGCATCCGCTTCCGCGGCAAAACTATCCCTGAAACTTTTGCAGCTCTGCCAAAAGCCACCGGTTCAGACTATCCGACCGTTGAGTCCTTCTGGTACTTCCTACTCACCGGCGATGTCCCCACACAGGCTCAGGTGGACGAAGTCGTGGCAGAATTCAAAGTTCGTCAGGTAGTTCCCCAGTATGTATTCGACGCCATCCGCGCCCTGCCGAAAGAGAGCCACCCGATGGTTATGCTCTCAGTTGGTATCCTGGCAATGCAGAAAGACTCCAAGTTCGCCGCTTTCTATAGCTCAGGCAAATTTAACAAGATGACTGCCTGGGAGTCTGTGTACGAAGACGCCAGCGACCTCGTAGCCCGTATCGCCCCTGTTGCCGCCTTTATCTACAACCTGAAATATCGTGGCGACAAGCAGATCGCTATCGATCCGAAGCTTGACATGGGTGCCAACTTCGCCCAGATGATCGGCCAGAGCGAGCAGTACAAAGACGTTGCCCGTATGTACTTCATCCTCCACTCCGACCATGAGTCCGGAAACGTTTCCGCTCATACGACACACCTGGTTCATTCAGCGCTGTCCGACCCGTACTATTCATACTGCGCCGGCCTGTGCGGCCTTGCCGGTCCTCTGCACGGCCTCGCAAACCAGGAAGTTCTTGATTGGACCATCAAATTCCAGGAAAAATACTGCAAAGGCGTCGAGCCCACCAAGGAACTCGTCACCAAGGCACTCTGGGATACCCTCAATGCTGGCCAGGTTGTTCCGGGTTACGGTCATGCCGTTCTCCGCAAAACCGACCCGCGCTACATGTCACAGCGTGAATTCTGCCTCAAAACACCTGGCCTCAAAGATGATCCGCTGTTCAAATTGGTCGCCATGATCTTCGAAACCGCTCCTGGCGTCCTGACCGAGCACGGCAAAGCCAAGAACCCCTGGCCGAACGTTGACGCACAATCCGGCGTTATCCAGTGGTACTATGGCCTCCGCGAGTGGGATTACTATACTGTCCTGTTCGGCGTCGGTCGCGCACTCGGTTGCATGGCCAACATCACTTGGGACCGTGGCCTCGGCTACGCTATCGAGCGTCCCAAATCTGTCACCACTCCGATGCTGGAAAAATGGGCTGCAGAAGGTGGCCGTAAGCTGGCCTAATAGTTTTAATCACATTCAGATGCAATCAAGGGGATGCGGCAACGCATCCCCTTTTTTTATTTCAAGCTTGCAAAAATTTAAAAGTACGGTATAAAAGATAAAATTAGTCTGATTTGATTCAGTCGTCGAAGACATTTAATTCTGGAGGGATAATGGGTTCATCAATTAAGGGTACAACAACTGAGCAGAATCTTCTCAAGTCCTTTGCCGGCGAAAGCCAGGCCCGCAATCGCTACACCTACTTCGCTGCAGTTGCACGTAAAGAAGGATACGTGCAGATTGCAGAGTTTTTTGAAGAAACAGCTAACCAGGAGAAAGAACACGCCAAACGTTTTTTTAAGTTTCTGGAAGGGGGCGATCTGGAGATAACGGCCTGTTACTCATCGGGCAGAATCGGCACTACCGCTGAAAACCTTCTGGCGGCGGCCAATGGCGAACTAGAGGAACATTCTGTCCTGTATCCCGGTTTTGCTGCAGCTGCGAAAAGCGAGGGATTTCATGAAATTGCCATTGCCTGGAATGCCATCTCGGTAGCCGAGAAACAACATGAAAAACGCTATCGTGACCTCCTGGCCAACATCCATGATGACCGCGTTTTCACCCGGGAAGAAGAGGTTGTCTGGCGCTGCCGTAACTGCGGTTATCTCCATACCGGAAAAACAGCACCCGAAGTTTGCCGTGCTTGTGTCCACCCCAAGGCCCATTTTGAGCTTCTGGCAGAAAATTGGTAACCAATCAGCCTGACACCCAGGCAACCCAACTGATAGGAGGAGTAAAACATGCCAAATCTTTTAGAAATCTACAAGTGTGAATTGTGTGGGAACATTGTCGAGGTCGTCCATGGCGGCGGCGCTGCCCTGGTCTGCTGTGGCCAGGACATGACACTCATGACCGAAAACACCGTTGATGCAGCCAAGGAAAAACATGTGCCAGTCATCGAGTTTGTCGATAATGGCGTCAAGGTAAAAGTAGGCAGCGTGCCCCACCCCATGGAGGAGAAGCATTACATTGAATGGATAGAGATCGTGGTCGATGGTAAGGCATATCGGCAGTTTTTAAAACCAGGTGAGAGCCCTGAGGCCTTTTTCCCAATAAGCGCCAAGACCCTCACTGCTCGCGAGTACTGCAACCTGCACAAACTCTGGTCAGCCAAGGCCTGATTATTTCATCCAACCAATTGTCAAACGGGAACCTGCTCCAGGTTCCCGTTTTTTGTGCCTCGTCACTTTACACCGGCCCCCTGCTCATGTATCATCCCAACTGATGAAACGTATCCTCAACCTTTACATAATTCGTGAAATTGCCTCACTTTTCCTGCTCAGCATTACCGTCTTCACCCTGATCCTGCTTATGGGGCGATTGATCAAGCTGACAGACATGGTAATCTCCAAGGGAGTACCGCTATCCGAGATTAGCCGGATGATCGTCTACCTAATGCCGTCATTCCTGGTTTTTACCATTCCAATGGCTTTTCTGCTGGCGGTCTTGCTAGCTTTCGGGCGGCTCTCCGCCGACAACGAGATCACAGTCATGAGAGCCGGCGGCATCAGCCTGATGCAACTCATGCCACCGGTTGTGGTGTGCGGTCTCGTTGCCACCCTGCTTACCCTTGCAATCAGCACGCTCGGTGTCCCTTGGGGCAACAGCGCCTTCAAGGATCTGAGTTTCAGGGTCCTGAAACAGAATGTGACGCTCACCATCCGCGACAAAGTTTTCTGGGACGATCTTCCCGGAATAGTGCTCTACACCGACCATTATGACGAAGCAAATCACACCCTTAAAGGCGTCATCATCCATGATGGCCGGGATTCAAAGCGTCCAATGACAATATTTGCCTCTGAAGGAAAGATTGGTTGTACTCCAGACCAACAGGATATCTGCCTTATCCTTTACAATGGCAGCATTCACTCCGCAGGCAAGGATAACGAGTATCGTCTTGTTAAATTTGGTGAATATGTCATGACAGTAGGTGGACCAGGCAAAGGGGTGGGTATTGGCCGCAATGAACTGGACATGGGAATCGGCGAACTTCTGCAGCAGATCAATAACCCCGCAACAGCACCATCAACCCGGCTCAAGATGCAAATAGAGCTTCAAAGCAGATTTGCCTTTCCTTTTGCTTCGTTGGTATTTGCCGTAGTGGCAGTACCTCTGGGGTTGCAGAACCGCCGCTCTGGCAAGTCTGCCGGGTTTTCCACCAGCATTGCAATCTTATTGATTTATTACTTGCTGCTGTCGCTTTTGCGGACCCTGGCGGAAAAAGGCAGTATTCCACCTGCCCTGGCACTCTGGTTACCTAATATAATATTCCTGTCCCTTGGCTGGTACATGCTGAGAATCTCGTCTCAGGAACGGAGTATGCCTACCGTCAACTTGGCATCCCTGCTAAATTGGAAACGGACTGGCCACTGAAATGGGCATCCTGAACCGCTACATAGCAACTACCTGGCTGCGCCTGCTGGGGCTCTGCCTTGTCAGCTTCGTCTCCATTTACCTCGTACTGGACATGATGGACAAGATCCCACGCTTCATTCGAGCCGGCGGCTCTGTAGGAAATATCCTGTTTTTTTTCATCTGCAAATTGCCGGAAATGATCGGGCAGACAACATCCTTTTCCATTCTCATGACCACCCTGCTGACCCTTGGCCTCCTTTCCAGAAACAGCGAAATCATCGCCATGCGGAGCTGCGGTGTAAGCCTGCTGCGCATATCGCAACCAATGCTGCTGCTCGGTATGGCCGCCAGTATTTTGCTGTTGATAAACGCCGAATTTGTTGTGCCCGAGAGCTACGCGCAAATGGATTACATCGAACGGGTAGCCATCAAGAAACAGAATGTCAATACCTTCTTCAAACAGAACAACATCTGGTTCCGCTCTGACACCATGATCCTCCAGGCACAGCTGTTCGAGCCGCGGACAAAAACGCTCAAAGGCGTCATCATCTGGAACCTGGACGCCTCCATGACCCCTCTCAGCCGCATCGATGCAGAGGCAGCCGAATTCCAACAAGGGCACTGGATCCTTCTGAAACCCCATATCAAGGACTTTAGACAGGGGCGCGGCTATACCGAGCAAAATGCGCAAAAAATGGATTTGGCACTAAACCTTAAGATTGATGACCTGCGGGTTCTAGACAACAATGCCGACAACCTGAGCTTCAACAAACTGCGGGAATACGCCGATAACCTGCAACATGGCGGTTATCCGGCCAATCGTTACCTGACCATGATGCACACCAAGTTGGCTTCTCCGTTCGCCGCCTTTGTGATGGTCATACTTGGGGTGCCATTTGCTCTAAGGAACAACCGTTCCGGAGGATTGGCCCTGGGGATCGCGGTCAGCATTGGCATCGGTTTCTGCTATTTTGTGGTTAATGCAGTGCTGCTGTCATATGGCCGAAGCGGGGTACTGACACCCTGGATAGCTGCTTGGGGAGCGAACTTCCTCTTTGTGCTGGGAGGAATTTGGATAGCTATGACAGTCAAAAACTGAAGCGCATACAACTGCATTTACTTTAACGGGGCTATATCAAAAAGCGGGAGGGAGTGGACATGTACCATAGCCAACTACTACTGCAAAACCTGTTTAAGATGGGTATCTCGTGCCTGGTTTTAATCTGCCTGATCTGCAGCAGCCAGGCTTTTTCTGCAGAACGGCCCAAACGGGTCAAGACCGGAACAACGCCTGTTGCCGCCCCTTCAGCACCCACTATCCTCAGCATCATCCCGGCCCAAGGAGAACCTGGAAACAAAATTACTATCTTTGGTTCCGGTTTTGGCGAAAAGGCCACTGCTTTTCTGGGTAGCGTGGAAATTCCAGCCAAGGTTATCGACGGCAAACAGCTTGAATTTACCATCCCCATGCTCGATGCGGGATTATATGCCCTCTATCTCAAACGGGATGATGGCATCACAGGACGGACCTACAATTTTACGGTATTGCCGCTCCGGCCGGAGCTGAGTGAACTTTCGCCAGACCACATAAGCTCCTGCGCCCAGGGGAGAGAGCGGGAAATAAACGCATTCGGGAAAAACTTCTCAAAGAGTTCTCTGCTGTTTTTAGACGGCGCGGCTATCAGAAGCCGGTTCATTACGTCCGAAGACATCGCCTTCACTATTCCCCAAGTGCCGGGAGGACTGCATCAGGTCGCAGTCAGAAACGGGCCTGACAATGCCTCGATAACAATGGGCCT
>Ga0172380_10006740_pt1 | contig 13192 bp, 10 predicted proteins | sample Leawe162metaG_FD_119747 | JGI IMG/M metagenome (GOLD analysis project Ga0172380, IMG submission 119747) | Leachate microbial communities from a municipal landfill in Southern Ontario, Canada - Leachate well 162 metaG | ecosystem: Engineered > Solid waste > Landfill > Unclassified | place... | reverse complement strand
GCGACTTGCGATACGCATCGCGATGTTCGCGGCGTAGTCGCCATTCGTGGCACTTGAAGGATATTCAATCTTTATTTTCTCAGCTTCATCAGAAAATTTACGGCCGACTATTTCTTTTAAGAGCGTTGCGAGTTTTGATTTGTAAGAATCAGGGCTATCAAAAACAATCCGGCTTGAGTCTTCTTTTGCGACTTTCGGCTTTGGAGATATCTTTGGGGTATCTTTTTTTGTCGTGATCAACGGAACTTTAACTTGGTTGACTATAGTTCTCTTTTTTTCAAGCTCTTGTTGGGCAATGAAGTGAATTTTTTCCTTTTCCGATAAGCGCGAATCGTCAGCTTTTTTCAAGCCTTCAATCTCAAGATCAATTTCGTTGTTGTCCTCATTGAGAATATAAACCGCGACATCACCTCCCAAATATCGTTCGATAAGATCCTGAAATTCATACAAAATCTTTTCGAATTCCTCTATTGAAACGTCATTCAAATCTTCGAGAACAATCAGCGAGTTTCGTGTGTCTTTCGTAATCTTCGTGCGCTCCGCTTCTCTGTAATTCCAGCGTCTCACTATAACTCCGCCCCTGTCTTTGTAAATTATTTCGCCTGTTTTAACCTGTTTTATTTCTACCGTATTTATTGGACGAAAACATTCTCCACCAAAGGCGTAAGTTAGCTTCATGTCACCATAAATTTTATCAATGTCCTCCCCGCCCACAGGAATCACTGATTTTATGGACATGTAGTTATAGATATCGACCAGAGAATTGATATGTGGAATTTCTTTATCATCTATTATTCGCTGAAGAAGCGCTTCGATTGAGGATGGATATTTTGATGGCTTTGCGCCAAATCGTGCGTAAGCTTCTCTCCATCTTAAGATTCGCGGATCCTCGTCCAATGTTTTCTTTTCGAATTCTTTTTTTCGTTGCATACTGGCTCCCCTAAGAAGACTTTCGACCGCTGATATTCTCCTGCCGTTATCAATGTTTTTAGCTGTAATAACACCTATTTTGAGGTTCTGGAATTCTTCAAATATTTTAGGATCAATCGAGAATTTCATATTTAGTACCTTTTTAGTACCTTGACATATTTGGACATAATTATACACACTTAAAAAAATTTTTCTAGAAAATTTACCAAAAAACACAAGATAGTTCACTCAAGGAGTAGCGTGATAATTCACATCAGTTCCTCGGGAGCTTAAGCGCGTTGATCTTACGATGATTTTCTGTTATAATTAACTTATGTTTTATCAGATATTATTCCTTGTCGTTCTTGTGGCTTTGTCAGCAATTTTCTCTGGCAGTGAAACCGCTTTCATGTCTATTCCTCCTTCAAAAGTGAAGGAGCTGTATTCAAAGAGAGTTTCAGGCGCAAAAATTTTGAAAAAGTTAAAAGACAATCCACATCGACTTCTGATCACAATACTTATCGGAAATAATGTTGTGAATATTACGGCCTCTGCTTATACGGCTGTGCTTTTGACCGGAGTTTTTGGTTCAAGTTCTGTTGGGATTACGACCGGAATTATGACATTTCTGATTTTGGTTTTTGGTGAAATCACTCCAAAAGCTTTCGCACATGGACGTGCCGTAAAGATCGCCTTGCTAATGGCAAGGCCTATGTTCGTGCTCGAGTATGTTATGTGGCCTTTGATCATGTTCTTTGAACTAATGATAAAGGGGGTAAATCTGGTAATGGGTCGCAAGAAAGATGTTCTTGTTACCGAAGATGAACTTGTTGCCATGGTAAAGCTTGGCGCGGAGGAAGGGGCTATAAACAAAGAAGAGAGGCAATTTATTGAGAATATTCTTGAATTTAACGATATTTTCGTGAAAGAGGTTATGGTTCCCAGGGTGGACGTTGAAGCTTTGGAGGAAAATGCAACTTTGGCGCAGGCCGCAAAAATGATTGAAAAGTCGGGACATTCCAGAATCCCAGTATACAGGGGCAACTTGGACCATATTGTTGGAATAGTTAATGTTAAAGATATTTTCAAGTATATACAAAAATACAATCTAAATAAGAAACTAAAAACTTTCGATTTCGGACCTCTTTTGAAAGTTCCGTTTTCGAAGAAAATCAATGTTTTGTTCAGAGAGTTCCAGAAAACTCACATACACATGGCGGTTGTTATTGATGAATATGGTGGTACTGCCGGAGTTGTCGCGATGGAGGATTTGTTGGAGGAAATCGTTGGAGAGATCGCGGACGAATTTGATGAAGATGAAAAAGCGATTGAGGTGATTGATAAAAACTCAGTTTTGGCTTTGGGAGACGTTACTGTCGGGGAGATCAATAATATATTAAGGACTAAAATCGGGAATAGAAGATCTGAAACTTTGAACGCTTTGATCCTTAGAACTTTGGGCAGATTCCCTCATGAGGGAGAAATAATCCACCTCGGCAAGTCTAAAATAAAGGTCTTACAGACTGCAGAAGATATGGTGAAAAAAGTTCGGATAAGAAGGAAATAACAGCTAGTCTTCTCATGTTTTAGGAATTGGGGGTTGTTTTTTGTTGAGATTTTTGGTATAATATCCTGATAACTTAAATAAAAATTAACACAAAAACAAAATGAAACAGTTATTCTCTCTATTCGTAGGATTGGCCTTGAGCCTAAATCTTGCGGGCACCGTATTCGCTGTCGCTGATGTAGTAGTTCCGTCCGACGTAGAAAATGTCAAAGCAACCGCTGGCGACGAAACCGTCCTCCTAAGCTGGGATGTTGCGACTGACAATGTCGGAGTAAAAGGATATCATGTCTATGCCGGCGTTGATGCTGTTAACGAAGAAGGTGAAGACTATACTTTTGACCCTCAAGATGTTGGAGACGTTGTTTCCGCGGAAGTCAGCGGACTTGAAAATAACACTACTTATTACTTTGCCGTAACGGCGTATGACGCGGCCGGCAATGAAAGTGGGAATTACAGCGTTGAAGTAAGCGCGACTCCAAAGGCGGGCTTGGTGCTGAATGAAGACGTTGAGGCTCCAACTGTTGTTAGCGCTGAGGCGGTAAGTAAAATCGAAGTTGATATTGAGTTCTCTGAAAAAATAAGTCTTCCAAAAGACAATCCTGAGCAGGCATTTTCTGTTGAAACAGAGGAAACTTTGGAACTTTTGGACGTCTTGGACGCTAAAGTTTTGGACGATGAAGATGTTGATACCGGCAAAGAAGGTAAAGTTGTTCGACTGACTACAGAGGAACAAACCAAAGATGTTAATTATGTTTTGACCGCTACAATCGATGTTCTTGATTTGGCAGGCAATCCAATTGTTAGTGGAACTTCCGATACAGCCGCCTTTGTAGGTAGCGATAAAGCTCCTGAAGTGGCTGATGAATTGGGTCCAAAGGTCGATAGTGTTGAATTCAGTGATTACACTCATTTGCTTGTTAATTTCAACGAAACAGTTGTACTTGGATTGGTACCAACAGATCATTTCGAAGTTAAGGTTAAGGGCTCTAGTCCTGCTAAAACTTTGGATGTCTCAGGTGTAGTCCTTGGTGCAAACACAAAAAATAAACAGCCTAATGCTTCAGTTATTTTGACTCTAGAAAAAATGACGGCTGGCGAAACTTATGTTGTCACCGTTACGAAAATCACAGATAAAGATTTGAACGTGGTTCAGGTCGCTTCTAATTCAGCAGAGGTTGTTGCCGCAGGGGAAGCCGTTGAAGGCGAGGGCGGGGCAGGTGAAGGCGAAGGCGAGGCTGGCGAAGGCGAGGGTGAGGCTGTTGAGCTTAAGGACGCCGCAAGCTTGGTTGCTGAAGCGTTGAAAGAAGTTGTTGATGAAGAAGATGTTTGGAAAGTTCTATTAAAATGGACTCTCCCTGGCGGAGACGTCTCTGTCGCTCAAAAAGTCTATATGAGTGTTAATGGTACGACTTATGGCGATGGCGCTTCTTTGATGGATTCTGATAAGACTTATACTTACGCTGATGATGCCTTGGAGGCCGGCAAAAATTACTGGTTCAAACTTACACAGGTTGATGCCGAGGGGAATGAATCAAAAGGTATTATCGCTAAGGTCAAACTTTCCGAGACTGGTCCTGGATTAGTTGGATTGGTACTTGTTTCTATCGGACTTGGAAAATTGGTTAATAGAAAGAAAAAATAATTTTTATTTAAAATTTTAAATTTTGGCCCGGCCTAATAAATAATGGTCGGGCTTTTTTTGTCTCGAGCTTAAGTCTGGGCTACTTTAGTTAAGGGCAGAGGGAAGGCAAAAGGAAAAATTTAAGTTTTTTTTAAGTTTTATTTAAGGTCGGTGTGATAGCATTACCGGTATGCGCTATCTTGATAAAAAATATTGGAAATATCCGGTGATTGGGTTGGTTCTTGCCATCGCTGTTCTGATCGCCGGATGGAATCAACTGCCTGATGTTGGAATGCATACTTGGTTTCTTGATGTTGGGCAGGGGGACGCAATTTTGATACAAACACCTGAGGGACACAATGTGCTTGTCGATGGTGGACCAAAGTCTAACGTGATGGAGTTGTTGAGCGACGCTCTACCGTTTTTTAACAGAGAAATCGACCTTATGATTCTAACTCATCCTCACGCAGACCATCTGGAAGGACTGACCGAGGTCATAAAAAGATATAAGGTCAATGCGGTTCTGTTGACTGGAGTGTCATATAACAACGTTTATTATGATGAATTTTTGAGAGATATAGATCGGATGATTAATGAGGGTAGCTTGAAGTTTTTTATTGCTCGGGCTGACATGGATTTTAAAGTTGGGAGTGTTTATTTTGATGTTGTTTATCCTACATCTTCACTCGCCGGAAGAGAAATTGGCAACTTGAATAATTCGTCGATAGTGATGAGAGTTTCATATAAAGATAATAGTGGCATTTGGAGGAGAATTTTATTAAGCGGGGACTGTGAGGCTGAATGCGAGCAGGAGATTTTGTCTGAAAAATTTGATTTGAAATCCGAAATTTACAAGGCTGGGCATCACGGATCGAAGACCGCTTCCACTTTGCCTTACGTCAAAGCTATCGATCCGGATATTTCTGTGATTCAGTGTGGCGAAGACAACAAATTCGGGCATCCTCATTCCGAGACGTTGAGAACGTTCGCAAAACTCGGGATAACACAAGTATTGAGGACCGACATTGGTGGAACGATCGAGATGAAGTTTTAGATGCGTTGGATTTTTGCGCCGAGATGTCTAAGCTTTTTTTCTAGATTGTCGTAGCCACGATCGAGATAATTTATATTTAAAATCTCTGTTTCGCCTTTGGCTATCAAGGCGGCGATCACCATTGCGGCACCTGCGCGGATGTCATAGCTCGAGATTGGGATGCCTTTTAGTTTCGATGGGCCTATTACGATCGCCTGATGCGGATTTAAGATCTCGACCTTTGCGCCCATGCGTTCAAGTTCCGCGAGATAGTTCAGACGACCTTCAAAAAGAGTTTCGAAGATCTTCGAAATGCCGGTTGCCTGCGTTAGCAATACCGAGAATGGAGCTTGAAGATCCGTTGGAAAGCTAGGATAAACGGCTGTTTTTAGGACTTTTATCGAGTTTAGTTGTTTGTAGCCTTTTATGTGGACTTCGTTTGATTTCAGGGTGAAATCGACACCAATTTCTTCGAGTTTTTGCCAGAAACTGTCGAGGTCATCCGTGTTGATCCCTTTTATCTTCACATCTCCGTTCGTGATCGCGGCGGCTATCGCGTAGGTTCCAGCTTCTAAGTAATCGCCGGTAATTCTATACTTTGTGCCGTGAAGAGTTTTTACTCCGTTTATTTTGAGAGTGTTTGTTCCGATTCCCTTAATTTTTGCGCCCATTCTGTTCAAAAATTTGCACATGTCTTGGACGTGTGGTTCGGCCGCCGCAAGTCTTACAGTTGACCGCCCTTCCGCTTTGACCGCGGCCATTATCAAGTTTTCTGTTGCCGTGACCGAAAGTTCATTCATTGTGATTTTTGCTCCCTTTAGACTTTTTGCTCTTATTTTAATTTCCTTATCATCTTTCAATATTTCACAGCCGAGACCTTCCAATGCATTCGTGTGAGCTGAGACTGAGCGTTTGCCCAATACACAACCCCCCGGAAAGCCCATCTCCACTTTGCCGAAGTTCGCGAGCAAAGGGCCCATGAGAAGAATTGACGCTCTCATGCGACAGACATATTCGTCCAATGGACGCGCGCTTTTGAGTTTTGACGGATCGATCTCCAGTTTTGCATTTTCAAATTTGATGCGAACACCAAGTCCGATGAAAATATTTATCATTGAACGGATGTCGGCAATGTCAGGTACATTCGTGAGAATCGTTTTTTCTCTAGTGAGAAGAGCCGCTGACATTATTGGAAGCACGGCGTTCTTTGATCCTGAAACTCGGATCGTTCCCTTAAGTCTATTTCCTCCTTGTACGACAAACTTAGCCATCGGGTTATATACTATAAACTATTTAGGCTTTTTGCAAGTCGTAACAGATTTATGACGATTGAGTTTGAGCGAGATTTTTGGTATAATGTTAAGAATACTTTTCCTGAAAAATCGTCGGGAAAGTCGCAAAAAAAACAAAAATGAAAAATAAAAAATCACACAAGGAATCTCTGTTTAACGGTCTTTTGTATGGGGTCGCGTCATTGATCGTCATTGTTTTTGTTGCGAGTATTGGGAGTGGTATAGCAAACGGATTAAATGGACAAGGATCTATTTTGTCGATATTTAATAAAATTGGTCTAACCAACTCCGGAGAGACGATACCGGATGTCGGAATTGAATATGTCTATTTGAGAAAAATCGCGAATCCATCTGCCGAGTTTGATTATTATAAATATCAAGCCACTATCATTATCAGAAATTATGGTGAAGAGTTGATAGATGGGGATGTTGTTGTTTCGGCTGGAGAAAACCAGAAAAACGCTTTTGTGCAAAATTCTTTGGATGGACTAAGTTTGGATAAAGGACAAACTTTTGTTTTTGATGATTATGAGGTTTTGATGGACGGAAGATACAATTATGGGCAATACAAATTTGAAATTGAATTAAAAGATCAAAAGGAAAAAAGTTTGGATAATAATGAAGAGTTTGTTGATGTTTATGAGGAGCCCTCAAAGTTGGAATCTCTTGAGGTTGCAAGTGTTGGTAAGGATGGAGAGCCCTATTTGTCTTATGAGTTGAAAAAAGACCATGAAGATAAGCTTTCCGAGCTGGATGTTGAAATTTGTTTGACTGATAACGTTGAATTGGTCGATGAGACGGATATGAAATACTCCGAAATAGATACTGACAATGAGGTTTATAGTTATTACAAGATTAAGGCGACTTCGGATTTGCTAATGAACGAATCGTTCAAATGTCAAAGATCACCTAAAGGAGGCTATAAATTTGAAAATAATGTTAACTATGTTTTGTATTTTAGGGGAACTACGGCTAATGATGCGAAGTTTTTCGCGTCCAGCAATCTACTTTACCTTCCAGTACAGAAGAATGTTAACAGAGCGGAATTCACAAGACTTTTTACCAAATATGCAAACATAGAACTTGATGAGGATGGAAAAATTTACTTTAAAGACGTCAGTCTTGAGGATTGGTACGCCCCATATGTTCAGACAATGTTTAATTACGGGCTGTTGCGAGATACTGAAACTTTTATTTTTGAGCCCGATTCGGTTATGACTCGTGCGGAGATTTTGGAAGCTGTTTTAAATCATTTCGATGTGGATCTTGATGTGGATGAGGGCGCTCCGCATTATGCTGATGTTCCGAAAGATCATGAAAATTATTTTTTTGCCGAGAGTTTGTACGCGAGTGGGAAAGCAAAGGCCATTGGAATTCATTTCTATCCGGACAAACCTCTTTCCTCTTATTTTTTGAAGTACGTTATCGATGAATTCAGTGAAAAGAAAAATTAGATTCGTTTTGGGATTTGTCGGCGTTATCGTTGGAGTGGCGGTGTTTTTGGTCTTCGCGCCATATAGTCACTGGATTGAGTCAGATGGCTCGGCAAACGTAATGATGAATGTTTCGGATGCTGAGTTCACTGATAGCCTTGAGTTCAGCATACTACCCGTAGAAAATGTTTTTGCTTATCCCGGAGAAAAGAACAAACATGTCGCGACTTTACGATTTTATTCGGAAAAAAATTCTTTTAGGTTGAGAAGCTTTCAACTTGAAATTGGTGGGATTGATGAAAATGACGTTTCCGCTATTAGAATGATCGATGGCGATGATCGAACACACAAAGGCCGTCTCAATGATGGATATGCACAGTTCAAAAATCTTTATATAAAATCGGATGTTAGCGAGGAGCTTGTGTTTGATATTTATTTGGACGTTTCTGATAACCTGAAAATTAGTGATAGGTTCTATTTGAGGCTTAATAGGCCTGAAGATTTGGATGTCACTATTAACGGAAATCGTGTTTATCCCGAATTGGAATATCCTGTTCTTGGCTCACACATTTCTATCATAGGCAAAAGGGTTTTGTTTTAGACTATTTTAGTTTTGATCTGTATTGGATCGCTTCTAAGATTTCGTCTTCACCGATGCTTGATTTTTGATCCAGATCGGCGATTGTTTGAGCTATTTTTATTATCTTTAGATATCCCCTATTTGATATCGAAAGCTTGTCTACAGCTTTGTTAAGAGTTGAGGTCGCGCTTTTTGTTAGCGGACAATATTTTTTTATTTGCTCCGCAGTTAGAGATGAGTTTTCTTTGCAGTGGATTGTGCCGAAACGTTCTCTTTGCATTGCCCTCGCCAAATTGATTTTTTCTTTCAATTCAACTTGTTCTTTTGATTCTTTTTCCGAAAGAAAATTTTTGATTGAGAATGACGGGGTTTCTATAAAGATATCGAATCTATCGAGGATCGGCCCCGAAAGTCTACCTTGATATTTCGCGATTTGGTTTGGCGTGCATTTGCAGTTTGATTTTTGGTTTTGGGAAGAGAGGTTTCCACATGGGCAGTTGTTCATTGCCGCTATCAATATGAAGTCGCATGGGTATCGCGTTGATGATTTTGCTCTGGAAATCGTGATAAACCTATCTTCGAGTGGCTGTCTTAAAACTTCGAGGACACTTCGTGGGAATTCTGTTATTTCGTCGAGAAAAAGCACTCCTTTATGAGAGAGTGTTATTTCTCCCGGCTTGAGGTTTTGGCCACCACCTATAATTGCTATACGAGAGGCAGTGTGATGAACTTCTCTGAATGGACGGGTTAGGATTAGATCGGTCGCGCCTTCCGAGATTGAATAAAGTGACGTAACTTCAAAGGCTTCGTCGAGAGTTAGCGGAGGCAGGAGATTTCTGAAGGCGCGAGCTAAGATTGTTTTGCCAGTACCAGGTTGTCCTTTTAGGAGCGTATGATGGTTGCCGGCCGCGGCTATAGTTAAGGCGCGTTTCGCACTTTCGAGTCCGTAGATACTCGAAAATGGAATGTCGTTCGACGACTCGGCCAAGACCTCTATTAATGATGTTTTTTCGTTTACCGAAGCTGGAGAAATCAGTGTTTTCCCCTGACAAAAGTCCGTGAGAGTCTTTAAATTGTCCACGCCATATATTTTGATTCCTTCGATCAAACTCGCTTCGGCTTTGTTCAAGTTTGGAATAAAAATTTTCTTAAAACCTTTTTGCTTCGCGAAGTTCGTAACTGGCAGGATTCCTTTTATTGGCTTCAGTTCGCCGTTCAAAGAGAGTTCCCCTATGACTACCGCTTCTGCAAATATTTGCTGTGGGATTTGGCCGGAAGCCGAAAGTAGCGCTATCGCTATAGGTAGATCGAAAGTAGATCCTTGTTTTTTCAGCTCTGCCGGCGCGAGATTTATTATCTTTTTTTGAATTGGATATGTGAGTGCTGAATTTTTTATCGCTGAGCGGACTCGTTCTTTCGATTCTTGTACCGACGTGTCGCCCAAACCAACTATTTTGAACGAGGACAGACCCCGCGAGATATCCGCTTCCACTTCAACCAAAGATGGTGTCAGGCCTGTTAATGAAATTGAATAGATTTTTGCTGGCATGTTTTGCGCTGTTAATAAGTATATTGAAAAAGCATGCCTTTATTTTCCCACATGATTCTTAAATTTTTCTTAAATTTTCCTTAAGTTTTTCTTAAATTTTAGTAAATTATTTCGTACGAGATTTCACCAACGCGAAAGAAAATTGAATTTGTTTTCATGCTCGGGAAAAAAACGGAAACATCTTTGCCAGCGAATTGGTCTGTTCGAAGAAGAGTTTTTTCCGTCATACCATCCGGACTATATATGCTAAAAACATGGTTATTCTCTTCTTTGTGCATTGTGGCTAGCTTGGCGTGAAGTGTCCATAATGTTTCTTCAAATTTCGATTTGATATTTGGCGTCCAAATTTTATATTTGTCCGCAATGACTAAAAATTTTTCGCCCGTATCATTCTCGACCTCCAATAGAAAATACTGTCCATTGACTGACGGCTTTGCCCTAAGAAGATTGCCATCGAGCTGTCCTATGTCGCTTTTTTGCTTTGAATTCAAATCAACAAAATACACCTGCTTCCCCGATTTTTCGATTATCAAAACCGAGTTGTCAGAGCCTATTATTTTTGGCGAGGTTGGATTTTCCGGAAAATACGCCAGCGGACGAATGGTTCCTGTGGATTTATTTACGAGTATCCAATTGTGGCTCGTTTGGTTATATTTGAATTCGTATTTTGGGTAGGCTGGCTCTGTCGGCTGTTCTTCGATTGAGGAAATTTGTCTGAAATATGGGACTAATTCAAAGTCGACTTTCACGGAGGACGTGCTCCATAACTGAACAGTTGCGTTAGCTGAGTCGGCTTCGTAGCCGATTTTGTGAAAAAGCAGGGTTTTTTCTCCTCTTTTTAATTTTAGCGTACACGGATTTTCGTTGCAGTCCTGACTTTTCTCATCGTAAATCATCACATCGTATGGAGCTTTGCCATATATCTCCACATATCCAAAATTCAGAACGTTCTGCCAAACAAAATAGAATGTCGCCAGAAAAACCAAGAACCCAAGAACTAAAAGTCTCCTGAGCATTGTTTTTTTCTCCTCAATCACGCCAAGTTCGTTGGTGCTCAAATGACCTTCCACTCCATCAATATCGTCTTCATAAGAATCTTCGTCGTACATTTTTTATTGAGGTTAGTAGATATCGATAATCTCTATTTCCGCCGAGTTTATTCCGTGCAATAATATTCCAATAAGAGAAATTCTCCAACTTTTTGTTCCGATTGTTTGGCTTGTTCCGCGACGCGAGTCCAAAAAAGTTAACGCGGACTTTATGATGCGTTGGAGTTTTTGGTGAGTCAAGGATTCCGCGGGGTAGTTGATTGAGTTTTCGTGGCGAGTTTTGACTTCAAAAAAGTAGATTGTGTTGTTTTTCTCGGCAATTATGTCTATTTCACCGTACTTACAATAAAAGTTTTGTGCGATTATATCGAATTTTTGATTTTTAAGGTGTTGGGCGGCAAGTTGTTCACCTAAAATACCTATTTTTTTCATGCAATAACCCTACCAGAAAATTTATAGTTACGCGTCAATTTAAGAAAAATTTAAAGAAAATTTAAGAAAAATGTTAGGAAAATGTTGGAAAAATTTAAGGAATTGTGCGATATTTTGGGCCCCTCGGATTATTGGATTAGAGGGGATGGCTTAAAGGGCTTAATATAAAAAGTGTATGGCTGATAACCTAATGGTTCCACCTCATAGCTTGGATGCTGAGAGAGCAGTTTTGGGCTCGATATTTGTTGATAAAGACGCCGTTATCAAGATTTCGGATTTTTTAAGGAGCGAGGATTTCTATCACGACGCTCATCGAATTATTTATGAGGCTATCATGTCTCTGTATGACAAAAGAGTACCGATCGACATAGTCACCCTTAGTAGTTTTCTTGAAGACACTAATAAAATTCAGTTCGTTGGTGGTGTTTCGCATCTGGCTGAGCTTGCAAATGAAGTTCCAACTTCAACTCATATATTCCAGTACGCGACAATCGTGAAGCAGAAATCCGTTTTGAGAAAATTGATCAAGGCCGGTGATATGATTAAAGGTTTTGGGTACAGAGAAGATTTGGAAATTGATAAACTTATTGATGACTCCGAGAAAGCTTTGTTCAGTGTTTCTCAGGAACACATCAATGACAGGTTTGTTCATATCAAAGATGTTTTGAATAAAACTTATGAAAAAATTTCCGATCTTCATGACCCGGAGACAAAAGATAAATATCGTGGTATTCCAACCGGATTCAGAGACTTGGACAATATTTTGTCAGGGTTACAGCCTTCCGATCTGGTTGTTTTGGCCGCAAGGCCGTCCATGGGAAAGACAGCTTTTGCTTTGAATATGGCTCAGAATGTCGCGAAATGTGGTTTTAGCGTTGGATTGATTTCCTTGGAAATGTCCAAGGAGCAACTGGTTGAAAGAATGTTTTGTAGCCTTATGAGCGTTGATAGTTGGAAGCTTCGAACCGGAAAATTGTCTGATGATGATTTCGCGAAAATTGGAAATGTTATGGATGAATTGAATCAAATGAAAATCTTCATTGATGATTCTGTCGGCGGATCGATCCCTGAACTTAAAGCGAAAGCGAGAAGACTTAAGATGGAAATGGGGCTAGATGTTCTTGTTATTGACTATCTGCAGTTGATGAGTGCGGCCGGATCTTCAGGATCTTATCAGCAAAACAGGGTACAGGAAATTTCCGAGATTTCTCGTGCGCTGAAGGAGTTGGCTCGAGATTTGTCCATCCCAATAATTGCTCTTTCGCAGTTGTCACGCGCGGTTGAGATGCGCCCATCAAGAATTCCTCAATTGTCTGATCTTCGTGAATCCGGAGCGATAGAGCAGGATGCCGATGTTGTTTTGATGATGTATCGCGAAGATTATTATGAAGAAGATAGTGAGCGTCCCGGTGTTACAGATATTTACATTCGCAAGCACAGAAATGGGCCTATTGGCCGTATAGAATTAAGCTTCAAGAAAGAACAAATGAAATTTGTGAGCATTGAGAGAGAGAGAAAGGCAAATGAATATATCGGGGTAGAGTAGAAAAATATAGAGGATGGGGCAGTCCCTTTATAAGGTTGCTATAAGCAGTTGCTCTACTCTATAATGCAACCGTCTATTTTGTAAAATTTAATTTATGTTCTGGGTAGATGAAATTGTTGAGGAAGTTTTGAAGGCTTATCCGAATAAGGATGAGTTCGTTCTGCGCGATGAAAAAACGCCT
>Ga0172380_10006739_pt1 | contig 13197 bp, 9 predicted proteins | sample Leawe162metaG_FD_119747 | JGI IMG/M metagenome (GOLD analysis project Ga0172380, IMG submission 119747) | Leachate microbial communities from a municipal landfill in Southern Ontario, Canada - Leachate well 162 metaG | ecosystem: Engineered > Solid waste > Landfill > Unclassified | place... | reverse complement strand
AGGGGAATTTAAACAGGCCGTCGATAACGCCGTGTCGGCGGAAAAAGCCATGCATGCGATGTTTGGCGATATTGGCCGCGTTATGGAGCGCATTGCCGTAGGCGACATCAGCCACCGCGTTACTGTTGAAGGGCGCGGGGAGCTGTCTCTATTAAAAGACAATATCAACCTGACCCTGGATGCGCTGGAAAGCTTAAACGACATTGTCCGCGTCGCCGATGCACTGGCGCAAGGCGATTTAACCCAAGCAATACATAAAACCTATCCCGGCATTTTCGGCAAAGTCACGACAAGCATTAACCATACGGCAAGCAATTTAAAACAATTGATCGGTAAAGTTCATGATGCTTCAAAACTGATAAGTCATGCCGCCAAAGAAATTGCCGCGGGCAATAACGATTTGTCATATCGCACCGAAGAACAAGCCGCCGGCCTGGAACAAACCACCGCCAGCATGCAGGAATTGACGGCCACCGTACAACGAAACAATGCCCATGCCACGCACGTCAATCAACTCGCCGAGCAGTCGGCGACTATCGCGACGCGCGGCTTTTCAGTGGTCAACTCGGTGGTTGAGACTATGGAGGACATCAACCAGTCTTCCCACCGGATCGTCGATATTATTTCGGTCATCGATGAAATCGCCTTTCAAACCAATATCCTGGCGTTAAACGCCGCCGTCGAGGCCGCCCGCGCCGGCGACCAGGGCAAAGGTTTTGCCGTGGTCGCCACTGAAGTGCGGAATTTAGCGCAACGCGCGAGTAAGGCCGCCGGCGAGATTAAGCAATTAATCAATGATTCGGTTGAAAAAGTCGGCGCGGGCAGCCGATTAGTTTCCACGGCAGGGCAAACGATGGATGAAATAGTCCATTCCATCCGTAATGTCACCACCATTATTGCCGAAATTACCGCCGCATCGGCCGAGCAAACCACGGGTATCGGGCAAGTCAACCAGGCAATCCGGCAAATGGATGAAGTGACGCAACAGAACGCCGCATTGGTTGAACAAGCCGCCGCTGCCGCTGAATCGCTGGAAGAGCAAACGCGTGAACTGTCGCTGTCGTTGAGTGCGTTTAGGGTTTAGGGATGAGCATGACGCGCTTGTGCAGGAGTGGATTTGCGTGTGTATCAGGGGGTATCCGCACGATGCAAACCTGTCGCACTTACAGATGCCGTAACTATTCAGATCCTTGCCTGAAACGTAGGGCGTGCCGCGCGCGCCTTCTCCGGCGCGTGGATAACGTGCAAGTCCGTTAATGGCGCGCGCGGCACGCCCTACGCAAGGGCCTGAATAGTTACCCATTGCCGAACTTGTTTTATGCTTATTCCTCAGAGAAGCAGCACTTACCCTTCGATATCTATTGGTTTAAGGAAGAATGTGGACAAACGAATCCTCAGCGAACGCGACATCTGCACAAAGTTCATCACCCCGGCTATCCAACAAGCGGGTTGGCGGCAACAGGATTTTCGTGAAGAAGTGCGGCTCACCGATGGTCGCGTTATGGTGCGCGGCAATTTGGCTGCCCGTATCAAAAACCCGGATGTCAAAGGCGGCCCTAAACGCGCCGATTATGTCCTTTACGTCTGCTCCAGTATTCCCATCGCTATCGTCGAAGCCAAACAAAACAAATTTCCGGTGGGGCATGGCATGCAGCAGGCTTTGGCCTATGCCGAGCTGCTGGATGCGCCTTTTGCCATCAGCAGTAACGGCGACGGGTTTTTACTGCATGACCGCACAGGTTTGTCGCAACCTGTAGTGCGTGAACTGTCGCTCAGCGAATTTCCCAGCCAGGCAACACTGTGGTCAATCTACCTGGAATGGAAAGGCCTCACCGACCCTAAAGCCGTTAAATGGGTCGAACAACCTTACTACAGCGACGGCAGCGGTCGTGCGCCTCGCTACTACCAACGGGTTGCGATCAACCGTGCGATTGAGGCCATCGCCAAAGATCAACAACGGGTGCTGCTGGTCATGGCGACCGGCACCGGCAAAACTTACACGGCTTTCCAGATCATCTGGCGTTTGTGGAAGGCCAAAGCCAAAAAGCGCACGCTGTTTCTCGCCGACCGCAATATCCTGGTTGACCAGACCATGCAGCAAGACTTTGCCCCTTTTGGCGAGGTCATGCACAAAATCACCAACCGGGAAGTCAAAAAGAATTACGAAGTCTATCTCGCGCTTTATCAGGCGGTGACCGGCAAGGAAGAATGGAAGCAGATTTACCGCCAGTTTCCCGCCGACTTCTTCGATCTGGTCGTCGTCGATGAATGCCACCGTGGCAGTGCCGCCGATGATTCCGCGTGGCGCGAAGTCCTCGACTACTTCAGTTCAGCCACCCACTTGGGTTTAACCGCAACCCCTAAAGAAACCAAAGAAGTCAGCAACATCACCTACTTTGGCGATCCGGTTTATACCTATTCCCTCAAACAAGGTATCGAAGATGGATTTCTCGCGCCCTACAAAGTTATCCGTATCATCACCGATGCCGACGCGCTAGGCTACACGCCTGAAAAAGGCAAAATCGACAAGCATGGGCAAGCTGTCGAACAACGCCACTACAACACCAAGGATTTTGACCGCAACCTTGTGCTGGAAAAACGCACCAAGCTGGTGGCGAGCAGGGTTTGGGAATACCTGAAAAACACCGACCCGATGGCGAAGACCATCGTGTTTTGCGACGATCAGGATCATGCCGAGCGTATGCGCCAGGAACTGGTCAGGCTAATCCCCGCCGCCGCGAGTAATCGCCGCTATGTTATGCGTATCACGGGCGACGACAACGAAGGCAAAGCCCAACTTTCCTATTTTATCGACAATGATGAACCCTACCCTGTCATTGCCACCACCTCCAAATTGCTGACCACAGGCGTCGATGCCAAAACCTGCAAGCTCATTGTGCTGGATCAGAACATCAACTCGATGACCGAATTCAAGCAGATCATCGGTCGCGGCACCCGTTTGCGCGAAGACTATCAAAAACTTTACTTCACCATCATGGATTTTAAAGGCGCGACGCGTTTGTTCGCAGACCCTGATTTCGACGGCGAGCCGGTAATCATCTACGAACCCAAACCGGATGAGCCTGTGGTTCCGCCTGACGAGCTACCCACAATCACCGACACCCCCACGTCACCGGATGGACGCACTAGCGGCGAAGGTAACGAAGAAACGGGTGGCGTCGGTGAAGGCCGCACTAAATATGTACTGGACGATGTCGATGTGCGTGTCGCCGTCGAGCGTTCGCAATACCTGGATGCAGACGGTAAACTCATCACCGAAGACTACCGCGTATTACTGAAGGACGACATCAAAAAATCGCTGCAAGCCCAGTTCGGTTCGCTCACCGATTTCTTGCGGCGGTGGTCAGAGTCCGAACGCAAGCAAGCTATACTAGACGAACTCAAAGATCAGGGCATACCGCTGGAAGTCTTGCAACAAGCCGTCGCTAACGGTGATGAGTTGGATGTATTTGATCTGGTCGCTCACGTCGCCTTTAACCAAAAGCCGCTGACGCGCCGCGAACGTGCCAACCAAGTCAAAAAGCGCGATATATTCGGCAAATACGGCGAGCAGGCGCGGAGGGTATTGGAAGCTCTGCTCGATAAATTCGCCGATCACGGTGTGCAGGACATTGAAGATAGCAAAGTGCTGGAGTTACCGCCCTTCGACCAAATCGGCACGAAAACCCAAATCCGGCGCGGCATTTTCGGCAGCACCGAGAACTACGCACAGGCCATACAAGAGCTGGAGCAAGCCCTCTACGACGGAACGTTGCAACAAAAATCTGCCTAAGCCACAAAACTTAAACCCTATCCCGCTATAAAACAAAAGAACGGAAAACATGAATATCAGCAGTACCATAAAATCCATCCAGGACATCATGCGCAAAGACGATGGCGTCGATGGCGATGCCCAGCGTATCGGCCAGCTGACCTGGATGTTGTTCCTCAAGGTCTTCGACCAGCGCGAAGAGGAATGGGAGGACGATAACCCAAAATATCAATCACCGATCCCGGAACGGTTCCGCTGGCGCAACTGGGCGGCGTACAAAGCCGACAGCGAAGGTAAGAAGAAACCGCAAATCCAAGGCAGCGAGCTGACCCCGTTCATCAATAACGACCTCTTTCCGGCATTGAAAGACATCGACGCGTCGGACAGCCCCACCAAAAAAGTCATCAAGCAGGTCTTCGAAGACTCCAACAACTACATGAAAAACGGCTCGCTGATGCTGGCGGTCATCGAAAAGCTGGAAGAAGCGATCAACTTCCACGATTTCAAGACCCGCGCCCATCTCGGCGATGTTTACGAGCAATTGCTGAACGACTTGCGCGGTGCAGGCAATGCGGGCGAGTTTTATACGCCCCGCGCCATTACGCAATTCATGGTCGAGCGTATCAACCCGAATCTGGTCAAGCGCGAAACGGTCATGGACCCGGCTTGCGGCACCGGCGGCTTCTTGACCGCCGCTATCGACCACTTCCGCCATCAACTGACCGATAAATCCAGCGCCGACGACAAACGCGCGATTGAACAACTCATCCACGGCATCGAAAAAAAACAATTGCCGCATTTGCTCTGTACCACCAACATGCTGCTGCACGGCATCGACGTACCCAGCCAGATTGACCACAGCAACACGCTGGGCCGCCCGTGGAACGACTGGCAAACCAATGAGAAAGTCGCTTGCCTGATGACCAATCCGCCGTTTGGCGGCATGGAAGACGATAAATCGGGTCAGGACTACTTGATCCAAAGCCGCGAAACAGCCGATATGTTCATGTTGCTCATCATTAAGAAGTTGCTTAATGACAACGGACGGGCTGCGGTCGTTTTACCGGACGGCTTTATGTTCGGTGACGGCATCAAAGCTAAGTTGAAAGAGATGTTGTTAAATGACTGTAACCTGCACACCGTCATCCGCTTGCCCAAAGGCGTGTTTGCGCCGTACACGACCATCAAGACCAACTTGCTGTTTTTTACCAAAGGCAAACCGACCGAAACCATCTGGTTTTATGAGCACCCTTATCCGGCGGGCTACAAAAGCTATTCCAAAACCAAGCCCATAGAACTCAAGGAATTCAAAGCCGAACAGGACTGGTGGGGCAAGGAAGAAAACGGCTTTGCCGAGCGCGTGGAAAGCGAATTCGCCTGGAAAATCGACTTCAAAACCAAAAAGCTAGAAGCCGAAACCGCCGCCAAGCCGCATTGGGACAAGGCCGAGCAACTGAACAACCAGGCCGCCGCGCTGGACAGCCAAAGCAAAGACCTGAAAAGCTCCCTCACCGGAGTCACCGATGCTGTTCAGCGCAAACCAGTGGACGAGCAAATCCTGGTGCTACGCGAACAAGCGGAAACCTTGCGTTTAGCCGCCCGCGATGCGCAAACCGCAGGCGACCGCCTGTACTGGCCTATCTACAACCTCGACATCAAAAACCCCAATGCAGCGGCGGACGAAATCCACGACCCCGACGAACTACTTAAAAAATACAAAGAACTACTGGGGCAAATTGAAGACACGCAAAACCAGCTGAAGGGCGAGCTGGCGGCGGCATTGGCGCATCACTTTAGCACGGAGGCTGAAGCATGAAACCCATCGCCACCGACCCTGCCGCCGCGCAAGCCTTGCTAAGCGATATTCGCCAACTCATCAGCCAAAGCCGTGCGCAACTTGCCACCGTTGTTAATAGCGCGTTGACCGTGCTTTACTGGCATATCGGTCGGCGCATCCAAAGCGAAGTGCTCAAAGGCGAGCGTGCCGAATACGGCGAGCAAATCATTGCAAGCCTGTCCAAGCAACTGGAAAGCGACTATGGGCGCGGCTTTTCCAACAAAAACCTGCGCCACATGTTGCGTTTTGCCGATGTCTTTCCGGTCGAGGAGATTGTCTACGCACTGAGTAGACAATTAAGCTGGACTCACCTGCGTAGCCTGATTTATATCAACGACCCGCTGAAACGCGAATTCTATATTGAAATGTGCCAAGCCGAGCGTTGGAGCACCCGCACCCTGCAAGGGCGTTTAGATTCCATGCTGTTTGAACGCACCGCACTATCACGCAAACCGGATGAGGTATTAATTGCCGAACTGGCGGCGTTGCGCGAAACGGGCGAAGTTACGCCCAATCTTGTACTCAAAGACCCCTATGTACTGGACTTTCTCCAGCTCAATGACCGCTATCTGGAAAAAGACCTGGAAGATGCCATATTGCGGGAACTGGAAAACTTCCTGCTGGAATTGGGCGCGGGCTTTACCTTTGTCGCCCGACAAAAACGCTTGCAAATCGACAACGACGACTTTTATATCGACTTGTTATTTTACAACCGCCGCTTGAAACGGCTGGTGGCTATCGACCTGAAACTGGGCGACTTCAAAGCCGCCGACAAAGGCCAGATGGAGCTTTATTTACGTTGGTTAGCCAAATACGAACAAGAACCCGGCGAAGCTTCCCCGCTGGGTATTATTCTGTGCAGCGGTAAAAAACAGGAGCAAATCGAATTGCTGGAACTGGATCAGACCGGCATACACGTCGCCGAATACCTGACCGAATTGCCGACCAAAGCTGTATTGCAACAAAAACTCCATGAAGCCATCCGTAACTCGCGGCAGCGGTTGGGTGACGTGCAAGTGGAGGAAGATTGATGGATGCACAGCAGTTTCTGGCTGAGTTTGGGTATATTTTGAGGGCACCGGGTGGGATTTTACGGTTAAGAGAATTAATTCTTACATTCGCCGTTAGAGGGCGTTTAGTCTCTCAAGCCTTTGATGAGAGTAAAACAGCGCATACTGTCAGATCGCTAATCTCGAAGCGCAAGAAAAATGAGGCTAAGACAAGATTTCGAGTTCTGGATGAAATCAAGTCGGGTGAAGCACCCTATGAAATTCCTGATAACTGGTTATGGATTAGATTAGGTGAGGTTGTTGAAATTCTGGACGGACTCAGACGACCAATTACGAAGCAAAACAGAGACGCTGGGCCATATCCGTATTATGGAGCGTCGGGAATTGTCGACTATGTCGCTGATTTTATTTTCGATGAGCAATTAATTCTGGTCGGAGAGGATGGTGCTAAATGGGGATGCGGCGAGAACTCGGCCTTCAAGATTTCAGGTAAAACATGGGTAAATAACCATGCTCACGTAGTGCGTCCACTGCGCGAATTTATACTGGATGATTATCTTGTCTATTCCTTTGTCGAAATGGATTTGAGTCCGTTTATTACGGGAATGACAGTGCCCAAATTGAATCAAGCGAGACTGATCTCAATACCCTTACCCTTACCCCCTCTTGAAGAACAAGCTCGCATCGTAGCCAAAGTCGATGAACTGATGGCCTTGTGCGACAAGCTGGAAATTCAACAAAAGGAAAAGACCGCACTTTGTGCAAAAACCCGTCATTCCGCTTTGGCGGAATTTACCAGCAGTGAGTCGCCGCTTGCTCTTCAAGAAAACTGGACTCGATTACATAAAAATTTAGCGTTATTGATTGATAGTGTCGATGCCGCTAATGAAATGAAGTCCGCTATTCGTGAACTGACTATTCGTGGCTTACTGGCTCCGATTTGTAACGATACGGTCGATTCTTTTTTGGCGGAAATACAGGGCAAAAAGCAAGGCAAGCGATTTGCAAAACAAACGAAACCCTCTGAGGATTTCGATTTACCTAAAGGTTGGAAATGGGTGTTGCTTGAGGATTTACTCGGCGGCTCAGATTCTGGTTGGAGTCCAAAATGCGATTCTGAGCAACGAAAAGACAATGAATGGGGTGTACTAAAAGTGAGCGCCGTAACATGGGGGCGCTATCAACCGAATGAAAACAAAAAACTACCCAGCTCGCTTGAAGCCCGCCCAGAATTTGAAGTGGCTGATGGTGATTTTCTGATGTCCCGCGCTAACACTGCGGAGTTTGTCGCAAGAAGCGTAATTGTTCCTGATAACAGTCCCTCGAATTTGATGATGAGTGACAAAATCGTTCGACTAGAGTTTTTGGACGACAGGGTTAAGCCTTGGGTCAATCTTGTGAACAATTCGGCCTGGGCGCGTAGCTACTATAAAGCTAACGCAACTGGCACCAGCGACTCGATGCGGAATGTTTCGCGGCAAGTTATTCATGAGTTGGCAGTTCCTTTACCTCCTTTGGAACTGCAATTTACATTACTTAATATTCTAGCTTCATTAGAGAATCATTGTGACTTACTTGCAAGTCAGATTGCCGAAGCAGACAAGATTTCAAATTTATTGGCATCATCAGCCATCGCTGCAATAACTGGCATTCGCACCGAAGAGGAAGAAGCCTTGAAAACCCCAAAAACCGAACTGATCTCCAAGCTGCGCCTAGCCAACAACCCCGACATCAAGGAGCAAGCACCGCTGGCGGCTATTTTGGCGCGGCATCAGAGTGAAATGTCCGCAGGTGATTTATGGCAACGCTATGGCGGTGAAATTGACGCTTTCTACGCCCAGCTAAAGCAGGAAGTCGGCAAGGGCTGGATTGCCGAGCCTGCAATTGCGCAGATGCGGGAAACGGAGAAGGGCTGATGCCGACTTGCTGGATCATCGCCGGCCCGAATGGCGCAGGCAAAACCACTTTCGCGTTGGAGTATCTGCCAACGGTGTCGCGCTGTCGGCGCTTCATCAACGCCGACTTAATCGCCGCCGGACTCTCGCCATTGGCGCCTGAACAACAATTACTGGCAGCCAGCCGTTTGTTCTTGCAGGAAATTAAGGATTGTCTATCCGCCAAACAGGATTTTGCTTTTGAAACTACGCTCGCCGGACGCAGCTATCTTAAATTGGTTCGCCGCTTACAGGCGGATGACTGGCGGGTGGAATTGATCTATTTGGCCTTGCCTAGCGCGGAATTTTCGCGCTTGCGTGTCGCCGAACGGGTCGCTCATGGTGGCCATGACATTCCCTCTGAGGATATTATTCGCCGTTTCCCGCGTAGCCTGCATAATCTATTCCATCTGTTTGCCCCGTTAGTCGATCAGACCCGTTGCTTTATAAACAGTGGCGAGCAACCCGAACTGGTGTTTCGACAAATCCAAACACAGCAGACAGTATTTCAACCCGAACTTTTTGAACAATTGCAACAGGCCGCACTATCATGACACCTTCTATCACCCCAACACCCGATGCCGATACCCAAGCCATGCTGGATAGCTTGCGCCATACAGTGGCTAAGACGTTAGACCGTAAACGCCGTTTAGGTCATTACGCGGTTCTGTGGGACGGCAATAAGCCCGTATTGATTGGCGAAGATGCGCCTGCCGAGTGCAAACCCAATCCAGACTGTTAAGGTAAGTAAAACGATGTTTTTGCAACGGATCAAAATCGGGGCGTTTAAAAACCTGAAGGACATTGAGATTAGCTTGAGCGAGTTCTTTGAGCCGTCGGCAGGCGATAAGCCTAACCAGCCTATCCGAAGCCATGCAGTAATTGGTCAGAACGGTACTGGCAAGTCGAATTTGATTGAAGCCATCATCACCATTTTCCGCGATGTAGACCTGAATCATGATGCCAGCTTCGATTATGAACTGGATTACCAGGTTCGCGGACATGCCATCACGCTTAAGGCTGACCGCGCGTTGGGCAATCGGCCTGTCGTGACGATCAATGGCAAGCCGTCATCGCAAAGCCATCTGAGCGAACATGCCAAGGAATATCTACCGTCGCATGTGTTCGCTTATTATTCCGGCAAGAACGAGCGGCTTGAAGCCTTGTTTCAGGCGCATCAGGAACGCTTTAAAAACTTGCTCAAACGCGATGGCGATGATTTGGTAAGGCGTTTGTTTTATTGCCGTGGCGGTCACAGCCAATTGGTGTTGCTGGCTTGTTTGCTGTCGGATGATCCGGTTTTCGCCCAATTGCTGGAAAATCTGGATATTCAGGCGTTGGAGTCGGCGCTGTTTATCCTCAAGCAACCGCACACGCTACGCGATTTGAAGGAAAAAGACATTCTCGAAGGCGACCCACGTTTTTGGTATGCACGCGGCACGGTGGTAACGGATTTGCTGGATAAGCTGTGGCAAGTCGCTTGGGCACCGATTGAGGAAACCAAGGATGTGCAAATCGACTTCCGGCGACGGCCTGAGAAACAAAAACGGCTGTACCTGTTTGTACCTAACCGTCAGAAACTTAATGAACTCGGCGCGTTGGTCGGCACGCCGGATCGTTTCTTCCGTTATGCCGAAGGCGCGTATATCGGCGATTTGCTGGAAGAAGTCCGCATCACCATTAAAAAACGCGAAGAAAACGCGGGCAATGTGAGCTTTACCCAGCTTTCCGAAGGCGAACTGCAAATGCTCACCGTGCTGGGTTTGATGCGCATCACCCACCAAGACCACTGTTTGTTCCTGTTGGACGAACCCGACACGCACCTGAACCCGATCTGGAAGCTGCGCTATTTCGACGACATCAAGCGAATGATTGAACCCCGCGAAGGCGCGACGCTGCAAGGTGAGTCGCAAATTATTGTCACTACGCATGACCCGATGATGGTGGGCAGCCTTAAACGCGAGCAAGTACGGATTTTACGCAAGCAGGGTGACAGGTCGGTGGTGAACATTCCCCACATGAACCCGCAAGGCATGGGCGTGACCGGCTTGCTCAAAAGCGACTTGTTTGGGCTGGCTTCTACCTTGGATACCGAAACCGAACGCCGTTTGCACCGCCGTAACTATTTGTACGCGCTGGATAAGCAACGCAGCCCAGACGAAGAGGCCGAAATGACCCGCTTGAGCGAAGAACTCGCCGACTTGGGTTTTTCCAATTCCGATTTTAAAGACCCGTATTACGCGATGTTCGTGCGCAAGATGGCTTTGCACACCCGTTTTCACAAACAGGTCTTGTCGCCGGAAGAACAGAAGGCACAGGATGCGATTGCCGATGAGATCATTAACGAGCTGCTTCGTGAAGGCGGCGCTGAATGATTTGGATTGATCTGGAAAATCGCCTCCCCACCGACACCGATATTCCGAAATGGCCACCGTGGTCTGAAGCTAAATGGCAAGCATGGCTTACCGAGTCGAAAAGGTTATCAGTTGAGTTGGAGCGCTTACAAAAAACGGGTGACATTCCTGCGCGTAATGCCTTGATTGATGCCAATAGCGACCATTGGGGAAAACTTAAACTTTGGCTTTTGGCACTTTCTGCGGGGAAATGTTGGTTTTCTGAAGCCAAGGATATTTACTCACACTTGGACGTTGAGCATTTTCGTCCAAAAAAGGAAGCGAAAGCTTTCGACGGAGCGGTACGCGATGGCTATTGGTGGTTGGCTTTTGATTACATGAATTTCCGCGCCTGCGGCAATGTCGGCAATCGCAAGAAAGGCGGTTGGTTTCCGTTAAACACAGGTTCTCTGTGTTCAACTTACGACTTGCGTTGCGAAGAATCTGAAAGCCATTATTTGCTTGATCCTATCGACAGCGACGATGTCAATCTGCTGGCGTTTGACGAGGAAGGCAAGGCAATTGCCGCGCCTGGGGTATCGGCGTGGGATGAAAGCCGGGTTGATGAAACGATCAAGCGTTTAAAGCTCAATGAACATCTGGCATTAACCGAAGAACGCAAAAAGGTTTGGCAGAAGATGTCCAGAACCATTGAACAGTACAAAACTGCGAAAGCACGTTGTAATGGCGTTAATCCGGCAGCAAAGCAAAAGGTGCGCGACTGCTTGCAGGAAATTAAAGCTATGACCCGTCACGATGCCGAGCTTTCTGCCGTCGCAAAATGGTGTGTGCTGTTTCGGAACGATCTTCAGCTAGCGAGGTTGCTCGCATGATTGAATCGGCAGTCAAGGTCGCTGCTATGAATTCCAGCAGAAATACGGATAGTCTTTTTCCCAAAAAACCGAGGTCACGATTATGAACGAATTCCTCAACAATACGGCGATACGCTTTTTTATTCCGGCGCTATTTTTGGCCGGCATTTTATTGCTCAGCTTCATTATTCTGCGTGATTTTTTTCTTGTCCTGGTATGGGCGTTCATTATCGCTTATGTGGTATGGCAACCTTATCTTTGGCTCAGGCGGCGGCTGCATGACAATGCCAACCTGAGCGCGGCGGTGATGACTGCTATTATTGCCGCCGCCATTTCGCTGACGCTGTTCTGGCTGGCGGCTATGCTGCAAAATGAGATCAAAATGGCCTATCAAACGCTGATTGAAAACTATGCCCAGGGTCCGTATAAATTGCCCGATGCCGTCAGCCGTATCCCTTGGTTGGGCGATGATTTGCAGGCATGGCTGGACCGCGTCACCGGCGATCAGGCAGGCGTGACGGCGCAGCTTGTCGAATGGGCGAAACAATGGCTGGGTGAGCTTGGCAAATTTCTCGGCAATATCGGCCGTTATGTCATTAAGCTGGGCTTTGTGCTGGTCACGCTATTTTTTTGTTTTCGCGACGGACAGGGCGCTATCAGCCAATTACAGCAAGGGCTTATCCGCTTTCTTGGCGGCTATCAGCAAGTTTATTTGCAAGCCGCCGGCGATACCACGCGCGCAGTCGTTTACGGCATCGTGCTGGCTGCGTTAGGGCAAGGCGTTACGGCCGGGATCGGTTACGCCGTTGCCGGCGTGCAGGCGCCGGTGCTGTTCGGCGCGGTGACGGCGGTGTTGGCGTTGATCCCGATGGGCGCGATGCTGGTGTGGGTGTCGATAGGCGTCATGCTGCTGGCGACGGGCCAGGTTTGGCCCGGTGCGGGGCTGCTGTTATGGGGTTTCCTGGTGGTCAGCACCATTGATAATGTCATACGTCCGCTGGTGATCAGCGGCACCAGCCAGGTGCCGTTCCTGGTCGTCATGTTCGGCGTGTTCGGCGGGCTTTCCGCCTTTGGTATGGTCGGTTTATTTATTGGGCCGGTCATTTTGTCGGTCTTGCTTGCCGTCTGGCAGGCCTGGCTGAAACAGCAACAATAAGAATGAGATGATTATGTCAGAGAAAAAACCAGTGCTGGGTTTTATCGGTATCGGCCTGATGGGTAAACCGATGACTCTGCGTTTGTTGGATGCAGGATTTAGCGTCAAGGTATGGAACCGTAGTCCTGAAAAATTAAAACCCGTGATGGATAGGGGCGCATATCCCTGTGCGACTATTGCCGAATTGGTCGGGAAATCCGATGTGGTGCTGTTGTGCCTGGCCGATACCTCCGTGGTTGAAACAGTTGTGCATGGCGGTATTCTCGAACACGGCTCGGCAGGT
>Ga0172380_10006738_pt1 | contig 13197 bp, 8 predicted proteins | sample Leawe162metaG_FD_119747 | JGI IMG/M metagenome (GOLD analysis project Ga0172380, IMG submission 119747) | Leachate microbial communities from a municipal landfill in Southern Ontario, Canada - Leachate well 162 metaG | ecosystem: Engineered > Solid waste > Landfill > Unclassified | place... | reverse complement strand
AGATGTAGTAATAATAGCTCCAATATTGTTCTTCCCCGAAAGAGTCTATCATCTTCTGGTAGTATTCATTGGCTTTGACATAGTCCTTTTCTTCTTCGGCGATCTTGGCCAGATTGTTCCAGGCCGGTGAAGAATTGTCATAATAATTGAAAACATCATTCAATATTTCTTTGGCCCAGTCGTTGTGTTTCAAGTATTGGGCATATCTGGCCTTTTCTATAAAGTAATCGGGATTGGGCTTCTCCCCTCCTTCCTTGTATGCCTTGACTGCTTCTTCCAGCTTTGTCTGGTATTCAATGAATTTGCTTTCAAGGTCTCCGGTTCCCGAAACGGAATATTGTTTTGTGTAGCTCTCAGGATTGTTGTTTTCTGAAACAGGAGTATTGTTTTCTCCCTTTTTTGTATAATAATTGCAGGCAAAATAACCGGCGGTGATAACAAGGATTAAAACAATGATTATACTGATAATAGTTTTCTTTTTCATGTCAGATTCTCTTATTTTTATATCCTAAATATATCACAAGAGAAAACAAAAGACCACCCCCGATTGGGGTGGCCCCTTGCTCTAAACTCACTGATACATTTAGAAGACTTCTTACTACGGAGCTGTTAGAGATAACACGCTTGTAGATAGAGAATCAACTAATGTTCCGTTTGTCCAGTCTGATGAAGCAGATGTCACATCAAAGTTGTGTGAAGTGCTGCTGTTGTCTGACCAGATAAAGTTGTCAGTTGTAGAAGCGGCATTAACAGTTAGACCAACATCTGAATCAGATGCACCTACTACTGTTCCTGATGTGTAGGTTGAAGTTGCAGCCTTTGTGATTGCTGTTGATACAGCATCATCGACAGCACCCCAGTTAGCCTTAGTAGCCAAAGTAATTGTAGCAGCGAATGATCCTGTGCCTGCCTTAGTACATGTGACTGTAAAGACTCCATCAGTAGTTATAGCTGCATTGTTCTTGTCGGAAGCACAAGTGTATCCGGCTGTTGCCAATGTTCCAGTAATTACTGGATCTGCATCTGCTCCGTAAGTGGTGATGATTGTATCAGTTGAAGTAACTCCGAATGCCTTTGAAGATACTGTGCTTGTTATAGCTCCGACTTCACCAGCAGCTTCAGTAGTTACAGCTGAGAATTCATCTACGGTTGTAATACGAACATCGTTAGCGGCTACGGCTGCACCGGCAGCATCATAAATCCAAGCTGTTGTAGCTTGTGTGCCTCCAATCTTAGGAGCAACACCTGCGATTGCAGCGATACCTGTTACTGTTTCAGCAGTAGTATCGTCAGCAATGTATGAAGTCATTGAATTGTTAGATGCGATGCCCTGAACTACTCCGTATACTGTGTAGACGTATGTTTGTCCAGCGGGAACAACTTCTTCAGATGTACCATCCCATACGAAGTATATATCGTAAGCGGTATTGGCTGCTCTGATAATGTCGTTGTTGCCCTCTACTGTGCCACCATTCTCGGCTGTGTCCTTATAAATCAACACCTTGTCGCTAATATCAGTTGTACCTCTGTAAAGTCTTAAGCTTGTTACAGAAATGTCTGCACTGGCGGCTGTTGTCAATTTAACTCTCTTCAAAGCAACTGCTTCATGAGAATCAGCAGCAACATCGAATGCGTAAATGGCGTTTGTACCGTTTACCAATGATGTGCTCATTCCAGCATGCTTAGCAATTGTCGGCATAGTCTTTCTTACAGTCATAGCATAAACGTTGGCTGTTCCAGTAACTCCACTTGTTACAGCGGCTGTGCCATAATCAACTGTTGTTGAAGAACCTTGTCCAACTGCTCTGAATGTATTAACTGCATTAGCTCCTTGGTGAATACCTAATCTAGGTGTGTCGCCAGATAGAGCACCTCCAGCGATTGTGTTAAAGTCAGCCAATACTTCGATATATACGTATCCGTCAGCCGGAACTGTAATACCTAAGTTGCTGAAGTTTGCAACACCGCTTGAAAGGTTAGCCTTTACTGGTGTACCTCCGTTTACCCTGATACCTACCTGGACAATGTCATTGTCGTAATCAGTTTCAGCTGTGTCGGAGAAATCGCTGTCTTTGTCAGAAGCAATTGACAATTTGTCTAATGTGTAAGCTTCGTTTGTAGCAGATAGCTTGTACTTAGACATCACTATGTTAGATGCACCTGCTGCAACGATTGCAGAACTGGGTGAACCTTCTGCCTTCAAAGCTAATGTACCTGTTGTAGAAACAAGGATTTGTACAAGAGGAGTTGTGTCGTCTCCAACGAGTGCACCTGCATCTTCGTTAACTCCACCGTTTGTTCCAGCGGCAAGAGTTAAAGCGTTGCCGTCAGTATCCTTAGCTGTAATATCGTCAGCCGCAGAAACGTTAGCGGCTAATCTTACGCTTGCACCTAATGTGCTCTTCAAGTTAGCTCTTACAGTTAACTTTTTTGAAGCACCAGCAGCAACCGTGTAAGACATATTGTCGAATGTAGCCTTGTAGTAACCGGCCGATCCTGTCCATCCTGTGTTAACTACTGACTTGGGTCCGGCAATCTTTCCGTTCTCATCGTATAAGCTTACGCTGTCAACTACTGTGTTAGCAGCTGTATCACCAGCGGCATTAGGCCAAGCACCAGTAAGTGAAGTGTCGGCGTTAAATCTTACAACGATCTGAGAAACCTTAGTGTCACCTGAAGAACTTGCGTTAAGCGAAAGTCCCAAGACGTCAACATCCTGTGTTCCCTTTACTTTTGTAGTAGAAACCGGTGTAGAAGCTCTTGTTACTGTCAAACTTGCTGCTCCGATTGTCATACTCTTTCCAGTAAGTGCGTTGGGAACGATGTTTGAATCTTTGACGTATTCGTTGGCATCGTAGTCCTTAACCCAGCTGTCTGAAGTGCTGTTTAAGCTGAATCCTCCTGTAATTGTCATAGCAGGAGTAGCATAATCACTAACGTCAGCTCTTACAGCAAAGGTGTAAGATGTTCCGATGTTCAAATCGAAATCGTCACTAGCAGAGATATTTATTGTGGCAACATTGCCATTGTAGAAATATCTGTCTGAAGTGCTGCTGTAGATAACACTACCCGTGTCAACATTAACCAATCTTACAGCTGTAATCTTGTTAATTGTTGAAACAATGTCTCCGTTAGCTACAGTCAAATTAGTTCCCTGTACTGGAGTGATTGTAAGATTATTATTACTAATACCTGTAATCTTAGCAATCATATCTGTAGCTGGAGCGTATGTTGTTGTACCAACAATAATGTAGTCATCTACTGCGAAAACGGCACCACTAGTAACTGTCAAAGTTCCAGATGTACCGATTACAAAAGTATCTGTATCTCCATTAACCGTTGTGTTTCCTTTGTTAGCACCACTGCCAAGGGTCAATTTGTAATCCTTTACGGTTACATTCCTTGAAGTTGAAACACCAAATCTCAATAATTCAACATCGGTCTTGTTTCTGCTAATTGTGTTAGCAGCAGGACCCTTGTCGATAATATTAATCTCACCTCCCTGCAATCCAGAGACGTAAGAAGAAGTTTGAGAATTGTTGAAAGTGCTGTTGGTTACATTAGCACCCTGGTTGTACTTGATGTCGGTAATTGAAATATCTGAAATTTCATCAACGTAGAATCTGATTGAATCAGTTGTTTTTCCACCGGTGATGTCAACATAAATACCGAAAGTCTTGTTCTTGTTCTTTCCGATAGTGTAAGGAGTTGTCAAAGTTAAAGTAACTTTGTCTCCTGTCATGCTAGCGGTTGTAGCTAGAACCGTGCCATCAATTTTCAACTGGATGTTGCTCAAGTTAGTGCTGCTGATTGTTCCGTTCTGTGTCAATGTAACTTTGTTCAAAGTAACATCGTCAGCTCCGGCAGCAATCTTCATTTCACCAACCAAAGCTCCTTCTGTTCCTATGGACGGGCTAGAAATAGCACTGCCGGCATAAAGAACAGCTGTTCCGATAGAAACAGAGCTGATTGTCATGGCATTACCGTTCAACGGGAATGAACCGTTAGGAGTTGCACCGCCCACAAACTTAACGTCTGCGGCAGAAGCGATTCCTATTGTGTTAACATTTCCTGTTGTTACTCCTGTAACATCTACCATAACTGTCAAATCAACCATTGTGTTGGCGGGAATAGCCAAACCAATGTTGGTGAACTCAACTGTCTGATTGTCAGAAGAAATAGCTCTTCCGCTCTTTAGTCTTGTTCCGTTGCTGTAAATGTATACTGAGCCGTAGTCAGAAGATGAACCCAATCCTGTTCTTGTGAACTTGATTGAGTCTAATGTTGTGGCTGTCTGTGAAGAAATTCTGTAAGAAACTACAGGAGTTGCGACTGCACCTTGTGCCAATGAAGCGGCTGCGGGTGTAGAAGAAGACAAAGTAACGTTCAAGCCAGTTACCGGAGTTGTTCCGACTCCTGTGCCTGTACCTGTTCCTGTGCCTGTTCCTGTGCTTACTCCAGCAGCGATCAAAGCGTTAGCCTTGGCTCTGGATGATGTTCCGAAGAATCCTGTTCCGGCTGATAGGCCGTAAGGAGTCAATACTTCAGAAGCATACTTCTGTTGGAATTTGATTACTGCAGCTTTTGTCATTGAACCGAAGTAGGTAGTTTCACCTCCTGCGTTACCAACGGCTGTGGCTGCGTCTGAATTTAATAGGATTTGTAGGTATTTTACGTCGTTACCTGTAGAACCCTGCTTTAAATTAGTAGTGAATGTAAATCCGGCAGGAATGCCAGAAATAGAAGCACCAGTTGTTGTAGTTGTAGTTGATGTACCTGATAACAATTGTACAATCAAGGCCATAAGACCTGTGTTGTCACAGCTGCTTAGGTCGGTCAAACTGCAAGCTGCAGAAACCGGTCCGCTTACCACTACTGATAAAGCTAAAGCTATACCAGCAACAATACCAAATTTTTTTGTACTCATTTTTGTATTGTTAACTTATAATGTATCGTTTGTCGACCATTATGTCCCTCTCCGTTCACTCTGTTTTGCTCATTTGAGCAAAACAGAATGACGGACAGGAGAACAAACGACTTTTTCTTTGCAACCTCCTTTCTTGAAGGCTCATCCTCAAGGTAGTCTCCCCTGAAGATGAACCTCTGTTAGAAAATCAGTCGCAGAAGATTCTTCTTATTCACCTCTATCGCATCTATTCTTTATCCACTTAAATGAATAAAGAATAAACGCGACTCCTTATTTTGTTGTTTCCGGCTGAATCTGATAAAGAATCTCAACCGCCTTGATGTATTCTGAAATATCAAAACTCTCTTTAGCCTGGCTTAAGAGATTCAATTGCTCGCTTGTCAGATTTTCTTTATTGGCTTCAAATTCTTTAATTTCACTTTCGGTAAGGAACTTATAAAATTCTTGGTAATCTTTATTCTCACTGTCAACGATTGCAGCATTGGTTGTCTTTTCTATTTTGTTAATCTTCGAAACAATGTTGTTTACCAGTTCGGTCTTCTGACCTTCCGGTAATTTTGACAATTGTTTGGAAGCAACAACCAAAGCTTTCTGGACTTCAACGATTCCAGCTGCCAATTTCTTTCCTTGATTTTCGCTCTCTTCCGTTATCTTGTCAAGTTCGCTCAATCTCTTGTCAAATTGCTCCACCTGGGCAATGGCTTTGTCTTCGGGAGACATTACGGAAATCCTGGCTTCTTCGTAGGCCTGCTTCAAACTGTAGAGCCCATCGCCGGGTACGGTGTTCTGGGCGGTGATTAGGGCAAAGCCGAAGACACCGACTAACATGCTGGCCAAGACCGGAGCAAAGATTCGGGGAGTTTCAAAGACTGAACCGACGGCATTAATAATGGTATTGAAAGTGACGGTTGATTGTCTCTCAAACTGCTTTGTAATTATGTCTCTTTTAACCAAAGAAACCCATTCATTATTGGGTCTCGTTCCTTTCAAAGACTCAAGTTTTTTGATTAATTGAATTTCTTCCATAGTGTCCTTCACTAATGCAGACGTAAAAAGAGGCTTTTTGTTACAAAAACAAGGGGCCTAAGCCCCTCGTTACTTATCAGCGCCGAAGCGACCGATAAGGAGTTAATCTAAATTATGTCTATATCTGCTCCAAATTTATTAAATCCTTCTAATATTCCTTTAACTGTATATCTTTTGAGCTTATTATGTCTAGGAATAACCGTTACTGGACATCCCTTTTGATTCAAAACTCTATAATGGTTGGCTCCATTTCTAATGACAAACCCGCATTTTTTAGCTACTTTAAGAAGTCTATCGCAAGAACAATCGGTTGTTTTAACACTTAACCTTTTCATTTTTAGTAATGTTAAAATCAACTTCCACCATCCTTGCAATGGGCGGAAACATATTTAAATGCTGAGCTAGGCTAATAGGCGGCAAGTATTCTGGCATATATGACAAATACTTTACTGGAATGCCCAAGTAGGTCCTAACGGCATCATTAACCATTTCTATTAAGCCAGAAAAGGTATCTGATTCGGTAAAACAGCTATAAGTAGTTACTTCGGCACAATAACCACCGTCTTCAACTCGTCTAACCGAGACAGCGATTTCTTTGGGAAACTGCTTACGCATTTCCTTTATTTTATCAATTGTTTTTGGAGTTAATTTACTCATATATTTATTATATCAAAGAAAAAACAATAAACAAGAGGCTATACAACACTTATCGGCAAAATGAATAAAGAAGACTTCTTCATGCTGGCAGAAAGGGGCTTTTTAGCCTTATTTTCTATCATTTTAAGGTATGATTCGTACATCTTCCAGTATCTTTTGTTTGCATGCCTATTCAGCAAAATGTCATCAAGATTGTTCTTGCAAACAGTCTCTATATATCCAGTAACCGCCTCTTTTATACTCTTTTCAAGCTCCTCTCTATTCTCATCTTCTTCAATAATATTAAAATCAAGACAAACAGCTGCATACCCCCCTTTGCATGGAAAAATTATTGTTCTGGCAAATCCTGTTTTCTTTGTATTTTTCATCTCACTAATACAGACGTAGAAACCCGGACTTTGTTACTCCCCCAATATTTCCCTCAGTTGCTTCATTCCCCGGTGGATAATCACTCTGGCCGCTCCCTGGGATTTGCCCAAGGCTTTGGCCACTTCGGAGATGGGTTCTTGTTCGATATAGTACATGGAGACGGCGATGCGGTAATCTTCGGTTAATTGAGACAAAGCCAAACGGACTTCCCTCATGTCATCGTTCTGGACAGCTTGTCCAGCAACATCTTGGCTCTTGTCCAGAACCGTGTCCAGATTGTCCAGATTAATCGGATTCTGGTCTTTGGCCCGATAATGGTCGATGATCATATTCTTGGCTATTCGAAAGAGGAAGCCCGACGGGTTCCTCACTTCCTTGTCCAAAGATATCTCTTTCCAAAGCTTGGTAAAAGTTTCCGAGGTAATATCCTGAGCCAGCTGTTCATTGCTAACCTTAAAAAAAACAAAGCGGTAGACTCTATCTACGTGCTCATCATACAGCTGTGAAAAAAATTGTTCTTTAAATTCCTGTGATTGCATTGTCTTTTTTTAAACTCTAATGTCCAGAACTCTGTCCAGCATGTCCTAATCAGTTGTCCACAATTGTCCACAACTGTCCAGAAGTTGTCCACATTGTCCAGAATGCCATTTATCGTGTCCAGAACCGTGTCCAGAATTGTCCAGAATGTCCAGAACTCTGTCCAGAATAATTCTCTAGAATGATTTGTTAATTCCGTAGACGGTTGTCTTGCCGCCGCCATTGGAACTAATAATCTTTCCTTCTTTCAAACCCTTCAATTCCCTCCTGATGGTTCGGGGATTCATTTCCGGAAAAAAGTCGCTGATTTGGTTGGCCTTTAGCGAACCCTTGTTTTGGAGGATTTCTAAGACCTTCAACTGGACCGAAGAAAGCTCCTCGTAATTTATATGCTTCATTTCCGTCTTCTCGACTTCGGCCTTCTTCTCTTCCTTGACCTCTTCCTTCATGTTGGCTGAAACCGAAACCGGCTCCTCTTTTTTCATTTCCATGACTACCGGCTTTTTGACTTCCTTATTTCTTAATACTTCCAAAGACAGGGAATCTTTCAAAGAATCGTATTCCCTCTCCAAAACCATGAAGTTTCTTTCCGAAACCCACTCCTGTTCTCTGGCGATGCCAAAATAGGTCTTAATCAGCTCTATCTTAGCCGAGACCTTGTCCAAATGTTCTCCTCTTTCTTTGGGAGTTGAGTTGATTGATTTTCCTTTAACGATGTTTGAGAAAAACAAAACATCCAGTCCCTCTTTCCTGATGGCAAACCGAAGAGGCTCCTCTCTGGGAAAGAGATCCGTAACCTTGTATAAGGCATTGGTCAATTTAATGATATTCTCCTCCGTCATAGCCCTCATTATATGGCAAGGGATTGAAAAAGTCAATTTTACAAATTGAGATATGTTTACCTCTATTGAGTGTGTATAAAAAAGGAGGGACTGCATGGCAATCACCTCATTGTTTCAAAAACTTTTTGATTGGAAAGGTATTTATCAATTGGGCTCCGTTTGTGAGCCTCAATGTTTCCGAATCAGGACGAGTTATCCTTGTTCCGAACCATTCATCTCCCAGATTAAATACTTCCCAGTAAGGCACTTCTTCTGGTTGCTCCTTTTGAGCGAGTTTGGCCTTATAGGTTGCTTCCAGATCTTTGGGACGAATAAAACCGACTACCCGAAAAATAATTTCTCCGGCAGACCGGTCTTCGGTTACTCCAACGATTCTGAATCCTTGTTCAGCTGGCTGGACGAATAGCTCCGTAAAAGTTTTATATAAAACGGAGTTTTTGTTCAAAGATTCTTCGCTGTATGGGATTTCCCTACCCAACTGATTAACAGTACTCGGTTGCACTGCCGAGAAATCGACAATTCCAACGATTCTAAGAATTTTCGGGCTTACCAACCATACCAATAAGCCTCCCTTGATTTCAACAATGTCTCCTACTTCACGCATACAATCCCTCCTTGGACTGTAAAAATATGATAAAATAAATAATTATAATTGTCAAGCACGATTGGGTGAATTCTAATCTGAAGTGCAATACTTGGAAAACAAAATCCGCACTTTGCGGACTTTGTACTCCTTCATATAATAAGTTTACTTCTCCATTATATATGCACTGGCCCTGGCCCTGCCCACCTGCCTTATCATTTTAATTTTCTTGAGCTTTTGCAAGTGTAGTTGGGCGGTTCTTTTAGGACAATTTAAAATATTGATAACGTCTCCGACAGTAATCTTTCCTGCTTGGTCGATAAAATCAACAATCTGAAGCTGATCTTTGTCTAAAAATATCTGAGAACCAATACTATTATCAATTTTCTTAGATGATAAAATAGTCACTTTCTTTTTCACCCCGTCAATCTCTTCTTTGAATCCCGAAACAAAATATTCAAGCCATGGGGTAAAATCATCATTTCTTTCTTCGTAACTCTTCCCCGCATTTATTGCTTCATAATAAGAAGGACGGTCTTCATTATAATAATCTTCCAAAGCGAACAATCTTCTAAAGTCATACCCTCTTTTATACAAAATAAGAGTAGCCATTGCTCTGGCAGTTCTTCCGTTTCCATCAACAAAAGGGTGGATAGCCGCAATTTCCTGATGCACGATTCCAGCCACTACCACAGGACTAACTTCTTCCTTCTCGCTCTCGTTTATCCATTTTATCAAATCAGAGCAAAGTCCGGCGACCTTTTTGAAATCAGGAGCCCTGTAGACCACCTCCTCAACCATCCCGTATCTTTTCTTTACCACGCAAACGGAACATTTTCTATAAAATCCCGATTGATTCTTGGATAAAGTCTTATCGGTCACCAGTTTGTGCAACCTCAAAAGGACCTTTTCAGAAATAGGTTCTTTCTTTTTCACAACCTCATCAATATATTTCAAGGCATTGAGATAATTTTTCGCTTCATAAATATCTCTCTCGGGAGCATCAATCTTTTTATCGGCATAAAGAGCGGCTATTTGGTCCGCCAAAAGCATGTTCCCCTCAATTGCAGTCGAGCTGTGAGTCATTCTTATAATCGCCTGCCTTCTTAGTTTAAGTTCGTATTGAGGTAATATTTTAGCCTTTTCAATAACCGCCCTTGCTTCAGCGATTGACGTCAATTTCTTAACTATTGAATTGGTCAATTTGTATTTTGGATTGAACATATACTATTATTATATGCCAAACCAAAGAATCGCGCAAGAATCGCGCAAGAATCGCGCAAAGAAAATCAGTATTTTATAACCAGCATTTCCTTGAATTTGGAAATATACATCACTCCGTTCCCTATTGATAAAGGAGTGTAGCAATATTGTTCGGCTCCGGAGAAAAACAAAACCGTATCATTGGAGACGACTCCGTCCTTTATATTTTGAGAATCGTAGCCGAGAACCCTGAAATTCTGGGTGAAATATATATTGCTCCCGCTATCCGAAACAACCATTGACGATTGAGGAAAAAACGGCCCCTTGGTCCATTTTATACTCCCGTCAACCAAGCTAACGGCCATATTCTCCCAAAAACCCGGCCGGAGCATTGACATATAGAACTCTCCATCGCCGATACCGATAACCGAACCGTATTCTTTCTTAAACCAAATGATATCACTCAAGTCGTTTTTGAGGGCGTAAAAAACATTCAGCTGTCGATTGACGTTGTAACAGCAATTGCCCCGCAGAACATTCACCAAAACGGTTCCGTCAAAAGCGACATAGACTTGTTCGGTAGCATCGGTTTTATCCTTTTCTCCCGTATAGCTTGAATCGTATAATACGGGAATTGTTTTTTCGGCTATTATCCCGAAACCAAATTTAAGCTTGAAAACGGTATTTTCTTTGGAAAAGAAGATATTATCATTTTCGTCAAGAACCAATTCCGAATAATTAATATTGAGCAAGCTTCCGATGGGATAAACGGGCACCCTTGTTTCTCCGTCAAAAGCAAAAAGAACGGCATTGTTCGGAGATTCCGAAGCGATAAAATATATTCTGCCTTCCGAATCAATGATTATATTCTTGGTGTACACTTTTTCGAAATCTTCTTTCCATTCAAGTTTTCCCGAAGGACTTAAACAATATACGCTCCGGCTATCCACGGTATATATTGAACCGTCTTTTCCCAAAGAAGGTTCATTCAAAAACTCTTCTCCGTGATAGACCCACTTCTTCCCGTTGGAATTGTAGGCATAGATTCCCGATAATCCGTCTATTTCTCCATAAAAATAAACCGTGCCGTTTTCGTCTATGACCGAAATAAAAGATAAGTTGTCATTATTCGAATTCGTATCAACGCCTTGGGCATAAACAATCGCTTCGCTCATATTTTCATTAGTCGGACCGGTAAAGTTTGAGCGGCCGCTTCTTCTGAAATCATAATAAGGGGCCTGTTTCTGGTGAACCGCCTCCTCAATCGGAAGAGATGATATGTCTGATAATGGAGAATAATTTTTTTCCGGATCCTTGGCCTTAACGGCAAAAGAATAGGTTGAATCGTAATAAAGGTCGGGAATCGTCGCCTTTTTAACGTTTTCTTCCCCGTCAATTATTTCAACAGCGACATAGCCGTCGATATTCAAAAGATTATTCTCGTCTATTTGCCCGTTGCGGGAATAATATATTTCATAGCCTATGTCTTCCGCTGAAGTATCTTCATCTTCGGAGGCGGACCAGGAAAGAATCACTGAATTTTTTTGCTCCGGATTCAATGAGGCCGATAAATTTTCGACTTTTGACGGCGGTCTGGGAGCATGGCTTCTCGGGCTGGGTATCTCCAATTGGAAATCATCTGCGTTATTGTCGCTATCCAAATATTGGCCGACAGACCACTTTCTTCCGATAACCTCGCTGTCCTTTTTGCTACCAATGAATTGCTCCCCCTCTTTCACGATAACCGGCGTTTCATTGTTACTCCAACCGACTGCGTCAATCTTCAAAGAAATCGCTCTGTTTATCTGCTCTTCGTCGGTCTTTTCTTCCTCGCCGTCATATCTGGGATTATGAAAAAAAACAGCCAGAGCTCCGCTGGTAGATAGTTGCCCTTCTCCATAATAATGTTCTTCATCGGTCTCTTCGGCCGTTTCCAATCGCCAGTCCCCGCCACTATCGCCGAAAACATCTATTATGTAATATGAATTGATGGGCAGAACTGCTCCGTCAGGAAACTTCCAATTGCGATGGGGGTCTAACCATTCAGAAGTTGAAGAATAATACGAAAGATAATAACAGTTTTTTTCTTCGGGGCAGAAATCAATTTCCTTTCCAGACTGATTAAATAGTTCTATATATTCATGTCCGCCATCTCCATCAATCTGGACTTCCGTAATCAAAAGACCGGGAACAACAGTTTCTTCTTCGTCTTCTTGAATAGGATCTTCTTGCTCCGGATCATCTTCTTGATTGCCTTCCGCTTCAAGGCTATTGGCCGCTTTCGGGGTTCCCCACAATCCGCTGATTACATCAACAACAGAAGAATAAGTGTGCCAACCGAGGTCATCGTTTCTTTCCATGGTTCTTTTTTCTGTTTTATTGCCGGCCGGCCAATCGGGATTGGCCAAAACTTCATCAACTAAACTACAATTGGAATCAAACAAGCGCAAAGATTCATCGGTGTCGGAAAGAGAGTTAAAATATTTTTTGTCCGCAACGATATTGGGAACAGAATTATCATCATCGGACCTTTCGAGGAGATAAAAACCTCCCGGGCTTATCGTTTCAGAAGAAGAAAAAACAACCTTTATCTGGTTGCCTTGATCCAATAACTGCCAATTGCTTAAGCTGATGGTTTCCTCGGAAACATTCTTCAGCTCTATCCACTCATCGGCCGAACTGGATTCACTGCCCATCCAGGCGACTTCATTGATTACAATCTGGCGAGTCGGAGAAGAAAGGTTGGATTGCGAACAATAACTGGTCTCAACGGCGGTCGGCCCTCCGACTGAAGACGCTGATAGGGATATGCTATTCGAATTCGTTTCCTTTTTGCTTTCTTTTTTATTTATCCTCCCCGGACTATTTGCTTCTTTGGGCGTTCCCCAGATATTATCTATCCCTTCTCCGGAATAAGTCAGCCAGATAAAATCGGCTGCCCTCTCCATCGTTCTTCTTTCTTCGCTTTCTCCGGCCGGCCAATCGGGATTGGCTAAGACATAATCTTCGGCAGTGCAAGAAGAATCAAAAAGATACAACTCTTCGCCGCTGTT
>Ga0172380_10006736_pt1 | contig 13202 bp, 15 predicted proteins | sample Leawe162metaG_FD_119747 | JGI IMG/M metagenome (GOLD analysis project Ga0172380, IMG submission 119747) | Leachate microbial communities from a municipal landfill in Southern Ontario, Canada - Leachate well 162 metaG | ecosystem: Engineered > Solid waste > Landfill > Unclassified | place... | reverse complement strand
CTCGGCTCAGTTGGCAGCCGAGCAGGCGAAGTCAGATGCCTATCGTCAGCAGTTGGCCGATCAAGCTGAGGCCGCCAAGGCCAGGGCCAAGAAGAAGTCCCGGGCCGCAGCCAAGGCAGCCGTTGCGGCACAGCAGAGACTGCTCGAGCAGCAGTTGCAGGCTCAACAGCAGCAGCAACTCCTGATGCAGCAATATCAGCAGCAGCAACAAAGCGCCCGCCAGCAGGGCAAGACCCGCGCCAGCCGATAGTGGTTGCACGCAGATCCATCGCGCGCATAGATTCCTTAACTCGGCTTAACCTCCACTGAATCCTTCCTTGTCGGCCAGGTCCGTACCTTGAGTACACGAGAGCGAAGGAGTCGGGCATGAGCAGGAACTACGCAGCACAGCAGTCAACGACCATTGGGCAGAAGGTCACCGCATTGGGTCTTGCATCAGTGACCTGTGCCGGACTCGTGGGAGTCATTGCAGTGCGCAATGCCCAGGAGGCCTCGGCTGCTGACGAAACCACCCAAGTCGAGCTTGCAGTTGCCACATCGTCCACTGGCCTCACCCAGGTGCAACTCGATGCCTATGCGGCCCAATTGTCTGCCGAGCGTCAGCGCCTGGAGGCCTATCGTCAGCAGTTGGCGGCAACTGCCAAGGCGCTCAATGCTCGCAGTGGAGTCGCAACTGTCGTACCCGCACGACCCAGGACATCGGTGCGCAAGCAGAAGGTGACGCGAACGCCGAGCAGGGCGTCAAACAGCTCGTCGACCCCTGCGCCCCAGCAGAGCACGCCCACAGTGCAACCACCGACTCAGGCGCCCGCGCCGGTCGCAAAGCAGGCACCAGCGCCAGCGCCTGCCCCTGCGGCGCCAGCAGCTCAGGCACCAGCACCGGCACCTGCCGCACCTGCGGCCCAGGGCAAGACGAAGGCGAGCAAGGTGTGAGACTGGGCAGTCAGTCCTTTCGTGCGATGGGAGCTGCGTGCAGCATCTCGGTCTATGCACAGACCAATGCCGAGGCTCTCGCCCGGATCGGCGCACAGCGAGTCGAACTGCTGGAGCAGTCGTGGTCGCGCTTTCGCGACACCAGCGAGCTGAATCGGCTCAATGCCCGAGCAGGCACGGGCCCGGTCGAGGTGAGTGCCGACCTGCTGACCTTGCTCCGGCATATGCAGCAGGCATGGGAACTCACCGATGGTCTCTTTGATCCGACCCTGCTCTCAGTGATCAAGGCAGCAGGCTATGACGCCGATTTCGCAACGGTGATCGCGCGCGATGCACTGGCAAGTGTCCAGTCGTGGAAGGCTCCGCATCGTTCGCATGGCATGGTGGACGTGATCATCGACATGGCGGCCTCGACAGTCAGTCTGCCTGCTGGTGTGGGCCTTGATCCTGGAGCCATTGGCAAGGGACTGGCAGCTGACATCATCGCGGGCGAGATCATGTCGGCTGGCGCTCAGGGGGTGCTGGTCGATCTTGGTGGCGACATCGTCGTCGCTGGACAGCCCGGAGCCGATGAGGCATGGGTCATAGCAATCGAGGATGAGCGTGATCCCGATAACGCAGATCGTGAACCGATGCTGGTCACCTTCGAAGCCGATGGGGGGACCTCTGCCATCGCTACCTCGTCAACCTTGTATCGGCGTTGGGCTGGCGGCACTCGGCATCATGTGATCGACCCGCGCACCGGTCGGATGGCTGAGCCGGAGCTGGTCCAGGCCACGGTTTGGTGTTCAACAGGTTGGCTGGCAGAAGTCTCGGCGACGGCAGCGTTGCTCATGAGTGCCGACGATGCGCGCACCTGGCTGCAACAGCACCAGCTCGGGTATACGTTGATGACACCGACGTCTGTCTTGAGTTCACTTGTAGGAGTTGAGCATGTCTAGCATCCCGTGGACCTGGGTCGGCATCAGAGCCAGCGGTGTCACAGCCTGGGGTCTGCTGACAGCAGTCGTGCTGTGGGGCATCCTGCTTCGCACTCGTGTGCTCGGCAAGGCGGCATCGCCTACGCGCCTGCTTGACCTGCACCGGTGGCTGGGGGCAACGGCGCTTGCCTTTCTCGCAGTCCACATGCTGCTGCTGCTCATCGACCCGTTTCTCACGTTCACTATTCCGCAGATCCTGGTTCCTGGCCTTTCCACCTTCGAACCCCTTTCTGTTGCATTCGGGGTCATCGCCTTCTGGTTCATGATCCCCGTCTCAGTCGTCGGGCGCCTCAGGTCGCGCATGGCCAATACGGGTGCCAGGCTCTTCCAACGCAGCCACTGGCTTGCCTATGCGGCCTGGCCGATCGCAACAGCGCACTATGTGCTTGCCGGCACTGATGCGCTCACTGAGTGGTCGATCGGCCTGCTGATCGCCGGCAGTGGATTGCTGGTGATGGGGCTGTTGGCACGTGGCTTCATCCCAGCGCCTGGACCGACTCGCGCTGCCGGATCCGTGGTCACTCGTTCGTAGCGGTCGAGCCTTGCACCACTAGACCGGCAGAACCGGAACCGCTTCACCGCGATTCCCCGCGCCCGGTGCGATGACTGCGACACCGTCAGCGTTCGCAAGTCCGCCAAGGTGCTCGACCCCGGCAGGCAGCAGTCGCGCGATCGTGTTGCCGCCCGACTTCTCCAGATGCACGGGCACGAGCCGGGTGTCCTCGACGTATTCACCAGGAGGAACCTCATCGATCAACGTCGCCGTCGTCGTTCGCGGCGGCTCGGCACCGCGCATCCCCGCGAGCAACGGTGCCACGATCGTGACCAGACCTGCGATGGCCGAGGCTGGCTCCCCGGGGAGTCCCACGATCAGGCGACCATCGGGAAGCCTGGCGAGCAGCATCTGAGCACCTGGTGTGGATGCGACTCCATCGATGAGCCATCTCGCACCAAGGTCGCGCAGCACCTGGCGCACATGGTTGTCGGGCGTTGGGGCAGTGGACCCTGTCGTGATGAGCACGTCGACATTGGCGTCATCCATGTGCTCCAGCAGCAGTCGAGCCGTGTCCGGTGCGCGCAAGGGGGGATTCGAGCGGGCGCCATGCATGCCGGCGAACATCGCGACGGCCTCGCCCAGGGCATCGCGCGCTCGACCATCGCGTGGCAGGCCCTGGGAGAGCAGGGCGTGACCGAGCACGAGGGTGCCCACCACCGGTGGCCGGATGATCTCGACGGTGTCGTGACCGGTCGCTGCTGCCAGGGCGAGAACCGATGGAGTGACGAGCCGTCCGGCTGGCACCAGCTGGGCTCCTACTCGCGCCCTGCCGGCCTGTCTGGTGATGCCAGTGCCAAGAGGAGGCCGGGCAGCCTCGTCGATGACGCCCGTGAGCTCGTCGATGGCGATGACGACAAGGGTGCCGTCGGAGGCCTCGCGTGCCTGCGCCTGGTCGTATGAGATCACTGCATCGGTGTGATCGGGGATGGGCTGGCCGCGCAGCAGGTGCTTGCATTCACCTGGGCGCAGCCGATCGTCGTTGACGCCGAGCCAGGGCCCCTCGCCGCATATCGCGAAGCCATCGACTGCAGCGCAATCGCATGCGGGATCGTCAGTCAGCAGTACGAGGTCGCGCGCGAGGACGTTGCCGCCCGCCTCGTCCAGTCGAGCCGCCACGGGAGGCAGCCGCTGGCCTGCGGCTGTTGCGACGTGAAAGGCTTGGCTCCAGGCCAAGGCTCCTTCGAGACCGTAGGTGCTCATACTGAGTGAACCTTAGGGCCAATGGCTCCGATGCGCGGGAGGACAGGATCGCGATGAACTGCCATCAATGCGGTGCTCAACTGGATGATCAGATGGCGGGGCGTTGCGCTCACTGTGGAGCCGAGAACTTCGGCGTCCGGTGGCATTTCCACTTGGACCGCACCACGGTGCTCGTTGCCTCGGGGCTGACCTTTGCGACGTTGCTGCTCGGTCTGGTTTCGATCCTCGTGGTGATCGGTCACGGCAGTGGCTGAGTGGGCACGACTGCTGCATTGCCCGATGAACACTCGAGTGCATGGCGCTTGATGTCTGACCACGAGCCCAATCGATTGCGCAGGGTCGGTCCTGAAGGAGCGCCAGGCGCATTGGTCTTCCTCCAGGCTTCCCATCCCACATAGCTGCCCGTGGTCTGCGGATCTGAGAGGTAGGCACCCACGTGATCGAGTAGTTCCTCATCGCTCCACGCCGATTCATATGTCCGATGCGGTCGCGTGCCCGTGGGCACTCCGGCCGCCTGCGCGGCGGCGGCCCAGGTGCCGAAGCGCTGCAGGATGCGCACTGCCGATGGTCCGCTGACCGCACCGTCGTGCACGAGTTCCTGATAGCGATTGCTGCTCAAGCCCGTCGCGGTCGGCATGGCGAGCTCCCATGCCGCACGGAGGGCAGCGATGACCTGTTCGTCACTGAAGCGCTGGGAGTACTCGCCAATGCGCTCACGGATCGACAGGCGCTTCACCTCGGGAGTGACAGCTGCTGCGAGTTCCTTGTCGCTCCAGCCGAGTGCTGACTGCGCATCGATCAGGCTTGATCCGGGATTGCCCTTAAGCCACCGGACCAAGGCGTGAGAACGCTCCTGATCTGACGTCTTGACCAGGACAACCACGTCCTCGGCAGGTGGCTGGGAGTCCATTTCACCGCTCATCTGAGCACCGTAGCGACTCGTCCGTGGCGCCTCGAGGAGAGCGTCCACAAGCACTCAGTCTGCCGAGATCTCGTCAGAATTGATTTATGGCATTCACTGACAAAACTAGGGATTTCGTCCTACCCTCTGTTCTCAAAGTGCATTCATACCAATGGTTTTCGAACCACTCACTAGAGGGAGTCAACATGGGAATTGAAGCTTTCAGATACGACGGGCGCCGAGTACTTGTCGTAGGCGGAGCCAGCGGCATGGGTGCCGCAGCCAGCAAGCTCCTGTTGGAGCTGGGCGCGGAGGTCGTTGTCATGGACGTCGCCCCAATCACTCAGCCAGGCGTCACGGCAATTCAGATGGATCTGCGTGACCGCCAGAGCATCGACGACGCGCTTGCTCGGTGCGGCGGTCCGCTCAATGCCCTGCTGATGTGCTCAGGTGTTGCCGACGGCCATCCTGGCATCGAAAAGGTGCTGTTCCTGGGCCAGCGACACCTCATTGAGAGCGCCGTCGATCAGGGATTGGTGCCGCGGGGTTCTGCCATTGGCGTGATCTCGTCGGTTGCGGGTCTTGGCTGGGAAAAGGCCCTGCCCCAACTCATCGAGTACCTGGACACCCCGTCGTTCGAAGCTGGTTCGGCTTGGATCGACGCACACCCGGATTTGGCGACATACGGTTGGGCAAAGCAGGCCTTTCTCGCCTACACGGCCCGTCAGGCGTATGCGCTGCAGAAGAAGGGGATACGAATCAACGCGATTCTCCCCGGACCAACCGATACGCCGCTGGCACGAGCCAATGCTGAAACCTGGCTCACATTCGGACAGGACTACCGCGATGACCTGGGCATTCCGGCCGCCTCGCCGGAGGACCAGGCCTACCCACTCGTCTTTCTTTGCAGCGATGCGGCAAGGCATGTCAACGGCATCAACTTCATCGTCGATGCGGGCTACGTGAGCTCAGGCCTGACGGGTTCCTATGACGCGCCTTTCGTGAAAATGATGATGGGCCTGGAATAGGAAACGTGTAGACGCAATTGAGGCTGGGAGTCCACGGACTCCCAGCCTCAATTGCGTCGCACTCACCTTGCAACATCTCTGGCAATGGAAAAGACGAGTGGCCGCCGACAAAGTCGGCGGCCACTCGTCATCAGAGTCAATCGGTTACTTCGGTGCTTGAACAATCTTTCCGGTAGCCACTTCAACGTAGTCGCCACAGGTTGGAGCCTTGTCCGGCACCATCTTGCCGCTCTGTACGGTGATGAACCACGTGCACCGAGCAGGGTCGCCATTCGGGGTCAAGCCTGGTGCGTAGCTGATCGGTGCCGGAAGCAGGCCTGCACCCGTGATCTTCTTCTGCTTACGGAGCTGGTTGACCACTGCGTCACGCGTCGGGCACAGACCGGCCAGCTTGAGGCCCTTGATCATCGTGTCCGTAGCGACATATGCCGATGGCGGGTTCGGACCATAAGGATTGAATCCGGCTGCCAGCATTCCGTGCTCGTACGTGCGGAATCCCGGACGGTTCACACCCGCTGGGACCGTGCCGTAGGTAGCCCCAATCGCACCATCAAGCCCACCGTTGGTCTTGGCAATCGCAACTGGGTCGGAGAGGCCAGCCAGATAGGGGGCCTTCATGACGACACCCTGCTGCTTGAACGCCGACATGACGGACATGCCTCCGTCGACCTGCAGCACCAGGTAGACACCATCGGCTCCAGACTGCTTGAGCTTCAAGGCAGTCGAGGTAGCGTCATAGGCGCCGAATGGCGCGTCATTGATCGCAATGCCGTTCTTGAGGCCAACGAGCGGCAGCGTGGCAGCGAACCCATTGGCGGCAGCAATGGCGGCAGGAACAGGGAATGCCACGGTCGCTATCGTCGTGGCGCCAGCCTCCTTCATGCGCTTGGCACCTGCTGTGGTCGTGTATGCCGATGACTGAGTGCCTGCTGCACCGAACGCATTGCGGAAGACGCCGGTGGGGGGAAGGCTCAGGCCGATGGTCGGCACATTGCTCTTCGCCAGGATCGGGAACATCGTCTCAGCATTGACGATGTTCATGAGTCCTAGAACGTGGTCACGCTCCAAAGCTTGATTGACAGCTGTGATCTGGGTGGCACCGTTGGAGTTGTCGTCGTACTTGGACAGTACGATCTTGCGTCCATTGATGCCGCCCTTGGCGTTCTCTTGACCGACGCGCAACTGCACGGCTTCCCACGAACCAGCGAAGCCAGGAGCATTGGGGCCGGTGAAGGAGCTGATGAAGCCCAGCTTCACCGTTCCTGCATCGACTCCCTCGGCAGGAGCGCAACTAGCGGTGGTCTTCGCCGCTGGCGCTGGTGCTGGCGCAGCATTCGCGCCCACAGTGACTGCGCCTGAGACTGCCAGAAATGCAGCAGCCCCTCCGGCAATCAGTCCCGCACCACGGCGGTTATTTGTTTGCAGAACCGACATGAATCAACCTTTCGAGTGAGCGACCACGCACCGTGAGCGGCCGGACGACTATTTGGCACCTAGTGCCATATGACGATGAGCAGACGCTAGACAGCGGCAACAGTGAGGTCAAGCACTTTTCAGAAATTCGTCGCTGATCATCGGTAACGATTTGGCAACGGTGTCTCGCGCCTTGGCTGCGACGCGATCATTTGCGGTCAAATGTCCAATTGAGTCAAGGCATCGAACTGACGTCAATCAGTTCTTGCTGCGCGTCCTTGCAGCTTGACGAGTCGATGCCGCTCGCGATGTGGTCCTCGACTGCTTCAACTGCGTTGCTGTTGGCGCAGTGAGATCCTCATTCAGGCCGATGATCAGCATTGAATACGCCTGATCGAGCAGGGTGCAGAGATCTGATCCCTCACATTCCAACCAGTTCTCATAGGCCGATAGAGAGGCGGCCAGGCACAGGTGTCCGATCAGATCTGGATACCAAGATGACTTGCTCCCGACACCTTGCTCGCGCAGAAAGTCGACGATCTCCTTGCGCCAATCGGCGTACTTGAGAGTCGAGTGGGCCTGGAGTCCAGGCACGCCAAGGATCATCCGCATGCGTTGACGATGGGTCTCGAGCTCGCTGTCGGGGACACTGTTGAAGTCGATGACGGCCTTGCGAAGTGCCTCCCGAAGCGGAAGTTCGCGCGCATATTGCTCGAGCAGCAGGCGCATCGTCAGCAGGCTGCCGTCGAACTCACCCCATACGAGGTCGTGCTTGGTAGCGAAATAGCGGAAGAGCGTGCGCCGACTCACGCCGGCAGCATCGGCGATTTCATCCATGGTGACATCTTCAAAACCCCGAGAATTGAACAGCCGCATTGCGGCATGCTGAATCTCGCCCTGATTGGTTATCCTCGGACGTCCAATGCGCGTCGCCGGCCCTTCATTGGATTTCTTCATTCCGCTTCCATTTGGCACTTGGTGTCATTAACATGTCAGTACGTTTTGACGTAGGCCATCATCCCGCATGCGAAAGGCAGAACCATGCACAACACGGAATCTTCCTCTGTACCGACGAAGGAACCAGAGGTCGAGCAGCAACCGGTGACCGCGAATCTCCTCGTGGAAGACGTGTCGATCGACGGAATGTGCGGCGTCTACTAATCCCATGACCGCCATCGACGACTCAAGCTGGGACCCGACTGCCAAGTGGGGTCTGCATCCCATGGTTGCAGTGCGCCCTGAGACCTTTGGCGCCCTGGTCTATCACTATGACACCCGGCGTCTTTCGTTTCTCAAGGATCTCCGTCTGGCGTCTGTGGTGAGTGAGCTTGACGATGGCGGCAGCGCGAATGAGGTGCTCGACAGGGCGGGGCTGTCAGGTGCTGACCGGGAGGCATTCGTCCAGGCACTCGAAATGCTCTCTCAAACCCAAATGATCGTTAGGCGATAAACCCAATGGCACCAGAGTCGGCAGCACCTCGCCTCATCGACCACTTCGAACGCGGTCTGCAGGCGCCCATCTGCCTTACCTGGGAGCTCACCTACGGCTGCAACCTCTCGTGCGTGCACTGCCTGTCCAGCTCTGGCCGTCGCGATCCTCGCGAACTCACCACCGCTGAGGCGAAGGCGGTCATCGACGAGATGAATCGGCTCCAGGTGTTCTATGTCAATATCGGCGGAGGAGAGCCGACCATCCGTCCCGACTTCTGGGAACTGGTCGAGTATGCGGTTGAACAGGGCGTTGGCGTCAAGTTCTCAACCAACGGCTTGCAGATGACAGCGGCCCACGCTCAACGGATCAAGGAATCCGGCTACATCGATGTGCAGATCTCGCTCGACGGTGCAACACCGGAGGTCAATGACCCCATCAGGGGACAGGGCACCTTCGCCGGAGCCATCCGGGCGATGGAGACTCTGCAATCAGCCGGGGTCTTTGGGTTCAAGGTCTCAGTCGTGGTCACCAGAACCAATGTTGGGCAGCTGGATGCCTTCAAGGCCATCGCGGACCGCTATGGAGCGCAGTTGCGACTCACGCGGTTGCGGCCTTCAGGCCGTGGAGCGGAAGTCTGGAACGAACTCCATCTCTCCGCTGCGGATCAGCGTGACTTGTACACCTGGTTGCTTGCCCATGGTGAGGACGTACTGACCGGAGACTCCTTCTTCCACCTCTCGGCGCTCGGGCAGTCATTGCCTGGCCTCAACCTCTGTGGCGCTGGAAGGGTCGTGTGCCTCATCGACCCGGTGGGCGATGTGTACGCATGCCCATTCACCATCCATGAGTCGTTCAAGGCGGGATCAGTGCGCGATGCCGGTGGATTCACCAAGGTGTGGCGCTCCTCGGATCTCTTTCTGGAATTGCGTGAGCCGCGATCAGCAGGGATTTGCACGAAATGCTCGGAATTCGATGCCTGTCGGGGCGGATGCATGGCAGCCAAGTTCTTCACGGGATTGCCGCTTGACGGTCCGGATCCCGAGTGCGTGATGGGACACGGAGAAGCCTTGCTGGCGTCGATCGATCACGCACAGACTCCACGCACGGACGTCGACCATTCTCGAGGATCCTCGAGACGGATGCTTCCGTTGTCGGTAGTTTCCCGAGCGTGCGACGAAAGCCCAGTCGCAAGCAAGGCAATGGCGCTATGACAACTCCATGCTTGAGTGCGTCGGACTCGACAGAGATGAAGGATCGGTAGTGGGAAATCCATGGTTTGAGACCGTCGCCGAGGCACAGCGCAGAGCGGACAAACGGCTTCCGCGGTCGGTCTCTAGTGCCTTGCTTGCCGGCTCTGAACGAGGCATCACATACGCCGACAACATCGATGCCTTCTCTGAACTCGGCCTGGCCCCGCATGTGGCCGACCTCAAGAGCGAGAAGAACATTTCGACCTCTGTGATGGGCATGGATCTCGCGCTGCCGGTCATTCTGTCGCCAGTTGGGGCGCAGGCGATCCACCCCGATGCTGAGGTGGCAGTGGCTCGCGCTGCTGCTTCGCGTGGCACCGCCAATGGCCTGAGTTCATTTGCCAGCAAGGCGGTGGAGGACGTGGCAGCCGCGAATCCGAACACTCTGATGCAGGTGTACTGGATGGGCACTCGCGAAGTCATGGTGCAGCGGCTCGATCGGGCGAAGGCAGCAGGGGTGAAGGGCTTGATCCTTACCCTCGACTGGTCATTCTCGAATGGGCGCGACTGGGGAAGCCCGGAGATTCCGGAGCGACTCAATGCGCGCGCCATGATCAAGTTCGCTCCTGAGGCAATCACCCATCCAAAGTGGTTGATGGAATTCGCCAAGCGCCGCGAATTGCCGGACCTCACGACGCCGAATCTCGCAAGTCCGCAGGGTGAGGTTCCGACATTCTTCGGCGCCTATGGCGAATGGATGCAGACGCCGCCGGCGACCTGGGCTGATGTCGCGTGGCTTCGTGCGCAGTGGGATGGCCCGTTCATGGTCAAGGGCATCTGCAGAGTCGACGATGCACGCCGCGCGGTTGACGCGGGTGCGTCTGCCATCTCGGTCTCCAATCACGGTGGCAACAACATCGACACGACGCCTGCCTCGATCCGAGTGCTTCCGTCCATTGCCTCAGCCGTGGGTGACCAGATTGAGATTGTGCTCGACAGTGGGGTGCGCCGCGGCAGCGATGTCATCAAGGCGATGGCATTGGGCGCTCGCGCAGTGATGATCGGTCGCGCGTATCTCTGGGGACTTGCGGCAAACGGGCAGGCAGGAGTCGAGAATGTCCTGGACATCATGCGCGGAGGGATCGAGTCCACCCTGTACGGCCTGGGGCATTCGTCGGTTCACGATCTGTCGCGGTGTGACGTCGTGATTCCTGAAGGATTCACACGGAGTCTTGGTGCGTAGAGGGCGACAGAGGAATCACTGTGTCGAAATTCTGGGAGACGGCCTCGCCCGAGGTGGGAAGCCGGGCGGTATTGCTGATTCCCGTGGGGAGCACGGAGCAGCATGGTCCGCACCTTCCCCTCACAACAGACACCAACATTGCTCTTGAGCTGTGCGAGAGGGCTGCGACATCACTTGACAATGTCTATGTCAGCAGCCCGATGCCCTTTGGCGCGAGTGGAGAGCATCAGGACTTTCCGGGCACGCTTTCCATCGGCACGGAGACCCTGTATCTCGTCATCCTCGAGCTCGGACGATCGGCGCGGCACTCGTTCGGCCTGACGATCTTCGTCAATGCCCATGGCGGCAATGTCGAGGCGATGAATGCGGCTTCAGCCAGGTTGAACTACGAGAAGCACCCAGTAGTCACGTGGAATGCGCCATTGATGGGCGATCTACATGCGGGCGAGACCGAGACTTCAATCATGATGCACCTCGCACCAGCGCAAGTTCGGACGCACCTGCTGGAAACGGGAAATATGGAACCTCCCCACAAAGTGCTGCCCATACTGTTCGAACACGGGATGCGGGCCGTCTCGGAAAACGGCGTCCTTGGGGATCCAACGGCGGCGAGCGCAGAGCAGGGAGAGACGCTCCTGGACGCTGCTGCCTTGGCGTTGGTGACGTTCATCAAGGCCCAGGAACTCGAGAGCCAGTTCTAGATCGCCTTGACCAGCTGAACTGCACTTTCGGAATCAAGGCGGCGAATGATCGTCTCTGAATGCACCCGAGCCAGACTCCTGCGGAATATGCGAGGTCGTCCACGACGCCAGCGATCATGGCCTGTTCGACCGGAACCCTGACCAGCACTGCCGGATCCTCGGCCGTTACCTGCAGGGCTCTGGACTCTCGCGCGCGCAGCGCCAGATCTGTCAGGTAGCCGGCCGCCAGTACGGGAAGCAGTCGGTTGCGAAACCGCGGCGACATGCTCGCTGCCAATGCAGTCACAGGTAGCGCAGGTCGAACGGCATACCGAGCAACTGATCGCCAAGCCTGGACCTGCCCACGAACTGCAATTCCCATGGCCTGTGAACGACGAATCGAGACCAATCGTCGCTGCGCCGGCAGGGTCGCGAGCAGGGTCCCAGCAGCGCCGCCGACGGGGCCACCGAGCAGCAATCCCAGCACGGGTGCGAGAAATATCCCTGGTACTTCGAGATGTCGCAGTCTCCCGGGGTGTCGCTGCTCGAGGGCAGCTGCCGACATTCCGTATTGCATCCGTCGTCGCAGTGCGTCCCGTAGGTTCGGGCGCGCTCGGTGACCTGCGATCACATTGGCGTCGTATACGAGTCTGCCAGCTGAGGACAGGCGCCAGACAAGATCGACATCCTCGCCGACGAGGAGTCTTGGATCGAAGCCATGCGCCGTCTCGAAGGCGCTCCTGCGCACCATCAAGACGGCAGAAGGCACATAGGACACTCGGTGACCGGGGCGCACCCAAGCCCGATGAGGGCCCAGATCCAATGCGCAACGACCGCGCTCGAGCAGGCTGGCCAAACCACGTCCCTGCAAGGTGACGATGCGGGGTGCCGCGGCGACAACGCGACTGTCGTCGAAGTGCGCTGACAGAGCCTCGATGAGATGCTGGGTGAGCACGACATCATGATCAGTGAACAGGATGAGGTCAGTCCTGACCCTGTTGACTCCAAGATTGCGGGCCACGGCCGGGCCTGAAGGCCTGGAGCCGGTCCGGACTATTGACAGTCCCTGGCCCGAGCCCACCAATTGTGGCTGGTTCCCGTCATCGACAACGATGGTCGCCAGCGTCCGAAGCTGCGGATCGATTCTCAGCTCCTGACCAGGAATGAAAGCCGGCACTACAGCGGTGACCTGCGAATGGGCATCGAGACCCAGCGGCCTGACGGCATGCGCGAATCCCTGGTCGATCAAGAACTTCTCGATTTGCGTGCCGGTGCTTGTGGTCATTCCCATCATCGATGTCGTGAGCGCATTGGCCGCTTCGGGCGTGAGGCGAAGCAGCCGCAGCGGATAGCCCCCCACGAGCACATCGTGTTCAAGTCGCCTGACGCTCGAGTCGAATTCGATCACCGATCAACCTGTGAAGATGCCGTCAACGCGGACGACGGAACCGGTCACGCCGGAAGCCTCAGGCGAAACCAGCCATGACACTGCTGCAGCGATCTCCATGGGATCGAGGAGACGTCCGATGCGTTGCTGTGCAGCGAACTCCGAGGCATTCTTCAAGCCGTAGACCTCGGCTGTTGCTTGGAGCAGGCGGGTATCGGTACTGCCGGGTGAGACGCCGTTGACCGTCACTCCCTTTGCG